>ENA-UZWZ01002128-UZWZ01002128.1-metagenome-genome-assembly--contig:-Day-4-25m-contig-2128_pt1 | contig 43810 bp, 33 predicted proteins | sample MGYA00260346_ERZ794906 | MGnify/ENA metagenome assembly ERZ794906 | reverse complement strand
AGGAAGAATTTCTTCGTAAACTCCTGTTGAAACAAAAATTGTTCCTGGGGCTCTATTTGCCTCGTCTGCTAAAATATATTGACAAGCATATTTCATTGATTTAAATGGAGCACTAATGCTTAATCCGTTACCTGGTGCATCTTTTCCTGATGTAGATACAAAGTAAACTTTAGCAACTTCGCCTAAGCCTTCCCAGGCTGGGTTAACACTAGCATTAACTTTTAATGCACCACCTGGAGAACCAATAGCAAGTCTAGTATGATTACTACCATCATGGGTTCTTAAGTCACCTTTATATTGTAATACGTTTCCTGGAGAACCTTGAATATGTTTTTCCCAATAACTATTAGTGCTATCTAAATCTGGTTCAACTAATGTTGAATCATCTGCTTCGTGTCGTTGTTTACAAACCCAAGCAGTACTTTTATGTACAACAATATCACCTAAAGAATAAATTGTTCCTGCGGAATCAACCCACTCGCCTGTATAATAATCACCTGTAGTAACTACTTGCCAATATGTTGGCGTATTGTCTGGTGAAGCAGAAGATCCTGGATCATAATAAGAACGAAGTTCTGGATCTAGTGCATCTGGTTCTTGACCTACTGAATCTTTAACAGCAATATACACCCATCCTCTTCGTCTAACAACGTCACCAGTTCTATACGAAAGACCAATTTCCCATTCTGATTTCATACTATAACCAGTAGTTAATAACTCCCAGTCATATGTTCCTTGTAAACTTTCTCCGTCATAAAATACACCAGTCACACTTGGTGCTGATGCTGTATTATTTGTCATTGATGTATAAGTGTAACCACCATACTGTACAATGTCACCTGGTTGGTATGCAACAGAAGTGTCCCATAAACCTTCAAATCCTAATCCAGGCATCCATATATCAAAATTAGCTTCAATAAATGTATTTGTAGTAGTATGTGCAGTTTTACAACGCCATAATGTTGGACCATATGTTATAATGTCGCCAACTTTATATCTAGTACCGCTTGAATCATCTGATGATTGCCAAGTACCTTTATATACAATACCACTAATTACAATTTCCCACTTAGCTTGATCGTTTTCTAATCCTAATACAGTTGTTCCGGCGGATGAGTGTCCAGTTATACAACGGTAAACAAATCCACCATAGCGTACAATATCATCTTTTAAATATCTTGTATTAACTGTCCAATCTTTGTTCCAAGAGTCGCCACGCCATTTAATTTCCCAATTAACTTGGTCAGTTTCTAAACCACCTAGTGTTGTTGAAGATGTATGTTCAGTTATACATTTATAAACATAACCACCATAACGAATAACGTCATCAATTTTATATGTTGTTAAAGGTAACCATTCATTACGCCAATTTGGTGTTTTATAATATACAATAAGTTTTGATTCGTCACCAGCAATACTAGTATTACCTGAAACATGTTCAGTTAGTACTCTATAAATTACAGCGCCATATTTTACTAAATCGTTTTTATTATATCTTGTAACGGCCTGCCATTCATTACGCCATGTATAACCTTCAGTATGTAGTAACCATCTTGACTTTGGACTATAATTTAAATCGGTTGGAAAATCGGTTGGGTCTGAAGTGTGGCCGATCATACAAATATAAGTATTACCACCAACTCGGACTACATCATCTTTAGTGTAGCTCGTGGCTCCAGTCCAGTAATCCTTCCATGTATATCGTATTCTTGCAATATTAAATTCAGCCATCTTAGTATCCTGTTATAAAATCCTTGTCTGTAAATTCTGATGAAGTACCTGTTGTATAAGTGTAAGGTGTATTAATTCTTAAAACAAATTCACCTTCATCATTTATAAAATAATAAACATTTTTATCATCCCAACGCATTTGTTCAAAGTTTAAGTTTTCATAAACTAAATTATGATTAGGATTTCTTCCTTCAAAAAAGTCTGCTCCGTCTTGGAAATCTGGATAGTTATCGCTAGTTCCGCCTGGCTTGTTAATCTGTATATTGTCTGTTGGTGAAGCTACATCAACTTTACCTATAAACAGTTGTCCGTCATCATCTCTACGTAACGCATAAAAATAACGTTCGCCAGTTTGTCTTGCTAAAGGTGAATCACCTACATAATTAAAACTCATTATACAATCTCCACAAAACTAAAGATAACATCAACTGCATCATCTTGATCTGCCTGTACAGCTAAAACATTCTGTGTGGGCATTATTAACTTTTCACCACCATTAATTGCTCGCAAACTTGCATTCGGGGCAATCATAACATCTTTAACGTAATATCCTGTAATACTAGTATCGTCTTTAATTGTAATACTAACTCTTGTGTTTCCGTCTAATAAGTTAGCAATACTTAAACCAATGCCAGTAGCTTTTGCGCCTGCTGGTGTAGTGTAAATATCTACAGGTACTGTTCCTACGTTTTTTACTATTCTATTTTTAAAAAAAGTTGCCATCTATTTTATCCTAAACTCAATACAATTTCTAATGCTATATTTTCAGCGTCTGTTGTTGATACTGATCCAGATGTTCCTGCAACTGAATCCCAACTTGTTCCATCATGTATCTCTAACCTACCATCTGTAGTGTTCCATCTAGTCATTCCTAATGGAGGACTTGGATGTCTTTCAGCGGAAGTTCCTGAAGGAAGTACTATTCCGTCAGTTCCTACAATTTCTACATAACCAGTGCCTGTATTAGTGAATCTAGTTGCCGCACCGCTTACTGTGTTATTTATTTCACTTCCGCTTATCTTAATATTGTCAATATTAACACCACCTGTACCATTAGGTATTAGGTTTAAATCAGTATTTAAAGTAGTTGTACTAATAGTATTACCATCAATTTGAATATCATCTACGTTAAGTTTTGATACATTAAATTCTGTTTGTGTAATACTTGCAATTTCAGAGCCTGCTGAATAAAATCTAATAATATTATCGTTTGCACCCGGTGTTAATTCTGCTGTAATATACGTATCAGCATCTAAATCATAAACTCCTGTTAAAACAATCCAGTTGCCATCATACCCTTCAAATTTACTTGTAGTTGTATTATAACGTATCATTCCTACTGCTGGTACACTTGGACGTTGTGCAGTTGTTCCTGAAGGAATTCTAACACTTCCTGTACTATTAATATCAACAACACCGCTTCCGGGTGTTAATGTAATATTACTAGTTGCTGTTTGTAGAACGTTACTTTTTATAATAAAATCGTCAATAAGGATAGAACCTGAACCGTTAGTGCGTAATTCTAAATTTGCGTTTGAAACTGTATTTTCAATTACTCCAGCATCAATATGAATATCATCAATATATGCACTTGTAGTATGTAAGTTATTCCAACGCTTTCCAGCAGTTCCTAAATTATAAGTTGCGGTTGTTGCCGGCTTAATATCACTAGTAATTCCAGCTACAATGTTGATCGTATCAGTAGCTTCATCACCTAGTTGTACATTTCCGCCTACAGTAATATCGCCATCTGCTGTAACATTACCTGTAACGTCTAAATTACCAGTAATATTAGTATTTGCTTGGATATCAACTATACCTGTACCATTTGGTATAAAGTCAAGGTTGGAGTTTGATACTGTAGTTGAAATTACATTAGTATCGAATCTTAAATCGTCTAGTTCAAATGTTTTTAATGAAACAACTTTGTCTGTGCCGACAGTTGTAAGGTTTAATACAGTAGAAACTGTATCAATAGTGTTACCAGAAATTCTAACATCACCAATAAATGCTGTTCCTGTTGTAACTAAATCAGTTGATCTTGTAGTTCCGTTGATGTCTAATTCGTATTGAGGAGATGCAGTTTTTATACCGACTCTGCTGTTATTAACATCCAAATAAAGTAAATCCGTCTCAAAGGCTAAATCCACACCATTCCTGATGAGATTACTCTTTAAAAGCGGACCCGAAATACGACCTACAGCCACTTTGCTCTCCTAATACGGGGATCCTGTCCCTCTAGCCAAATTTTCATCTTTATAAGATCTTTGCCGGCTAACCACAGTATGTCCCATAGTACATAAAAGGTATCTCTCCTTTTATTGGTCTTGTACTATGACAATTGTATTTATCGTTTTTGGAAATTATGCGAGTGCAATGGTGTAGATATTAACTAGTTCGTCCATGTAGTCAAGGGTAATTCCTCCGCCGGCGCCAGCAATATTAGTCCAATTAGTTCCGTCCCAAGTTTCTACGTATGCTAACTGCGTATTAAATCGTGTTTGCCCTATTACACCTGCTGGACGTTGTGCTGTTGAACCTGCGGGTATAACTGTACCAAGGGTAGTATCAAAGTGAATATATCCTTGAGCACCTGTTTTACTAATTTTAAATGCTTGAGCAATTGTATTATGTATTGTACTTCCTTCAAGTTTAAAATTAGCTATATTAACAACTCCTGTTCCGTTAGCTGTTAATTGTATGTCAGCGTTTGTTGATGCTGAAGAAATAGTATTACCATCTAATGATACATTGTCTTGTGATACTAGCTTAATAGTTGATAGTTCAGTACTATTAAGTGTTGCAGTTGTATTACCGTTAGTAACAAAGCTAAAATCATTCCCAGCATTTGCTAATACATAAGTTTGTCTATCTTCACTCCATATACCTCTTAAAGGTGTATATGCAGTTGAAAACAATTCAAAGAAATTAGTATCTGTATTGTACCTAACATCACGGTTTAAACTGGGCCTTTGTGCTTCTGTACCATCTGGAACTCTTAAGGCTTGTACAGAACTTATTGTTAGATTTTCACTACCTGGTGTAATTTGTAAATCAGCTGGTGTTACAAGGGTATTTCCGTTAAATGCTAAATCTTCAAGAACTATGCTTCCTGAACCACTAGTTCTAAGGAACATATTATTATTAAATGTTGAAGTTGATATATAATCGTTATCAATCTCAATATCACCTATAATTGCTTTAGCTGTGTTTACATTGTTCCAAATTTGTGTTGCACTTCCTAAATTATGTAATCCTTGTGTAGTGTTTGGCACTAAATCTTGTGTAAAATCTAAAAAGTCAAAGTCAATAGTATCAGTAGCTTGATCACCTAAATTAATTGTTCCACCAACACTTATGTTTCCTGGGATAGTTATATTGCCTGTAGCATTAATATTACCTTGTACTTGTGTACTTGTTCTAAATTCAACAGTTCCTGCACCATTAGGACTTAGTACAATATTAGAATTACTTAAACTACTAATATTATTATCGTTAAATTCTAAATTTTCAGTACGTAATTTATCTGTTTTAATTATACCTTGAGAATTTAAAATAATATTACCAACTACACTTGAAGCTCCGGTAGTATCGATTTTAATATTGCCACCGGTAAGTCGATCAGCATAATAATGAGTAGCTCTATGTTGTCCTGAAATATTTAATTCTGTACTTGGAGTGGAAGTCCGAACACCTATCTTACCTGTTAAATGACCTACATATAATAAGTCATTATCAAAGGCTAGATTAGCTTGTGTTCTTTTTAGATTTGCCGCTAATAGCGGACCTGAGATTCTTGCAACTTGTGCCATAATATAACTTCCCTCTATGTTATATTTATCGTAAGTTACTTATCGTAGTTATGAAGGACTGTTACGGGTTTACCTGTTGGAACTGCTGTTCCGAATACTACATACCATCCAGCGGCATAACCACCTGGATTTTGTTCTAATACATAGTTTGTAGTTGCTAGTTGAAATACATTTTCAATAAGAACTATAATATTCTGTGCCGCCAATGGTGCTGGATTATATGTGTCACCATTAACTAATGGTCCAAACTTTGTTTCAACGTCGTCACCATTACCTAATGCTTGTTGAACAATACTTGCTGGTTCAAATCTTCTTAGGGGTGCCCAAGATCCATTTTGGTAAACTTCAAATACATTACTATCAGTATTATAACGAAGATGACCATTTGATGCTGTAGTTGTTCTTTGTGCCAAAGTTCCTTTTGGAACCATCATCATATCTGTACTATCAAGGACAATCTGACCATTAACATCTCTACGGATATCGTCTTTGCCATAAATGCCACGGGCATTAGTTGATTGTGCTTTTATATATCGCATTATACTTCCAAGTAACTAACAGTAACAGATAAGTTAAAAGGTGCTTGTCCTTGTAGCTGAACAGTATCACCTGCATCTAAAATAATTTTTTCAGAGTCAAAAGTAAATGTTTCGCCACCTGGTACTGGTAGGTCTTTTACAATTTGATTTAGTGTGGATAAAGCCGCACCGTTTTGTACAAAGTGTAAATCAAATTGTGAGTTATTTGCAGGGACACCAGCCGCCGCAAAATTACACACCATAAGAGTTGTAATAGCGTATTGTTTTCCTGCTGGTACTGTTAAAAGTACTGTTGGTGTTCCTGATAAAGTTGCTTGTGCTATTGCCATTGTTTTCTATCCTTAAAAGATCATACTCAAAAGTAATGACCTATTTTTACTTATAATTTCATCTCGAACGCTACTACTATTTACATAAAATAAGCCAGTTTTGCCTATTCCTGGCGTTTTAACGTATAATACAAGTCCATCAGTTGGTGCGGCTGGATCTATTGTAGCATCGTCTGATCCTGGTGTTGCTTTAATTTGTAATTGGTCGTCAATTACAACTGAACCAGTTCCTGGTGCTGAAAGAACTAAATCGCTTGAACTAACTGTTGTTTCTATTGTAGTTCCTGTTATTCTTATATCTTTTATCTCTGCTCTATCTTCGTAGAATATAGCACCTGTAGTCCCGTCAACCCTTACTGTTACAGTACTTGTACTTACTCCATCGTCATCAAATGTAACAACATCAGTAAAAGAAGAAGGTATATTTGGATCGCCTGATCTAATTCTATTAATATTATAAGTAGCAAGTGCAGATGCAATATCATCTGTAACTTTTTTCAAGTTAGGTATATGATCATCATCTGTAACTTGATTTTCATAATTGTTAGTACCACTAACACTAATTACACCTGAGCCACTATTAATTAAAAATAAATCTCCGCCACCTGTACTAATACTTCTACATTCTAATCCTATGTTACCACCGGATTCATCTTTAAGAACAAAAGCACCTGTCTTAGTTGTATTACTTACTGGATCATTCCAAACAATAGATTCATTAAATAAAAATTGTACGTCGGCTAAACTACCGCGTTCAATTCTAATTCCTGCTTCACCTAACGTAATACCTGTTCCTGATTCGTTTGAATTAATAACAATAATATTGTCATTAATAGTCATCTCAGTTGTGTTTACTGTAGTTTGTTGTCCAGATACAACAAGGTCGCCAGTAATTCTAACTTGTCCTATTTTTAATCCTGTATCAAGAGTTATAACTCCGTCATCGGCTGTTCTAATAGTATAATTATCAGATGTTTGTATTGTTTTTGCCATTTATCTATTGCCCATCAACTGTTACTGTATTTGTTACAGCATCATCTTCACCGCCAGCATCACTGCCACCGATAACCATTTTTCCTCTTGTAGTACCTTCGTACTGACAATTGTTATTCCAAATTTTTGTAATTTGTACAACGGTAGAGTCATCTAACACGCCGTCAATTACCATATCGCCTGCTACTAATGTACCAGCGGCTTTATTAACTAAAGTTAATATTTCAGTAGTTGTACCATCTGATACTTTAAATTTGTTTGTAGATCGTTGTGACACAATCCATGCTTTAGTATTTGATTCAGATGCACCAGTAAAGAAATATCGGGTAACTTGAATTTTTCCATTACCTTCCCCGAAATTTCTTTTATTTACTGGTCTACCCATAATCTTCTCCGCTTTCAAGTATTTATCATCAAAATAAGAAGCCCGAAATTACCCGGGCTCCTTATAATTTTGATTATGCGTCTTCTGTGTAATTGTCGTCGTCAGTACCTGATAATGTGTTATCATCACCAGCTTCTTCCATTCTAACAATACCAGCCGCCGCTGAACCTGTAAGTTTGTAAGCAACTGCTTCGCCGTCTAATGCATTTGATCCTGTTGCACTCGGTTGTGCAAGTGTTACCTTTTTACCGGCAATCTTTGCTACGCCATAAGTTTCTGAATCAGCACCTAAGACTGTAATTGACATTTCAGTTGCTGATAAAGCCGCAGGTAAAATACCTGTTTTTAATGTACAGTCAAAAGTTCCTGACGTGCCAATTTCTTCAACACGAAACTTTTTACTGCCAAGTTGTTTTACGATATAGCCTTCTTTAACAGCCGTGCCGTTATGAAAGTTTACTTTAATTTCAGTGCTACCTGCAGTTGGTCCTACACCAGCGGCTCCGAAAAGTCTTTTATTAAGTGGTCTTCCCATTTTTTTTCTCCTTTAAACGTTCTAAGTCTACGGGGTTGTGTCCCCATAAAACGCAAAATTGCGTCCTTATACTGTTATATTTATCAATATGAGGGTATAGTCAAAAAGAAAGGGCGACATAAAGCCGCCCTTCCAAAATGTAATAATCTCTTATATTAAGAGAATGTTACGTTCGCGATAGATACTCTACCTAAGTAGTCAGCCGCATTACCAAGAGATGATGCTGTGTTGTTTAACTCAACATAACCGTATCTTGACATGAAACTTACAACTGGCTCAAAGCTAGATGGATCCAACACAACACCGCTTGACATTAAAGGAATGTATGGGCAGTAGAACGCTGGAGCGTCTGCTTCTGAAGTACCTTTGTAACCAACAAGTACGTCCGTACTATCAGCCGCATATGAATCAACATATACTTTCATTGCACCGTTTAGTGTTCCTACAAATTTAGTATTTGTTGGAGCTTCAAATGTGCCTTCAGTTGTTCTTGCGAACGCTGAAGTTGTAGCTGATTGTAGTACAGTAAGAGCGTGTGGTGAAACCACAGCCCAGTTACCAGCACCACGACGTGTACGCTGAGCAATAGTATTTGCAACGCGGTTAACCATTACAGCCAAAGCCGCATGTTCGTCACCGACGAAAGTTGCAGTACCACTTACAGCATTTTGATCGTATGCTTGTTGTGCCGTACCTGCCAAAGCACGTAATGATGCAAGAACTTCTTGATCAATTTCAGCAGTAATTTCTTGGGCTAATGCCGCCATAATTTCTGCTTCGATATCAATACCTTGCTGTGCTTGAGCATCTTGAGCCGCTTCAAAAGTCCAGCGAGCTGATAGCTTTCTGGTTTTTGCTTCGACTGTTTGCTTTAAGATTTGGATGCTTAACTTCTTGCCCGCAGTTCCTTCAAGTGCCGCTGTTGCGCCACCTTTTGGAGTTGCGTCTGTGGCATTACCGGAATAAGCCGCCGCAATCTTAAATGGTGAAAGTGCTTCTTCACCTACTTCGTTACCGTCACTCGCGTCACTGTAACGTACTCTTAGTGTGTGGATTTGACCCACTGGACCTGTCATCGGCTGTACACCAACTAATTCGTTGGCTATTACAGTCGGCATAACACGTCTGATTACTGGTAGGATAACTCTATTTAGAGTTGCAACATTACCGGCTGACGTAGCGCCAGCTCCTGCAGTCTCATTCAACCACTTGCGTGTGTTTTCAAGAGTACTTGCCATTACTGCTTTCTTATTGCCCTGAAGGCCTTCTAAAAGAGCGGTTTTGGTATCCTGCCAGCGATTTTCTAGTAGTTCTGACATTGTTTTCTCCTTAATTCAATCCTGCAAGTCTTCGAATATCAACAATATTTTTGTTGGCTTCCGAGCTTACACTACTAACGTTAGATTCTTCTTTATTGCCTGTGATTGATTTTGCCTCTGCTTCGGTTAATGTCGCCTTTTTCTTCTCTGGAGTCTTCCCGTCAATAACTGCCGGCATGTACTTGTCAAATTGTTTTACTAATCTGTCAGTTTGTACACTTTCCAGTAAGTCTTTCATAATTTCACGTTGATCTTTGCTCAAAGGAGCAGTTAGTTCATCCATGATATCTTTTCTTTTAGCCGCATCAGAAATTTTATTAATTTCTGCGTCTTTACTTTCAACAATTTTCTTGCTTTCTTCAGCTTCTGCTTTAACTTCTTCAATTTGCTTATCTTTAAGATCAACAACTTTCAATAGTTTAGCAGTTTCTGATTTTTCATTCAAGTAGCTGTTAGCATACTCGTTTGAAAAAGTTTCGAAAATCTTACGACCAAAGTCATTCTTACGAGCTGAATCAATATCTTCTTTAAGTTGACTAATTTCTTTTGTAAGTCCTTTGCCAACAACGTCTGATACTAATTTAGCACTTTTTTCAACAAAAGTTGATTTAACTTTATTGAGATGTTTCTTAGCTTCACGTACTAATCGTACTTTCGTTTCAGCTAAGTCTTTCTTATCTTCTTGGAACTCTGCAATTTCTTTAGACAAAGCTTCTACAACAAATTCCTCAAGGTTGCCAAACTTATCTGACATTACCTTTTGGTCATCATGTAATTCAGTGACTTCCTTTTTCAAAGACTGCATAACAAACTCTTTTAGCAAGTTTGCGTTTTCACGCATAGCAATGGCATATTTTGCTCTTGCTTCTGCTAACTGTTTGCGATCGTCAGTGAACTCGGAAATTTCTTCTGCTAATTTATCGCTCACCATAGAATCGATAGCTTCAACCATTTGTGCTTTATCGTGTTCATACTTAGATGCGAACTCTTCGCGAAGTTCAGCTGTTACAGAAAGGCGCTCTTCAGCAATCTTTTTGTCCCATGCTTCTTGAATTTCAACTCTGATCTCTTCGGAAATTACATTGTTTTCAAAGAGTGATTTCAGTGCGTCCAACATTATATTCTCCTTATTACTGGAGCCCTTTGATGATATTCATCAAAGAATTCTTTAAGTAGTCTTGTGCCTTTTTATCGCCTTGTACTTCGCGAGCCAAGTTCATAGCCTTATACCCCCCACGAGTATTCAGTAAATGCTCGTATATTGGGGTTGGGTATGCCCCTGGAGCACTGGGTTGAGCTACTACGTCTACTGTGATTATTTCGTAGTCGCTTACTTGTCCGGATCCGTCTTCTGTAACATTTCCGCTACCACGTGATGAGACGCCTAGTTTAACACCGCTTTCCAGCATTGTTGAAACTAATTGCCCCATCGGCGTTGGTAATACTTTAAGTTTTCCGTAACCGTTTGGGCCATCCATCCACATCTCTGTGATCATATGGCTTACGCGGTCTAAGTTAATGTTAAGGCCTTCTGGATGATCAACTTCGCCAAGAACTGAATATCCACCTGTAATTTGATCATTGAGAGTGTTGACAGCTCTACCTATCTCGGTAACAGGGTAAACACGTTGGTTGGCGTTTTTAACCCCGCCTTGGATGCAAATACCTTTTAAAAAAAGATCTTTACCACCCTTAGCGTTCTCGGTAGTCTCAATAACCATTTTAGCTTGGTCGAATGTTAAGTTCTCACGTAAATTGTGCAACACATTATTCCTTATCATTAGGAACCAATTACTGAATCAGTATTAGTTCCGCCTTCTTCGCCTTTTCCCTTTTTCTCGGTACCGTGGCCTTTTGAGTTAGATTTTAATGACTTGCTTGCCTTTCCACCTGGAACATTTACGTTACCAGCTGAATCTTCTTTAGCATCGTTGCCAGTTAGTCCAGAATTTGAACCACCACCTTCTCCGCCTTTGGCAATGTTAGCGGCTGTGCCGCCCATGTCATTTTTATTTGCTACTGGTGATTTTGTGTTAGCGCCGTTGTCACCTTTTTTAGGTTCATCAGCTATTTTATTCACATACTCACGCATTAGCTCGGTCTGATCTTTAGGAGCATTAGCTTTCGCTTCTTTTCCTTCAAATGCAGGTCTTTCTGACTCAAGATCGGATTCTGCATCTGCATCATCCTCGCCATCTTCATCACCTTCTTCGTCGTCTCCAGCGTCCATATCCATTTCTGGACCTTCTTCGCCGTCATCGTCGTCACCGTCTTTATCATCCATCATAGAATCAAATTCAGATTTAAGGTCATCAAGTGCATCTTCTAAATCAACAACACGGTCTTCTAAATCTTCATCGTCGCCCGCATCGCCTTCATCATCACCTTCTTCGTCGCCTGCGTCTTCAATGTCGCCGATCATAGCATCTGTTGGATCGCCGCCCATTTCGTCGCCTGCTTCAGTAGGAACGTCTTCTACTGGTGTAATGTCAACAAGTTCTTCTTTAACTTCTTGTTCGTCATTTTCATCAGTTTTTTCGTCTTCGTCAGCTTTTTCGTCGACTTTATCGTCTTCTTTAGCTTCCGTATCTTCTTTTTCATCAACTTCAGCATCTTTTTTGTCTGCTTCGTCGACTTCAACTTCTGGCATATCTTCGTCCAAAAGTTTTTCGTAAATTGTTCTAGATTTTTCAACAACTATTTCATGAAATAGTTCTTCCGCTCCAGTGCGGTCTTCCGCGATTAACTTTTCAAGCATCGCTTCAAATTTATTTTTCTCAGCCATTTTTTCTCTCCTCCTGTTGTTTTAGATGTGGTATTGCTGTCTAATGTATTTACACTATATGGGAAAAAGTACGTGGTTATCGGCCTAAAACGGGCCGTTTTACATTAAGATTATAGGATCTTGAAAAAATCCTGGAATTCTTCAATTGACATGTGATGCAGGTTCCCCCACACTTTTAAGTTGTCTGGCAAGTAAGGTTCTTCTTTACTTGCTACACGTATATATCTCTTATTTGGATTTTTTTGAATTACAATACCTGTTTGTCTAGCCCAATTACCATGATATGTTGCTGTATCTTCAGATGTTTTATAATTTTTTGTGTTTGCATATATGTTATTAATCTTATTATTAACCTTAGTACCTTTATAATCAAAGCCTAAAATATAGATTTCATTATGATTACGCTCTTCTTCACTAGCTAAATGTAGTGCTGTAGGCCCACTACTCCATCCTAAACTTGGGTCAAAGTAGTTAAATTTATTAAAATCTTTATAAACTCTATTAGGATTTGTCCATACTTCGTGTGTAAGTTGCCACCCTACAGCATTAATTTCGTTAACCATCTTAGTATCAACAGCTACTAGATAATCAGGATCAAACTCTCTATATAAAGCATTACAGCCATATATTTGACCAAATGGTTTTAATTTATGTAAGTTGATAGGTTTACGACTTGTGCCATTTCCAATAACAAATGCCACAGTAGATCTGGGCATAGTATTAAACTGCCTGATCGGCGTTCGCGGCTATTCCGTACATTTGGCGTACGAAGTCAAGTTCTTTTATTTGTTCTTCAGAATGTAACTCTGCCGCTTTGCGGGTTTTATTAATTTGACGCAAGGTTAATCTTGTTTTGCGAGTATCGTCACGTTGGACAACAGAAATCTCGTCGTCAATAGGATCATATTGTTTATTATCCACTGGCTCGAGTGTTTCTTTATCGAAGTAAAATATTTCTCGCAACATTGTCATACTACTATTTATGCGGGAGGTGGTGTAGCACCGCCATCGTCCGCTCCTCCGGTTGCTGTTTCTGGTGCAGGAGCTGTTCCACCATCTTCAGGTGGTACTTCAGCTTCAGGATCAACGTCTTCCATTCCGCCCATGTCTGCACCTATACCTGCTCCACTAATTCCAGCAGTTCTCATTTCTCCTGCCGCGTCAGTTGGTAATGGTGTTAAGTTCTCGTCGTTTTCTTCTTTCCATAAACGTTCATTCTCAGCAAGTTCTTCTTCTGTCATTCCTAAGAAACGTTTTAATGCAAATCTATTTGAAATATAAGGTATAGCACTCATNNTCAAGTTCACTTTGTCTATAACTTGCAAAGTTTTGTGGCGGTTGCATTCTTAGATCAAACATTGCTGTATCAATGTTTACACCTTTTTCTAACAAGTAACGTTTAAATTCCTGGTTAAACTCTTCTGTAAGTAAATTCTGTAATCTCTCACAGTAATTATTAAAACGTAATTCTTGAATATATGCTGTGCCAACTCTACCGTCTTGGTAATTACTTTGTCCATCATCTGGACCAGTTGGTAAGTAAGAACTTGGAATACGTAATCCACGTACAAGTTTATTAGTAAAATATTTTAAGTCGTCAATTTCGCCTAAGTTAGTACCACCTGGCAATGTTTCAACTTTTGAACCTCGTCCTTCTGCTGTTTGTGGGAAAAAGTAATCTTCGTTTATTGATAATGGATTGTATGCACTATCAATAACATTTTGTCCTCCACCACTTGACGAAGGTATTCTTCGTTGATGGATATCAGTTTTTACTCTTTCAACAAACTGCATAGCTAAGTGACTTGGCATGTTTCCTACGTCAACATAAAATACTCTACGTTCTGGTGCCCGTTGTACTCTGTAAATTATAATTGCATCTTCTAGTAATTCTTTTTGTTTGTAAACTTTAAAAATACTTTCTAGTAATGAATTACCAAATGGAAAGTTATTATCTAAACCTTCAGACAAACTAAGGTGCAACATATTTTTAGCATCAACTGTAACTTCTTTAAGGTCTTTAGTAAATCTTCCTGCACTTGCATGATTACTTGGTGCACCAACTTGGCCTCTATTGCCACCTGTTAAATAACCGTCACCTCCACCAGTAACGTTACCGCTAGTCTGATGTGGAGTTGTAGCTACCATATGTGTAAAGTTTAAGTTTACATCTCTAACAACATATTGTTCTGGTTTCTTACCTTCGGATTCGTTTACAATGATACGTGATACTTTTGCAGGATCAACATGAAACAATTTTTTAGTTTCTGGATCTCTAATAAAAAATGCATCGCCATATTTAAAAGTGTTACGAATGATTTTAAACATTCGTGTTTCAAATTTTTGTAACTTAGACCATTGCTGTAAGTATTGTGAAAGTACTGTAATTTCTGAATTTGTAGCTTTTTGTTTAAAGTCCATCATGAATGGAGTTTTGTTTTGTTTGTTTTGTTGTGTACAAAATTCGCCAAGAATATCTAATGCGGCATTTACTTCCGAATCCATATCCATAGTATTATATTGTCCATATCGTTCAACACGATTTGGTGAACCAACATATACATCTGGCAAGTAAGAACTATAATTTGCTTGAGCTGGACCCATGCCCTGATTTCCTGGACCACCTAACGGACTATAATTTCCTTCACCACCTGCTTTTGTATCTACTGGTGTAAAATACCTTTTCCAACTCATTTTAACTATTCTCCAACTCTTTTAGTTGTTTCTCTTCAATCTTGTTTCCTGCCTGTACAAGTTCAATTAACGTTTGCATACTACTATTTAACTTATCTGTCGACGCACCTGAGTCAGACATGACTCCTTTCATTGTGGCTGATAAATTGGCTGACATATCACCTGACATATTGGCTGTTTGTTTTTGGTATTCTTTAAGGTTTTTAATTAGCTTTTCAATTTTATTGTTTGTTTTATCAACGTCAGCTTTTTCCATTGTATTAACAAAAGCAGTAATACCTTCTAAGCCTTTACCAATACTTGCTAAACCTGATGCATCGACATCTTTAAAGTCTTTTAATCCTTCGGCAATCTCTTTCATTCCACTAGTAGATCCGCCGCCTCCAAATAAGCCTCCAAGAAACTTACCTGCTTTATCCAATAAACTATCACCAGTAAATGCACTAACACCTTTGTATAAAGATTCTAAAGCAGGTCCGGTTTTCGCTAAATTATCAACTTGTATATCTTGAAATTCTTTTACTCCATCAGCAAGTTTTTTTAATCCACCACCACCAAGTTGGGCTACAATGCCGCCGGCCGCTAACTTAGTTAATGGTCCTGCTAAGTCGCCTAAGAACCCTGGCATTTTTTTCATATTCTCATCAATCTTAACATCAGACATTCTTGCCAGGCCGTCGGCGATACCTCCTATTGAATGTGATACTAACCAAATAGCCCCGGCTATACCTAAAATAACAGCCGTTCCTATTAATAAAAATCCACTAAGAGCCGCTAACCCAGCCATTGCCGCTGATCCTAACATCATTAGCAGAGTCCATGCACCCCAAGCCACTCCTACAGCCGCAAGACCTCCTGCAACTGCCCACCAATCAACATCAGCAAAAAAGGCTTTTATCTTATCAAGTGTACCGACATCTTGTTTTTCACCGGCCATGATTGCACCTACTTCAGCCGCCTCTTTCTTTAATATTGCTAGTCTCTCTTGAGCTTTTATTAAGTCGTCTTCTGACAACGTTCCTGATTTAATTTTAGCCTCAATGTCTTGCATTTCTTTTTGGACAAGAACCATTCTATCCGCGGCCTTCTGGTATGCAGTATTTTGGCCTAACTTGTCCCATCCTACTTTTATGTTCGTCCCTATATTTTTTATTCCCTCTGCCGCCGCATCTACACCTTCTTTAAGGGCTTCTTTACCTTTCTCAACAGCTTCTTTTCCTAAATTTACTATTCCAGTTTTCATGTCTTCCATAGACATGTTGGCAAATTTATCAAAATACTCAGTAGCTGTATCTATACCTTTACCTAAAGCGTCAACGGCTGTGCCAATATGGTTAACCCCATCTGTTTCAAGCCAGTTGGTAACTTTATTAAATCCAGCTTCAACTTTTGGCATAACTTTCTCTACCAAGCCATCTCTAAGTTTATTAGCACCTGCTAATAGAGATTTTTCAGCAGTCAATACATCAGCACCACCTGTTTTCTGAGTATCCATATTCTTAGTAACATTCTTTACCTCGACAGCAAAATTATCAAAAGATCCCATCAAAGCGATTTGACTATCATAAAAGGAACTACCACTAGATTTAATTAACGACATCTGGTTACCCATTTCTTTGCCATTAAGACTTGCTTGTCTGCCTGCCGCTTGTATTAGTTCCTCTAATTCTTTTTGTTTCTCTGGAGTTGCTTCTGCACCTTGACTAAATGAATGTAATAATTGAGCCGCTTTTACCATATGGTCATTATTTGCTACCATACCTGCTGTAAATTCATCATTAGCTTGACCATTTCTAACCATCAATTGGCCTAACCCTTTTTCAATTTCTGGACTAACTTTTCCTAAACGTGCAAATAACCGACTAGTATAATCTTTTGTTGTGCTTTCCATTTGCATCATCGTGGCTTTGATTGCAGGGTCTTCTTGTTTTGCCTTCATTGCCGCCGCGGCTTCTTTACGTGATATTCCTGTAATTTTTGCTAATTTGTCTAATTCATTAATATAGTTTGCGGCACCTTTAGTTAAAGAGTCATTAGATCTTCCTCTAACTCTACCTAGTCTTCCTTCTTGTGCCATATATTCAGCAGTTAGTTCAGTTTGTTCTTGTACTGTGATTCCCATTTTCATAAAGTCGTCTGAGAAACCTTTTTGAACACCAGTTAATACTCCTTGGAATTTTTTCACACCCGCCGTAGTACTACCCATACCTATAGCAAATTCATGTGCATGAGTTTTAACTACACCTGTTAGCATTTCTACACTAACACCTGCTTTAGAAGCCATTGTTTGAAATTGATAAAGATTATTTCCAGCCGCCGCACCAACTGATGCCATATCTCTAAATGTATCTATGTGTCCTTCAAATTGTCCAATTAGTGCCTGTGCTGATTTTCCAAGTCCGTCTGGTAATGCTCCCATTATATGAGATGAATATGCACCTAGGTTTGTTGAAGCACCCATTAACTCACTAGCAACACCACCTGCGGCATTGGCAATGCCACCTAATACTCCGCCAACAAGTCCTGCACCAGCTTTTGCTACCGCTTTGGCGTAGTTTTTAGTTGCTTTAGTGGCTCCTTTTGTAGCTTTAGTACTATCTTTTTGTGCTTTTGTACCACCAATATCGGCTTTTGTTTGATCTTTTGTTGCTTTTAATTGGGCTTTTCCGGATTTTTTGTGTAAACTGCTAACAGCACCGCCTGCCGAGGCGCCGCCCATACCTTTTATTGCTTCTACTAATAATTTAAGCGTGGCTTCTGAAGCGGCGTTACTACTAACCCCTTCCATGTCTCCGCCACGATATGTAATTCCTACCATAATTAAAACCCTAGTTAACTGTTCACCATAAATATCTATATGAACTTTAATATATTTATCCGGAGAAAAACATGGCAGAGAATATGATGCCGGGGGGCGTGCCTTTAGGCAAACTGCCTATTTCACCTCACAACCAACCTGGCCCGCAAATAGGGAATCCAAATCAACCTGGAAATCCAGTACCAAAAGTGGGACCTAACCCACTCCAAAAATATTTTAGGCAACCAAAAATATACATTACTTTACCTAGTAAAGGAATTTACTGGCCACCAGGAACTTTGGAAATTCCAGAGAATGGTGAAATACCTGTATATGCAATGACGGCAAAAGATGAAATGCGTTTTAAAACACCAGATGCTTTAATGAACGGTCAAGCTACTGTAGATGTTATTCAAAGTTGTATACCATCTATTAAAAATGCATGGCTATTACCTATTCTTGATTTAGATACTATTTTAATTGCTATGCGTATTGCAACATATGGCGAACGATTAGAGATAACTTCAACGGTTCCAGTTATACAAGAAGAAAAAACATTTACATTAGATATGAGAACACTTCTTGATAAATTTATGAATGTTACTTATGAGAACGTTTTAGATCACGAAGGTTTACAAATTACAATTAGACCACTAACGTATGCACAATTTACAAAAACTGCATTAAAATCTTTTGAAGAACAAAGAATTTTTAATGCCGTTAAAGACGAAGACATGGAAGAAGATAGAAAGATTAGTGTATTTAATGAAGCTTTTACAAAGTTAACTTCTTTAACTATCGATACAGTTAAACAAAGTATAGTACAAATCCAAGTTGAAGATCAGATTGTAACTGATGCAAATCAAATTTCAGAGTTTATTGATAAAGCTGATAAAAACTTTTATAATGCAATTACAGATCATGTTGCTAAAGAAAAGAAAAAGTTTGAAACTGAACCAATGCGTGTAGAAGCCACTGACGAAGAACTTAAACAGGGCGTTCCAAAAACGTATGATATTCCAATTGCTTTTGATCAATCAAATTTTTTCGTCTAAGGATTTGCGTCCAATCTCTGGCGGAAATCCTAAAATTCTGTGATAACTTAGACAACGAGGTAAAACAATTAAAATACGAACTTGCAAAACTTGTATGGTATATGCGAGGCGGTGTTACTTGGTCTGAAATATTAGAGTGTTCTGTAGAAGAGCGTGAAGTGTTTTCAAAACTTATCAAAGAAAACTTAGAGACAACTAAGAAATCCGGACAACCATTCTTTTAAATTAATTTATTTTTGTAATAATTGATTACGTGCTATTTCTTGCACACCAGCATCAGCAAGATCTGATGCAAGTTGTGGTAAATCAACTTCACCACCCTCTGCCGCACCGCCGCCTGCTCCATTACTTTGTAGTTGTGCTTTAACTTCTTCACCGGCGCCTGCTTTTGTAATTTCATTTGCTAAATCATTTACAGCTTTATCTGTACCTGCTGTAGGTGTTGCTCCAGCGTCTGTACCTGCTTTAGTAGGATCTGCTTCTGCTCCTGCTTTAGTAGGATCTGCTTCTGCTCCTGCTTTAGTAGGATCTGCTTCTGCTCCTGCTGGTTTATCTGGTGCTGTGCTATCTTCTGCTGATTGGAGTTTTGATGTTGTAATTGCAACAGTACCATTTTGTCCATCAATTTGCACTATTGACATGTTAGGATCTGCTGGCGCGACAGGTTCTACAACTGTCGCAATTCGTTCTTTCTTTGAGGTAGGATCTATCCAACTAACTATGTCGTCTTTTTTAGGTTTATACTCTGCACCTGCTTCGTCTTCACCTGCTGTTCCTCCATCTGATGGAACTGTTTCTTCATCTTTAGGTGTTGCCACTTGTGCATCTAATTCTTTTTCTATTTCAGGTGTTGCTTTTTTGTTATTTGGGTCAAGCCATTCTCCACCTTGTTGAGTATATTCTTTACCATCATACTCTGCTGTAGTTCCATTTTCAATTTTATTATCTGTTCCTTGATTAGGTTTAACACCTTCTGGATCTTTTTCAGTTCCTGTTTCAGCACCAGCATCTGCTTCTGGTTCTGCACTTGTTGGTTGTGGTAAATCAACTTTAGTACTTGTTCCAATTGATGTTATATCATCGTTGCTTAATCCTGCATCAGCTAATATATTAACAACGGCTCCTGTGTCCATCGGTGAGCCTGCTTTTTTCCAGGCTTTATTAAGTTTGTTAGCAGTAACTTTGTTTCCTGCATCTTTCATACCTTGTTTAACGCCGGCTACTCCACCTGCTACTTTATCTTTAGCCCATTTACCTGCCGCACCTAATCCTCTTTTTGCTTTTGCACCCATTGTATTAGGATCATCCAATCCTAAATCCATTTGTGTTCCTGATTTAGGATCTTGTTGGTATTTAGGATCTTCTAGATCTAGTCTAGATGGATCAACTTCTGCTAACATTCTGTGTAAGTCTCGTTTATATGCTTCTTGTTGGTTTTTGCTAAAATCAAATTCGGTTTGATCACCACTTTTAGCCGCCTGGGGTTTTAAATCTGCTTTTGCAAGTCCTGCCCCGATTCCAACTGCCGCCGCCGCTTTAACAATATTTGCTGTCGTGTTGTCAATTGCTGTTTCCATTGAACCCGATGCTACACCAGTATCCATTACTTTATCAAATAATTCATCTTGCATTTCTTCAGGTAGAGCTTCTAATGCCTTAGATAATTCATCACTCATTGGATTAGTCATTGTTTGTACATCTACTAGTTTGTATACAGCATTGCCGTTAGCATCAACACCTGAAATTTCTGTTGTTACAATACCACTGTATTCAGTTCCGTCATCTAAGGTTAGTGAGGTACTTGATTTAAAGGTTTCACCAACTGATATGTCATCCGGAATACCGTCAACTTTTATATTGTCAGTTGATATAGCCGATTCCATATCTGATGAAATATTCATACCCATAAATTCTTTATTAGCTAATGCTCTTTCAAATCCTTGTACATCTTGTAGTGCATCAATTTGTTCTTGTGTCATACCAGCATCAAGAAACTTTTGTGTATTTTGTGTTAACCATTCGTTATCAGGAAAGTCTGCTGAATTAATACCTAAATCATTAAGTTCACTTGCACTTAATTCAGCTGTAACTTCAGTTGTGTCTATTTCAGATCCGTCTAACTCTGTACCTGAGGTTGTTTTTTCAATATCAGCACCTGTACCCTCGATGTCAAATTCGGCTTGCATATTATCAATGCCATCAGTTACATTTCCGCCGCCATTAAGTTCAACTATCTTAGCATTAACTTGATCCCATTGACCTTGAAGAATTTCTTTTGCTTCTGCATCAAGATCAGATGATCGCATTAATTCTTGCATCGCGCCTTGTGTTTGTATAAGTTCGTTGGCCGCATCAGCATCAATATCAGCTAGGCTAGTTGCGTCCATGGCAGATAATTGCGTTACATCAATTTCACCTGAGGCATCGTTAATAAATGTATTTGAAATTTCTCCTGGTAATAATCCGCTAATAGCATCTCCAAGAGCACCTATACCTGCACCAACTGCCGCCATCTTAGCCGCTCCGCCTGCCGCTGTTGAAAGTTTATCACCTTTTAATAATCCTTTAGTACCTTTTAATAAGAAACCAACTGCCGCACCACCGCCTGGACCAGTAGCAAAGGCCGCCGCCGCTGTTAATATAGCTACTGCTAAACTTGCCTTGCCTGGATTTTCTTTTGCCCAGTCGCTAATAAATTTAACACCTTGGACAATTTTTCCATCGCTAGATCCAATTTGCTTTTTTAAATCTTCAAACTTTTTATCCATGTGTTGAACAGGACCAGTTTTTTGTGCCGCTTTACCAAGTTCGTTAATCTTATCATTAACAGCCTTCATTGCTTTAATTGGAAGTTTTGCGGCGTCACCTGCCTTACCTAATGCAGTTTTATTTGTGCCTAAATCCATTGCATGAGTTTCAGCGCCTTTAAATATTGATTGGATTTGATCTGCTGTAAGGTCTGCTTCAAATACTTTACAAAGTTGTTCCATTAACGGCCATAGTTCTCGCTCAGCTTTTCCAAGATACAGACGTTGGCTTTCATTGAGTGTATCCCAACCTTCATTTAGTATGTGTTGAGATTTAAGATTGTAAGCGAAAACTTCTTGCAGTTTCATTGTTTAACTTTCCTTAGAGTAACTTAACTAGTTCTTGTTTTTGTTGCGGGTTTAAAGCATCAATTTGTTTTTGTAAATTCTGTGGAACCTTGCCTCCGCCTGCTTTAGCTCCTGCTTCTCCTGGTGCTCCTCCGCCTGCTTTAGCTCCTGCTTCTCCTCCGGGCTGAGCTCCCCATTTTTCTCCAGCAGTTTCTGGCTCTGGCGAGTCTCCTTGACCTACTGCCGCTTGTCCGGCTTTTCCTTTAAAAGAATCTTGTGCCGCACCTTGTAATATAGTATCAATAGCGCCTGCTGGTAAAGGACCGTCTTTATGTTTGTTTAATTGTCCTGTTGGCATTTTTTGTGTAGCCATAAAATCTGCTACTTCGGCCTTGGTAGGTGTTTTTGCATCTGCTTGAGTCTGACCTGCATAAGCCATCCAAGACTTATAAAGTTCTTTGCCTCTAGCATCGGCATCTAAACCGCCTTGCACTTTTGCTTGAACACCTTTGGCTCCAACAGCACCTGCCATCTTGGCACCTACTTTAGCAAGACCACGCTTCAACATACCCCTACCAGGAACTTCATTAACAACCTCAGATTCGCTGATTATTTGGTGTATTTTCATTATAAACTCCCTGTTCAGTTATATTTAGCTATAATCCTTCGACATAGCTTCTTAAATACTCTTATGCCTCAGACTATATATAAGGTTATTGAGACAGTTACTCAGAATGTTGAGTTAATTGATTGTAGTAGTGAATCAGAAGCATATGAAGTTATGCAACAGCTACAAGATGCTAACCCTAATGGTATTTACGAAATAGTATCAGACATCAAGTATACTGTTAAAGGTCTTGGAAGAGATCCAGAACTACATTAATATATAAGTCTTATTAATGGTTGTTCTGAAGTGAGCTAAAGCTCACTTTGTTTTCGCTTACGCTCAAACATTTTATTTCTTAAAGATGAATAAGTGCGTTAAGCACTTTTGCATCATGTAGATAGTTGAGCCATACTTCGCCCGTCTCCGGACAAAGTATTTAATAGCCATCATGTGAGATGAGCGTACCATCTTGATAAAGAAGATTACATTAAATGTACAGAGGCGGTAACCCGACAACCCCTTACTTCAGCCTTCGTATAGTTACGGACGGTATTAATCCCTATCAAGCGGAATTTTCTACCGAGCTGGTTGCTTTTTACTCAGAGCCAGCATCTTTTAGACCTAAAGTTAGTCTAGCCTTGCAACACACCAGTATCTAGACGTCATTTGAGTACGTCTTCAAGGTGAATCGAGCTACCTCGATCAAACAGCGTTGCTTATTTTTTGCCTGTGTGTGGAAGAGTTGTGCCTGTACTGATAATTATAGTGGAGTTTTATTATTAGATGTAAATCTGGCTTATTTGCCTTTAAGGGCTTCTCTTAATATCTTAGACCCGCCTACTCGTACGTTAATAATACCGTTGTAGTATTCGTCAGTTTCTAATACTCTGCGTTCAAACTGCTCTCTTGCTTCTAAGTAGCTTGTAACACCTTTACTTGGACAGTAATGTAATATCTCTCTTGTAAATTTACCTTTACCTAGTTTTTCAATGTCGGCTAATAGTGTGTCGCTAGATCCCCAGTAATCTTTCCAGTCGCTTTCTACTGTACTTCTACGTTTATTAGTTCTGCCTTTAAGTGGAGGTCTAGTTTTTTTGAATCTAGCTAATTTTTTACCAATATATTTTCTATTGTTAGTTGTATTAGTAATAATGTATACAAACCCTACGCAATCATCTGGTAATTGCTGTATAATTTTGTTTTTAAAAGTCCACTCCATGTAGATACTTACATAGAATTGGCATTAGTCGTCTTGTTTCTGATGATGTGCCCGATGAGAATCCATAACTTCTACTCTTCGAAGAGAAGCTAACCTACGTATTTCACTTAACCATCTTCTAGTTGCACGTTTAGTCTTTTCACTTTTACGTTTTTCAAAATTTTCATTATTTTTATAATATTCTATATATGCTTTTGTTAGTAAGTCGTGCGTATCATCGTTTATATCGGTCATTGTGTTACCTCTACATCATTATCGTAAGATGTAAACCCAGCTTCTTTGACAACTTTAAGTACGTTAGTTACCCTTCCTTGTAATTCATCTTTATGCGAAATAAGGTATATATTTTTATTACGTTCTCTACCCATCTTCTTAAGTACGCTCAATGAAGCTTCAACACCTGCTGAGTCCATACCACTATCTATTAGTTCATCAACAAATAGTAAATTAACTTGTTGATATAAACTTTCCCAAACATCTCTAAAAGAAAAACTCAATCCAAGGATTAATCTATTACGTTCACCCCTTGACAAGTTATCAAAGTCTAGATCTTGACCTAATTGTGTAATTTCTACATTTAGATCGTTTTGAAATAGTACTTGGTGCGGTAATCCAAGTTTATTAAGATAATATGTAAGCCTATTATTTAAGTATGCAAGATTTTGATCAATAATTTTCTTTCTTATAAAGCTATCTTTATTAGTTAAGAGCTTATATAAAAAGTCTTGATGGTCTTTTAAAGAGTTTAATTCGTTTATATTATCCCAATTAAGTTCTTGTAATGCTGTTTCTTTTAAATCATCAATTTGTTCTTGATAAGGATCTACTTCGTCTGTTTTTTCTGCTAATGTTTTCTTTAAACTTTCAACATTGCCTCTATGTTCATATGCTTCTTTGGCTGTTTCATAAAAAGTATTAGGTTTTAAATCCAATGTACCAATGTCTTCAAGTTTTGCTTTAACCTTATCATACTTGTTAGCAATTTCAATCATATATGTATGTGCATCGCCATAGTCTTTTTGTAGTTTGTCCTTCATTTCTTCAAGTTTATCATCATGAAGTTCTTGACCACAGGCGTAACACTTAGCATGTTCAAGGTCATCAAGATCAGTTCCAACTTTTTGTACATTTTTATCAGCTTGTTCTAATGCACGTTCTACAGTTGCTAGTTCTTTTGTAAGATTTGTATGATGCTTGTTTAGATCAGACCAAGATGCTAGTTGTTCGTGATCATCAAGTTCACTATCAATATCTAATTGTTCTAATTCGTAAATTGCTTTCTGTAGTTTATCGCACGATTGTTTGTTTTGTGCTATCCAAGCCTTTCTTCTGCTATGTAATCTGTCAATATTCTCTTTAATTTTTTCGTTACTATCTTTAAGTGCAGTAAGTCTTGCATTTTCTTGAACAATATGCTCTTTATTAATACGCATTTGTTCTCTTAACAGGTCTGCTTTTTCAGATAATATAGTAACACCTAATAGTTGTTCTATAATAGCACGTTGATCGTTATTCTTTAATGCTAAGAAAGGTTCGGTATATGTGTTTAATGCTAATATATGCTTAAACATCTCATGGCTCATACCTAACAATGTATTAATGTCTTGTTGAGTCTTACGTGAATCACCTTGACTTTCGTCAGTTATTTCTTGATCTTCATTATTAATAGAGAATTTTAGTAAATTTGGCTTACGGCCTCTTTCAATATGATAACTTACTCCATTTTTTTCAAAAGTTAACGTAACTAACATACCTTTGTTATTAGTTTTGTTTACTAAGTTATCACGTCTAATATTTGTAAGGGCTTGACCGTATAATCCGTAACTTATAGCATTAATAATTGTTGTTTTACCTGTTCCATTACGTGAACCAGCATCATCGCCACCTTGATCTATATTTTCACCTAGTACAAGTGTAAGTTGATGTTGATTAAAGCTAATAGCTTGTGTAGTATTACCTACACTCATAAAATTTTTAACTGTTAGGTCTTGTATTCTAATCACGGTCTTCTCCTAACTTGTTATAAATGTCAAGTAATTTTGCTTTATCATAACTATCAGATTCAATAGCTTGAATTTCCTTGGCAACAATTTGATCAACACTTTCAAATTTTGTAATGTCAATATCTGTATTAATTTCTTCGTCTGTAGTATTAGGAATAAGTGTAATTTCTCTACAATCATGTTCATGAAGGAATGTTTCTTTAATAAAACTAGCTTCTTCATATGAAATAGGTAAGTCTAATGTAACCCTCAAATACATTTTAGGTTTAATTAAAGTGTCTTTTTCATCTAATAATTGTGATAATTTTACTGTACGATACTTGGGACAGTTCCACCAGTTAAGATATTGCGGAGCGCCGCCGTGCTCTAGCACCATCATACCTCTTTCGTCGTCCCAAGCATCGGCATAGTTATGAGGTAATGCATTACCGATGTAATTTACAGTACCTTTAACTTGTCGTTTATGAAAATGCCCTGAAAATACATAGTCTTGATGTTTAAAATGATCAGCTTGTAATTCTCCTGTATCAGGCATTTGCACCATTGCGTTCATATAGAAATTTGGAAGTTCAAAATGTCCAAATATATATTTGCTTTTAATTTTAGAAATTTGTTTCCATTCATCGCCTACAAGCCATGGTATTAATGTAGTATCACCCATTGTTGTAATTTTGTTAACGATAGTAATGCCAGGAATGTGCTTGCCAAACTCAACAGAATGAATGTCTCGTTTGTCTTTGTAATACAAGTCGTGGTTGCCAGGAAAGAAATAAAAATTTTCAAATGCTTTTCCAAGTTTTTCTAAACTTCTAATAGTAGCATCCATAGTGGTAATGTTCAAGCTGTTTCTATTGTGATGCCAGTCACCCATAAAGATGCCAGTTTCACAATTATTCTCTTTAGCTTGATCAATAAACCAATCTATAAATTCTTCACAATCCTCGTTGTGGACTTTACTATTAGATTTTAATCCAAAATGTATATCCGTAAAGACGGCGGCCTTTTTAAACAATTTTATATCCTCTTATGTATAGTATAAACTCTTAACGATTATTTGTCAACTCCTTCTTTCTTCGAAACTTTTATTGTTGTAACTTTTGGAGGTATCGCAGTTCTTGTTTTGTGTTGTTCTTGCTCACGCTCCCATACTCCTTGATTCTGTCTCGTAAATGATGGATTCATATGATTCATTTCTAAAATATCATCTCTAATATTTTGATTTCTTTTTTCTATGTTGATAATTCTAACAAAAGAGTTTGTAACAGCGGCAGTATAATATGCAAATGGATTATTTGATTTAGATTCATCAAATTGTAAGCCTATTTGTGCAAGTTGTAAAATTGCTTGGCCTTTCATTTCGTCATTATATGTATATCCGCGAACGTTGCCTCTAGTTGCATAGCGTTCACATAGTTTCATCCACATCATAGCTAGTTTGTCAGTTGCTTGTCCACAACTTTTATCATAGTAACCGTTCTCCATACCACCAACCCAATGACTTTTACCTATACATACTAATTCGTCATTGTCATTAAATTTAAAATGTTGGAATGGCGGAAAGTTTAATTTTTCTTTAGTATCCGCTACAGTTTTAGGTTTCTTTTTACGACCTGGCTGATCAGGTATGTGATCAAACATCATAACTCTAAAAATCACATCTTGTTTGCTTATTTTTTTATAGTCTATTTCACATTCAGCTTGTTTAACTTTTTCACCGTTTGCTTTACGTCTTTCGTATTCTTTTTGGCTAAGACGTTTAGCTTGTACTCGTTTAGCCTCGGCTGTAGTACGAATGTTAATTTTATCAATACTAGTAAGTATTAAATCGTATTGGTTAGCATCATCATCAGTATAACTGCTAAATGAGTTCTTAGACTTATGAATTTCTGCAAGTATATCTTTATTGTTTAGGTAATTTACTTTTCGCAATGTATATTCTCCAGGTTTAAAGTCATATTATAAACTATGTAGTTAATAAAGTCAACTAAATACTTGTAGGAGTTTAACCAAATCATGGCTAATTTATTTGAACAAGGAATCAATACAGCCAAAGGCATTGTTTCTGAGACCACTAATTCTGTACGAAAAGTAGCTGGACAGTTCTTTGATTCTGTATCAACTGATATTGGGCTAGGTAAAAAACAACGAATAGCTAATTCAGAACAATTAGGTAAAGAACTTGGAAAATTTGGTTCAGAAAACAAAAAAGCCGCCGCCAAAGCAAAATTTCCATTAGGAACTGCGAAAGATTGGCGAGTTAAATTAAGCATTCCGAATACTGAACCATTTGACACCGAATCACATCTTATACAGCCATTACGAGCAACAAACGGTTTAGTATTTCCATATACTCCTACTGTAATAATGTCACACACCGCAAATTATAACGCTTTAGCTCCTACACATAGTAATTATCCGTTTCAAGTATATGCAAATTCACAAGTGGACCAATTGGTTATCACTGGAGACTTTTTTGTACAGAATGGAATAGAAGCTCAATACTGGGTATCAGCATTGCATTACTTACGAAGTTGTACAAAAATGTTTTATGGTGGTAATAGTACTAATCAAGGAGCACCGCCACCAGTAGTTAAGTTAAATGGTTATGGTGATTATGTGTTTGATGATGTTCCGGTAGTTATAACTACGTTTACAGTTGATATGCCAGATCAAGTAGATTATATTTCAACACAAGTTAATGCAGGAGCCGGTACAACATTCACTCCTACAGATAAGAGATCAGACCCATCGATGTTTGGTCCACCAACTCGAGAAACTGTATTAGGTGTTAATCCAGGACAATTTTATGGTGATGCAGAGATGAGAACTGATTATTATACCTGGGCACCATCACAAAGTTTAATTTCAGTAACTTGTCAACCAATATACAGCAGAAATCAAATTGAGAACTTTAGTCTTGAAGATTTTGTTAACGGAAAATATGTTGGACAAAAAAGAGGATTTTTATAATGGCTTATTCACAAATAAGTCCGTGGGCAAATACTCCATATAATGAAGGACAGTTTGGTTTAGGATATTATCAAATTAAACCAGTTCCTGGGTCATCTGATGACACTCCTTATGTAATCGATCCACAATATAATCATAGACCTGATTTACTTGCATATGATTTATATGGTTCTACAAAACTTTGGTGGATCTTTGCTCAAAGGAATATGGATGTTCTTGAAGATCCTATTTATGATTTTGAATCGGGCGTTGAGATTTTATTATTAAGTCCTGCCGCTGTAAAAGATTTCCTAGGGTAATAATATGTCAATTCCGAATTTCGGCGTACTTAAAAATCTTCAGAAGACAATAGCTCAAAAATCTAATGATATTATTCCTTCAGCAACAGAATTAACTCATCTTAAAGATAATGTTACAGCTCGGTTAGAAGGACTTTCTAGTGTAGCTGAAAAAACAATAAGCCCTATTGTATCAGATATGGCTGAGTTACTTACTGACGGCAGTATAGACAATGCAGTAAATTCTCTTGGAGCCGTTGTTGCCAATCAAGCTACTAGTATTAAAGACGCCGGCAAGATAATAACTGATAAAATTGAAATACGGGAAAGATCTAAACTAATAGATGTTGTTAGAAAGGGACCTGCAGGAAGCCATTTTGCACCGGCCATTACTACAACAGCAAAAAAAGAAGAAAAAAACAAAGAAGAACAAAAACAATCTAACGCTACAGAATCTCCAAAGGAAAATAAGAAATTTCCTAATGTACTACCTAATCCGTTAAACGAATTTGTTAGTTGTAACTATGTTATTAGTCTTGGAGTATTAAATCCTTATGAAGTTTCAAGACCAGACGATACTTATATTAAAAATGGTCCAACAACTTATATTATTAAATCAGGTGGTGGCAACTTAGGGAAAAATGGAGTTAGAACAATATTTGAAGCAACTTTAAGTTCTTCCAATATCGATGGCGACGATACAGGAACAGAATTTTTTATTGAGGATTTAGAAATAGATGCCATTTGTACACCTAATAATAAAACACACATGCAAACCCAAGGAACAATGTCGTTTAAAGTTATTGAACCATATAGTATGGGACAGTTTTTAGAAGCATTACAAATTGGAGCAGAACAATCGGGGTATGCCCATTACCTTGATGCTGTATATGTGTTTTGTATAGATTGGGTAGGAAGTGATGAAACCGGAGCAACAAAAAGATTTTCAGACTTATCATATACTCGTACAAAAACACTAAAAGGCGGAGCAGGAAAACAAACAGTAAAAGAGACAGAGTATAGTCATCGTCGTCGGTACATACCAATCAAGTTAATGACAGCGTCCTTTAGTGTTACAGGCGGTGGTGCAGAATATAGCGTAAATGCTGTTTCTTCTAATGATGAAGGAATGAGAGCAAGTATTCAACGCCTTCCAGTAGATATAACTCTAGCAGGAGATACAGTATCTGAAATGCTACAAACAGGCCCAAAGAGTTTAACCAATGGTATTAATAGCCATTTATTAAGCAGACGATCACAAGATCCACACAAATATGCTGATGAGTTTATTATTATGTTTCCAAAAGATAATGCTCGTGATAGTAAGCAGTTAGGTGACCTATTAGGCAAAAATGCTGACAGCGAAGAGAAAGACCAGGCTGTTGAGAATCTAGACAATCCAGAAGAAAAAAAGAAATTTATCGCAAGAGGACATAAAGAAACAAACTGGGATACATGGAAGAAAACTAATGCCGGAATAGCATTACAAAGAGGCGATAAAAGTACCAAACTAAAAGAAAATGCATCTGATGAAAAACTTAATGCTATAGGTAAATCAAAAGTTTCAGAAGATAAATTATCCGCACAAGCTCAAATAGTCAAAGAAGAAGACTTAGTTACTAAAGAGACAGTAAATGGTGAACATATCGATCAGAGCAAAGTTCAGCACGAAGCTGATAAAAAAGCAATAGTCTTTAAACAAGGTACACATATTACTCAAGTTATTGAAGAAGTAGTTCTTAGTAGTGCCTGGGCACGTGGCTTAAGAGACCAAACCGCTGATAAAGACGGTAATAAAATTTGGTTTAGGATTGAAAATAATTTACATTTTGTTCCAGTAAAAGAAGTAGTTGACACACATGGACAAATGCCAAAATTATATATTTTTAGAGTTGTACATTATAAAGTACATGAATCAGTCTTTCAAAAGGTAACAGCTATTTCTAAAGGAAAAGATGAAATAATTAAAAAAGTAGTTAAAGCATATAATTACATATACACAGGTAAAAATAAAGACGTCATTAATTTTAATATTGAATATCAACATAGATTCCAAACACGGTTTCCTGCTGATGACGGAGGTGCAACATCTCATATACAAAATAAAGGTAATGATGCAACATCAGTACAATCTAATGCAATTGACTCAAACACACAAAAATCAGAAGGCTCAGGAGGGACAGTTCCAAGCCCGGCTGAATATGAAAGGATTAACCAGAAGCTTTATAATATTGGAGGCAACCCCGCTGGATATGCCAATTACACCAAACATAAGAACAATGCTATGGAAGAGGCTCATGCAAAAGCTAATCCCCCATTAGTTAAAAGATTAGCTGATGCTACGTTTACAAACTTTACATCAGGGATAAGAGCAGTTCCGGCAGGTCAAAAAGATACAATAGCTAGGACCTTTCATGAAGCTACACTAAACTTAGGTGCTGATATGATGATAGTTGAGTTAGAAATATGGGGAGATCCGTATTTCATATCAGATTCAGGTCATGGAAATTATAATAGTAAAAGTGAACAAGATTCATATATTGATGGTAGTGGACAAATGACATACCAAGATAAACAAGTATGGATCGCAATGGAGTTTAGAACGCCATTTGATATTGGTTCTGACGGAATAATGAATTTCCCAACAAACTATACAGATGGTAAAGTGGTACAACACTTTAGTGGCATTTACCGTATTACAAAAGTAGTATCAACTTTTAGCAAAGGAACATTTAAGCAAACACTTCACTTAATAAGACTTGGCCATCAAGACGGTAAAGCTGATAGTGAAGATAATTCTGCGGCTAAATCAGCCAATGATGCAGAAGGCAAGGCGGATAAGAACTAATGGCTAAAAATACTAATATAGATCGCAATGCTAAGATTGAAGAGTTTCAATCACAAGCAGGACCTTTTCAAGCTAAAATTGTTAGTCATATAGACGAAACTTATATGGGGGCTTTAAAAGTACAATTATTAAAAACAACAGATACTGGTAATACAGATTCAGTTTCTACACAAATATTAACGGCAAGATATCTTTCACCGTTTGGCGGCCAAACGCCTAGATTTTCTATTACAGAAAATGATAGCTATAGACATAGTCAGCAAAGTTATGGTATGTGGATGGTACCACCAGATGTTGGAACTATTGTACTAGTAATTTTAGTAGAAGGAAATCCGAACGAGTGTTTCTGGATTGGGTGTGTTAATGACAGATATTCAAATTTTGCAGTTCCAGGTAATGCCGCATCTACAAGGCATACCGATGCAACACCAGACGAGTTAAATGGTACAAAGTTAAAAGGTAAAAAACTTCCTGTAGCTGAGTATAATAAAGTTATTGGAGATATTTCGCATAAAGGAGGCGAGCCGACATTATTTAACAAACCATACCAAAAAGAATTTACAGAAACTTTAATAAAACAAGGATTATTAGAAGATGAAACTAGAGGCATAACATCATCTAGTGCTAGAAGAGAAATACCAAGTACAGTATTTGGAATTAGTACACCTGGACCTGTTGATAGAACAGTTGGAGCTCCAAAAGGTATGGTTGGTGCAGATATAAAAGTTAATAGGCATAGAAGTCGCCTTGGTGGAACATCATTTGTTATGGATGATGGTGATGATACCTTATTAAGAAAAAATCCAGCAACTATGGCACCACCAGAATATGCAAATATTATGCAAGACGAACCTAATGGAAATGTTACACTACCGCATAATGAATTAGTTAGATTAAAAACTAGAACAGGGCATCAAATATTATTACATAATACTGAAGATTTAATTTATATTGCTAACGCAAACGGTACTGCTTGGGTTGAGTTAACAGCAGATGGAAAGATTGACATTTATGCAAAAGACAGTTTAAGTGTGCATACTGAAAATGATTTTAATTTAACAGCAGGTAGAGATATCACAATGGAAGCTGGTGCTAATATTTCTTTAAAAGCAAGTGGAAGTTATCTTAATACTAATGCACCTAAACTGACTAAAGGTAGAATACAAATAGAATCAGCCGCTGACACTAATATGATTGTTGGCGGAAATCATTGGGTTACTACAATAGGAAATTATGAAGCTTATACCAAAGGCAACAATGTACTTACAGCAAGTCAGTCAACACATATTAAGTCAGGCGGACAACATGTAGAAACAGCTCCAAAAATTCATATGAATGGACCAGCGGCTCAAGGTGCTCAGATTGTTACAGCTCTTAGTACACATATTTTGCCAGGACATCCAACAGGTAATCTGACAGGTACTTTAGTACAAAGAGCTCCAATGCATGAACCATGGATGCACCATGAGAATTTAAATCCACAAAATTTTAAAATTATAAAAACAGATAGAGACGGTATAGTAACAGTAGAAAATAAAGACGAATTAGGAAAATATAATACACCAGAAGCATTTAAAAAGGTGTCTAAAAAATAGGGTAAATATAGTATCATGAGCATTAGCAACAGAGAATTATACAAACAGATAAAGGTACACACTAACCAGAAGCCACAAACTCCGGTTACAAGCCGAGCATATCGTGGTCTAAGTACGGTTAATCCTAGTAATAAAAGTCATGTGCTATATGATATAGAATTAATTAAGCAAGATATTATAAATCATTTCCATATACGACAAGGTGAAAAGTTAGAAAATCCAGAGTTTGGTACTATTGTTTGGGACGCTATATATGAACCTTTAACAGACCAACTAAAAGAAGTAATATCTGAAAATGTTACTAAAATTATTAATTCAGACCCACGTGTAACTGTAGAAAGTATTGATTTACAGTCTTATGAAAGTGGGTTAATAATTGATTGTGTTCTTACATATTTGCCTTATAATATTTCCGAAGCAATGAGGTTAAAGTTTGATGAAGACTCATTACAATTCGACAATTAAGTATGTGGTTAATGGAAACAAATAAATATAGTTAACAAGGAAAAAGCATGTCAGTAACTAACAGACAAAACAGATTACTTCTTTCAGAGGACTGGAGAAGGGTATATCAAACGTTTAGAAACGCAGACTTCACATCTTATGATTTTGATAGTCTACGTCGTACTATGATCTCTTATATAAGAGAAAATTATCCAGAAGATTTCAATGATTATATTGATTCAAGTGAATATCTAGCGTTAATTGATCTTATTGCATTCTTAGGGCAAAATATTTCTTATCGTATTGATCTTAATGCTCGAGAAAATTTCCTTGAACTAGCTGAACGTAGAGATTCAGTTTTACGTTTAGCACGATTACTTTCTTATAATCCAAAGCGTAACCAATGTGCTAATGGATTAATAAAATTTGAAGCAGTATCAACAACTGAAGAAGTTGTTGATTCAAATGGAACAAATTTAGCTAACCAAACAATTGTTTGGAATGATCCATCTAACGCTGACTGGCGTGAGCAATTTGAAAAAATTATGAATGTAGCATTGCCAATTAACTCTACAATTGGAAAACCAATTAAGAAAGATATTGTTGAAGGTATATTAACACATCAATATAGATATAAATCAAGTAATACAGGAGTTCCTGTTTATACATTTAGTAAAGGTATTGACGGTCGCAATCTTCAGTTTCAAATTGTTTCATCAGATGTATCTGATGGAATTATATCAGAAGAGCCACCATTACCAGGAAACAGTTTAGCATTTTTATATCGTGATGATGGTCGCGGACCAGGTAGTTCTAATTCTGGATATTTTTGTCATTTCCGCCAAGGAGTTATAGATCAAGGTACTTTTACTGTTGATGCTCCTAGTTCTAATCAGTCAATTGCTATAGGCGGGACTAATGTTAATAATACTGATGTTTGGCTTTATAAGTTAAATGCAATAGGCAGTGAAACAGAGTTGTGGACAAAAGTTGATTCTGTAGAAGGTAATAATATTGTTTATAATAGTATACGAAAAAAGATTAGAAATATCTTTGGAGTACTTACTAAATCTCAAGATAAAATTGATTTAATTTTTTCAGACGGAACATTCGGAAATTTACCTATCGGTGACTTTAGAGTTTATTATAGATCAAGTGTTAACCAGTCCTATAATATTCTTCCACAAGACTTATCAAGTATTGGTGTAACTATACCATATACTTCAGCCGCTGGAGTTACAGAAACTCTTAGTTTAACACTTTCATTAAAGTATACAGTAGATAATAGTAGTACATCAGAAAGTAATTTAAGTATTCGAGAAAATGCTCCAGCTACCTACTATACACAAAATAGAATGGTTACTGGAGAAGATTATCAAGTTTCTCCTTTAGGAGTCAGCCAAGAAATTATTAAAGTTAAAACAGTTAATAGAGCATCAAGCGGAATTTCACGCTACTTTGATTTATTAGACAGTACTGGAAAATATTCAAGTACAAATTTATTTGGTAATGACGGTGTTGTATATAAAGAATCGTTAACAAAACATAAAAACTTTACATTTGTAACTAAAGTTGATATTGAAGGACAAATACTAAACACCATTGAACCAATATTATCCGAAAAGCAATTATTAAATTATTATCTAACATCGTTTCCTAAAACAATTGTTTCTGATTTAGGAGCAAGTTGGGTACAAACAACTAAAGCTACTAATCTTACTACAGGACATTTTATAGATGCTGATAGTACAAAATATCAACTTGGAATGTATACAGGTAGTGCTTTAAGATTTGTTGAACCTGGGACATTATTAAAGTTTACTGCTCCTGAAGGATACCACTTTATGAAAGATGGTACTCTAATGGCAGGCAATGCAGACCATATAGGTGCTCTTGATTATAAATGGGTTAAAGTTATTAGTGTTGAAGGGGACGGTACTACTAATACAACTGCCGGCGCAGGCCCTGTAATACTTAATGATATAATTCCAACTAATGCAATATTAAATCAGGTGGTACCTAAGTTTTCTAAAACTTTACAAGCCGCAGTTAAGACACAAATAACTGATCAAATCTATTCTAACAAAACGTTTGGTTTACGTTATGATGTTAATTTAAGGCAGTGGCGTGTAATTATTGAAAACAATTTAAATATTACAGGAGAATTTAGTACAGGTAAAACTGGAGATATTACAAATCAACGGTTAGATTCAAGTTGGTTATTATTGTTTGAAACAGATGGTGAAAAATATACTATTACATACCGCGGTTTAAGATATATTTTTGAAAGTGCCGAAGAGGTTAGATTTTATTATGATAGTAGTGATAAGATCTATGATAATAAAACAGGCCAAATTATTAAAGATAAGATTACAGTTTTGTCTATTAATTTAAAACCCGATCTTCTTACGCCATTTACAGAAGATGCAAGTTGGGAAATTACACTTCCGTATCGTGATGTTAATGGATATGTTGATACGAAAAAAGTTGAAATTAGTTTTTATGATGAAGACGAGGATGGAATTGTTGACGATCCTGAGACATTTATTAAGATTGTTAATGAAGAAGTAAATCCTATGGCAAAATATATATTCCAAAAGAAATTTATTACATCAGATGGATTAGATGATTACAAATATGTTAATAATGCTACAGAAAAAATTATAGTTAAAAAAGATCAAAGTTTTGTAGGTGCATTAAGTCTTTATACTGAAGGACAAGTGTTTTATCTTGATACAGAAAAAGTATTCAAAATATTAACATCTGGTGCTTTAGTATTAACAACAGATTATAGAGCACATATAGGACGAAGCGATCTTAAATTTCAATATATTCATGCCGCAGATGATGATAGTAGAATTGATCCTAGTAGTAGTAATATTATGGACACTTATCTATTAACAAAAAGTTATGATGCATCATTTAGAGATTTCTTAGATGGCACAGTAGCAACTAAGCCGTTGCCTCCGAGTAGTGATAATTTGTTTAATAATTATGGAAGTGAAATTAATAAACTTAAATCAATTAGTGACGAAGTCATTTATCATCCTGTAAAATATAAAATATTATTTGGTGCAAATGCTGATTTAGATTTACAAGCAACTTTTAAAATAGTTAAGAATCCAGACCAAGTTGTTAATAGTAATGCACTTAAAGCCTCGGTTATATCTTCAATCAATCAATTTTTTGCTTTAGATAATTGGGATTTTGGAGATACGTTTTACTTCTCAGAGCTTAGTACGTATGTTATGGCTACAAATGCACCGGATTTAGTAACAATGGTAGTTGTTCCTAATCAGAATTTACAAGGGTTTGGTAGTTTGTACGAAATTAAATCAGAATCAGATGAAATTTTTATTAGTGGTGCAACAGTTGATAATATTGAAATTATTGATTCTATTACAGCAAGTAGATTGAAAGCATCTGGTAAAGTTTTAACAGAAGCTTCTAGCTCAAATTCAGGAATTCAAAGTGCAAGTATATATACATCTGGATCGATTACAACTGGCTCCGAGGGGACTAACATCTAATGGCATTTAATGATGATCAACATGAATATCCTCTTCCAGGAAGTTCATCAACTCCGCCACCAAAACGAGAAAGTGCAGAATTACTTCCAAGATATTTTCGTACACCGACAAATAAGAAGTTTTTAAATGCAACATTAGATCAGTTAACGCAACCAGGTGTTGCAGAAAAGTTAAATGGTTACTTTGGTAGACGTATGGCTAAAGCATACCAAGCCAATGACACTTATATTGCTGATCACAATAGTGATAGAGAAAATTATCAACTTGAACCTGCCGCAGTTGTTAAAGATGAATTAGATAATGTTCTTTTTTATAAAGATTATTTAGATTACGTTAATCAAACAAAAGCATTTGGCGGGACTACAACAGATCATAGTATTTTTAATAGCCAAGAATATTATGCTTGGAATCCTAATCTTGATTGGGATAAATTTACAAATTTTAGAGAATACTATTGGTTACCTTCAGGTCCAATAGGAATAAGTGTTGTTGGACAAGCTAAGGACATTGTAAGTACATATACTGTAACTAAAAAAGATAATCTAGATAATAACGGATATGTTTTCACTCCAGATGGACTAACACAAAATCCAACACTAAAACTATATCGAGGACAAACATATATATTTGAAATCGATGCACCAGGAATGCCACTAACTTTTAGAACTGCTAGGTCTTTAGATCCTAGTTTATTATATTCTAAAGGATTAGATGATAGTACACAGACAGTTGACGTAGGAACAATTACATGGACTATTGATATTACCACTCCTGATACATTATATTATGTTAATGGTAATGATATCAATGCAAGTGGGCTAATTCAAATTGCAGACGTTGTTGAAAATTCTTCAATAGATGTAGAAAAAGAAATTATTGGTAAAAAAACTTATACAATGACCAATGGACATGCATTGTCTAATGGAATGAAAGTATATTTCCAGGGTGCAGTAACACCAACAAAGTATGCTACAGGTGAGTGGTATGTAGAAGGTGTTGGAACTGCAATTCAACTTATTAACGAAAAAGCATTAGAAATACCAGCAACATATTCAACAGACAAACCTGTACTGTTTGATTCAGAAGCATTTGATAGGTTACCTTATAGTAATGCTAATAGTTTTGCAGGAACTAAAGATTATCTATTAGTTAATAGAGCATCGAGTAGTAGAAGTCCGTGGTCGCGATATAATCGTTGGTTTCATAGAGAAGTTTTAGATACTATTTCAGCTATTAATGGAACTCCAACAGAGATTGATCAAAATTATAGAGCAAGGCGACCGATTATCGAATTTATACCAGGATTAAAGTTACATAACTTTGGTACTAGTGCTAAAGATGATATTGATTTACTTGATACATTTACTAAAGATGTCTTTTCAGATATTGAAGGGCAAATTGGGTATAATATTGATGGAATAGATGTCGTTGATAATATGAGAATTTTGTTTACTGCTGATAAAGACAGTAGAGTTGAAGGCAAAATTTTTAAAGTAAAGTTTATTAAACATAATAGTGTAAGACAAATTAGTCTTATTGAAGAAACAGACACAAATCCAATTGAAAACGAAACAGTTTTAGTTCTTAATGGTGACTCTTACAAAGGTAAAATGTGGTACTATAATGGTACTGTATGGAAAGCTGGACAGGATAAAACAGAAGTAAATCAAACACCGTTATTTGAATTATATGATGGCTCAGGATATAGTTTTGCAGATACAACTTATTATCCAGCATCAACATTTGTTGGGAATAAAGTCTTTAGTTACAAAATAGGCTCTGGTGTTGTTAAAGATCCCGAGTTAGGATTTTCTGTAAGTTATAGGGCATTAGAAAACACTGGTGATATTCTGTTTAATTTTGATTTATTAAACGATTCATATACATATCAACAAAACAATGCTGTAAAAACAGGTAAGACAGATATAGGCCTATTAAGGGTGTATACTGCAATTAATACATTTACGTATACATCGGGGTGGACTAAGGCAAAAGCTGAAAGTGTACAACCTGTTTGTAGACAATATGTTGTAGATCTTGTATTTAACGACTTTCCAATTGATGTTTATGATAGAAGTGGAGACATAAACGACTTATCGGTAATAGTTTATGTTAATAATGTAAGGAAGCATAATATAACAGATTATGTGATTAATAGAATTAACGGTACAGCATTTATTACATTTGTAAAAAAATTAGTAAAAGATGATATTTTAGTTATTAAGACTAAAAGTGCTACAAAGAAAAATGCTAATGGTTATTATGAAATTCCTATTAACTTAGAAAGAAATCCACTAAACAATAATGTTTCTGGATTTACAGTAGGTGAAGTTACAGATCATGTTCTTAGTATAACTGAAGGTAGAGATGATTTTAAAGGAACGTTCCCCGGAGTAAACAATCTTAGAGATTTAGGCGATCTTACTAGATACGGAACACGTTTTGTTCAACATAGTGGTCCTGTTAATCTTGCCTTATATCATTTAACTGATCAACCTGCGAATGTTGTCCATGCAATTAGATTTGCTAGTAAAGAATATGGAAAGTTTAGACGCATTTTCCTTCAAGAAGCAAATATGTTAGGATTTGACGGAGAAATAAAAGAACACTTTGATCGTGTTATGAAAAAGGTAGTAGAAAATAAAACTAATGATATGCCGTTTTATTTTAGTGATATGATAGGTATAGGTACATCATCTAGAGTAAGTAATCCAGTAAGAGATCCAGATATAGTATTTTTTCCGCTATCAAAAGATTTTAATTTAACAAAACTATCTTCTAGAGCAGTTGGTGTTTATAAAAATGGAGTACAACTTCTTGAAGGGAAGGATTATACATTTGATCTTGATAATCCTGGATTTGTTTCTATTACAGCTACAAAGGCTGTAGGAGATACAATTGATATTTACGAATACGAAAAAACAGACGGTAGTTTTATTCCTCAAACACCAACAAAATTAGGGTTATATCCTAAGTTTGAACCAGCTAAATTTATAGATGACACATACCAAGTACCAACAGAAGTTATTCAAGGACATGATGGTAATATTTTTGTTTGCTATGGTGACTTTAGAGATGATTTGCTGTTGGAATTAGAAAGAAGAATTTATAATAATATAAAAACTAATTATGATTCAACAATATTAGACAGACATGAGTTTATTGGTGGAGAATCTAGAAATACAAGTTTTTCTAAATGGCAACGAGACAAAGCATTAATTACTGATTTTACAAACTGGTTAGAGAATGTTAGTAATATAGACTATACTGATTACAGTTTTTACGACAGAACAAATAGCTTTACGTTTAATTATAGTAGTATGACATCCCCAAAAGGTGCAAAACTACCAGGATACTGGAGAGCAATTTATAAAGAAGCGTATGATACTGATCGCCCACATTCACATCCGTGGGAAATGTTAGGATATTCTTTATGTCCTACATGGTGGACAACTGTATATGGACCAGCACCATATACTAGTGAAAATAAAATTTTATGGCAGGATGTTGAAGACGGATTAATTAGAGAACCAGGTAAATCATTACAATATCTTACAGCGTATGCTAGAAAAGATATTACAAAACACATACCAGTTGACAGTGAAGGTAAGTTACTAAGTCCTTTGGATAGTAATTTTGCTAAAAATTATGTTCTTACTTTAACACAAGCTCCTTTTGATTTTGGTGATGAAGCACCAACTGAAACAGCATGGCGTAGAAGTAGTGAATATCCATTTGCATTTTTATTAAGCTGGATTCTTAATCAACCGACTAAGGTTATGGGATTAGGGTTTGATAGATCAAGAATTATAAGAAACTCAGCTAAAGAACTTGTGTATAGCGAAACGTCTAAAAGAATTAGACTAGAAGATTTAATTTTCCCAAGTACACATGCTGATACATCTAGAGTTAGTACATCAGGTATTGTTAATTATATTGCTAATTATATTGGATCACGTACTTTAACATCTTACACAACTTATAAGAAACATTTAAAAGCTGTAAGAAATCAATTAGGATTTAAAGTTGCAGGATTTACAGAAAAATCTAAATTTAAATTAATCCTAGATAGTAGAACTCCTTATAATGAAGGGAATGTTTTTATTCCTGATGAAAACTATAAAATATTTTTAAATACAAGTTCCGTTGTTGATCTTGTAAGTTATAGTGGTGTTATTATTGAGAAACAACCGGCAGGATTTATTATAAAAGGATATAATAAAAATACTCCTTACTTTAAATATTTTAAGCATTATGAAAGACAAGGTGACCGAGTTGAAATAATCGGTGGAGTTAGTGATAGTTTTATTGTATGGAAAGCTGGACAAACATACATACAAGGACAAACAGTATCATTTAAGAATGAATTTTATAGAGTTAAGACACAACACTTTAGTGATGATACTTTTAGTAGCGATAACTTTGCTAAATTAGTTGAACTTCCTATTACTGGTGGTAAATCAGCAATCTTTAGAAGTGAATTTGATACTACAGTTACAGCAGAATTATCATACGGACATTTATATAGATCAGTTCAAGAAGTAGTTGACTTTTTATTAGGTTATGAGAAGTATCTCATTGCACAAGGATTTGATTTTAATTATTTTAATAGAGATATTAATGCTGTTGAAAATTGGCAGTTAAGTAGTAAAGAATTTTTATTTTGGGCTACACAAAACTGGAATGCTAGTAGTATTATAACATTAAGTCCTGGCGCAAATAAATTAAAATTTAAAAGAGATCTTTATGCTTCAGATAATATATTTGGTAACTTTTATGACTATTCACTTTTAAAAGCAGATGGTCGAAAATTATTACCTGAGTTTGTTAATGTTTATAGAAACAATGCTAATGAGTTCCAGCTAACAACTAATAGTGCTGACGGTGTGTATTTTGTACAACTACCGTTAATACAAAAAGAGCATATTGTTTTAATAGACAACTATACAGTTTTTAGTGATGTTATTTACGATTTAGAACCAGGATATAGGCAAGAAAGAATTAAAGTTCTAGGTTATAGAACAGATGACTGGAATGGCACATTAAATATTCCAGGATTTGTTTTTGATAATGCTATTTGTACTGAATGGCAATCCTATCAAGATTATGATATTGGTGATACAGTACAATATAAAGAATTTTATTATGTTGCTAGAATACATATTCCTGGAACAGAAAGTTTTGAAGCAGAAAGCTGGGTAAGATTAGATGAAAAACCAACATCAGAACTAATGCCTAATCTAGATTATAAAGCGAAACAATTTAAAGACTATTATGATTTAGATACCGATAACTTTGATACAAATCAACAGAAAATAGCACAACATTTAATTGGATATCAAAAGAGAAAGTATCTTAGTAATATTATAAATGACGATGTTAGTCAATATAAATTTTATCAAGGATTTATCCAAGATAAAGGTACAAAGAATAGTTTAACAAAATTATTTGATGCATTAAGTAGTTCTGATAAAGATAGTATTGAATTTTATGAAGAGTGGGCAGTTAAATTAGGACAATACGGATCTTCAGACGGCTTTGATGAAATTGAATTTAAGTTAGATGAAGCAAAGTTTAAATTAAGTCCACAACCTCTTGAGTTAGTAGATACTGTTTCAGGAACAGAAACAGACTTAATTTATAGACAAAGACCGTTTGAAGTTTTTCTTAAACCTAACAACTATACACACAAACCTTTTCCAACAAAATATAGAGTAGAAGATTATATTCCTACAGCAGGATTTGTTAATGAAGCAGATGTTAAATTAACAGTTGCTACTTATGATGATATTTTATCTCAATCTATTACAGATTTAAATGTTGGTGATTATATATGGGTAGGACTACGTGGTGTAACATGGGATGTTGTTAAGTATATTAGTACTACAGACAGAGTATTAGTTGTAACTTCAGATGATGATGCTGGCACAACAACTTTTAAACTTAATAGTCAAGCTAGATATACCGTAAATGAAATTATAGGTGTATTAGATGTTACAGGTGCAGAAAAATTCTTTAAAGTTAAAGAAGTATCATTAGATAATTTAATTTGTTATCAAAACGGCACTACAGCAGATGTGGAAACAGCAAACGGATTTATTACACAGTTTACTTCATCAAGAGTAACTAATTTAACAGAAGCAAATTCTAAAGTTCTTAATACTGAATTAAAGGCAGGAGAACTAATTTGGGTTGACGATGATGATTCATCTCGTTGGATAGTATTACAAAATACTCCAGTTTATAG
>ENA-UZWZ01000994-UZWZ01000994.1-metagenome-genome-assembly--contig:-Day-4-25m-contig-994_pt1 | contig 44834 bp, 43 predicted proteins | sample MGYA00260346_ERZ794906 | MGnify/ENA metagenome assembly ERZ794906 | reverse complement strand
AATGGATCTTATGAAAAGTTAGATTTAATGGAGTTTTTTAATTTTAATAAAGACGGTAAAGTAGACGCTTTTAAACAATGGAAATCCATTGATTCTTCAAACTTTGGAAAATCTTATGGTGGTAAATTTATTGGAAAGGGAGAGAATGAATATAGTGGCAGACCTCTTGTATTTTCTGATAGAAATGAGGTAGCGATTATAGAAAAACTCATAAGAGATTATAACGACATGAATATTGAGGAGTTTGTAAAACCCTTTGCTGAAAACAGTATTTTAAATGTGTATACTGGTGAACGTTTAGAGTTTAAAAAGTCAGATTTACCTAATCTATTTGATGAATATACATCTGTAGAATGGGTTCCATATGCTATAGTTCCTCTAAAAATTTATAATACCGACGCAGCTTCTGGTGTACAAGTTATGTCAAAGGAGAAAAGAGTCTTTAAAAATGGAAAAGTGTGGGAAAAAGAGCTGTTTGAAATATTCTATTTTGATTTAGATGGTAAAATTACCTCTATGACTCAATTTGCTAGAGATTTTTAGATTTTACCAAGATTGCAAAAAACTATTACAATAAAATCAACATTTGAACTATTCATTATTTATTAACACAAACTAAATTTTATCTTATGAAAAAATATATTTTTATTATTTGTACTATATGTACAATGTCCGTTAACGCGCAATATTGTGCATTCTTTGATTTCAAGGCAACTGAGCCCGAAATGGTAGTTAGTACTCTTAAGGGTATGATGGATACAGGCTGGGGAAAGAACATTCAAGGAACAAAATCATTGTTTTCTTATCAGTTTAATGGTCCAAACCAAGCAACACATTCTATTCAATTTTGTTTTCCTGACGAAGTGGCATTTGCCAATTTTTTCACTTCCTGGAGTTTGTCGACAGAAGCCCAACTTTTCGGTGAAAAGTTAGGAAAGTTTACAGAAGGGATTAATCAAGCACTAAATACGCCTTTATGGTATAAAAATGACTGGTCAAATGATCAAGCATTTATGATTTATCAGCTTGACATTTCTGATACTCAAGCTTATCTAAATATATTTAAAGAATTTACTCAGACTATGGCGAAAAAATTAGGTTTTGAAAATAATTCTTATGGAATTGGTTATCCAATCATTGGTAAGGTAAAAGATTATACACACTTTGTATGGATAGGTTCTAATGATGTGGAGTCGTCTCTAAGGCAAACAAAACAAATGCTATCTGACGATTTATTTGCATCTTTTTCAAAAGATGCAGCTGGTATAAGAAAAGTAGTAACGACGACTATGATGGTACGAGTGATGGATTTTTAAATTAGTTAAAATTATGCAAAACAAAAAAGAAATTTTAAAAGTAAGAGCTCACGATGCAATTGTGGGATTTATATATTTAATTTCAGCAATTTTAGCAATTCAAGTAAGTTTGGATTTTATTTGGATCGCCGTGGCAACTGCTGCACTTCAAATAGTAAGCCCATTAACAAAATTTTGCCCTGTCTATGCAATTTTGAACAAAATGATGCCAGATACTACTCCCATTCAAAATGGTAAATAGAATCTAGGTTTTTAAAACAAATTTTATAAAATAAATATTCATAAATTTAAAAAATAATCTAATGAGAAAGTATAGTTCACTACTGGTACTAATTATAATTTTTAGTTGTAATTCTAAAATGAAAGAGACTAAAGATACCCAAATAGGTGTAGAAATATCGGATAAAGGAGAGCGTTTGGATTTAAATGCAGGTGAAATGTCTACAGTATCAATTTGGGAAAAATATATAGATGCGCACAACAATAGAGACATAGAGGCAATAAAATCTATGAATGCTGAGGGGTTCAAGGCTTATGGTCCACGAGGAGAATTTATTGATGGGTCGCAGGCACATGCAGAATTCCTTTTGGCGTGGTTTAAAGACAATGATCCAAAATGGAGCCCTAAATATTATATCGCCAATGAAGTAGAGGACAATGAGGGAAACTTAATGCAGTGGGTAACATCAGGTCATGATTTGACTTTAGTTGTAGATAGTACAGATGTGAAAGTAGTTCAGGTGCATGACGCTTTAATTAAAAATGGTGAAATTCATAAATTTTATGTTTATGAGAGGGTTAAACAAGACAATGAATAATGGTAAGCTTAAAATTTTAAGAGAGGAAAAGCTCGCAGAACTTTAACGAATAAGATAATTTTAGCTTACGCTTCTTGCTTTTCACTTATATCGCTTAATAAACCTTTTTTAAAAGTGAGGTAGTCAATCTTTTTCGAACTTTCAAACAATTCTTTGTTAGACAAAATTTGCTGTTTGATTTGAAGCTGTTGTTTATTTAAATCTGATTCAGCTATATCGTTAATAGAAAACATGTAAAGTTCCATTAAGATAGGTAATGTGAGCATACCTTTGTCTGTAACTATATAGCGCTTGCTTTTTTTAGTACTATTTTTATCTAATTGGGTAATTAAATCGGCATCAACAAGATTTTTAATTCTATTCGTTAAAATATTGGTTGCGATTTTCTCTTTTGATTCCATAAACTCTTTAAAACGTGACTTTTTGTGCAACAACATGTCCCTTAATATCAATAAAGACCATTTGTCACCGAGTAAATGAGTAGATCGCGCTATCGCGCATGTAAGATTTATATTCATCAGATTCTTAACACAAAGATAGTACTTTGTTGTTAACGATGTAAAATTAAAAAAATCCTGACTTTTAATAAAGGATCAGGATTTTTTTATCATTTTTTTAACAATATGATCATTCTTATTGTTTGCGTCTCAAAATTTGTAGTTCATAATCTTTTACATCTTCCACCTCGCCGCGTGATAAAATTAGCTCCATAAATTTTGGACTTTTCTGTAGCTTATCATAAAGCATTAAATGATCTTCTCTATCTTTTCCTGTCAGGGCTACCCAATGTGTAGCTCCATTAGGCCGTCCAATATCATATGTGCCAAAACCAACTACTCTTCCAGCAAAATCATCGGCAAATTCACTTACGATCTTATCGTGTCCTTCTTTAAATTGATTTTGATCAGCCACTTTTATGTCCCAGATATGAACATCAGGATTTGCTTCTGTATCTCCTTCTTGCCAGCTTAATATTCGTCCAGAATAGGAAGCACCCCATTCCTCTACGTAGTTCCGCATTTTCGACCAGAAGGCATCATTTTTATTTGGATCGATGGCATCTTCATCGACCATATCTACACCCAAGGTGTACATAAAAACAATTCTGTGAGTCATTCCATGCGTTCTACCATTTCGGAAGCGCTCTAAAACAACCCCCCCTTGATTCATTTCAACATCTTCAAATACCTTATCAAAAGCCTCAGCGATGTTATCTTGAGTAAAAGGTTTTACTTTTATTTCAATACACGTAAAAGCCATGGTTTGAGCAAAAAGTGATACTGTAGCAAAACCTACAAAACAGGTTAAAATAAATTTTTTCATAATATTTAAATGTTAGTTAACGTAAATTTAGCAAAATTAGTTGTAAAATAAAACTAATTTAAAAACTTTACTTAAATTTAAAATTCACTAATGACACTCAATTCAACATCAAAAAAACAAGACTGACCAATATGTGGATGCGGAAACACATAAGATATAAATGGATTTTGTGACGGCCTACATCTTAATAATTGACTCTATATTATTTTTTGGAAGACAAGGGTAATTAGACTATAAGTGTTTAAGAAATCTCTTGGAGTTATACTTATGTTCGATATTTCTAATGTGTTATCTACTAAAACAATAAAACGGTTATACTTTTATAAAGTGTAGCCGTTTCTATTTTGTAATGTGAAGAGTAGATGACGTTTTATTAATGTAAAACTTTAGTTATTACTTTCTTTTCTTCAGCCATAAAAGAAACTTTCTGAATAAAGGAACTAAAGGAACTATTGTAAGTATAACAGCAAATATTCCAACGACTTGTAAAGGTATTCCAGTAAATCCCTCGATTTCCTTTGATGAACCTACTATTATCAAACCAACTATTGAAAAGAGTAGAGGGTTTTGTTTTAACTGTTCAACGAACGTTAAATGTGGTTTATTTGCCATTTTAATTAATTATTTATTTTATAAAGATACCAAACCTCAACCATGTTTCAAATCATACAGACTTAAATCTGAATAATAAGATTCATTAAATTATATGTGCTGATTATGTCTTTTGGAGTAAAACTAATGTTCGATATTTCAATAGAGTTATCTACTAGCAAAACCTCTTGAGAAATCATGAGGTTTTTTTTATCACCAAAATCTTAAAGCTTGTTTTTTAAATTTTTCGATAATAAAAATGCGGTGTTGCCTAGCAATACTAGTTTTGCATGATTCAGCTTTCTATTATGGGACTTTCCGAAACAACTTGTAGGAAAGAATTCAGTCGCAATACTAAAAACCAAACATGAAAGTGTCTGGTTTTTTTGTGAATAAAATTCAGAAGCTTGCTTCATGAATTGAAAGACATAAAATAGATATGTAAATAGTGCTTAAAATTTTTCTCGTAATACTATTTTTCTTTTTTACTTATTATAAATTTATTACATTTGGCATCGTACTAAAAAAAAATATTAAAAATGAAAATAATGAAATGTTTAAGTCTTGCAGCAATGGTAATTCTGCTAGTGTCATGCAATAATAATGGAGCAGCACAAAAACCCATAAAGACAGAATTAGATTCGGTTAGTTATGCTATCGGAATGGATGTTGCTAAAAATGTAAAAGCTAGTTTTGATGATTTTGATAACGAATTGTTTATTCAAGGATTTACAAATGTTTTAGATTCTACAGACCTATTAATTGATGCGACTATAGCGCAACAAGTTGTTAGAACATATTTTCAAAATAAACAGAAAGAAGATGCCATTAAGAGTCAAGAAGCAGCTGCCGAAAATAAGGAAGCAGGAGAGAAATTCTTAGCTGAAAATAAAACTAAAGAAGGTGTTCAAACTACTGCAAGTGGTTTGCAGTATTCTGTTTTAAAAGAAGGAACAGGTGAAAAGCCAACAACAGCATCTAAAGTAAAGGTGCATTATCATGGAACTTTAATTGATGGTACTGTATTCGATAGTTCAGTTGATAAAGGAGAACCTGCAGAATTTGGAGTAACACAAGTTATAAAAGGTTGGACTGAAGGTTTACAATTAATGAATGTAGGTGCTAAATACAAATTTTTTGTACCTAGTAGTTTGGCTTACGGTGCTAACCCAAGACCAGGCGGAGTAATTAAACCTAACGCAACATTAATATTTGATGTAGAATTGTTAGAAATTGTAAAGTAATAGTTTATTATATATTCTTAGAAAAAACAGGAAGTTTTACTTCCTGTTTTTTTTGTTTCTAATTTTTTATGATGTATTGAATATTCAAATTGTAACTTTGCAGTAGATTAAATGAAAAATAAGATGAGCCATAAAGCAGGTTTTGTAAATATTATAGGGAATCCTAATGTTGGGAAATCAACATTAATGAATGCATTTATTGGAGAAAAACTTTCAATTATAACGTCAAAAGCACAAACTACAAGACACCGAATTTTAGGTATTGTAAATGGTGAAGATTTTCAAGTCGTTTTAAGTGATACCCCCGGCATTATAAAACCAGCCTATGAGCTTCAAGAGTCTATGATGGGTTTCGTTAAATCTGCTTTTGAAGATGCCGATGTACTTCTTTATATGGTAGAAATTGGAGAAAAGGAATTAAAAGACGAAGCATTCTTTAATAAAATTACCAATTCAAAAATTCCTGTTTTGTTATTATTAAATAAAATAGATAAGTCAGATCAAGGGCAGTTGGAAGAACAAGTTCAAACTTGGGCTGAAAAAGTACCAAATGCAGAGATCTTTCCGGTGTCAGCACTTGAGGGTTTCAACGTAAAAGAAGTCTTTACTCGTATTTTAGAATTACTTCCAGAATCGCCACCGTTTTACCCTAAAGATCAATTAACGGATAAACCAGAACGATTTTTTATTAATGAAACGATTCGAGAAAAGATTCTAATGCATTACAAAAAAGAAATTCCTTATGCTGTTGAAGTAGATACTGAAGAATTTTTTGAAGAAGAGACTATTATTAGAGTGCGTTCTGTAATTATGGTAGAGCGAGAAACCCAGAAAGGGATTATTATAGGGCATAAAGGGAGTGCGCTAAAACGAGTAGGAGTTGAAGCTAGAAAAGATTTAGAGAAATTTTTCGGTAAACAAATTCATATTGAATTATACGTTAAAGTGAACAAAAATTGGCGTAGTAATCAAAACCAACTTAAACGTTTTGGTTATAATTAAGGCCTTTTTTTTTGGTCTAGACTTAGTGTGTTAGTCATGAAATCATTAAGTAATCGCATGTCATTAGTGCTGGATGCTTTGCCAATACTTCCTGCAAAATACAAAGTAACCCATATTAAAATCATCAATAACGTTATGCTGGCTTGAACGGCATAGGTTTGGTTTAAAGTCCAGTTGGTATAAGTCCAAATGGCAAAGGCAATAAATATTACTGCAACTAGAAAATGAAGAAACATAAAAAGCGTCCAAACTGTAGGGTTGGGACCAAATAAACCATGCAGTGTGCTAGAATTATCATCAACCTTATTTATTTCAAGATGTAATTGTGGTGACCAGAAATGTTGCTTATCCTTAGGGAATTTAATAAAAATATGGTCATCAACTCTGGTTATAATAAATTCAGATTGAGTTGTTTTCTCATTTTCAAAATCACTCAAAATGGCTTCATTATACCTCGAGATTTTCAATTTAAACCTTGGGCGTAATGCAATGTCATTTTTTAGCGGCATTTATATTAAGTTTAGCAAAGTAAATTACTGTTTTTTTCTTTAAACTTTAAATACATTCAATCTTTATTAAAAAAGAACTTTACTTCGTCTATATTCCCTACTTTTGCAAAATATTTCGGATAGAAATAATAACGGCATCAGATAAGGTGTAGCATACAATTTAATGATTATGAGTAATATAGTAGCCATAGTAGGGAGACCAAATGTTGGAAAATCAACGCTTTTCAACCGTTTAATACAACGAAGAGAAGCTATTGTTGATGCTGTAAGTGGCGTTACAAGAGACCGTCATTACGGTAAAAGTGATTGGAATGGAAAAGAATTTTCTTTAATTGATACTGGAGGGTATGTATTAGGAAGTGATGATATTTTTGAAGCTGAAATAGATAAACAAGTAGAGTTAGCTATTGATGAAGCTGATGCTATTATTTTTATGGTAGATGTGGAATCTGGGGTTACTGGAATGGATGTAGATGTTGCTAAGCTACTTCGTAAAATAAGTAAACCTGTTTTTTTAGTAGTCAATAAAGTTGATAATGGAAAGCGTGCAGAAGATGCGGTTGAGTTTTATTCATTAGGTTTAGGTGATTATTATACCGTTGCTAGTATTAATGGAAGTGGTACAGGCGAACTTTTAGATGCTTTAATAGAAGCCTTACCTGAAAAGGAAGAGGTTATTGAAGAAGAACTACCTCGCTTTGCTGTGGTTGGTCGTCCAAATGCTGGGAAATCATCATTTATAAACGCCCTTATTGGTAAAGATAGATATATAGTAACGGATATTGCGGGTACAACAAGAGACTCCATTGATACAAAATATAATCGTTTTGGATTCGAATTTAATTTAGTAGATACTGCAGGAATTCGAAGAAAATCCAAAGTAAAAGAAGATTTAGAGTTCTATTCTGTTATGCGTAGTGTAAGAGCCATAGAACACAGTGACGTATGTCTTATCGTTTTAGATGCTACTCGTGGTTTTGACGGACAAGTACAAAACATTTTTTGGTTAGCAGAACGTAACCGAAAAGGTATTGTAGTTTTAGTAAATAAATGGGATTTAGTAGAGAAAGACCATAAGTCTGTAAAGGAATTTGAAAAAGTAATAAGACAACAAATGGAACCTTTTACTGATGTTCCAATTGTTTTTATATCAACATTAACAAAACAACGTATTTTTAAAGCCATTGAAACGGCTGTCGAGGTTTACCAAAACCGAAACAAGAAAATTAAAACCAGTAAGCTTAATGAGGTGATGTTGCCCATTATAGAAAATTACCCACCGCCAGCGTATAAGGCAAAGTATGTCAAGATTAAATACGTAATGCAGTTGCCAACACCGCAACCTCAATTTGCGTTTTTCTGTAATTTACCGCAGTATGTAAAAGACCCATATAAAAGGTTTTTAGAAAACAAATTGAGAGAACATTTCGGATTTAATGGCGTGCCTATTAGTATTTACATGCGTAAGAAATAGTTTTAGAAAAGATATTATTTAGTTTACTAAAACACTCTTACGTGGGAGATTTTAATTATTCTGTAATTAATGAATTTATCATTACTGTAGAAAGAAATATATCTTGTCGATTTAAATAGGTAGGTGCAAAGTAAATCAAATTAATAAGTTTATTGTTAATTGAAATTACCATCCTCCAGAAGCGCCACCGCCACCAAATCCACCGCCACCAAATCCGCCACCAAAACCACCGCCACCGCCAGAACTTCCGCCCCAACCGCTAGATGAACCTTTTCGGTAATTGCCACGGCCCATATTGCTCAAAATAATAGCTTCTAATAAATCACTTCCAGCAGATCGACGTCCTCTATTTCCACCACCGCCACGTCTGTTTTTGGAAATTGAAATCAGGATAATGATAAATATGAAAATCAGAACAAATATAAGTCCAATGGGAAACTCACTACCATTTGATTGTCGTGAGCCTGTATATTCACCATTGAGAACTTGAAAAATAGCATCAGCACCTTTGTTTAATCCTCCAGGGTAATCATTTTGTTTAAAATAAGGGATAATATCTCGTTCTATAATTCGCTTAGACATGGCATCCGTTAATAAGTGCTCAACACCATATCCCGTATTTATAGCGATTCTTCTATCTCCTTTTGCCAATAGTATTAAAATACCATTATCTTCTTTTTCTTGACCAATACCCCATTCTTGCCCCCATTTTGCTCCTAAATAGTTAATATTTTCACCATTTGTAGAATTGATAACAGCAATAACTATTTGAGTTGAGGTAGTGTCAGAATACCTAATAAGTTTTTGCTCTAAATTACTTTTTTGATCAGCAGAAAGTAAATTTACATAATCATAAACACTGGTTTGAAGCTCGGGCTTCTTAGGGATATCATACTGGGCAAAAGAGAAGCTAAAAGATAATATAGCAAGCAGTAAGGTAGGTATAACTTTGCTTTTTAAGTTTTGCTGTGACTGCGACTGAATACTGCACACTGAATACTGCATTTTATCCTTTAGAAATCTCGTTAGTTAGTTCGTTTGAGTCAGAATCTGAATATGGAAAATAGGTTTTAAGTTGTTCACCAGATTTTAAAACACCTTCAATTAAGCCTTGTTTAAAATCACCTTTTTTGAAATGTGATTGCATGATGTTTTTAGTGCTGTCCCAAAAATCATTTTCAACCACATCATTAATACCTTTGTCTCCAAAAATAACGAAGGTTTTATCTTCAATGGCAACATAAATTAACACCGCATTTTGAAGTTTGGTGTTATCCATTTTTAAAGTATGAAAAAGTTCTATAGCACGATTTGTAGCATCGCCTTTGCATGTTTTTTCTATATGTACACGAATTTCTCCCGAAGTATTTAATTCTGCAACACGAATAGCCTCAACAATGTCTTGTTCTTCGTCTGCAGTTAGAAAATCTTCAACTTTATTTGACATTTTAAAATTCTACTTTAGGAGCGTTTTCACTACCCGGAGCACTCTTAAATCGAGCCATTTCTTCAAATCCAAATAAGCCGGCTAATAATTTGCCAGGGAATTTTGTAGTGAATTTGTCATAAATATTTACAGCTTCATTAAAACGGTCTCTAGTCACGTTAATTCTATTTTCTGTACCTTCTAACTGTGATTGTAGTTCAAGAAAACTCTTGTCTGCTTTTAAATCAGGATATCTCTCTACAGTTACTAATAATCTAGATAATGCGCCACTTAAGCCTTGTTGAGCCTTTTGAAATTGAGCCATTTTTTCAGGTGTTAAATCTCCAGCATCAATAGTTGTTTTTGTAGCTTCAGAACGCGCCTTGATAACACCTTCTAAAGTTTCTTTTTCGTGAGCAGCGTAACCTTTTACAGTAGCAACTAAGTTTGGAATTAAATCTGCACGGCGCTGGTAAGCACTTTCCACATTAGACCAAGCTGTTTTAGCATCAGCTTCATGTTCTACAGCTGTATTGTTAAATCCTTTTGCCCAAGAATAGATACCTAATACCAAAATAGCAATGATAATCAATGGTAAAAATTTCTTCATGATAAATTAGTTTAATATAATTTTGTTAATTGTTATTGATAAGACACTTCTTTTTATAAAAAGTTACATCAGCCTTACTATTAAAGGTGTTCTTTTATTTTGATAAGCTGACTTTTCACATCTTCTAGCTTATTGATAATTTCAAAATTATTAAGAGCTTGCTTTTTTTCTTCTTTTAAATGTGTTTTTGCACCCTCAAGTGTAAATCCGCGTTCTTTAACAAGGTGATAGATAAATTTAAGATTTTTTATATCTTCTGGTGTAAACTTACGGTTGCCTTTTGCGTTTTTTTTAGGTTTGAGAACATCGAACTCTTTTTCCCAGAAACGAATCAAAGATGTATTAACGCCAAATGCTTTGGCAACTTCGCCAATAGCATAATATCTTTTTTCAGGTAAATCTATATGCATTAATCGAGGGATTGATTTTCTAAAGAAGCATGCTCCAATAGCTTGTTAAATTCTTCCGCAGTTAAACTTCCATAATAGAAGTTTATTGGGTTAATGCGGTCTCCGTCTTTAAATATTTCGTAATGTAAATGAGGTGCTTCAGAACGTCCTGTACTTCCAACAAAACCTATTAAATCGCCTCGTTTTACTTTTTGATTTCTTCTAACATTGTACTTGTATAAATGTGCGTACAAACTTGTGTAGCCATATCCGTGCTTAATTCTTATATGTTTTCCGTAACCAGAAGAATTACTGTCTGCTCGAGCTACAACGCCATCACCACTCGCATAAACTGGAGTACCTCTTGGAGCAGTAAAATCCATACCCCAATGCATTTTTCTAACCTTAGTAAATGGGTCAGATCGCATACCATAACCAGAAGCCATACGGGTTAAGTCTTCATTACTAACAGGTTGTATAGCAGGAATTGCTACTAAAAGTTTTTCCTTTTCTTCAGCAAGTAATTTAATTTCATCAAGAGATTTGGATTGTACAACAATCTGTTTTTGTAAAATATCTAAACGCTTATTGCTTTCTATAATCAATTTGGAATTATCAAAACCTTCTAAACTTTTGTATCTATTAATTCCACCAAAACCGGCTTTACGTTGCTCGTCAGGAATTGGGTTAGCTTCAAAATAAACGCGGTAAATATTATTATCTCTATCCGCAACATTAGCTAAAACCGCTTCAGCGTGTTCCATTTTTTTATTGAGCAAGTCAAACTGCAATTGGGCATTCTGAAGTTCTCTTTTAAAAGCCCGTTCTTTGGGAGATTCAACATACTGACTAGCTATAAAAATAAATATAAATGCGAAAAAAGCAGCTGCTAAAATAAATATACCAGCATACTTAAATGTAGTTCGCTTTTTGCGTTCTATTTTGCGGTAAGAAAGCGATTCTTTATCGTAGTAATATTTTACCTTACTCATTTCTTAAATTATACTATTTTTGCAGCTAAATTAGAACAACTAAAAGTGTTGTTTCAAGTAGTAAACGAACAAACCTACAAAATTATTATTATAATAATTAGATGATAATTCAATTGTAGGTTCACCATCTCCTTAATTTTAAATATTTTTGGAGAGTAAATATAAAAATTGTTTCTTATTAAAAATAATTTAATAGAAACAAGATGCATAATAACAAGAGATGAACTCACAGGAAATACGATCAAAGTTTTTAAGTTTTTTTGAAGAAAAGAAGCATAGTATAGTGCAATCTGCACCCATGGTTCTAAAAGATGACCCAACCTTAATGTTTGTAAATTCTGGTATGGCGCCTTTTAAGGAGTATTTCTTAGGCAATGCAAAACCTAAAAATAATCGTATTGCAGACTCGCAAAAATGTTTGCGTGTTTCTGGTAAGCATAACGATTTAGAGGAAGTAGGATATGATACCTATCATCATACCTTATTTGAAATGTTGGGAAATTGGAGTTTTGGTGATTACTTTAAAAAGGAAGCTATTGCTTGGGCATGGGAGTTACTAACTGAAGTTTACGGTATTGATAAAGACATATTTTATGTTACTGTTTTTGAAGGAAGTGATGATGCTGATAATTTAGAAATGGATACCGAAGCTTATGATATTTGGAAACAATACATCTCTGAAGACCGCATTTTAAAAGGTGATAAAAAGGATAATTTTTGGGAAATGGGCGATCAAGGACCTTGTGGACCTTGTAGTGAAATACATGTAGATATTCGATCTGCTGAAGAAAAGGCTAAAATTTCTGGTAAAGACTTGGTTAATGAAGATCATCCACAGGTTGTTGAAATTTGGAATTTAGTATTCATGCAATACAACCGAAAAGCAAATGGTTCATTGGAATCCTTACCGAATAAACACATCGATACTGGTATGGGGTTTGAACGTTTGTGTATGGTATTGCAAAATGTGCAATCTAATTATGATACTGATGTTTTTACACCTATTATTCGTGAAATTGAAACCATAACTAATAAAAGTTACGGAAAGGATGAAAAGGCGGATGTTGCTATTCGAGTAATTTCTGATCATGTTCGTGCTGTTGCGTTTTCAATAGCTGACGGGCAATTACCTAGCAATACTGGTGCAGGATACGTTATTAGAAGAATTTTACGTCGTGCTGTGCGTTATGGATTTACATTTCTTGATAAAAAAGAGCCGTTTATATACAGGCTGGTCGATGTGTTGAGTAATCGCATGGGAGAGGCATTCCCAGAGTTGAAAGCTCAAAAACAACTTATTGAAAATGTTATAAAAGAAGAAGAACAATCATTTTCTCGAACATTAGATCAAGGATTAGTGTTGTTAAATAGAATTGTAGACGAAACAAAAGGCGATACGGTTTCAGGAGAAAAAGCCTTTGAACTTTATGATACTTATGGTTTTCCAATTGACTTGACAGCTTTAATTCTTTCTGAAAAAGGTTTAAAGCTTGATGAAAAAGGTTTTAACGAAGAATTACAAAAGCAAAAAAAACGGTCTCGGGCAGCGAGTGAAATGTCTACTGATGATTGGACCATTATTGTGGATGATGCTGAAGAAGAATTTGTAGGCTACGATATATTGCAAGCTAATGTCAAACTGACGAGATATAGAAAAGTATCTTCCAAGAAAGATGGAGATATGTATCAATTGGTGTTTAATTTAACACCATTTTACCCTGAAGGTGGCGGACAAGTTGGCGATAAAGGGTATTTGGAAGACACGCGTGGTGACGTGGTTTATATCCTGGATACTAAAAAAGAAAACAATGTTATTATCCATTTTGCTAAAAATTTACCAAAGCATATTGATCAATCTTTTAAAGCTGCTGTTGATGTTAAACAACGTCACAGAACCGAATGTAATCATACGGCAACACATTTGCTGCATCAGGCATTAAGAGAAGTTTTAGGAGCTCATGTAGAGCAAAAGGGAAGTGCAGTGCACTCTAAATATTTGCGTTTTGATTTTTCTCATTTTTCAAAATTAACAGTTGAAGAATTACGAGATATTGAAAATTTTGTAAATCGAAGAATTGAAGGCAAATTAGAATTAGAAGAAAAACGAAATATTCCAAAAGAAGAAGCGATTGCAGAAGGTGCTATGAGTTTGTTTGGTGAAAAGTATGGTGATACGGTTCGTGCAATTCGTTTTGGTAAATCTATTGAACTTTGCGGTGGTACACATGTAAAAAATACGTCTGATATTTGGCATTTTAAAATTGTTTCAGAAGGTGCAGTTGCTGCAGGAATTAGAAGAATTGAAGCAATTACTAATGATGCGGTAAAGGGTTTTTATTTTGAAAATAATAGAGCTTATTTTGAAATGAAAGACCTACTTAATAGCGCTAAAGAGCCTGTGAAAGCACTTCAGAATTTACAAGAAGAAAATACGGGACTTAAAAAACAAATAGAAACGCTGCTTAAAGATAAAGCTGCGACTATTAAAGGAGAGCTTAAAAAGGAATTAGAAGATATTAATGGCGTTAAGTTCTTAGCTAAAAAATTAGATTTGGATGCAGGTGGGTTAAAAGATGTGGCTTTTGAATTAGGAAGTCAGTTTGATAATCTGTTTTTATTATTTGCAACAGAGCAAAACGGAAAAGCGTTGCTGTCGTGTTATATTTCAAAAGAGTTGGTTGCTAGTAAAGGTTTAAATGCTGGGCAGGTGGTTAGAGAACTTGGTAAATACATCCAAGGTGGTGGTGGTGGACAACCGTTTTTTGCTACTGCAGGAGGTAAGAAGCCTGACGGGATTGATAAGGCTTTGGAGAATGCTAGGAATTTTGTTTCTTAAGTTTTGAATCTTCAAACCAAAATACCATTAAAGAAACAGTCTAAAAATCAAATAGACTATAATTCTAATGTGCTATTATTTGGTTCGTGCTTTTCAGAAAACATAGGAAAGAAATTCGACTATTTTAAATTTCAAAATCTTCAAAATCCTTTTGGTATTTTATTTCATCCTAAAGCCATTGAAACTCTCATGTCAAATGCGGTTGGAAATAAGATATATTCTGAGGGCGATGTTTTTCTCAATAATGAACAATGGCACTGTTATGATGCACACTCAAAATTGAGTAATACTTCAAAAAACCATTTAATAAATCAATTAAATGAGCAAATTGATTTAACAAGCTCAAAATTAAAAAGAGCTTCTCACATTATTATTACTTTTGGAACAGCTTGGGTATATCGCGATATAAAAACAGATAGTATTGTTGCCAACTGCCATAAAGTTCCACAGAGGCTATTTAAGAAAGAATTGTTGTCGGTTCGGGAAATTACAAACTCATTAAAAAATATTTTGAGTTTGATTAGAAGTGTTAATAATGATGTTTTAGTGGTCTTTACAATTTCTCCAATTCGACATACAAAAGATGGCTTTGTTCAAAATACTCAAAGTAAAGCGCATTTAATAACAGCCATCCATCAAGTAATAAATAATAAGTCATTTTATTTTCCGTCTTTTGAAATCATGATGGATGAACTTCGTGACTATCGCTTTTATAACGAAGACATGATTCACCCCAATCAGGTGGCAATAAACTACATTTGGGATAAGTTTAAAACGGTCTGGATTTCTGACGAGTCTTTCAAAGTTATGGAAGAAGTCGATACTATTCAAAAGGGCTTAAAACACAAGTCTTTTAATCTTAAATCTCAAGCGCATCAAAAGTTTCTTCAAAATTTAGAGGCTAAACAAAACCAGATTCATTCCCATTTTCCACATATCGTATTCTAAAAAGTTAATTGATTTCTAACACGTTTTACCTTTTTTAATAACACTTTGTCGAAAAAACAACCAATGTATTAGTATAAGTTATAGCTTTATTATGCTATTAATCAGTTTATATTTAAAAACATCAATTGCAAAATCAGTAAAATGATTCTCAATTGATGTTTTTTTTGTGTCTACACCTATTTAGCATGAGATCTATCTTCTAATATTTAAAACAGATTAATCAGCGAGCTTTCAAAATTTTATATTTTAACAAACTCTCTTGGTTGGACTTTAATCTATAACGATAATTCGATGCAATCCATTAACGATTTTCAAAATTTAAAATTATAACTTACTGTTTAAGCTCATCCAGCCACCGCCATTTACGACTTCAATGCCGTTGCTTTTTAAAATTGAAGCAGCACTTCCAGAACGTATTCCACTAGCGCAACATGTAATTACAGGCTTGTTGTGTTTTTTTATGCTCTCAATTTTGGAATTGATGATTTGTAAAGGAATGTTTTTTGAGCCAGCGATAGCACCTTGATTGAATTCTTTAGTAGTTCGAACATCTATAATAATAGCACCTCTATTTTGAAAATCTTTAATCATGTCATTTTTATTACCAAACAGAAAATCTAATAAGCCCATAGGTTAATTTTTATTGCAAATTAATTTAAATTTTTTTAAAGTATAGGTAACATAAGTTACATTATAGTTCATTAAAATTTTATGTATATTCAACTTTTAAAATTTGAGTATTTATGGAAGCTTATGTTACGCTTACTATTGAAAATGAAGTTGGTTTTATCGAGTTTTTTCATCCTAATAGAAACTCCATGCCTAGTGATGTTTTATCACTATTAGAGCAAATTATTATTGATGCTGGTAAAAATGATGATATAAAAGTTATTGTTTTAAAAAGTGGTGGAGACAGAACCTTTTGTGCCGGAGCAAGTTTTAATGAAGTAATTGCCATCGAAAATGAAACATCTGGAAAACAATTTTTTATGGGTTTTGCTAATGTTATAAATGCAATGCGTAAATGCCCAAAGTTGATTATTGGAAGGGTGCAAGGAAAAGCAGTTGGAGGAGGTGTAGGTTTAGCCGCTGCTGCAGATTATTGTTTAGCAACAAGATATGCTTCTATTAAATTGAGCGAATTAAGTATTGGTATTGGGCCTTTTGTTATTGAGCCTGTTGTTTCAAGAAAGATAGGAGTTACAGCCATGTCCCAAATGACCATTGATGCTGAGACTTTTTTTTCTACTGAATTTGCAAAAGAGAAAGGCTTGTATTCTGAGGTATTCGAAACCGTCGAAGACTTAGATGAAGCAGTAAAAACGTTAGCTGAAAAATTAGCAAGTTATAATCCAGAAGCTTTAATAGAAATGAAAAAAGTATTCTGGAAAGGAACAGAAAATTGGAATGCTTTATTGAGTGAACGCGCTGAAATAAGTGGAAAACTAGTTTTGAGTACGTTTACAAAAATGATATTGAAACGCTTTAGATAACATTATTTAATAATTGATTTATTCTGAACAATCTCCAATCCATCATCAATTAAATGTCCTACCTCGGGCTTATTTTGTTTAATAGTTTCTAGTTGTTTTAATATTTGTTTACATAGCTCAGTTTCATTTCCTAAGTGGGCTAATTCATAAAGTTCCAAAGGTAATAACCAGTCATTAGGATGTTTCTCTAAAAGCTGGTCTAAAACTTTTGTTCTAGAAATGGTTTTGTTTATCCCTTCTCTATAATCTTTAACCTGTTGGTATAAAGCTTCAAGTGCTAATCGATCTTTTGATTTTTTTATATGAATCGTGTTTGATGACGTTTTGTGCGTAATTAAATCAAAACTACTTAAATCAGCAGGTCCAGAAAAAGCTGAAACAATATCTTTACCTACGGCCATATCATAAATACCCCATTCAGGTTTAAATAATACCGTTTCTTGGTGTGTAACCGTGCAATTATTGAAACTAATAAGAATTATTTTTCCTTGAAGATTTCGTTTTCCGGTAATGATTTCTCCTGAAACTTTAATACCGCCTTCAAATTCTAGGTTTACAATGCGTTCTTCATAAATATTATAAGCTGCTAAATCACGGGGACTCATATCTTCAATGGCCAGGTTAATACCTTTTAATTTTCCGATAGGAGAACCAAAACCGTCTAAATGAGTGTCTACACCATGACCGACCAGCTCTTTTTCGCGATAAGCGAGAGCTGTTTTTCCTGTGGTTTGTATGTAGATGGGTTTTCCGTCGTATTCAATAACGTGATTAAGAACTCCAGAAATTTGCAATCCTGTACTTAACTCAATGGTTCCTAAAGCGTTTGATTCAATTAATTTATTAACCCCAGATAGCCCGCCTTTACGCAATGACATGGTATTTGCAAACTCTTCTAAAATTAAACTTAAATGTGCAAAATCTGGTGTTACATAAAGTTGAGGTTGTGGTTTAGTGATATCAAAATTTTTGTAAGTTGCATTGATGTCGTAAGGGAATTTTTTAACCTCGTCAGTCATGCACCAGGCACTTTCGCCGATTGATGACAGTAAACCAGCTCCATATATTTTGGGGTTGTCAACAGTTCCAATTAAACCATATTCAACAGTCCACCAATGTAAATTTCTTATGAGTGCCATTTCACTTGGAGTACCCATGTTTTGTTGTAAATCTTCTACTTTTTTTTCTGCCGAAGCGATAGCTTCTTCCAAAGAGTTAGGTGCTTCTTTTATGATGGATAAATGTCTAACGGCTTCATAAAGTTCATAATCTTTTGCCGATGAAATGGCTTTACAGCCAATTTCTCCAAAACGTCTTAAATATTCAGCGTATTCAGGATTAGCAATTATTGGGGCGTGTCCCGCACCTTCATGAATAATATCGGGAGCCGGTGTATATTTAATATGTTCCAGTTGTCTGATGTCACTTGCAATAACCAAAATGTTATAGGCTTGAAATTCCATAAAAGCATTTGGAGGAATAAAGCCGTCAACGGCAACAGCTGCCCACCCAATATCTTTCAAAATGCGGTTCATGCCATACATGTTGGGAATACTATCGATAGAGATTCCTGTTTGTTTTAAGCCTTCCAAATATGAGTGGTGAGCAACAGTGCTCAAAAAATCTACGTTTTTGCGCATCACGTAACGCCAAACAGCTTGATCTATAGCCGAATAATCCTCATAATTTTGAGGTTTTATAAACTGCTTTAAATGCTTTGGGAGCTTTTGAAGTATTTCGTTTGATTCAATTGAATGCGACATTAGTAAATTTTAGATTTAAAACGTGTTTAAAAATACGAATAATTCATTAAAATAGAGGATTTTTAGATTTTCTTTCATTAGTTGTCTGTTCAATTCTAATTTTGCTGAATAACCATTGAAGATTTCTATATATTTATAAAACTAAATTTTCAAAAAACACATATGTACACAAGACGTATATTTCCTGTAAAAGGAGTAATAAAATGGACTAGGCGCCATATTTTTTTATTTCTAATACTTGCTACAATTCCAGTAATTTTATTTGACATTTTACATTGGAAATGGTTGCACATTCCTTGGCTACCAATGGGGGTTTTAGGTACAGCTGTAGCGTTTTTGGTGAGTTTTAAAAACAATGCATCTTATGATAGGCTCTGGGAAGCGCGCAAAATTTGGGGTGGAATTGTAAATACGTCACGCTCTTGGACTATTATGGTCAAGGATTTTATTGATAATACGCATACTAAAGAACATGTAACAGACGAGAAACTACAATCGATAAAACGAGAATTGGTGCATAGACACGTAGCTTGGTTAACTGCATTGCGTTATCAAATGCGTGCCGATAAGCCTTGGGAAATGCATTTAAAAGATACGAAGTCTAATGCCGAATTTAGAGAAGCCTATTACTTGGTTTGTGAAGATGAAATACCTATTAAAGAGGCTATTGAACCTTATTTGTCTAAAAAGGAGTATGATGAAGTTTTTGCAAAGGGAAATAAAGCCTCTCAAATTCTTGGTGTCCAATCAAGACGTTTAAAAGAACTTATGGATCAAGGATTGATTGAAGACTTTAGGCATATGGAAATGGTTAATGTTTTAGCCGAGTTTTATACGTTACAGGGAAAATCGGAGCGTATTAAAAATTTTCCATATCCAAGACAATATGCTACATTAAACTATCTTTTTGTGTGGAGTTTTATTTTGTTATTACCCTACGGAGTAATGGAGGGTTTTGAGGTTATTGGTGATCGTGTTTTAGATGAGCTTGCTTTGCATGAAGTGCAAACAGATATAATGCATCGTGTTCAACAATTTATAGCTAAACATTTTGTCTGGTTCTCAATCCCGTTTAGTACTTTATTATCTTGGGTTTTTCATACTATGGAAAAAATAGGGGAGAACACAGAAAACCCTTTTGAAGGTGGGCCAAATGATGTGCCAATTACAGATTTGAGTAGGGGCATTGAAATCGATATCAGGCAACTTATAGATGACACTAATATTCCTGAGCCTTATGTTTGGCAAAATGATATTGTGATGTAATAAAAAAGCAACTCACTGAGTTGCCTTTTTTATTTTTATTGTTGCGTTCCTGGAGGATATTTCTCCATTATTTTAGTAACAAACTCTTTTATACGAGCTTCTTTCTTTTCCATATTTCTACTTAAATAACCAGTTCCCATACCTTGCCATACCAATTCTTTTTTATTAGCGTCAATAAGGTCTATATATAAATGGCCTTGCATGCTTGTAGAAACGCTAGGTTGTTGATTCCAGCCCCATCCCCAACCAGGGCCAAAGCCTCCATAGCCACCCCAACCCCAGCCGCCATTGCCCCAGGAATTGTTGTAAACATCAACGCGTTGTTGTGATTTTGTAAATAGACTCACCAATAAATCTGGTTTTTCAGATTTTGTAAAGCCTTTAGCTAAAAGTTCTGCTTCAATAGCACGAAGTATTCGACGTTTATCTAAATCGCTAATTTCAGCCTTGTCAATACCAGTTTTAAAGAATGCAAATGTTTTGTAATCGTTAAATTTGGCCTCTTTGTCATAATCTGCAGCCACTTTAACAGAGCTACATGAAGATAGCAAAATCAGTAATGCTAAAAGCGGTAAGGTTTTAATAAATTTTTTCATAATACAATTTTTTAAAGGTTGTAGTAGCTGTAAAAAAATTAAGTGTAAATAAAAACATTAGTTTACAGCAGTTTTATTCTTATAACTTCACGTAATAGATAGTATCAATAATCATACCAAGGACACAAGGAAATGTGTGCTTTTAAAACTATTTTTTTATAGAATTTGTAGCTTTGTTATATCCATATGGACAATGTCTACAACCACTCTCGCAACAATAACCACGTTTTAAGTGATATTGCTCGGTAAAACAACGATAACCTTCGGGTGTCAGGTAGTAATCGCCTTCTTCAATTGGGACTATTTTTTTCATTATGAGCAAAGATAATGTAAATTGGATTGATTTTTGAATAGTATATAACATGATTCTTATTTCAAAATATATAGTACCTAAAGGTTATACAGGAATAACGATATTCCCTTTTGTGTTTTTAAAATCGAAGCAATTAAAAGTAAATTATATTTTAATAAATCATGAAAAAATTCATCTGAGACAACAGTTAGAATTACTCGTTATTCCTTTTTATATCTTCTACGGAATAGAATTTTTAGTGCGATTAATTCAATATAAAAATTGGCGTAAAGGGTATCGGAATATTTCATTTGAAAGAGAGTCATACTCCAATGAATTTAACCTAGATTATTTGAAGCAGCGTTCATTTTGGGCTTTTTTAAAGTATCTTTGTTATCATGATATTTAAGCTTTCAGACAGCATAAACCAGCAAATTATTTTACCCAATAACACGGTTGAACTTTATATAAAGCGTGAGGATAAAATCCACCCATTTGTGTCTGGAAACAAATACAGAAAGTTAAAATATAATCTTCTTGAAGCTAAAAATAATGGATTTGATACGCTACTTACTTTTGGTGGTGCGTTTTCTAATCATATAGCTGCAGTTGCTTCGGCAGGAAATGCTTTTGGTTTTAAAACCATTGGTATAGTAAGGGGTCAAGAGTTAGGGAGTAAAATATCTGAAAATTCAACCTTAAGTTTTGCAAAGGAAAACGGCATGCAATTTAAGTTTGTTTCTAGGGAATTATATCGAAATAAAACTTCTGAGTCTTTTTTAAATGATTTGAAAGAAGAATTTGGAGATTTTTATTTAATCTCGGAAGGAGGAACAAATAAATTAGCAGTTAAAGGTTGTGAAGAAATTTTAAACACGGAAGATAAAAATTTTGATTATATATGTTGCGCTGTGGGTACAGGAGGCACCATTTCTGGCCTTATAAATTGTTCAAAACCTAGTCAACAAGTTTTAGGTTTTCCTGCCTTAAAAGGTGATTTTTTAAAGCAAGATATTAGTAAATTTGCATCACAAACCAATTGGAAATTAATTACAGATTATCATTTTGGTGGTTACGCTAAAATAAATGAAGAATTAGTAACGTTTATTAATCAGTTTAAAATCGATAATCAAGTTTCTTTAGATCCTGTTTATACAGGTAAAATGCTATTCGGAATTATGGATTTAATTAATAAAAATCATTTCCCAAAGGGTTCAAAAATTTTAGTAATCCATACAGGAGGATTACAAGGTATTGAAGGGATGAATGCCGTTTTAAGGAAGAAAAATTTATCAATAATTATCTAAATTAATGAACAGAATAATTGTCATCTTATGTGTTGCGCTTTTGGTATTTAGTTGTAAGTCTAAGAAGGGTATTGTAACTAAAAAGCCCAGTGATGAAACTAAACAAGTTGAGGTAAAACAAAAAGATAAAGAAAAGGATGTTAAAGTATATGCCAATAATACTGAGCGTTATATAGACTTTCACAAAGCCACAGCACAGAACGAAATGAGTTTGTATGGGATTCCTTCTAGTATTACTTTAGCTCAGGGGATCTTAGAGTCTGGTTCAGGTAAAGGCAGGTTATCTGTTAAAGCCAATAATCATTTTGGGATTAAGTGCCATGGTTGGACCGGGAAAAAGATATACCATGATGATGATGAAAAGCAAGAATGTTTTAGAAAGTATAAGGATGCTAAATATTCATTTAGAGATCACTCTTTGTTTTTGTCAGAACGAAAACGTTATTCAAAACTTTTTAAATTAAAAAAAGAAGATTATAAAGGTTGGGCTAAAGGGTTGAAAGCAGCTGGATATGCTACAGATAGAAAATATCCGCAGAAACTTATTAGTTTAATAGAACGATACCAATTGTATGAGTTCGACAAAGAAGTCTTAGGTGAGTTATATGTGAAATATGAAAATCCTGTAACACAAGAACTAACAATGTATACGGTTGTTAAAGGTGATACCTTATATTCAATTTCTAGAACATATAAGATTTCAGTAAAAGAACTTCAAAATATAAATGGGTTGAGTGATACGGATCTTAGTTTAGGGCAGGTGTTAATTGTGAAACCATCATCAAATAAATAATTAGATTACATGATTTATAAAAGGAGTAGTGCGTTGTTCGCTGAAGCGGAAAAAGTGATTCCAGGAGGTGTAAACTCACCAGTAAGGGCGTTTAAAGGTGTAGGTGGAACACCTGTTTTTGTAAAAGAAGCCAAGGGTGCCTATTTGTATGATGAAGATGGAAACCGTTTAGTTGATTACATAAATTCTTGGGGACCTATGATTTTGGGCCACGCTTTTGAGCCCGTTGTGAATGCAGTAGTTGAAAAAGCTAAAAAAGGCACATCTTTTGGAATGCCCACAGAAATAGAAACTCAAATTGCTGAATTAGCTGTTTCTATGGTGCCAAATATTGATAAAATTCGTTTTGTTAATTCTGGGACAGAGGCCTGTATGAGTGCCGTGCGTTTAGCGAGAGGCTATACAGGAAAAGATAAAATAATAAAGTTTGCGGGTTGCTATCATGGGCATTCTGATTCATTTTTAATTCAAGCAGGAAGTGGAGCTAGTACTTTTGGAACACCAAATAGTCCCGGGGTTACAAAAGGAACAGCAAAAGATACATTGCTAGCTCGCTACAATGATATTGAAAATGTGAAAGCTTTAATTGAAGCGAATAATAATGAAATAGCTTGTATTATTATTGAGCCCGTCGCTGGAAATATGGGATGTATCCCTCCGAAATCAGGTTTTTTAGAAGCGATTAGAAGTCTATGTGATACACATAATATTTTATTAGTGTTTGATGAGGTGATGACAGGTTTTCGCTTAGCGAAAGGTGGATGTCAAGAATTATTTAATGTCAAAGCTGATGTCGTTTGCTTCGGAAAGGTTATTGGTGGCGGATTGCCAGTTGGTGCTTTTGCAGCTAGAAATGAAATTATGAATCATTTAGCTCCATTGGGGCCCGTTTATCAGGCTGGCACTTTAAGTGGGAATCCATTAGCTATGGCAGCCGGTTTAGCAATGCTTACAGAACTGAATAGCCATGCGGAAGTATTTATTAGATTAGAAGAAAAAACAGCGTATTTGCATGAAGGCATCGCTAAAGTTTTGAATGATAATAATATTACACACACCATAAATAGAGTAGGGTCTATGATATCAGTTCATTTTGATGAGGCTGAAGTTGTAGATTTTGATACGGCAGCCAAGGGAAACAATGACACTTTTAAGAAATTCTTTCATGGTATGCTAGATTCAGGAGTTTATATTGCACCAAGTGCTTTTGAAACATGGTTCATAACGGATGCTTTAAGTTATGAAGATTTAGATTTTACAATAGCTGCTGTAAATAAGGTTTCAAAATTTTTATAAAAACAAAACGCATCCCGATATTTCGGGATGCGTTTCTTATCAACTAAACTAAAATCGTTATTATTTGTTCTTATACATGCCTTTTTTTAGGCCTTTCTTTTTGTTCTTTCCGTTCCTTGTGTTCTGCATTTGAGCTTTCTCCCATTTAGTATATTGCTCTTTATCTAAAATGTTTTTCATTTTTGCTTTCATAGCAATTTTGCGATCTAATTTGGTATTTACCATTTCAAGACGCTGTTCTTGTGTAGGTTTTTGAATTTCACCACTTTCTTTTCTGGCTTTACGTTCTGCCATCATGGCTTTTCTTTTGGTGGCATTCTCTAAATTTATTTTTTTAATCTCGGCTTGTTGAGACTTGTTTAAGTCTAAATGCAAAGTCATTTTTTTGGTTTGAAGTGCAGCTGCGTCTTCTGCAGAAAGATCCATCATTTTTAGAGATTTGCCTTGCTTATTCGAGCGTTCTCTTTGCTGTTCTTGTGCGGTAACTTGTAATGCTAAAAGCGCTACGGCAATTATTAAGATTTTTTTCATTTTATAAAGGTTTTAAATGTATTTGTCTTTTGGACTTTTATATTTTAGAATGGTTTAATTTATGCCTAAATTTTAACTACACATTAACATAGTTGTGCTGTTGTAATTGAAACGGGTTTGCGTTAGGGATTGTAGTGGAAATCCTTTTTGAGAGGCAGGAACAAAAAGATTGCAACGTAAAGCTCGACCCTTGTGGTAACGCTAAAAAAATAATTATTTAGATATAGGAATTTTTAAACTCACACCAGTTTGAAAATCTGGAGCATTGTTTACTTCTAAATCTTCTTTGATAAATAATGTTAGCAGAATTTTTGGTGTGCCGTAAGTGTAAATAATATTCCAACTAGATAGGGGTTCGTAGAGTGTATATACGCCGTTTTGCCAGCCGCCATTTATTTCTTGCCACTTACCAATTAATCTGTAATATTCACCTTCAGCTTTTTTGTTGTAACGCGATTGAATATGGTAATTTATGCCAAAAGCGTTGTAGTTGCCCTTTTTCGTGTATTTGGTGATTTCAATTTCACCCTCGAGGGACGCCAGATAAGGGTTGTTTCCTAAATCTATAACCTCTTTAAAATTGATGATATTTTTGCGTAATAGGTTTGCGCCTATAGCTAAGTTTAGCTCGTGATTATTTTTTAAGGTTAGTTTTTTAATAGCATTTGCTGAAATACCAACGTCTATTGATGAATTATATTTTGAGGTGTTTAAGCCTAAATGTGTACCAAAATTAAGATAAATATTTTGAGTTGTACTTAGTGACAGCTTGGGGTAATAGTAGTGGTTAAACTCTAATCCGCCAATAAAAAAATCGTTGTTATTTAACTGTAAAGTGTTTCCGTTTCTATCAAAATATCTAAAATTCACTTGGTTTAAACCATAATATCGTCTTCCAAATGGGTCTTCGCCGCCAACTGCATTGCTGTGAAACCATTCAATACCTTCATCACTTGTGAAAATTGAAAATGGATATTTTCCTTTAGTTATTAAGTAAGACCTTAATGTGATTCCCAATTCATGTTGTTTGTTTATTGGAATGTTTACTGTAGCCCTGAATTCTTTAATAACTGCATCAATCACAATGTTTAAATAATCGGCTGGTGTGGTTTCTTGGTCTATGAAATTGAAACGGCGATTATGCCATTTAACTTGACTTAATTGTTTTCTTATTTCATGGTTTTTCGGGTAATACGCTTCAACAAAAGGCTGGAAATTATTTCCGCTAGTATAGTTAAATGCAAATGTGGTTTTTTGAGGTGGCGCATATTTAAAATTGGTGTTTAACCGTGAACTGAATATGCCAAAGTGATGTGTTGATAATATGCTAGGGTTATCTATTCCATTTTTAATTGATAAGCTATCAGGTTGTTGTGCAGTTAGTGTTAAACTACAAAAACATAGGATAGTAAACAGTGTTTTTTTTAGCATTGTGTAAAAATAGGTAAAGTTTAATTATATAGAATTATCTAGTTTTTACTTCTTATTGGACTTGCTTTATTAGGGTTAAAGTAGTTTGATATAGGTCTGTATTATTCATTTTACCTTTCAACCAACTGTAAAAACTTATTACAAATATATCTTCTTGTGCTCCTCCAACCCATTCGAAAGAATCTTCAACTTTATTTTTAAATTTTATTGAAGTAATTATTTCTGGAGTTTTATAATATTCATTAATAAGATTTAGGTAAGTGATTACTCTCTGTTGTTTTATTTCTAATAAAAATTTATAATAACTACGTTTAAAGCTTAATAATCTAGATTCTACTAAATCAATATTATTAAGTTCAATATGAAGCAATATTTCAATTAAATTCTTTTTTATAACCCATTCTTTTCCAACTCTTTCTATGTACCATTTATCAGTGTGATAAAACTTTGAAAATATCTTACTGGCTTTTTGAAAATCGCCTTTTTGAAAATAAATCATAACTAAGCTTAAATAGATATCTAATAACGATTCAATATCTGGATGTTTAGAAATTAAAAAAGGCTCCAAAATTTTAATGGCTTCATTTTGATTATTTAAAAAATTTAAATTTAGACCTAAAATTAGATTGTATTTAAGTTTGAAAGTATTGTGATATTTATTTTTTTTGAGAGCTATGACATTGTTCATTTTTTCTAATAACTCTAAAGATTTTTTGAATTTTTTATTTCGAAATAGGGTGTAAGCAATTATATATAATACTTGTAGATGGTAATACTGTTGTTTTTCTTTATTTCTATGACTGAGTAAAACCTCGTAGGTATCTAATAAAAAAGGTTCAATTTTTAAATAATCATTGGAGGCAAAAGCAGAAATACTTACAATCTTCATGAGCTGATATAAGGATTTAAATGACATGGATTCTTTGATATCTATGTCAAATTCTTCAAGAGTTTTATTTACCAGAGTTTGAAAATCAATAAATTCACTATTGAAATTCATATTATTTATTGCTTCTCTGATTTTTGCATATACAATGTTTAATTGGTCTTCTGTATGATAATTTTTTTGATTGATTTTAAATTTTTCAATTAGTGTGTTTACATTAATACTTGGGTTGGCATAGGCGTATTGAATTTTTGTATGGTAAATTTCATTAAGTAATGGGAATAGATAGTTGTCTTCAGCTAATGCTTCGGCTCTATCTAGGATTTTGTAAGCAACCTTATATTGTTTATGATGCAAAAATGTTCTAGAAGCTAAAATGTATTTAATGATTTGCATATCAATCGCTTTTTCTTCCTGTAAACTCTGGTTCGCTGTAAAATCAATTAAAGATTGATACAAACGTTTTCTTAAAGCATGATAGGCGTCTTTTTTTTGACTTCCGTAAAGTCTTGCACAAACATCTTTTGAGTTTAAGTCATTCTTTAATAGTAGATTAAATAATTCTATGTTTTTTGTATCATTACGTTTGTTCTTTTTTTCTAAATAAGAGATGAACTTTTGTTGATTTTCAGAAGAAAATTCAGAGATAATATCGTTTAAATTAGTCATTTAATCGTCAGTAATAGTTTGTATAACTCAATAAATATAATGTTTTTAATTATTAAATCAAGGTTTATATCGTCAGTTTTATATAAATTTTGTGTTTCAAATGCTCAATGAGTTTTGCAGTTTTGCCATATAATCATAAAAACAAAAAACATGAATTATCAAACAACAGTTTCAGTAGATGAAAAATCAAAAGAAACAAAAGCTAAAAAAGAAATTAAGGTGTATGACCAAAAACCAACATCCTCTTTTATAGGAGCATCATGGTCGGCTCTTTTAATTGGGATGACATCCTATTGTATTGGTTTATGGAATGCTGATATGATGCTAAATGAAAAAGGGTACTATTTTACCATATTACTTTTTGGGTTATTCTCTGTAATCTCTGTTCAAAAAGCGGTTAGGGATAAAATGGAAGAGATTCCTATTACTGATATTTATTATAGTATTAGTTGGTTTACTACAATAACTTCAATAGTGTTGCTGGTTATTGGGCTTTGGAATGCTGATTTACTTTTAAGTGAAAAAGGGTTTTATGGGATGTCTTTCCTTTTAAGTTTGTTTGCCGCTATTGCTGTCCAGAAAAACACAAGGGATATTCAGTATATAGATAGGAATATTAATAAAGATAACTAAAAAGTTTAATCTAGTATCAAAACAAAAAAAATATAAAAGGGTTGTTTTGATGGTTGGTTAGTTAACCCAAAATCTCGTTGCCTTTTTGGTGACGAGGTTTTAAAATACGGACTCGTTTTTTATTGTATATTAGTATTCTAACAGATTTTATTAATGCCATATTGGTTACATATTCTTACCATTGTTTTAGTTGCTTATGTTTTAATAAGTATAGCCTTGTATTATTTACAAGATTATATGTTGTTTAAGCCAGAGAAGCTTCCAAAGGATTTTGAATTTTATTATGAAAATCAAGATATTGAAGAGCATAATCTCGAAACGAGAGATGGCGCAACAATAAATGGTATTCTATTTAAACCTAAAAGTGAATCAAAAGGAATTGTGCTATATCTTAAAGGCAATTCGAAAAGTATTAAAGGTTGGGGTAAATTTGCAGTTGATTTTACAAGACATGGTTATAACGTTTTGATGATTGATTATCGCGGATTTGGAAAGAGTACTGGCAGACGCTCACAAAAAGCCATTAAAAGAGATTTGCAAGAAGTTTATAATAAAATTAAGGAACGCACCGATGAAGATAGAATTATACTTTACGGGAGATCTTTAGGTTCTGGTTTTGCGGCAAAATTGGCTTCTATGAACAACCCAAAAATGTTGATTTTAGATGCGCCTTATTACAGTTTGACAAAGGTAACCGCGCGTTATGCGCCCTTTATGCCATTGTCATTACTCATAAAATATCCGTTACCAACTTACAAGTGGTTAAAATATGTAAAGTGCCCTATTCACATAATTCATGGAACAAATGATAATTTGATTCCTTACAAAACCAGTGTGAAATTATCTGGAGTAAATCCTAAACTCACCAAATTGCATACTGTGATTGGTGGTGGACATAAAAATTTGAATAACTTTGAATCCTATCATAATATGATTCATGAGATATTAAATAGTAAGCCTAAAGATATCGATTTATCAACTACGAGTATTCATGTTAAACACACCTCAAAACCAGCTAAAACGAAAGTTTAAAAAAGCGCTTGTTGTTTTAATTAGTCTCTATCTTATGGTTGGATCATTATTATGTTTTTTTCAAGAAAAAATGTTGTTTTTACCAACCGTACTAGCACAAGATTATGAATATCAATTCAACTATCCTTTTGAAGAATTATTTTTTAAGACTGAAGAAGATGTCCTTATTAATGCCATTCATTTTAAATTAGAAAATCCTAAAGGAGTTGTGCTCTTTTTACATGGAAATGCAGGTGATTTATCCCGTTGGGGAACTCTGGCCGAATATTTTGTTGAAAAACAGTATGATGTTTTGGTTATGGATTACAGAAGCTATGGAAAAAGTATAGGCAAACTTAGTGAAAAAGCGCTTTATCACGACGCACAATATTGTTATGACTATTTGAAAGACAAATATAAAGAGGAGGATATTCTTGTTTATGGCCGTTCACTTGGATCTGGGTTAGCAACATTTATCGCTTCAAAAAATAACCCGAAACAACTTATTTTAGAAACACCGTTTTACAGTGTTTTAGATGTCGCACAGTCAAGATTTCCAATGTTTGCTGTAAAGCAACTTTTGAAATATAAGTTGCTTAGCTACCAATTTGTAAAACAAATTGAATGTCCTATTTTAATGCTGCATGGAACCAAAGATCAGGTAGTGCCTTATGAATCTGCAAAGAAATTATTTAATGCTTCACCAAAATCAAAAACTAAATTTGTGTCTATTGAAGGAGGAAGACATGGTAATTTAAGCCTTTTTGATAATTATCATTTTCACATGGAAAATATATTAAAATAACTTTAATGTCTTAAAAAATTAACATAACGAATAACCAAGTCTTAAAGAAAGATTAAAATATCAATACCTAATGTTAAACATTTCTAAAATACTTCTTCAAATGGAAATAATTACCTCTATTTGTTGTGAGTTTAGTTAATAAGTTTAGTTAGTTAGTTTAAAAAAAGCCAGTAATTTAAAATTACTGGCTTTTTTAATATTTACTATTTTCATTAGTATTAAACTACGACAACAAATAATCCGTCGTCTGTCTTCTCAACTTTAGCAAGATTATTTTTAGTCAGTTCTTTAATTGTTTTATCCCATTTTTTATTTGATAAACCAGACTTAACTTTTAAATCTACAAGTTCCAGTTTTTCTACTTTTTTCAAAATTTCAAAAACAGCTTTTGCATCTTCACTAACAGCAACAGCTTTCTTCTCGGGGCGCATTTGTGGGAAAAATAAAACTTCCTGTATGGATTGATTATTCGTTAGAAACATAATTAATCTATCCATACCAATTCCCATACCTGATGTTGGAGGCATGCCGTATTCTAGAGCACGTAAAAAATCATGGTCAATAAATTCTGTGGCTTCATCATCACCTTTTGCAGCAAGTTTTAATTGATGCTCAAAACGCTCACGTTGGTCAATAGGGTCGTTAAGTTCAGAATATGCATTTGCTATTTCTTTACCACAAACCATAAGTTCAAAACGCTCTGTTAGTTCAGGGTTTTCGCGGTGTTCTTTACATAACGGGCTCATCTCTTTTGGATAATCCGTAATGTATGTAGGCTGAATATAGTTACCTTCACATTTCTCACCAAAAATCTCATCAATAAGCTTGCCTTTACCCATGGTGTTATCTACTTCAACACCTAAGTCTTTTGCAGCTTGTCTAATCTCATCTTCGGTTTTTCCGGTAATATCAAATCCTGTAAAATGCTTTATAGAATCGGCCATAGTAATTCTCGCATATGGCGCTTTAAAATCTATTTCATGTTCTCCAAATGTAGCTTTTGTAGTTCCATTTACAGCAATGGCACAATGCTCTAAAAGACGCTCGCAGAAATCCATCATCCAGTTATAGTCTTTGTAGGCTACATAAATTTCCATTGCCGTAAACTCTGGGTTATGAGTTCTGTCCATCCCTTCGTTTCTAAAGTTTTTGGAAAACTCATAAACACCATCAAAACCACCAACAATTAATCTTTTTAAATACAACTCATTAGCAATACGCATATACAAAGGTATGTCTAAAGCGTTATGATGAGTAATAAACGGGCGCGCGGCAGCTCCTCCTGGAATAGGTTGTAAAACTGGTGTTTCTACTTCAAAATACCCGGCATCATTAAAAAATGAACGCATGGCATTAAATAACTTAGTACGCTTTAAAAAAACTTCTTTAACCTGCGGATTTACAACTAAATCTGCATAGCGTTGTCTGTAACGCTGCTCTGGGTCGGTAAATGCATCGTAAACCACGCCATCTTTTTCTTTAGGCAGCGGTAGTGGTTTTAAAGCCTTACTAAGTAGTGTGAAGTCTTTAACTTTTACTGTTTTTTCACCAACTTGTGTAGTGAATAATTCTCCTTCAATCCCAACGAAATCGCCAAAATCTAAAAGCTTTTTAAATACCTCATTGTATTTGCTTTTGTCTTCACCTAGACAAATTTCATCTCTATTAAAATACACTTGTATTTTTCCTTCAGCATCTTGTAATTGAGCAAAACTCGCTTTTCCTTGCACTTTAATCATCATTAAACGACCAGCTATTACAACGTTACTTCCTTCTTTAAAATCCTGCTTAATTGATTTTGAAGTATTTTTTACGGTGTATAAATCAGCGGGATAAGGGTTAATGCCTAATACGCGTAATTTTTCTAGTTTTTCTCTTCTTACTATTTCTTGCTCTGAAAGCTGCATCTGATGTTTTTTTGAACCGCAAAATTAAGCTATTTAAAAAAAATGATAAACTTCTTTTTAATTATTCTTTGTTTTTATTGATTAACTGATAAAAATTTAAAAAAAAATAGTTTTAGTTTATGATATTAATCATAGGTGATAAATGGTGTATTTTTTATTTTTATTCAATTATTGCAAGAGGTTTTGTAGTCCATTTATTTAATTGATTTTTATAATACCTATGTTATTGAATTGACACAACTCATGTAATTTAAACTTCATTGATATGAAAAATTTAATATTAAGTTCGTTTGTTTTTTTTACCGTCACTTTTAACATGTTTACACAAGAATTGTCCCCATATATAAAAATTGGAGAGTCAACAGAAAGTATTACGGAATTAACAGAAAAAGTTGTTTCTGTATTAAAGGATAATTCATTTACCGTTTTAGGAACTTATAATCCGTCTAACAAAAGTTCCTTAAAGGTTATTGCATTTACAAGAACAGATTTAAGTAATGTCTCAATTAAAGTTAAAGATAGAGGTGCATTGGCCGCAGTTTTTAAAGTGGGTTTTGTTAAAAAAAATGATAAAGTAATTATTTCTTATACGAATCCAGATTATATTTTAAGAGCTTATTTAAGGGATAATTATAATACTTACAGGAGTACTTTCAAAACATTTAGTGCAGATTTGAAGACTGTATTTTCTGCTATTGGAAATGAGTTTACTCCTTTTGGAGGAACCGTACAAGCAGATAAATTAAGAAAGTACCACTATAAAATTTTGATGCCTTATTTTTCAGATCCTGTGGTGCTAAATGAATTTGCTTCATTTGAAGAAGGCGTAAAAACAATTGAAAAAGCTTTGAACTCTAAAGCGGGAAACACAAAACTAGTTTATAAGCTCGTTTATAATAATGCTAAAGTGGCTGTTTTTGGTGTTGGGTTATTAAATAAAGAAGATGGGGAATCCTATTTTTTACCAATTATTGGTGAAGATCATGTTGCAGCTTTGCCTTATGAAATAATATTGCAAGATAAAGTAGCGACCATGCTTCATGGTAAATATAGATTGGCATTGCATTGGCCAGATCTAACAATGGGTACTTTTATGAAAATCATGAGTACGCCGGGGGATATTGAAGATACTTTAGAAGCCCTTTGTCAATAAGTAGTTAATTCTTGTTTTAATAAAGTATTCAATTGTAACAAAACTCATAAAATGACGTCAAATTAGTATCATCAATTAAAATAAATCAAATCATGAGTTTTTGGAGAGTTTTACTGTCTATTATTTGTCCGCCTTTAGCAGTTATTGATAAAGGTTGTGGTTCTATTATTATTGTCTTTTTGTTGTGGCTTTGTGGCTGGGTGCCTGGAGTAATTGCAGCATTAGTTATAATTAATAACCCTAAAAATTAAAATATAAAAATATCGTAATTTTGCGGTTCATGAATAAGACTATTGAACTTCAGGATTTAGGACTCAAAGACTATAAACAAACTTGGGAATACCAAGAAACATTGTTTAAAGGTATTGTTGATACAAAAATCAAAAATAGGCGAGAAGATGCAGGTTTAGAAACCAAAAACTATTTTTTAATTGTGGAGCATCCGCATGTTTTTACTTTAGGTAAAAGTGGAGACATGTCAAATTTGTTGGTTGATGAAGCACAATTAAAGGCTAAAAACGCCTCTTTTTATAAAGTAAATCGTGGAGGTGATATTACTTATCATGGTCCGGGGCAAATTGTGGGATATCCTATTTTGGATTTAGATAATTTTTTCACTGACATACATAAATATCTTCGTTTTTTAGAAGAAATGATTATTCTCACGCTTGCTGAATATGGTTTAAAGGCAGAACGAAGCCCAGGAGAAACAGGGGTTTGGTTAGATGTTGGTACACCGTTTGCACGTAAAATTTGCGCCATGGGCGTTCGTGCGAGTCGTTGGGTAACCATGCATGGTTTTGCTCTCAATGTAAACGCAGATTTGGGCTATTTCGATTTAATGATTCCATGTGGAATTCGTGGTAAAGCGGTGACTTCACTAAATGTTGAGCTTGGAAAAAAATCAATAGATGAGGCTGAAGTAAAAGAAAAACTTTTAAAGCATTTTGCTGCGCTTTTTGAGGCAGAATTTATTTAGAATCCATTAACGCGTATTTAAAATCACACCTTTATCGTTATGCCACTTATTTACAGGGTTTATATATGGTATTTGTATGTTTCTTTTTTTTGTTTAAAGCGCTCCTTATATATGTAATTTGATTATTCCAATATTATAATTTAGCAGGAGTATTAAGAGTTTATTTTTAGGTTCGTTTAACAAAGGTGGATGTAACAATATTTTAATTTTTTATATCGGACTTTAAACGAAATTAGTTGAAAATATTTATAAACTCAAGGTGTTTAATACTTATCAGGCACAAAAGTTTGATAATCTTTTGGTGGGCGAACATATGCTTTATAGTCTGGTAAATCAGGAAGTTCGATTGGATTAACATCCATTTTTTCGTAAGGAATCATGCTCAGAACATGGCTAATACAATTTAAACGTGCTTTCTTCTTGTTGTCAGCATTTACAACAAACCAAGGCACTTGCTTGGTGTCTGTATGTGCAAACATATTGTCTTTTGCTTTTGAATATTCTAACCATCTAGCACGAGATTCTAAATCCATTGGACTAAATTTCCAACGTTTTAATGGATTACCTATTCTGTTTTTAAAACGCTTTTCTTGTTCTTCATCACTTACTGAAAACCAATATTTTAAAACAATAGTTCCAGATCTTACAAGCATACGTTCGAACTCCGGACAAGATCTTAAAAATTCATTATACTCATCATCTGTACAAAAACCCATAACCTTTTCTACACCAGCTCTGTTGTACCAACTTCTGTCAAAAAGAACAATTTCACCAGCAGCCGGCAAGTATTGCGCATATCTTTGAAAATACCACTGTGTTTTTTCTCTTTCAGTAGGAACCCCTAACGCCACAACTTTGCATACACGTGGATTTAAAGGTTCTGTAAATCGCTTTATCGTGCCGCCTTTACCCGAAGCGTCTCTGCCTTCAAAAACGATAACTACTTTTAAACCTTGCTTTTTCACCCATTCTTGAAGATGTACTAACTCTGTATGTAGTATGGCGAGTTCTTCCTCGTAGTTAAATTTAATTTCTTTTGACATTCTAATGTATTTTTGCAGACACAAGTTACTGAAAAACAAAAAAAGACTAAGTAATAGTTGACTTTTTTGCCTGTTGTAAAGATAATTTATAAAGATTCTTATTAACTCTCTGCATTAAAAAACACTTTATAATAATGCATTTTCTTTTCATCGTCATAACCGCGTTCTAAATATTCAGAAGAGGCGTCTGGGGAGTCAATATCTAACTTTATTTGTATGTTGGTATCTAACTTAATATCTGTTTTGATTTTTCGCTTTTCTTTGGTTACAACAGCTTCTGCAACATCAAACTGATTTCTAATTACTAAATTTTGTTCACCTTCAAAATCCTTTTTAAAATTATCAAATTCTCTTTTATGCTTGTCTTCTTCAAAAAGCTCTTCTTTAAAACGCTCTACATTAACGACTTCATTTTCCTTAAAAAAGTCGATAGTTTTAGCTAAAAAGGTATTTTGTTCTTGTGCACCGTAACTGGTTTTTATGATTTCCGTTGAAAAGTCTTTACATAACTCAATATACTGTTGTGTATGGTTATTAGCATCATCCGCATATTTAATATTTAAAAAATGATTAATCCAATATTGAGCATCGTAACTATTATTATCTACACTTAAAATAATGTTGCCTTCAGTATCACTTTGATTTAAAATTAAACAACCTTTATCTACTTTTTTAGAGTTGATCCCTTTCTGTACCAAAACATCGTAACTTTTATTCTCCAAATACGTTTGAAAGAAATTCACTTTACTTTCAATTTTGAAAATGCCAATGGCGTTAGTGGTCATATCTCTAAACTCAATACCTTCAAACAAAACAATTAAGACATCGCCTGTTTTTATTTGCGCAGAACTAGATTGCTCATATAAATGAGTTACAATATGTTTTGAAAGTTCTACGAACCCATCTTCATCATTAAACAATTGTGTGCAATAGCTGTTAATTTCGTTTAAAGAAATATTGGCATGATGATTAAATCGATAACTCTGTACAACGCTGCCGAATGGTCTTAATAAAAAGGGTAACATTAAATCGTAACTAGCTTCATCAAAATCTACTAAATTTTCTGAAAAGGCATTTTTAGTGTCATTAAATTTATTACCAACCTTATGAATTATAAATTTTGAAATGGAAGCGTTTTTTCTTGAGATCATGTGTGTTTTATTAAGACTGCAATACTATTAAATTTACCTGAAATTAAACCAAATGAATTTTAAAATGATTGAAAATAAATTTGAATTATATTTCACCTACAGGAAACAGAAGCGGATGTAATCAGTTATTTTAAAGTTTATTTAGTTGTATACAAAAAAAGAGCACCAAAGCATTACACTTTGGCGCTCAAGATTCGAGGACTTGCTTTTGTTGATTAAAAACCTTTATTTTTATTTTATTAATATTTTCACAAATTCTATATGTCTATTTTACGCTTCATAACAAAAGCCATCCAAAAGAATAGGATGCTTTTCGCGTTTTTTGATAATTTTATTTGTAAGTATTTGATTAATAAGTGTTTTAAAGATAAAGATTAGTTTTTTTATCCACAAGAATGTATTGTTAATTTTCAAAATAATTTTATAAGTAGCTATATGAATAGCGAATAAATTAATTTATTTGATACAAAATTATAGCGTTATTTTCTCCTTTAGTAACAAACTCTAAATTTCTGTCCTTATCAATATTGTCAAGGTCTATTGAGGAGTTTCCATAAACAGGGAAATTTGGAAGTAATTTAGACTGACTATCATATAAATAAGTTTTATGTGATTGTAAATCTGTTATAGAAACATAAATTTTATTGTTATTGTAGAAAATTTTTGGACTCGAGTAATCTCCAAAATCTAACTCTGTAGTTTTACTTTTGATATAAAGCTTGTTTTCGCTTTGTGCAACTAAGGTTTTACTAGTAGTTTCAATATGATGGTTTTCAGAAAGGTTTAAGTTTGTAGAAGAAACATTTCCTTTTGCATCAACTGAAATCAAATCACCAGAAGCACTGGTTGTTGTAAATGTGTTATTATATAAGAAAACGGGTTGGTTTGAATAAGGAAAAGATTGTTTCGGTTTAACTCTTGTTTTTCCTAATCGATTTAAGATATAAAGTTTGTTGTTAGTTTTTAATGTGATGTAATCTTTACTGCTAATTTTAAAGTGTTTGGGCTGACAAATAATGTTGTTATTAGCCGATTTAAAAGTAAAACCTTTTATTCGTTTCCCTTTTACATCATACATTAAAACGTTTTTGCCTTGTGTGACTAAAAGGCGATAGTTTTTACGGTTATCATAATCAAAAACAGCAAGAGGTTGTGTGATTTCATCATTAAAATTTAATGCAAACGGTTTTACGTCTTTCCCATTTCTGTCTAAAATGTAAACTTTGTTCGGTGTTGCAAAAACTAATTGTAATCGTCCATTTCTATAAATATCAATTTGTTCAATTTTTCCTAAAACAGCTCCTTGCAGCTGCTTCTTCCAGATAATTTTTCCTTTGTTAGAAATTAAATATAAGTTGTTATTTATATCTTGAACAACAATTTCTTTTTGTTTTGTAATATGGTTTTTAACAAATTGAGGAGCGTTCAATAGTGCTTTATCAAGTTTAATATTTAATTCTTCGGAAACCGAATTTATAGAGGCCCTTGTTTTATTCTTTTTAATGATGCCATTAACATGAGCGAAATTGTTATCGTAAATAAATTGAATGGCCGAAATATTGTAATTATTTAGTTTGTAGTTAGTATTCGTCTTAATATTTTTATTTAAAATAGTCTTTAGTGTTGCGGCATTTGTAACCTGAAGTAATGACGAAGCATCACTAAGTTTTTCCTTGACATCTTTAAAATATAATTTATTGCTTACAGTTGTTTTATTTTGATAGTTAGCAATAATGTTTTGAAGTATTTCAGTTTGTTCAGCAAACACAAAAAAGTTATCTAAAATACAATATGTATTAACCTTATTGGCCTTTATTAGTGGTGTAAACGTATTGGCAAATAAAACAGGTTGGCTAAAATTGTAAATATTAATTTCTCTATATGTATCTGCAATAGTTTGTTCGCTCAAAAGAGCATCTTCAGTAGCGATAACATCAGTTGAGTTTAAAACTATGGCGCGTTTTTCATCTTCATATATAACACCGACTTCAATAATATCATTAAAAAGCGTCATGCTATTTGTAATAGAATCTTTTTTATTGAATTTTAATAAGTTGGTTTTAAGAATTTCAAAATCATCAAATGTAAAACTCATAAATCCATCGCTATTTGATGGTGTAATGTTTTGAATTTGATTGACATGGGGAGTAGTGTTTCTAAAAATATTGATAAGACTTTCAGTAGAATCTGAGGCTTTTGTAATACCGTTAAAATAGGTGTTGTTTTGATTCAATTCGACATCAATAGCGATATATTCGGTAAATGTGTCAAGTGAAATAGAATTTTCAACAAAAAATGAGGATGAAAAATTAGTGTTAGGTTTAATAACCATCGAAAATGTTTTATCATGGCCGGAGGTGTTATATATTTTTTCAAGTTCAACATCGTTATTAAAACTATTGAAAGCCTCGTCCACAATAGTTTTTGATGATGAAGCAAAAAAAGTACTATCGATCACGGTGCTGTAAAAAGTGCTTTTATTTATTGTAGATTTTATAATGGATTTGTTTTTATAAGAAAGTACCTCTTCAGTATAGTTTGGTAATGAGTCTTTTACAAATAAGGTTTTAGTGAGTTTTGTCGCAAGTGAATATTGAAGACTATCATTTTCATCGTGAGAAAAGCAAATTAATATATTGTTAGATGGATTTAAGTTTGATAGAGGTTCTAGTTTATTCTCTAAATTCTTGTATGTTGTTGTATTCGATATTCTTTGTAAAAAATCACTATTGCTAATACTGTTATTTAAACTTTCTAAATTAGAAGTTTTAATAATGAGGGTGGTGTTTTTAGGAACGAAATCTAAAAGATTTGAATGATTTGTTTTAGATTTTGAACAACCAAAAGTAAATATTAGTAGAAGGGAAAAACAAAATAATCTCATGAATTGAATTAATTTTTACAAATATAAAAACTTATATGTCTTACTATAATTGATCAGGTAATAATCTAAACGACTTTCTGTGGTATTTTGTTATTCCATATTTTTTTATAGCCGCTCTGTGTTCTTTCGTTGGGTAACCTTTGTTTTGTTTCCAATTATACATCGGGAACTCTTTATGAATGCCTTCCATATATAAATCCCTATATGTTTTTGCTAAAATAGAGGCGGCTGCAATACTCAAATATTTACCATCACCTTTAATAATGGTTTCATGAGGAATGTTTTTGTAAGGTTTAAATTTATTGCCATCAACAATAATAAACTCTGGTGTTTCATTTAATTTATCAATTGAAAGATGCATAGCTAGAATAGAGGCATTCAAAATATTAATGGTGTCTACTTCCTCCTGAAATACATGGGCAACTCCAAAACTCAAGGCCTGTTCTTCAATAATAGGCTTTAGAAGATATCTTTTCTTTTCGCTTATTTGTTTGGAGTCATTTAAAATTGAATTCTTAAAGCCTTCTGGAAGTATAACTGCTGCAGCGGTTACAGGTCCAGCCAAACAGCCACGACCAGCCTCATCTGTCCCGCATTCTAAGATGTAATTTGTGTGGTTTAGTAAGAGCATAAGTTGAAATATAAACAAATATATAATTTGCCAATTAAGTATTTGAAAAATATTTATAATGTTCGATATTTTTTTTAAATAAAAATCACTGTATTTTAAAAATAAAAATATCGTTTTTGCTGCTGACTAACTCGTATATAATTTAAAATTTCATCTTTTTTATTAGATGATTATTATAATAAAGAAAGCTGGTGTTTTTAGCAGGCTTTCTTTATTTAAAATATTTGCTAGCACTTTACGTTCAAATAATTACTTTTGCCACGGAAAAACAATTAATAAATAGAAGTGCTTAAATTACCCAATTCACCAGAAGCTTTAATATGAAAGTGAGCCTAAAAATTAAAAACAGAATTACAAGTAATCAGATATGTACAATCTGTTTAACTTTTTTTATGGTTTTTATTGTCAATATGGTTTCTGGTCAAATAAAAAAACCGGCAAGAAGGGTTATAGAAGATGATTTAAACTCTTTTGGTGTTCAGGATTCATTACAGAATAAATATCAAGAATCAACAAGTGTTAAAAATATTAAAAATCTAGATGCAAAGATTCAAGACTATTTAATTATTTCGCACGAAAGAGATACAACATATCTCGATACGTCTTTAACAATACATAAAGACTATAAGTTTAATTATTTGCGTAAAGATAATTTTGGTTTAATATCATTTTCTAATCTTGGACAAACATACACGAGCTTAACGCATAATTTTGAAAACACCAGTTCCATGCCTAAGTTTGGTGCAAGGGCTAGACATTTTAATTATATGGAAACTCAGGATATAAATTATTATCGTGTTCCCACACCGTTAACCGAGTTGTTTTATAGAACAGCTTTTGAGCAAGGTCAATTGGCTGATTCTTTTTTTAGTGTAAACACGTCTCCGCAATTCAATTTTTCTATTGCTTATAAAGGGATGCGTTCTATTGGTAATTACCAACACTCAATTACAAGTACAGGTAATTTTAGGTTTACATCAAATTATTCGTCTAAAAATAAACGTTACCAAGCTAGAGGACATTTTGTAACGCAGGATTTGTTCAATGAAGAAAGTGGTGGGCTTAAAGATGAAAGTGTGGTAAACTTCGAAACGGGAGAACAAGAATTTCTAGAACGCCCTATCCTTGATGTTAATATTGAAAATGCCGAAAACATATTACGCGGAAAACGGTTTTATCTAGATCAAAATTATAATATTTTTAATAAGGCAGTCGAAAAAAATATTCCAGAAACTTCAAATGATTCCATATCGAAGAGCAGACTTAGCGTAAGGCATTTAATGTCTTTTGAAGATAAATACTACCAGTATAACCAAGCAGCAGCTAGCACAATTATTTTCGGAGATGCTTTTAAAACGCGAAGCTTATTCGATAAAGCTACACTAGAAAATTTTTATAACGAATTACAGCTAGACTTTTACAATAATGTATTAGGTAATATTCAAATCAACGTTAACAGTACGAATTACAATTATGGCTATAATAAGCTTATTGTTTTAAAGGGAAAAACCATCGTTAACAGATTAAAAGGTGACGTTTTTGCAGTAGGAGGTAAGTATAGTAAAGTTTATAAAGGCCTTCGCTTGAACGGCGAATTAGGGGCAAATATTTCTGGAGATTTCGATGGTAATTATTTAAAAGCAAATGCAGCCTTCAATTTAAATGACGATTTCGCTGCATCTGCTTCCATAAACCACAGTTCAAAAGCACCAAATTATAATGCATTACTGTATCAAAGTGATTATATCAACTACAATTGGCAAAATAATTTTAATAATATCGAAACCCAACAAATAGGATTCAAATTAAAGTTTAAAGAGCTCGCTAACCTTACAGTAGACTATTCGACAATAAATGATTATGTCTATTTCAAAAGGGATGAAACCACACTGCAAGTAAGTCCTTTTCAAAACGATAAATCTATAACCTATTTAAGAGTAAAGCTAGAAAACGAAATAAAATTCGGCAAGTTTGCAATAAACAATACGGTAATGTATCAAAACGTGCAAGACGAAAACAATGTTTTAAACGTTCCAGAAATCAATACACGAAACACCTTTTATTTTTCAAGTCATTTATTTAAAAAAGCACTGTTTTTACAAACAGGAGTAACCCTAAATTACTTCACCAAATATTATATGGATGCCTATAATCCATTGCTAGCAGAATTCTATGTTCAAAACGACAGAGAATTTGGAGATTATCCACGGTTAGATTTCTTTTTAAATGCAAAAATTCGTCAAACCCGCATTTATCTAAAGGCAGAACACTTTAACTCATCGTTCACAGGCTATAACTATTATTCTGCCCCAACCTATCCTTACCGAGATTTTGCAATACGTTTTGGTGTAGTTTGGAACTTCTTCTTGTAGCAAATAATTTTATTTTTTAGGCGTTCCCCTTATGGGTCGGGCTTTACGTTACAAGTCCTCGCTCGTGCCTCGCTGTGGGCTATCCACTTCCATCCCTAACGCGGGTAATTCCGAAAGAGTCAGTTTTATACTCCATTTTAAATGATCCGTAAAGGGGTTATGTTTTAAAGAAACAATTAGCAGAGCTAAAACTAAAGCCTAAATAACTAGAAAAGTCTCAAGTCAAGTCATAGAATTGAACATTGAAATACATAATATAAAAATCCAATCGTTAATAATTTTGGAGGCCTTAGAAGAAGTTTAGAATACCTCAATTCACTATTTTGATTTTGTGTCTTAAAAGAGTAGCCAAAATAATAAGGACAAGGTTAAAAAACAAGGATGCAAATAAAACGTTAAATGAAACACATCAAAAGCAAAAAAACAACAGCTATAAACCTTTGTATATCAGAGGATAAAATAAAAGGATAAAAAAGAATAAAAGAAAGTTTAGGATATGTAGAAATGAGGTGTATATTTGCACCCGCTAAGCAGAATAATACGGATGTATTTAGAGGCAAAGCGACGTTCCTAAAAGCATTGAGAAATAAATTTAAAAAAGTTTTTAAAAAGCTTTTTAGAAACAAAAAAGGTTGTATGTTTGCAGCCGCTAAAAAAGGCATTGCTTTTTGAGGCAAACGCTCATAGAAAACACGAATTAAGTTGATTAGAGAAAGAGTCAAAAACTTTTTCAAAAAAAGATTTAAAAAGTATTGTGGGAGTTAAAAAAGGGTTTTATATTTGCACCCGCTTAGCAAGGAAACGCGTTAAGAGAAAGTAAAAAAAGTTCATAAACATATTGAATTGACAGCGTAAGATTGAAACTGGAAACGGTTTTAATCAACAAAGAGAATAGATTATTTTGAGTACTAGAGATTCTAATTAGTTGTTAAAGTTGTTGCATTGTATTTATATGATAGTAACACACAAAAATTAACGATGAAGAGTTTGATCCTGGCTCAGGATGAACGCTAGCGGCAGGCCTAACACATGCAAGTCGAGGGGTAACATTGGTGCTTGCATCAGATGACGACCGGCGCACGGGTGCGTAACGCGTATACAATCTACCTTTTGCTAAGGGATAGCCCAGAGAAATTTGGATTAATACCTTATAGTATGCAGACTTCTCATGGAGATTGCATTAAAGATTACGGCAAAAGATGAGTATGCGTCCTATTAGTTTGTTGGTGTGGTAACGGCACACCAAGACTACGATAGGTAGGGGCCCTGAGAGGGGGATCCCCCACACTNNACACGGACCAGACTCCTACGGGAGGCAGCAGTGAGGAATATTGGACAATGGAGGCAACTCTGATCCAGCCATGCCGCGTGCAGGAAGACTGCCCTATGGGTTGTAAACTGCTTTTATACAGGAAGAAACACTCCCTCGTGAGGGAGCTTGACGGTACTGTAAGAATAAGGATCGGCTAACTCCGTGCCAGCAGCCGCGGTAATACGGAGGATCCAAGCGTTATCCGGAATCATTGGGTTTAAAGGGTCCGTAGGTGGATAATTAAGTCAGAGGTGAAAGTTTGCAGCTCAACTGTAAAATTGCCTTTGATACTGGTTATCTTGAGTTATTGTGAAGTAGTTAGAATATGTAGTGTAGCGGTGAAATGCATAGATATTACATAGAATACCAATTGCGAAGGCAGATTACTAACAATATACTGACACTGATGGACGAAAGCGTGGGTAGCGAACAGGATTAGATACCCTGGTAGTCCACGCCGTAAACGATGGATACTAGCTGTTGGGCTTCGGCTCAGTGGCTAAGCGAAAGTGATAAGTATCCCACCTGGGGAGTACGTTCGCAAGAATGAAACTCAAAGGAATTGACGGGGGCCCGCACAAGCGGTGGAGCNNAATTCGATGATACGCGAGGAACCTTACCAGGGCTTAAATGTAGATTGACAGGTTTAGAGATAGACTTTTCTTCGGACAATTTACAAGGTGCTGCATGGTTGTCGTCAGCTCGTGCCGTGAGGTGTCAGGTTAAGTCCTATAACGAGCGCAACCCCTGTTGTTAGTTGCCAGCGAGTCATGTCGGGAACTCTAACAAGACTGCCAGTGCAAACTGTGAGGAAGGTGGGGATGACGTCAAATCATCACGGCCCTTACGTCCTGGGCTACACACGTGCTACAATGGTAGGGACAGAGAGCAGCCACTGGGCGACCAGGAGCGAATCTATAAACCCTATCACAGTTCGGATCGGAGTCTGCAACTCGACTCCGTGAAGCTGGAATNNTTCCCGGGCCTTGTACACACCGCCCGTCAAGCCATGGAAGTTGGAAGTGCCTGAAGTCCGTCACCGCAAGGAGCGGCCTAGGGTAAAGTCGATAACTAGGGCTAAGTCGTAACAAGGTAGCCGTACCGGAAGGTGCGGCTGGAACACCTCCTTTCTAGAGAAAGACGACTAATAAG
>ENA-UZWZ01001781-UZWZ01001781.1-metagenome-genome-assembly--contig:-Day-4-25m-contig-1781_pt1 | contig 45586 bp, 43 predicted proteins | sample MGYA00260346_ERZ794906 | MGnify/ENA metagenome assembly ERZ794906 | reverse complement strand
GAATCTCAACTAATTGCATCGCCAATTTAATACCATTTATAAAATAAAAATTGACAACTAAGTCAACTAAACTTTTATCCAACATCCATATCTAATGCAGGGGTCTTTGTTACATTATTCGTATCTATTTGAATACACAAAGCTTTACGATTTTATTAGGAAAACTAATATCAAAAGATCACAAAACAATCCTATTTTTAAGCAAGAAATCATTTAAAAAAAATTATTTTTTTTGAAAATCTCGCTATCCCTTTTGTAGCAAAACATTCAGCAGTTTTGCTGTATTTTTGACAAAAAATACACTTGCAAAAATACCCAAAACACACTATATTTAGTTGTAATTTAATTTCAAAACACTATATCTAGTGTTTTTACCATACGGGGGAAAATGAATAAAGATATCCAGGTTACCAAACGAAACGGCAAAAAAGAAGCCATCGATATGGAAAAAATTCACCGTGTTGTTGATTGGGCAGCGCAAGGTCTAAACAGTGTGAGTGTTTCCCAAGTTGAAATGAACGCAGCCTTGGCATTTTTTGATGGCATTAAGACCGAAGATATTCACGAAACCATTATTAAATCAGCGGCTGATTTGATTTCTACAGAGGCACCTGACTATCAATATTTGGCAGCACGTTTGGCCATTTTTCATTTGCGTAAAAAATCGTTTAAATCGTTTACACCACCTGCCCTATTTGAGCATGTGACCAAGTTTACAGATTTGGGTATTTATGACAAGGATATCTTAAATAAGTACAGCAGACAAGAAATTGAGGTGCTTGATGCTTACACTGACCATGAACGTGACATGAAATTCTCTTATGCGGCGGTTAAGCAACTTGAAGGTAAATACTTGGTGCAAAACCGTACGACCAATGAAATTTATGAATCCCCACAACAACTCTATATGTTGGTTGGCATGTGCTTATTTCAAGAATATGAGGCTGAGGCAAGAATGGATATTGTCAAGCGTTTTTATGATGCGGTCTCTAATTTTAAAATATCCCTGCCAACGCCTATCATGGCAGGTGTTCGCACACCTACGCGTCAATTTTCTTCTTGTGTTTTAATTGAAGCGGATGATGATTTGGATTCAATCAGTGCAGCTGCAGGCGCTATTGTTAAATACGTTTCTCAACGTGCTGGTATCGGCGTTAATGCAGGCAAGATCAGAGCGTTGGGTAGCCCTATTCGTGGTGGTGAGGCAATGCACACGGGCTGTATTCCTTTTTACAAACATTTTCACACCGCCGTTAAATCTTGCTCTCAAGGTGGCGTACGCGGTGGTGCTGCTACCCTCTTCTATCCGCTATGGCATTTAGAGGTTAGAGAATTGTTGGTACTTAAAAATAATGCAGGTACTGAGGAAAATCGAGTGCGCCACTTAGATTATGGTGTTCAATTTAATGGTTTGTTGTATCAACGCTTCATTGAGGACGGCGATATTACTTTGTTTTCGCCACACGAAGCCCCTGGCTTATATGAGGCGTTTTTTGCCGATCAGGCAGAATTTAAACGCTTATATGAACGCTATGAGCAAGATGACTCTATTCGCAAGACAAGCATCAAAGCACGTGAATTGTTTGCCTCGTTCATGCAAGAGCGCGCTAATACAGGGCGTATCTATGTACAGAATGTTGATCATTGCAATACGCACGGTGCTTTTGATTCAAGTGTTGCACCCATTCGCCAATCTAACCTTTGTATGGAGATTACTCTGCCTACTAAGCCTCTTTACTCGGTTCAAGACCCAGAGGGTGAAGTAGCGCTTTGCACACTCTCAGCGGTTAATTTGGGCGCTCTAGAGTCTGTCGATGAATTTGAGGAAATCACTGACATTATTGTTAGGGCTTTGGATGCTTTATTGGATTATCAGGATTATCCGATTAAAGCCGCAAAAATTGCCAGTATGAATCGTCGTACGCTGGGCATTGGTGTGACTAATTTGGCTTATTATTTGGCCAAGAATGGCGCTAAATACTCAAACGGCTCAGGCAATGTTTTAGTACATCGTACTTTTGAGGCTCTGCAATACTATGCACTTAAGGCTTCTAATGGTCTTGCCAAAGAAAAAGGTGCCTGCCCTGCTTTCAATGAAACACAGTACGCCAAAGGCATACTGCCAATTGATACCTTTAAAAAAGACGTCAATGATTTTTGTCACAGCGCATTGGACATGGACTGGGATACATTGCGTGAAGCCATTAAAAAAGATGGGTTAAGAAATTCCACCCTTACTGCGCTGATGCCTTGTGAAAGCTCTTCACAAATCTCGAATTCCACCAATGGCATTGAGCCACCACGTGCCTTTGTGACTACCAAACAATCCAAAGATGGCTTGTTAAAGCAAGTCGTGCCTGAGTATGAAAAACTAAAAAATCAATATGAACTGCTGTGGGACATTAAAGACAATGAAGGTTATTTGCAGCTATGTGGCATTATGCAGAAGTTTGTTGACCAAGCCATTTCCACCAATACGCATTATGATCCTTCACTGTTTGAAGGCAACAAAGTGCCGATGAAATTGTTTTTAATGGATTTGTTAAAAGCTTATAAATATGGTGTTAAAACGTTGTATTACCACACAACACGTGATGGTAGTGGTGAGGAAGGTGCACCCGAAGAAGAGGATGATAACAGCTGTGCAGACGGTGTTTGTAAACTATAAACTTTAGAGGAAGTAAATATGTCATACAGTATTTTTACCAAAGAAATTAGCGATACCTTAACGGAGCCAATGTTTTTTGGCAACACGGTTAATGTTGCACGTTTTGATAAACAAAAGTTTGAGATATTTGAAAAACTTACAGAGAAACAACTTTCTTTCTTTTGGCGACCTGAAGAGATTGATGTTACCAAAGACAAAATTGATTTTGCCAAGTTGTTGCCTAATGAAAAACACATTTTTATCTCTAACTTACAGTATCAAATCTTGTTAGATTCGGTGCAAGGCAGAAGCCCAAGCATTGCCTTTCTGCCGATTGTATCTTTACCAGAAGTCGAAAACTGGATTGAAACTTGGTCATTTTCTGAAACCATTCACTCACGCTCTTATACGCATATTATTCGTGCGATTGTCAATGAACCGGGTGCGGTATTTGACGACATCATGAAAACTGATGAAATCATCAAGCGTGCAGAAAGTGTTTCTGAAAAATATGATGAATTGATTAAGTGCACACAAGCTTACCTACTTCACGGCGAAGGCGAGTTAACAGTCGATGATAACAACGTTAAGATGGACTTGTACTGCTTAAAAAAGAAACTTTATCTAACTTTGGTGTCGGTTAATATTCTTGAAGCCATTCGTTTTTATGTTTCTTTTGCTTGTTCGTTTGCTTTCGCTGAACGCAAGGTAATGGAGGGTAACGCAAAAATTATTAAAATGATTGCCCGTGATGAGGCGCTACACCTCACTGGCACACAATATATGCTCAATTTAATGGGCAGTGGCAAGGATGACCCTGACATGCAAAAAATCGCCCAAGAAAGCGAGGCTGAGGTGATTGAAATGTTTGAACAGGCCTGCAATCAAGAAAAAGAATGGGCAGATTATTTATTTCGCGATGGCTCTATGATTGGACTCAATGCTGAAATTCTTAAACAATATTTAGAATATATTACCAACATCCGCATGAATGCCGTAGGACTTAAACCAATCTTTGAAGACCGTGCCAATCCATTGCCTTGGATTAACCATTGGTTAGACTCTGATGGCGTTCAGGTTGCCCCACAAGAAACAGAAATTACTGCTTATTTGGTGAGTGCAATTGACAATAACATGCAGGCTGACGATACTGATTTTAATGACTTCAAGCTTTAATTTTTTTTGTTAAATGTTCAGGATTGATGTTGATAATATCAATGGCAAAACCGAATCTTTGTATGTGTTCGGTGAACAATCCATTCTTACCGAGTTAGAGGACAATCATATCATACTTGACCACTCTTGCCGACAAGGTCATTGTGGGGCTTGCATATTACAATTATTATCCGGTGAAGTGATACATCAAGATTGCTTAGTACCGCTGTCACAAGGAGAGATTCTAGCCTGTCAAGCCAAACCAATCAGCGACATAAAAATTCGCTCTAGAGCTTAGAACAAAAAAATAAACCATAAAAAAGCGGCATCAAAAATACCGCTTTTTAGGTATGTTAAAAGTTTTCTACTTAATCATTTTTATGTAAATGCACATCCATTTGAGGGAAAGGAATATTCAACCCTTCTTGCTCAAACACTTTGTAAACTTGTTCGTTCATTTCAAAAAACACAGGCCAATAATCAGCAGCGTTAACCCAAGCTCTAACAGTAAAGTTAACCGAGCTGTCTGCCAATTCTTTAACGGCAATAAAGCACTCTGGGTCTTTTAAAATTCGCTCATCGTTGTTACATAAATTCTGAATTACTTGCTTAGCCTTATCAACATCATCCCCATAAGCAATACCAATTGTCCAATCGACACGTCTGGTGTTTTCAGTTGAAAATTCACCATAGAACCCGTTAAAAGGCCGCCATTTGGAATAATGATGGTTTTATTATCAGCAGCCTTAAGGATGGTATTAAAGATTTGAATCTCTTTTACTGTGCCTAAAAAACCTTGTGCTTCAAGTGCATCGCCGACTTTGAATGGCTTGAAAATCAAAATCATCACACCGCCCGCAAAGTTCTGTAAAGAACCCGACAGCGCCATGCCAATTGCTAAGCCAGCAGCACCTAAAATTGCGATGAATGAGGTCATCTCAATGCCCAGCATACTCAGTACTGTAATGAATAATAATGCTTTAAGTATTACTGAAAGCAAACTCTTTAAAAATGGTCTTAATGATTCATCGGTGTTGCTCTTATCAAGGCGCTTGGATGTTAAAGCAATGAGTTTTTTAACTACCCAACTACCAACAATCCAAACAACAATGGCACCTACCAATTTTGGTCCATATTGCCATATAATATCCATTAACTGTGTTGTGACTTCTTCCATGCCTCATCCTGTTTATCAATAATATAACCGGCTACTGCGTTAAAATTACCCCGAAAAACAACTCTATCGCCCTTTTTTTTGATTTGGTAATCATACATTGGGTCATAATAGTTTACCAATAACTCTTCTAATACTGGATAAAAATCCTTGGCGTCGTTCTGCTCTTTGTATCGTAATAGTGCCTGATTGAGTAATTTTAACAAGTCTTTATAACGCTCCAATCCTAAACGTTTTTGGATTTTTTCCAGGCTTTGCAACCAATATTGGGCAAAGTTATCAAAGCCATTGTCGTTGTCTTGAGCAACAAACTCGTTGCACATATTCACCACATAAGCATCCATACTAACTTTAAGACGCTCCTCAATGCTAGCTTCTAACAAAATCAATTCGGCTTGTGCTGTTTTTTCTTGTACGCAGTGGGGAATATGCACGGTGCCAATATTTGAACCCTCGTCTTCAAACAACAAATGTGGTTTGTGTTGTTTTTTAATCAATTCAATGGCCAAGGCGTTTTCAAAGTTAATTTGTGTGGGTTGTGGTGTGGTTGTATTGCCAAAAGCAGAGCCACGGTGATTTGCTAAGCCTTCTAAATCGATTGTATCTTCAAGTTTGTTAAGCAGCAAGGTCTTGCCACAGCCTGTTTGTCCACCAATAACAATGGGTGTGGTTTGTTGCATAATTCGGCTGGTTTCGTCAATAAGAAACCGACGCAATGCCTTGTAGCCACCCTTAATGCGTGGGTAATCAATGCCAGAAACCTGATAAATCCATTGTTGCGCAATTTGGCTGCGCAACCCCCCACGAAAACAATAAAGCGCACCATTAGGATTGTTTTTAATAAAATTAAGCCATGCTTCTATACGTTTGTCTTTTATATTGCCCTGCACCAATTTATGACCAAGTTCGATAGCGCTTTCTTGTCCTTTGTGTTTATAACAAGTGCCTACCTGCTCGCGCTCATCATCGCTCATGAGTAATAGATTTTGTGCGTGGGGGAACGCCCCTTGCGCAAATTCAACAGGTGCGCGCGTGTCAATCAGTGGTGTATCAGCAGTAAATAGGTGGGTAAAATCGCTTATCTGTGTTAACTCAGGCATTAATCTGTACGATAGGCTTGCTGTTGTCTTTTTTGACAATTTCGCCAATCGCTTCTAATTCAAACCCTGATTCGCGCATAATTTGTTCAAACATTGATTTGGCATTGTCAGAAACCATAATAAGCAAACCACCACTGGTTTGTGGGTCGCAAATAATAGATTGCACTTCTGCACACATTGCACTTAGCTGATGACCATAACTCTCAAAATTACGTTGCGCGCCACCTGGTGAGCAGCCATCCGCCAAATAATTTTTAATATTGGGTAGGACAGGTACTTTTTTATAATTAACCACCGCCGCACACTCAGACCCTAAGCAAACCTCTGATAAATGCCCACCCAAGCCAAATCCGGTTACATCAGTGATGGCATTCACGCCTTTGATTTTTGCAATTTTACTGCCAATATCATTCAGTTGACACATGGTATCAATGGCACGCTTTTCGTCTTCCGCTGTGATTTTCTTTTGTTTCTGTGCGGTTGTTAGAATACCGATACCCAAAGGTTTGGTGAGGTATATCTTATCCCCTATTTTGGCAGTCGAATTTTCTTTTAGGTGTTTGATTGCTACTTTACCTGTCACTGCCAAACCAAAAATTGGCTCAGGTGCATCGATGCTATGTCCGCCTGCTAAAACAATGCCTGCATCCGCACAAACCTGACGACCCCCTTCAATCACTTGTTGTCCAACTTCAGCTGGCAGTTTATCCAATGGCCAACCAAAAATTGCAATTGCCATCAGCGGCATCCCACCCATGGCATACACATCACTGATTGCATTGGTGGCTGCAATACGCCCAAAAGTCACCGGATCATCAACAATGGGCATGAAGAAGTCGGTGGTGCTAATAATTGCCTCACCATTGCCCAAATCATACACAGCCGCATCATCACGAGAATGATTGCCAACCAATAAGTTTTTGTCGCTGATTTCATTAATTGATGAGGCTAAAATCGTATCTAAAACTTTGGGCGATATCTTGCAACCGCAGCCTTGTCCATGGCTGTACTGCGTTAGTTTGATATTTTGCATATGGGCGATTTAAGTAATACGTGCGTATTCTTCTTCCAGTTTTTTATACAATTGCTCAGGGGTAAAACTGGGGTGCTCTTCCATGACATTAAAAGCAATCACATTATCCTCAACAGCATCCCATATCTTGATATAAGTGCCATCTTTATAGCCATGCTCTTGTCTAAAGGTGTTCAACTGATTTTTAACCACATAACGTTTATAAAGTTCTGGCACATCCATCCCCATCATGGCTAATGCTTGAAAAAACAATCCTGTGATTTCGTACAGAGCATTTTGTGACTTGTCTACATTGGCAGTGGCAGCCACCGCTATCATTTTCTCTAAAATTTCCACCACCATTTCTGGATTGATTTCTCGCTCAGGGGTCATTTCTTCATAAGCATCGGCAAATTGTGTATCACCAAAATGAATCGCCTCGCTCATGATAAAGTGCCAAATGTCCACCAATTCAACTTTGGCATTGTCTAAATCGTGCTCAGATTCGATGTCTTTCCAATGTTTCCAATTAAAAGAGTCAATTGCTTCAGCGGCCTCCATGTAAATACAACGTAACCATGAGATTTGTCGCCCTTCTTTGGTCGCACCTTCTGTCCAAATTAAGCCATTGGTGGCATCATTGAGCTTTTGCTGCAGTTGAAACATTTGTTTAATTTGACCCATAAATAAGACCTTATAATGATATGTAAGTTATAGCCAATCATTATACAATTGAGTGTGAGTAGAAAATTAATTAATTGCGATTTAGGTGAATGTTTAACACCCAATCCTGATGCTGAAATTATGCCATTGATTGATATCGCTAATATCGCCTGCGGCGGGCATGTTGGTGACAACAACAGCATGCTTAAAACCATCCAGCTTGCCAAACACAGTCAAGTAAAAATTGGCGCACACCCAAGTTATGCAGACAAGCAGAATTTTGGTCGCATCTCGCATCAGCTTAATGATCAAGCTTTGTATGATCTTCTCTATCAGCAAATTACCAATTTTCAAAAACTTTGCCAAGACAATGCTGCTGTGCTTGAAACTATTAAGCCTCATGGTACGCTGTATCACGATATAACGCACAACCCAAACGTATTTGATGTCTGCTGTGAAGTCATCCAAAATATTGATGAAAATCTAAGTCTGGTGGTGCAAGCAGGCTTTAAGAAAAAGACAAACATTAATTTGCTGTATGAAGTGTTTGCCGATAGAGCCTACCAAGGCATTCAAATGATACCGCGTAGTGAAGAAAATGCGGTTTTAAAAGATGCTGATGCCATTGTTGAGCAATACCAGTATTTTTTAACGCAAGACAGTTTTGCGCTTGACACTATTTGTTTTCATGGTGATAACCCAGCCTCTGTAAAGGCATTAAAGCAACTCAAGGGTAACGCTTAAAATGCACAATATTATTGCAGCAGGAGAAAATGCAATACTGATTTATTTTGGTCGTGAGATTGATGCAACTCTGCCTAAAAAAATTGGGCAGTTTGCCAAGCAATTAAAAAATGCCTTGGGCGATATTATTATTGATGTTATTCCTGCTTACACTTCTTTGCATGTTAGTTATGATTTAAATAAAATTAACCATCAAGCCTTGCTTGATAAAGTAACCGTTATTCTAAATCAGCAAGAGGATGATACTTCTATACTTCTACCTAAAACAATACAAATCCCTGTTTATTACGACAATGAGGTAGGCTTAGATCTTGAACGACTTTTGCTGGAAAAAAATCTAAGTAAACAAAGTTTTATTGAGCTTCACACAGCACAAGAATATTGGGTTTATGCAGTTGGCTTTAGCCCTGCTTTTGCTTATTTGGGTGAAGTAGATGTGTGCATACAAGCACCACGTTTAGCCACGCCAAGAGTCAGCATTCCCGCAGGCAGTGTTGGTATCGCACACAATCAAACTGCTGTCTACCCCACTGACTCTTCAGGTGGGTGGAATATCATAGGACGCACACCCTTAGATTTATCCCTTAAAAAACCAGAGAACATTGATAAATTTCATGTTGGTGATATCGTTAAATTTACTGCCATTGGTCGCACTGAATACTTGCAAAGTGGAGGTAGTTTGTGAGTTTTAAAGTTATTAAGCCTGGTTTTTTGTCCACTATCCAAGACTATGGGCGTATGGGGTACGGTGAACACGGACTCAGTCAATCAGGGGTGATGGATGAACATGCCTATTGTTGGGGTAATTATTTACTTGCCAATCATTTTAATGACGCTGTTATTGAAATTACTTTTGCTGGCTTAGTGCTTGAAGCAAAAGTTGATACCTTTGTTGCTTTAACAGGTGCCGAAGTTGATTTTAAAATAAACAACAAAGCAGTGCAGATATGGTGCAGTGTAAAAGTTCACAAAGGTGACATATTAAGCATGGACAACCCTAAAAGTGGCATACGTGCTTATTTAGCGGTCAAAGGTGGCTTTAATACGACGACATTATTTGGCTCTAAATCGGTCAATTTACGTGAAAATATTGGCGCTAAACTTGTTGCAGGCGACGTTTTACCTTGTGAAAATCACACTCAAGCAAATTATCGTACCATGTTAAAAAAATACAAACCAAATTACCAGCAAGCACTTGTTTTAAGGCTTATTCCAACTTATCAATTCAATGATTTTTCGACCCAACAACACGATCTGTTTTTTAAACAAAAATACACCATTGATAATGCCAGCGATAGAGCTGGTTGCCGCTTAAATGGTACGCCTATTGAATATAAGCAGTACATGATTTCTGAGGGCATGAGTTATGGCAGCGTGGAGATTACCAGTGATGGCTTGCCTATTGTTTTGTTAAAAGATGCGCCAAATATTGGTGGCTACCCTAAGATTGGTACTGTATTTTCCTTAGATTTGGCTAAGCTTGCACAACGACCCCCCAACACCCAAGTTAAATTTGCATTAATCAACATTAATCAAGCACAGCAAGCACGTCAAGTATTTAATGCATTCTTTGAAATTAATAGCAATTGAGAAGCCCGGCGTCTCAATTGCTATTAATACAAAGGTATAGATGGGTCAATTTGCTTTGCCCATGCATCTATACCACCATGCATATTAATAATGCTTTCAAAGCCGATTGAATCAAAATAACGCGCTACCTGCATAGAGCGAATGCCATGATGACAAACAATGACAGTCTCTTGGTCTTTGTCTAAGGTGTCAATGTTTTCCATAATTTTTCCCATAGGCAATAATTTAGAGCCTTCAAAATGGCATTTTTCCCATTCCCATTGTTCACGCACATCTAATAATAAAGGTTGATTGTTTTGCAAATATTCACTTAATTCAATCACTGAAAAATCTTTCATCTTAAAAAAAAATTAATTTAATTGAATGCGACTGCCCCAAGGCGTCGTTTCTTTGCCTTTCACCAGCCACATAACAGGGTAATTAGGATTGGTTTCGGGAAATTTCCCCTTAGCGTCAGTAAAATAAATCAATACATCACAAGCGCTATCTTGTGTGGCGATATAATCAAATACAGGATTAAAATTGGTGCCTTTACCACCACCTAAAGAAGCAGGAAATTGCAACTCGTCCCAAGCTTCAAAACGCCAGGGTGAATTTTCAGCAAGCTGATCGTCACAGGCAAACAGTGTGATACTGGCACGCATCGTGGCTTTAATCGCATCTACCTCACTGACAAATTCATCCACTTCTTTCTGTGAAATAGAGCCTGAAGTGTCAATGGCAATGGCAACATCAATTTGATGGGATTTAAGTGTGGGTAAAATCGCCTCCCCTGCTCGACGTGATGGACGCGCATAACTAAAATCATCGCGTGCAAAGGTTGACATATACTGCGCCAATAAAGATTGCCAAGACACTTGTGGTTGCAGGAAGAAATCAATCAGTTTGGCAAACTCCCCGTCAAGTTTGCCCGCCTGTTGTGCCAATTGTGCACTGGATGCCAAATTTTTTTGCCATTGTGTTGCCAGTTTTTCCACCTCATCTGCCTGTAAACTTGGTGGTTGCTGTGCCAATTTTGAGTTTTTGCCTTGCTTGCCATCATTTGACTTTGACTCCACTGAAGATTGCTTTGGCTCTTTTTCTAATTGATTCTCTCGCAATCCACCTTCTGAGGTTTTAGAGTCCTCATTTGCCTGATCATCATATAAATGCTGATCCATAGGTTCTTGATCTATATTGTCACTAATCATCGGATAAATTTCTTCCGCAATCATGCCGCTATACTGCTGAAAAATAGGCACGTCAATCGGTGGATGAAAACCCTCTTTAACCAATAATGGATTGATGGCAAAATCACACGCCAAATCCCACTTGTGCTTTGCTCGATTGCCTCGGCGGGCAAAGTGTGTCAATGCGCAATGCAAAGCTTCATGAATAAGTACAAATTTAATTTGATGGTTGTTCAGTGCATCAATAAACTCAGGATTGTAGTAAAAATTTTTAGCATCAGTGGCACTGGTTTTGCACCAAGAGTCAGCTGCAACAAGTGGCAGACGCAATACTAAATTTCCTAAAAAAGGCTTATCCAGCATCAACTGTGTGCGTGCTTTGGTTAATTTCTTCTCAATGCCTAGCAAATCTAAGTTTTGCATGTTGCCATCTGATACGTTTTTAGAAATCACTTTTTTAATTGCCAATATTATGTTTCTTTGGCTATATTTTAGTGGTATTTGGGTGTTGAACGCCTGTAAAAATTAAGGACTTGTGTATTGTTAGTCGTTATTTTTTTGTGGTGCGCAGTGGACTAGCCGCCAACAGTCTCAGGTCCCATTAAGGCATTAGGCAATGAGATAGACAACTCAGGGATAAAGGTAATCATCATTAAGAATACCAGCATCAGAAGCAGCCAAGGCAATGTTGATTTGATTACTTTTATCAATGGCATCCCCGTAATACTTGAGGTAACAAAAAGATTTAGCCCCACCGGCGGCGTCAGCATACCAATCTCCATATTAACCACCATAATAATACCCAAATGAATTGGATCAACCCCCAATTCAATGGCAATTGGGAAAAGAATCGGCGCCATAATCAGCAATACAGCTGAAGGTTCCATAAAATTACCAGCGACAAGTAGCACTAAGTTAACAATCAACAGAAACCCCCAGACAGGCAAACCAAAAGAGATGATGGTTTCAGCAATTTCATGAGGGATGCGCTCATTGGTAAGCACAAAAGCAAAGAGCATCGCGTTGGCAATAATAAACATCAGCATAATAGAAGTTTTAGCTGAGTCCAAAGTAACGGGAATAATTTCTTTGATTTTTACATCTTTATAAACAAAAACACCCAAGAGAAAGGCATAAACAGAAGCAACAGCTGCCGCTTCAGTTGGTGTGAAAATACCTCCGTAAATACCACCCATAATAATAACCACAAGAAACAACCCGCCAGCCGCCTGAACAAAAGAGTTTGCTAAGTGTTTTGCACCTTTAAAAGGCACACTTGGGTAGTTTTTTGCGCGTGCCGTAAAATAGATGGTAATCATCATCATGGTACCAATAATCAGTCCAGGAACCACACCACCTAAAAACATACGACCCACTGAAACCTCAGTAGCAGCAGCATAAACCACCATCACAATTGAAGGCGGTATTAGAATACCCATGGTACCTGCCGAACTAATCACACCAGCAGCATAAGATTGCGGATAACCTTCCTTAACCATGCCAGCAATAACAATTGAACCAATAGCAATAACCGTTGCAGGTGACGAGCCAGAGACTGCGGCAAACATCATACAAGCCAATACGGATGCCATAGGTAGTCCGCCCTTAATCCAACCAATACTGTCAATCGCAAAATCTACCAAGCGTTGTGCCGAACCACCCCGTGAAAGAAAAGAGGAGGCAAGAATAAAGAACGGGATTGCCATCAAGGTGTAATGCTCCATTGAGCCAAAAATATGCCCAGCAAGTGAAGCCAAACTCTCATCACCAAATAATAGAATGACACTTAAACTGGAAAGCCCTAAAGCAAACGCCACAGGCACACCAATTGCCATCAAACCGAAGAGCATTGTAAAGAGAATAAAAATAACCATGATTAATTGCTGTGATCAGCGTGTTCGTCAGCAAAATGCATGGTTAGTGTTTCATTTTTAATAACACTGATCATGACCTCAAGCAGACGATAAAACATTAAAGCAAAACCGAGAGGAAGCGCGATTTTTGCTTGCCATTCTAATACAGGAAGATCTTCTAGCTCCACTTCTATTTCCTTAAGAAGCGAAATATATTGATAGCTACCAACAAACATAATGAGTACAAAAATCATACATACAAATATGGCAAATAGAGTTACTCTTTTACGTATTTTTTCAGGAAAAAGCTCAACCAAACTGTCAACAGCAATATGAGCGCCACATTTAATGATATAGGCAGCACCAATTAACACCAACCAAGCAAACAGATAGGTGGTCAACTCAAGCGCCCAAACAGCACCAGAGTTAAACACATAGCGCGCAACTACTTGGGAAAAAGTAATCAGCGTCATTGCTGAGAGCAAGAAGGCAATTAACCACTCTTCAATCTTATTAAATAGTATCGATAGCTTCATAAAATTCTGCCCACAAAGCGTGGGCAGCTTAGTTTAAAAGTTTATATTTTAATTGATTGCATTGCAATGTTGGACAGCTTCAATATTGTCTTTACCAACTTCATCTTCAAACTGAGACCAAACTGGCTTCATTGCATTAGCCCATTGTTGTCTTTGCCCATCTGTTAATGTATGAATATTGGTTTTGCCTGAGTTTTTAACTGTATTCATGTCATTGTGCGCTGCGTCAAGTGCATATCCAACTACTTTTGCCGTTACTTCTTTAATGATTTTATCTAGTTCTGTTCTAATGTCATTAGGTAGTGAATTCCAAAAACGCTTGTTAGTCACCAATGCGTATTCTAAAACACCGTGATCAGAGATAGTCGTGTCTTTTTGCACTTCAAAGAACTTCTTCGAACGGATATTAGACCAAGTGTTTTCTTGACCATCAATCACACCTGTTGCCAAAGCGTTATACACTTCAGAAAATGCCATTTTCTGAGGATTAGCGTTTACAGATTCAAATTGCGCTTTTAGAATATCTGAACTCATGATACGGAACTTCAAGCCTTTGGCGTCATTTGGTGTAATTAATGGATGATTGGCAGAGATTTGCTTCATACCATTCAGCCAGTAACCTAAACCAACAATACCTTTATGCTCAGCAGCATTAAGCAGTGATTGTCCTTTTTTAGAAGAGGTAAAGCAGTTAAGTGCCTCTGTGTTTTTGAATAAAAATGGCAAATCAAACAAACCCCATTTCTTGGTATATTTATTAAATTTCGACAATGATGGCGCTGCCAGTTGAACGTCATTAAGCAATAATGCTTTAAGTACCGCTTTATCATTATAAAGTTGTGAACTTGGATAAACTTCTACCCTTACCTTACCCTTTAAACGCTCTTCTACCAACTCCTTAAGCAATATTGCACCCTTTCCCTTAGGTGTTTTTGCCGTTGTTACATGTGAGAATTTAATCACAATTTCCTTTGCATGCATAATAGGTGACATTGCTAGACCTGCAGCCAAAACACCTAAAGCTATTATATTTTTTTTCATACTATTTTCCTCTTTTTTTGTTTTTAAATGTTGTAACCCAACTCTATTACAAGATTGGATTGTTAACCAGTATAAATCGAAAAATAAATAAATGTTAGGCGGATTTTCGCCTACTTTTTTTTCGGGGTCAAATTAAAGAAAAGACGAGCGACTGATATTGTGTTTTAGCAGTTTTTCATTCAGTGTGCGTCTTGGTGTTTTAAGCAAATCACAAACCTGTGAAATATTACCAGAACATTCAATCATTGCTTGAGTAATGAGTTGACACTCAAAATCTTGCATTAATGTACGTAGATTTTTATTAAATTTATTACTCATATCAATCATATCTGTCGGCGAAACTTTTAACAAATAAGAAATAGAAGTTTGTATTGTCCTATTAAGCAACACAAACTGCTCGGCAATTTGTTTGAGCTGGCGTTGATTGCCTGGCCAATCAAAAGAGGTTAAAGCGATAATATCCTCTTCAGATAAAACTGGAATAGGCGCTTGATAATGTCCTGCAGATTGCGCCATATACAAATTAAAAAGTTCCGCAATATCATCTTTATGGTCTCTTAAAGTCGGAATGTTAATGATTGTATCTGCCAACAAAGCATACTTCTGAAAAAGGTTTTCACCTTCTTCGGGCTTATCCGGCGTTGTGTTAATTGATGAAATAATTCTTGGACAGGATTGGCGATTGCGCATTGCGCATTTTTCCTTTAACAAAACACGCATTTTTGCATGAACCTCAAAAGGCAGTTGTCCTAAATTTTCTAGAAAAATGGTACCATTTTCAGCTTCAAGAAAGATATTGTTGGCTTTCAAAAATTTCTTATCAAACATACTGTCTGACAAAGTATTGCAACTAACACCAACAAAGGGGTTTTCTTTTCTTGCGCTATGCTGATGTATGGTTTCAGCAATGAGTGACTTACCCACACCCTGCTCACCCGCTATCATCATGTTGTCGTTTGTGTTGGCGCATTCAAGTATTTGTGAATAAAAGGGTTTTATTTGCTGGCTCTTGCCTAAAAGTTGGTGTTTTTTGTTAATTTTTGTTTGCTGCTTACGAATTGCTTGACTCACCATTTCCTTTAACTTTTTAGGGTCAAATGGTTTGGGAATAAAATCATAAGCACCACTTTTAACTGCCTCAACGGCACTTGAAATATTTCCGTGTGCAGTAATCATAATAAAGGGTGGTGCATTTTTCCTTAATTGCAATGCTTTTAAGACGCTAACGCCATCCATTTTCGGCATCTTTAAATCGCAAATAATGGCATTTATATTGTAATCATCTATTGCCGCTAACATGTCTTTGCCATTTTTATAGGTCTTAACATCATAATTTGAACGATGGAAATAATCAGACAGCGACTCTCTTATCGCCTCATCATCATCCACGATTGCAATTAACGGTAAAGCGTCTTTTTTCATGTGCAAATAGGCAAAGTAACAGAAAAAGTAGAACCAACATTGTCATTATTATATGCGGTAATTGTACCGTTGAATTCATGCACAATATTGGCGCATATGGTAAGCCCTAGACCCAATCCTGTGCCAGATGATCTATTGGTATAAAAAGGGTCAAATAATGTATTTAATGCATCTTCCATAATACCTTCACCTGTGTCTTTTACATCAATAATAAAGGTTTGCTCCTGAATACCTATTGTGATTGTTATTTGCTTTATATTTGCGTGTTCTACCGCAACCCTGGCATTGTTAATCAAGTTAATAAATACTTGCTCAATACGTGTTTGATCGGCTTCAATGATGTAAGGTTGGTCTTTAAATTCTAACAGCAACGCTACATTATCTTTTTCAAGCGCAGGAGAAACAACAATTAGCGCACCTTTAATGGCATCTCTTATGTCTATTTTAGTCAGCTCTTTTTTATTGTCGTTAGAAAAAAACTTGAGTTGTTGTGAAATCTTACTCATCCTTTCAACCAAGGCATCTAATTTTGGCAATATCGTATATTCATAGCCTTTAAGTTCTTTATCATCTCTTGATGGCAATTGAGCACTTGCAATATAGGTTTTCATCGCAGATAAAGGTTGCCCTAATTCATGCACAATAGAGGCCGATAATTCACCCATGGCTGCCAATTTACTGGCGCGCTTGATGTTTTTTTGTGCGACTCTCAATTCTTTTTCTATTTCTTTACGTTGATTGATTTCTGCTTTTAACAAGTCATTCAGTTCTATGAGTTTTGCCGATTCTTTGAGTGAGCTTTTTAGTTTTTCTCGCGATTGAAAAGACCATGCTATCAGCGCAAAGGTGGTAACCATCAACATAATCAAGCCAATTTTGATCCAGCTTGATAGCACCAAACCCCTAACATCACTACTTGGTGTTAAGTAGTGTACAACCCAATCGCTATCTTTTATCTTCTCTTGTTGGTGTAAGTAGCCAATGTTGTCAATATACAATTCACCCTCAGGCGTTTGCACATTACCAGAAAGCGGTTTTATAATTTGGTTAGAAAATTGCTTTTTGGTTTTAATATCCTCAAGGCGTGATTCTTTTAATGGCGGCCCTAAAGTTTGATATTTCCATTCTTTTTTAGAACTTAGGATAATAATATCATCAGCATTAGTAACAAATATATTCTCTCCTGCATTGACCCATATATTTTCTAATACACTTAAATCAACCTTTGCAACAGTAACAGCGACAATTTTATTATTTTCTTTAACGCCGGTAGATATATAGAAACCCGGTTTTTTTGAAGTGGTGCCAATGCCAAAAAATTGACCATTTTTGCCTGCCATTGCCTCCTTAAAATAAGGGCGAAACATAAAGTTTTTATCAACAAAACTGGAATCTTCACGCCAATTACTTGCAGAAAGCGTTTTGCCAGAATCGTCCATAATATAGACTTCATTGGCGCCTGATGCTTTTTTGATTTTTTCTAAGGCTATATTTGCTTTTTCTAAGCGTTTAAAAGACCAATCAATCAATTGTTTATCTCTAGCGATTACAAAAGGTAGGAAATTAAAACGTGTCAGTTCGTTGTGTAAGGAGTTTTGGTAAAGTTCAATTCTTTGCGTAGATTTCTTTTGCAAATCTATTGTATGCATCTCAACAATATTGTAATGCAGCCAAATAATAACTGCTACAAAAACAACAAGACTGCTTAGTATTTTGACTTTATTTCGAGCCATACTTATTCTTGTATTGACGTCTAAAATCAAATTCTAAATGTAGTTTTTTGTTTATTGGAGGCTTTTGCATAAATAAGATTAACCCAACAAAATAACGAATTTTATTGGGTTAATAATACCTGATTCAAACACTACACCCACAATGTTTAACAATTCAAGGCGTATTTCATAAGACAACTAATCAAACATAACATCAGCAATTTGACTGGCCCAATTGGCAAACTCAGGGATACTAAAAATTTCCTCACCAATAGCACGCTGCATATCGGATACTAACATCACACCTAATTCTTTTTGTGGAAAATCACGGGCAAAATTCAAAATATTACCCCAAACTTTGTCTGCATTGTCTTTGCCTTTAACGCTAATCGCCCTACCCACAAGTGCTGAGCAAATTGCATATTGCAAGTCAATGGCATCGGGAATTGGCACTACCTCGCCATTCACAATTGCATCAAGGTCTGGTAAATCTTCTAAATGCTCAATAAAAGTGGCGACCTCAATGCCTGCTACTTCACCCACACAAGCACTGGCAGCCTCTCTAAATAGATTTAAATTATCCTCAAATTTTTGCAAGGCACGATGGGTAAACTCCCATGTTCTTGGGGAGGGGAAAGCCACTGGGTTATGTGCGGCATCAAATTCAAATAAATGTTCAGGGCGATAACGTAAAAATCCAATAATGCGTTCGTCAATGTTGTTTTTATAAGCCCAAGCCACCCAATCATCTAGATTCACATCTAACTCATAATGTGAAAAACGGTTTGCCAAGGGTGCTGGCATTGAATAGGTAACCCCTCTATCTCCTTGACGGTTGCCGGCGGCAAAAATAACCCAACCTTCTGGCACAACATAATCGCCCAAACGCCTGTCTAAAATGAGCTGATAAGCCGCAGCAGACACACTGGGTGGCGCTGAAGTAATCTCATCTAAAAACAATACCCCTTGTTGACCGTGGCACTTAGCATCAGGCAATAACGATGGTGTCGCCCAATCTACTTGCTCACCATTTTTAAACGGAATACCACGCAAATCACTTGGCTCCATTTGTGATAGGCGAATATCAATCATATTAACACCATGCGCAGTCGCAACTTGTGCGATGATTTGTGATTTTCCAATACCAGGCGCGCCCCACAGCATCACAGGCGTATGATGACCTTGAATCACGGATTCAAATTCTCGATTTAAAATGGTGCTAACTTGTTCTGGACGCATATTGTGATACCGCTACTTGAAAATACAAAAAATACCCTTATTTTAATAGCAATAGACGATAAAATTACCCAATATGAACAAGCCTACTCCAGAAGAAATTTTTAACTTTCCTTGCGACTATCCTGTCAAAGTCATGGGTAAGGATTGCGAGCAATTACACATTGAGATGTGTGGTATTATCGAGCGTCATGCAGGTGATATTCACCCCAATCAAATTAGTAGCAAAAAAAGTGCTAAAGGTAATTACATTTCATACACGGTTAGAATCGTTGCAACCAGTGTGACACAACTCAATTCAATTAATAAAGAGCTACAAGAACATCCTTTGGTTGCCTATATACTCTAAACGCTTTTCGCATGAGGATTGTTAATTTAGGCTTACAAGATTACTCTCAAACATGGGAAGCGATGAAAACATTCACCGCAAATCGCCAGAGTGAGAGCGAAGATGAGCTTTGGATTGTAGAACATCCTAGTGTTTTTACCCAAGGCATCTCTGGTAAAAGCAAACATTTGCTAAAGAGCAGTGATATTCCTATTGTGCAAAGCGACCGTGGCGGACAAATTACTTATCATGGTCCTGGTCAGTTAATCGTTTATTGTTTGATTGATTTAAAACGTTTAAAGCTTGGGGTTAAGAAAATGGTGTCATTAATAGAGTCTTCAATCATTGAATTATTAGAATCCTACAATATATCGTCACATACAAAAGCAGGCGCACCAGGGGTGTATGTGAAAGATGCAAAAATTGCTGCATTGGGGCTTAAAGTAAAAAATGGTAAAACTTACCACGGGCTAAGTCTTAACGTAGATATGGAGCTTTCCCCCTTCTCTCAAATCAATCCTTGTGGGTATCAAGGTTTAGCAGTAACACAAATGGCAGATTTAACGGATAATATCAACCTAGAAGCAATTGGCAAAAAATTATGCAAGATATTGAAATCAAAGATTTAAAAGGCGCATCAAAAACCCAACGCTTAAAAATCAAACCTGATGCAACACGCACACCACTAAGAAAGCCGAGTTGGATTCGTATTAAGCACCCTTCCAGCTCAAAAGTTGAAAAACTAAAAAACACCTTACGCTCACAAAAACTTTTTACCGTTTGTGAAGAGGCACAATGCCCCAACTTGGGTGAATGCTTTAATCATGGAACTGCAACATTTATGATTATGGGGCAGATTTGCACCCGTCGTTGTCCATTTTGTGATGTAGCACATGGCAAACCTAAGCCGTTAGATGTGGATGAGCCACAACACTTAGCAGAGACAATTGAAAAAATGAAGCTCAAGTATGTGGTGATTACTTCTGTTGATAGAGATGATTTACGTGATGGTGGCGCAGCACATTTTAAAGCCTGCATCAATCAAATCAGGCAAACCACACCACAAGTCAAAATTGAAATATTAACGCCAGATTTTAGAGGCAGAATGGAAAAGGCACTTGAAACACTCCAAGCTTGCCCCCCCGATGTGTTTAACCACAATCTTGAAACCGTACCAAGCCTATACCCAAAAGTTCGACCTGGTGCGGATTATGCGTATTCTTTAAAACTGCTAAAAGCCTTTAAACAGCAACACCCAAAAACCACCACTAAGTCGGGTTTAATGCTTGGTGTGGGTGAAACGCAACAACAGGTGTTAGACGTACTGTCTGATTTACGTGCGCATGATGTGGATATGCTAACCCTTGGACAATATTTACAACCCAGCAAACATCATTTGGCAGTTGAAGCCTATATTAGCCCGGAACAATTTGAAGAATATCGAGAAATTGCAACACAAATGGGTTTTTCTCAAGTTGCCAGCGGACCCATGGTACGTTCATCTTATCATGCAGACTTACAAGCCTCTGGCGAGTTAATTAAATAGTCAACCCGAACTTAGCAATTAAATGTCGCTTTTATCTTCTTTTTTAAGTAAGCCGTTGGTGTCAATTTTTTTGGCTTGAGTGGTTTTCTTTTCACCAGCATCTTGAGCGACTTTCTTTGTTGCTACAGCCACCTCTTTTACAACTTTTTTACTCTTATCTAAGGTGCCTTTAATCCATTTTTTAGCGTTGTCTTTATTATTACTTGTACTTTCTTTTTGAACATTGTATTTTTCATCAGAATCACTGTCATCTGCCAATAGGCCCATACTAATGGCAATACTGCGACAAGATTGCTCACCTGCAGAGAGTGTACCAAGTGGAATAACAATCAAAGTAAGCACCGTTGAAACCAACACACCAAACAGCAATGAAATCGCCATACCTTGGAATATTGGATCAGACAAAATAACACTTGAGCCACCTACTAATGCAAAAGCAGTAATCATAATAGGTCTGGTTCTTGAAGCGCAAGAACCTACCACAGCATCAAAGAATGGCACACCTTTGGCATATTCTTGTACGGTGAAATCCACCAAGAGAATAGAATTACGCACAATAATACCCGCCAAAGCAATCCAACCAATCATTGAAGTAGCGGTAAATTCTGCACCCAACAACCAGTGACCCGGCACAATACCCAATAATGTTAACGGAATTGGCGCCATAATGACTGCTGGCACAATGAAATTACCAAATTGCCAAACAACCAACATATAAATCACAACCAATGCCACCATAAACGCAGCACCCATATCGCGGAAAGTTTCGTAAGTAACTGTCCACTCACCAGACCACTGAAAACCCGGTACGGTTTGATCTTCTGGTGGACCTAAATATTTACCTTGTAATTGCTTGCCATCCACTGTTTGGTAATCCAATAACAAATCATCCACGCCAAACATTGCATAAATTGGTGCGCTCAGACGCCCTATTGGCTCACCTAAGACGTATTCAACATCGGCCAAGTCCTTGTGGAAAATTAAATCATCTTGTTTCTTATAAACAAAAGAGCCTAACTCAGAAACCGGCACCATGCCACCATGTTTTGAAGGCACTGGTAATTGTGTTAAATAAGACAACTGTGAACGTTTAGATAATGGTACTTTAATACACACACGTGAAGGCTCAAGTGCATTTTTAAGACGAATTGTAGTCACGTTAAAACTACTCATTGCCATCGCTAAAGTTTCTTTAATGGTTTGCACGCTAACACCAAAACGTGAGGCTTTTGCGGTATCTACCTGGAAATTAATCACTGGATACTCATCACGCATCAGATTGTCAATATCGGTCATTGTGCCTGAGTCTTTAAACATTTTGGTTAAATCGTTTGCCAACTTACGACGTGTTTGCTTGTCAGGGCCATACACTTCTGCCACTACGGGGCGCAGTACTGGCGGACCTGGTGGCATCTCAACCACAGCATAATTAGCACCCGCATCAAATGCCACTTGTTGAATGAGTTGCCGTGCTTCAAGTGCGATTTTGTGACTTGAACGCTCGCGCTTATCTTTATCTACTAACTGAACTTGTAATTCACCTTCTGAAGAATTTTGCCTTAAATAAGAATGTCTAACCAAGCCATTAAAATCAAAAGGTTTGGCAGTGCCTGCATAAGTTTGGATAGACACAACTTCTGGGATCTTACGTAGTATTTGTGCCATCTTGTGCAGCGTTGATGCTGTCTCTGCTAATGCACTGCCATCGGGCATATCAAGCGATACACCAAACTCCGACTTATTGTCTAATGGTAGCATCTTTACAGGTACTGACGTGGTGTAAAACATTGACATTGACAAGAAAAATGCCACCACCAAAGAGATTAAGAAACTCATTCCAAAAACTTTAGTGTTTAATAGTTTAAAAATGGTTGAATGAAAGAACTTGTGCAAAACCTTCCCTTCCCTCTCTTCCTTTTCGTGCATTTTATGTAGCACATTAAGTGGCGGTACAAACTTCATGACAAAATATGGCGTAAATACAAATGCCGCAAACAATGAAAACATCATTGCCACTGAACCCAAAACTGGAATTGGGGCCATATATGGCCCCATCATGCCACTTACTGCTGCCATCGGAACCAAAGCTGCAACCACGGTAAAGGTTGCTAAAATCGTCGGATTTCCCACTTCACGTACCGCATCAATTGCAGTGGCAATGGTAATCTTGTTGTCAATTAACCAGCGCCTATAAATATTTTCGGTAACAACAATAGCATCATCCACCAAAATACCAATAGAGAAAATCAACGCAAATAAACTCACCCTATCAATGGTCATGCCCAAAATCCAAGCAGAAAAAATTGTCATCAATAATACAACTGGAATCACCAGTGTCACCACAATTGCAGGGCGAACACCGAGTGCAAACCAAACCAATAAAGTGACAGCGCCAGTTGCAATAAAGAGTTTTTTAATCAGGGCGTTAACTTTATCTTTGGCGGATTTTCCGTAGTTTCTACTAACGCTAACCTCAACGTTGTCTGGAATAAGACGCCCTTTTAATTCTTCAACTTTAGTTAGGATATCGTTGGCAACTTTAACGCCATTAGTACCAAATTTCTTAGCAATGGCAATGGTAACTGCCTGTTCTCCTGTTGCTTTCATTTCACTTTGACTGGCAACACCTGTGTAGTGATTAACCATGCGCTGTGCTTCTTCTGGAGCGTAATACACGTCTGCAATGTCACGTACATAGACAGGCTTCCCATCGTTAACAGCAACCACTAAATTCTCAATATCTTCAACTTTCTTAAAAAAGTCACCAGAATAAACTTCCATCTTGTAGCCATTTAACTCAATGTCACCAGCATGTGAACTCACGTTTGCGCTACCTATGGTGTTTGAAATTTGTTGAACAGAAATACCGTAACCTGCCAAACGACCAGGAAAAATATCAATATGAAAAATTTCTCTACGTCCACCCACAACAAAGCCATTATTCGTGTCTTTTACTTTTTCAAGTTGCTGCAATAATTCTAAGCCCAATGAGCGTAGTTGTCCATCATCTAATGACTTTGACCATAACGTTAAATTGATAATTGGTACATCATCAATTTCCTTTGGTTTAATTAATGGCTTTCTAGCGCCTGGTGGCATAAAGTCAAGATTTGATAACATTTTGTCACGCACCTTGATAATAGAAGCTGTCATTTCTTGACCAACATCAAACTCAACAGTAACAATACCACGACCCTTATCACTAACCGAATAAACGTGCTTAACACCCAAAATATTAGACATTAGGCGTTCTAACGGCTTAACCACAATATTAGAAACTTCTTCTGAAGAGGCGCCTGGATATTCAACAAAAACATCAATCAACGGTACAGAAATTTGTGGGTCTTCTTGTCGTGGTGTAGAAATAAGTCCTATGATGCCAGCACCAAGCATTGCAAAGAATAAAATGATAGACAATGGCGAAGTGATAAAAGCTTTAGTTAACTTACCTGCAACCCCTAACTCATAATCCTTTAAATCCTCTAAGATAATATTTTTATCTATATTTTCATCTTTAGAGACATCAATATGATCGTGCTTTTTCATGTTATAGGGCCTTTGTATGATTTTGTATGGCTAGCAAAATACTTTGCATTTATTCGTAATAATGCAAAACATCTGTTAGATATCCATGCCTGAAACCATCATAATATTAGGGTTGGTAACGATTTTTTCACCAATTCTTAAACCGGACAATACGCTTTTTTGATGGTTACTGATTTTCTCACCAAGACGTACGAATCTCAATTCGGTTTTATTGGTTTCTGGATTAACAACAAATATACTTGGTAAACTGGAACGCCACATAATTGCAGTTTCTGGAATGATTGGCGTTAACGAACCTGAATCGGTTTCAAAAATTTCTACTTCTGCATAAGCACCTGCCAAAACTGGAGAATTTTCAGGTAAATCAAACTTTACTTTAACACTGTGCTTATTGTTATCAGCGATTGGATAAATCTGTGAAAGTTCCGCATTAACCAAAACATTTGCCATATCTAACTTAATGCGATATTTCTTACCTAATTTTAAACTGGTTATCAAACGTGAAGGTACATTCACTTCAACTTGCAATTTTTTAATATTAGCAAATTTCATCAATACCCTCCCAGGCTGCACAATATCACCTTGATCAACATTCTTAACAACGATAACACCATCAAAAGGTGCAACAATACTTGCATCTTTCAGACGCTCTTCCACTTGTTTAAGTTTGAGCTCTGCCTGTGTTAATTTATTCTTTGCTTGCTGATAATTGGTATAGCGCGAAGTACGATTGGCAAATTTATCAAAATCGGGGTCGCCCCTGCCAGTCATTTTTACCATTGGGTCTGTAAACATTGAAAACATGCCGGGAACACCGCCAAACATACCATTTGAATTTGGGGAAACAATAGATTGAGAATACTGCACACCGGCATTTCTTAGTGCCTCTTTGGCAGAAGAAATTTCTGCATGAACAGCGTCTCTTTGCGCTTCAATAGATTCTTGCTCAAGTGTTATTAAAGTAGCACCCTTCTCAAACATATCACCTTCTTTACCTTTGATACTTAATACATCACCCGAAACTTGAGCCGACAAACTCACCTCTGCGGAGGAAATAACTTTACCGCCTAAAAGCGCCCTTTTATCAAGCGACATACCAAACACCTGCTGGATGTTGTAGGTTGACTGAAGGTTTTCTGAATTTTGATTAAACGGCTGCGCCGAACTTGGGAGTGATGATACTAAAACTAATGTGGTTAAAAAAACAATTGATAAATTCATAAGTTAATTTTTTTAAAATAAATTAAAGACAATAATATCCAGACTTCGTCATTTTACATTATTCGCCTTGTTTTTTATCAAAACTTTATTAGATATATATCTTAATTTTGTGAGTTCTACCTTTTATAATTAAGATTTTTAATAAAGAGCCCAACCTGAATAAACATGAAAACTTCTGACAACAATAATTTTTTTATTCTCAAGGCATTTTCTACAGGGCGTGTTATTCAACGCTTAAAGAAAATAACACCGAGGATAAAAAGTTGCTTAAGTCCCGCAGGGCAAACCTTAAAGCCATCATTTACTGCATTAAATCTTTGGTTGGCAAGAATAACTATCAACGGCAAGATTTGCCTTGCAACTAATGGCTTTAAGGTTTGCAGATTTTTTTATACTTATTCAGGTCGGACTAATTAATGCTCGCATTTACACCTGGCGAACCTGCTGGAATTGGCCCTGATTTAGCGGTTATTTACGCCCAAAAAAAATCTAAGGAAAGTTTACTGGTTTTTGCTGACCCTGATGTCTTGCTGTGTCGCGCTAAAAGCCTTAATTTAACCCTTAAAATTAGCGAATCAGAGGTGAACTCCGAAGCACATACATTATGTGTTTATCCCGTTAAAACAAGCGATAAAGTGACTGCTGGCAAGCTTAATAAAAACAATGCTGGCTATGTATTGAAAACATTGGATTTAGCCACCCAATATTGTCTTGATGGCGATGCTCAAGCGCTGGTAACTGGCCCCCTGCACAAAGGCATCATCAATCAAGCAGGCATCTATGCTAATTTTAGTGGACACACTGAATATTTGGCCGAGCGCTGTAGTGTGGATAAAACTGTCATGATGTTAGCAACTGAAGGATTGCGTGTGGCACTGGCAACAACGCACTTGCCACTTAGTCAAGTATCAAAAAATATACAAACTGACGCCCTAGAGAAAACCTTAAATATCATTCATTCTTCCTTGCAGTGTTACGGCCTACAAAATCCTAAAATTGTTGTTTGTGGACTTAACCCTCATGCCGGTGAAGACGGCTATTTAGGACGTGAAGAAATTGAAATTATCAATCCTTTAATCAAACAACTCAACACACAAGGCTTCAACCTCGTTGGTAGCGTTCCAGCCGATACTGCTTTTACACCTGACGCATTAAAAGGTGTAGATTGTGTCTTAGCGATGTATCACGACCAAGGCCTGCCTGTATTAAAAACCTTGGGCTTTAAAAAAGCGGTTAACATCACTTTGGGGCTGCCTTTTATTCGTACTTCAGTTGACCATGGAACAGCCATTAATCTTGCTGGTACAGGGAATATTAGTTTGGGCAGTTTTAACACTGCACTAGAAACTGCGCACAAATTATCAAATGCCAGCTTATGAGTAAACATAAAGCCAGAAAACGTTTTGGACAAAATTTTTTAACCGACAACAAAGTTATCGAACGCATTGTTGCCACTATCGCACCAAAATTTAATGATAATTTGCTTGAAATTGGCCCTGGCCAAGGCGCTATGACACTGCCTTTGTTGGAATACGTTAAAACACTCAATGTTATTGAAATTGACAGAGATTTAATCAGCAAGTTACAAAGTTTAAACAAAGACAATCTTATCGTTCATCAGGGGGACGTGCTTAAATTTGACTTAAATACTCTGCCAACACCGCTGCGTGTAGTGGGCAACCTTCCCTACAACATCTCGTCACCGCTGCTTTTTCATTTATTGGAAAATCGAGATAAAGTGGTGGATATGACTTTTATGCTACAAAAAGAAGTGGTGGAAAGAATCGTGGCTGAAAATGGTTCAAAAATTTACGGACGCCTGAGTGTTATGATGCAAGCATTTTTTGAAGTTGAGTTGATTTTTGTCGTACCGCCTGAGTCTTTTGACCCTGCGCCAAAAGTAGATTCTGCTATCATTTACCTTAAACCTTTGACACAATCGAAAGTTGGTAATATTAAGAATTTTGAAAAAATCGTCAAAGCTGCCTTTTCTCAACGTAGAAAAACACTGGGGAATTGCTTAAAATCTTTGCTTTCACAAGGGCAAACAAGCATTGATTTGTCGCAACGTGCAGAAATGCTTAAAGTAGAAGATTTTATTATTTTGACCGATGAATATGAAAAAATATTAAAACAACATGCATAAAAATAATATTAAAGTTACTGTTAAAGTTGCGCCAATAGAAGCACAAACCATCCCTTTTGAAAATCAATATGCCTTTGCCTATACGATTACAATCAGCAACCAAGGTGAAGTTGGTGCACAGCTCATTAGCAGACATTGGCTTATTCGGGACGAAACGGGTCACACAGAAGAAGTGATCGGCGAAGGTGTAATTGGCAAACAGCCTTACTTGTTGCCAAATGAGTCTTTTGAGTACACCTCTGGCGCAATGATTAAAACACCAACCGGCACAATGAAAGGAAAATACAATATGGTCAGCGATACGGGTGAACATTTTTCTGCTGAAATTGCAGAATTTGTATTAAGTGAACCTTACACATTGCAATGAGAGACTGTCGCACAATGCATTTGAATATTTGCTGCAGGAAAAAAATGAATAAAAATATTATGCAACAGCCTTAATGAGCGATTACCTAATTGGCGATGTTCAAGGCTGTTTTGATGCGTTACAAAAACTACTTAAAAAAATTAAATTTTCTGGTGACAAAGACCGCTTATTTTTTTTGGGTGATGTGGTTAATCGTGGTGATAAATCACTGGAAACATTACGTTTCATTAAAGATTTAGGCGATAATGCACAAATGGTTTTAGGCAATCATGACTTTCACTTACTGGCTTGTGCATTTGGCCACAAAACAGCAAATAATAAAGACACCTTTACAGATGTTTTAAATGCCAAAGACGCCTTAGAATTGGTTGATTTTTTAACGCAACAACCTTTAATTATTGAGCATCAAGATGCACTTTTGGTACATGCGGGCATTCCACCATTGTGGGATAAAGCAACAGCCTTAAAGCAATCTCGTGTCGTTGAAAAGCACCTAAAAAACACTCAAGTAGGTCATTTTATTGATACGATGTATGGCGATCAACCTTATACTTGGACAAGCGATTTAAGTGAAATAGATGCTTGTCGATATACCATTAATGCCTGCATGAGATTACGATTTTGCCAAGCAGATGGCACCTTAGAATTCGAAGGAAAGATGAATTACGATACTGCGCCTAAGGGTTTTAAAGCTTGGTTTCTACATGAAAATAGAGCGTTAAAAAATACCGACATTTTCTTTGGTCATTGGTCGACTTTATCGGGCTTTACTGAACCACACATCTATCCTATGGACCATGGCTGTGTATGGGGTGCTGATTTGGGTGGCGCACTCAGCGCGATTCGATTTGAAGACAAACAAGTGTTTTCAGTTTCTTGTTAGAGTTGAACACTCCCTTCAAATACAAACTCAGCAGGTCCTGATAAAAATACATGCTCGCCTTGCTTATATTCAACCAACACGGTACCACCTCTAAAATTAACCTTAACTTCAGTATTTAATAAACCCATTCTAACGCCATGAATAACAGCCGCACAAGCACCCGAACCACACGCCAGTGTTTCACCAGCACCTCGTTCATAGACACGCAGTGCTATGGTATTTTTATTGATTATTTGCATAAAACCAATATTAGCCTGCTCAGGCAGTAATTCACTATTTTGAATACCTGGCGCAATAGACGCAACATCAATATGCTCAATATCATCAAACGTCATGATGCAGTGTGGGTTACCAATTGAAAGCACCCCCATTTCATGCCCTGCTATCTCATAAGTCTTGGCTTGTGCATCAATTAGCAACGGAATTTCTTTAGGGGTAAAGTTTGCTGCACCCATGTCTACGCGTACACTTTGATCTTCGTTGACAAACAAATGCATCAAACCAGAACTTGTTTCAACCCTAATTGGATTGTTGTTTGTTAGCCCTTTTTCTCTCACAAAACGCGCAAAACAACGTGCGCCGTTGCCACACTGCGCCACTTCTGATCCATCAGCATTGTAAATGACATAACGAAAATCCACCTCTGATGTTGCACTAGACTCAACCATTAATAATTGATCAAACCCCACGCCAAAGTTACGTTGTGCCAATTGGACGATTTGCTTAGCGCCAAGCGTTATCGATCCATTGGTATTATCAATCACCATGAAGTCGTTGCCCAGAGCCTGCATTTTTGTAAAATTAATTAACATAGATTGATATTTTATCTATTTATAAGCACATAAGGTTTAAAATATTGTCTACTAAATTACATTCTCTTATTTATATTATGCAAACACCTACTGATATTACTTTAAACAAAACAAAAAACATATTAACACTTACTTTTGGTGATAAAAAATACCCATTAAGTGCTGAATATTTAAGGGTTTACTCGCCTTCTGCTGAGGTGGTAGGACACGGTCCAGGGCAAGAAACCTTACAAGTGGGTAAAGAAAATGTCACCATTAAGCGTATTGAGCCTACGGGAAATTATGCAATTGTTTTGTTTTTTAGTGATGACCATGATAGCGGCATTTATTCCTGGGAGCATCTTTACAAACTAGCCACAGAACAAGATACCCTGTGGGCTGATTACCTTACAAGATTAAAAGATGCGGGGCATACTCACGAACAACATTGATAAATAATTTCTCTGTATAATCTAATATCCTTATTTTTTACTTCATTTTAAAGCTTTAGAATATGCGCAAAATCACTCTTAAATTTGTTTTAGCAATCACGTTATTAATACCTTCTCTGGCGATTTCAGCACCCATTAAAAATATTGAAATATTGGGGCTTAATGCTATTTCTCGAGGTACCGTACTGAGTTATCTACCCGTTGAAACAGGAGACGACTACAACGCAAAAACCTCAAAAAAAATTATTCGCAGTCTTTATAAAACACAGTTTTTTAAAGATATTGAAGTGAGTGAAAATAATCAAACTTTAAAAATCAAAGTCATTGAAAATCCGCATATCAAATATGTTGACTTACTCAACCACTCAGAAAAGGTATTTGATGAAGAAAGCATTAAACAGGCTTTGTCTGCCATGGATTTAACACCCGGCAAGATTTTTAACAAAAGACAACTGGATAGACTTGTTGAGCAATTAAAGGCGACTTATATTAGCAAGGGCTATTACAGTATCAAGATTACTAAAAAAGTTGAAGTTGACGACAGTAACAGAGTAGGTGTTGAACTTGATATTTCTGAAGGCGAGGTTGCACGTATCAAATCCATGCGCATTAGTGGCAACAAAGCACAGGAAGAAGAGGACTTACTTGCTTTGTTTAAGATTGGCGAACCTGACTTCTTTATAATGAATTACTTTACCGAAAAAGATCATTATTCTAAAGTTGCACTCGACGCAGGCATTGAAGCGCTAAGGTCACACTATCTTAATCTTGGTTACCTGGACTTTAAAGTAATAGATGCTAAAAACGAATTATCAGAAGACAAAGAAAGCATCAACATCCTGATTCAAGTCACAGAAGGTGCTGAATATAAAGTTGGTAAAATTGAATTTACAGGCGATATGCTTAATGAATCTGCTGAAAGTTTGTCAGCGCTTCTAACAGTTAACACAGCGGATGTATTCGAGCGTAAGAAAATCATTGATAGCATTAGAGCGATTACTAAAGTTTATACAAATCAAGGTTATGCTTTTGCTGTAGTGGATGCACTTACCGCTGAAGATAAGGCCACCCACACTATTGATTTAAAATTTAAAATATCGCCACAGAAGAAAGTCTATGTTAATCGGATTACTATTACAGGTAATACTAGAACACAAGATGAAGTTGTGCGTAGAGAAATTGGTATTTATGAAGGTGGCTTGTATTCAGATGAAGAGTTAGAAGAATCTGTTAAGCAACTTAAGCGCCTTGGTTTTTTTGCTGATGTCAAAATGAATGTTTCCAAAGTCAAAGATTTTGACAATAAGATTAACTTAAATTTTTTAGTAGAGGAAACCAAAACCGGTACTTTTTCTGTCGGCTTATCTCACTCTAACAGTACCGGCGCTTCTTTTAATGTGGGTATAGAAGAAAAGAACTTCCTTGGCACAGGTAACACATTAAATGCAAGAACGTCAAATTCAGAAGCAGTAAAAGAAATCAGTTTTTATTTCTCAGACCCTTATTTTACGCAAGACAAGCACAGTATCAGTTATGGTCTTTTTAGTAAAAAAACAGATGGTGCTGAACTTGACGTTGAAGCTTATAAAGTCAATGAAACAGGGGGTAGCATTGGTTACGGCATCCCAATTACCAAAGACACGCGCATTAGTGCGGACCTTAAATTGTCTTCTCGAGAAATCACTTGTGGTTCGACTTTTGCAAGTGCGGGTTATGAACCGGCTCAATGCGCCAGCAGCGATAAAACCGAAGTGAAGTTGGGTGCAAACTGGAACAACAACACGCTGAACGACTATAACTTCCCAACCAAAGGCAACAGCAACAACTTAAAAGCAAGTGTGGCGTTGCCAGTTGCTGACTTTAGGTATTATAAACTTGATGCCTCACATAAAAGTTATCGTCCGTTAAACAAAAATTTAACCCTTAAAAGCAATGCCAGCATAGGTTTAGCACAAGGTTATGATGACAAAGAATTACCGTTTTTTGAACGCTATTACGGTGGTGGTAACTCCTCTGTTCGTGGTTTTGACTTTAACTCTTTGGGTGCGAAATACGCTAACGATAAAGCCAAAGGTGGTGAGCTGTCTGTCTTAATGGGTGCCTCTATTATTTCGCCTCTTAACTTTTTAAAAGACAGTAAAAAAATGCGCATGAGTGCATTTATTGACGCAGGTGGTGTGAGCGAAAAAGCCTCTACTTTTGATGCCGATGATTTCCGTGCGTCTGCTGGTGTTGGCTTTGTTTGGTTGACACCTGTTGGTCCATTAGGCGCCTATGCAGCGAAACCAATTGTCAAAAAAACAGGGGATAAAACTAAAACTTTTGAATTTACCATAGGCACAAGTTTCTAGCTTTTTTAATTCTTAGAGACCTTTGCATAAATATGAACAATCATAAAAAACTCACTGCTCATCAACTTAGTAGTTTTTTAAACCCTGCCTTAGCCCTGCTAGGACCAAATTTAAGAAAACTACCAATTTGGCAAGCATTGAATTTTTCTAATCACCCTTATTTATGCAAAAGCCTCTCTTAATAATGCATACACTAGAAAATATCGCCAGTTTTATCAATGCTGAAATTATTGGTGATGCATCAACAGAAATTAGCAGTCTTGCCGCTATCGCTAAAGCACAGAAGAGTCAACTGAGTTACATCTCAAGCGGCAAATACAAATCAGATTTAATAAATTCAAATGCTGGGGCAATCATACTAACAAAAGACTTGGTGGCTGACTGCCCCACCAATGCGCTTGTGGTTGAAAATGTCTATTTAGCTTTTGCCAAGCTCACACATTATTTTAAACAACAATCTACCCACCTTAATGGCATCCACCCCAGTGCGAAAATTAACAGCAAAAATATTGCTAATAACTGCACCATTGCAGCGCAGGTTGTTATTGGTAAAAATTGCACAATAGGGGCGAATACTGTTATCGAGCAAGGCGTTATAATAGGTGACAATGTCACCATACAATCCAATGTGAGTATTTTACAAAATACCACAATTGGTAACAATGTTATTATCTCTGCAGGTGTGGTCATTGGCTCAGAGGGCTTTGGTAATGCGTTAGATAAAGAAGGTCATTGGCATACCATTGCACATCTGGGCAATGTACTCATTAGTAATAACGTTACTATTGGTGCAAACACAGTGATTGATAGAGGCACATTAGAGGATACGCAAATTCATAACGGCGTACGTCTTGATAACTTGGTGCATATTGCTCACAATGTAACTTTGGGTGAAAATAGTGCAATCGCAGCTGGGGTTACCGTTGGTGGTAGTGTAACACTGGGTCAACGTTGTCAAGTCGGTGGTGGCGCGGTAATTGCCAGTCATGTTCATTTAGCGGATGATACTGTTGTCAGCGGCTCAAGTACAGTAGATAAAAATCTAAGCAAAGGGCGTTATACTGGCTTTACCTCTATTTCCCCACACTCAGATTGGAAAAGAACTCAAATGTGGTTATTGAAACTTGATAAAATCGCTCAATATTTAAACATTAAATTAAAAAACTTAAAAGGAAGATAAATCAGGCATTTGTATCGTTATGAACAATCATCAAAACATCATCTTTTACCAACTTGGTAATTTTATAAAACACAGTTATAGAATAACTATATCCGTGTTTTATAAAATTACCAATTCAACAAAATCTAGTATTTTGTTAATCACCCATAATAATACAAAGGTCTCATTATGAAAATGAATATTCAGGAAGTTAAGAATTACCTGCCACACCGCTACCCTTTTTTACTGATTGATCGGGTTTTAGAGATAGAGGCTGGTCAGTCTATTGTCGCCCTCAAAAATGTTTCGTTTAATGAGCCACAATTTACTGGACACTTTCCCGAGCAACCTATTATGCCGGGTGTTTTAATTATTGAAGCCTTGGCGCAAGCCACAGGAATCTTAGCCTTTAAATCTGAAGTTGGCAAGCCTATTGAAGGTCAAATTTATATGTTGGTCGGCGTTGACAAAGTGCGCTTCAAGCGTATGGTTGAACCTGGTGATCAATTACAACTTAAAGCAAAAGTTTTAACCGTAAAACGTGGTATTTGGAAGTTTCAATGTGAGGCACTTGTCGATGGTAAAGTAGTCACTACCGCTGAACTAATGTGCACACAAAAAGCAGCTGATTAGTCCAGCCTAAGAAAACAACAAGGAGGGAGTCTATGACAATACATGAAAGCGCCATTGTTGACCCCAGTGCAAAAATTCATGACAATGCTGAGATATGTGCCTATGCCGTCATTGGTTCAAATGTAGAAATTGATGCGGGTACTGTTGTTGAATCCCATGCGGTTATACAAGGGCCTACTAAAATTGGCAAAAATAACCACATTTATTCATTTGCTTCTATTGGTGGTGACCCTCAAGATATTACTTATGAAGTTGGGCAAGACTCTAACTTGGTCATTGGTGATGAAAACCAAATCCGTGAATTTTGCACCATTAACCGTGGCACAGAAAAAGAAGAATCCATCACTCGTGTAGGCTCTAACAATCTGTTAATGGCCTATGTTCATATTGCACATGATTGCCAAATTGGCAATCATATTATCATGTCAAACAACGCTTCTTTAGCGGGGCATGTGCGTATACAAGATTGGGCTATTCTGGGTGGCTTTACTTTGGTTAAACAATTTTGTATGGTTGGCATGCACACTTATATTGGCATGGGTTGCCAGATTAACAAGGACATCCCCTCTTACATGGTAGCATCAGGCGTACAAACACGTGTTCGCAGTATTAATGCCGAAGGTATGCGCAGACGTGGTTTCTCCCCAAATGCCATCGCCGCTATAAAGCGTGCGTTCAAAGTTGTTTATCGCAGTTCTGGACTGCTCGATCAATCGCTTAAAAAATTAGAAAAAACTGAATCTGACCACAAAGAAGTGATGCAATTTGTAAAGTGCATTCGCAGTTCTAAAATTGGCATTATGCGTGGCCCTAACGAGGAATAATTCCAGTTAAACGATGGACAGGTCCTTCCTAAAGTCCAGCAGTATCGTCACTGTCATGACTTTTTTGTCACGCATATTAGGTTTGGTGCGTGATTATTTTGTGGCACGATATTTTGGCGCAAGCGGTTTAACAGACGCTTTTTTAGTCGCCTTTAGAATCCCTAATTTTTTAAGACGCTTATTTGGTGAAGGCGCTTTCTCTCAAGCTTTTGTTCCTATTTTGGCAGACGCTAAAGCCAAACATAATGAAGCCGAAGTGCAAAATGTCATCAATCATATTGGCACTAAATTTTTAACTGTTTTGGTTGTTCTTACTGTGATTGTGGTGGTGATTGCGCCTGCGGTGATTTTTATGTTTGCCTGGGGTTTTTATTTCGATGCAGACCCAATCAAATTCAATTTAGCCTCAGACATGTTACGCATCACCTTCCCTTACTTGTTGCTTATTTCATTAACCGCTTTTGCAGGTAGCATCCTAAATACCTACGATAAGTTTGCTGTACCTGCTTTTACGCCAGTGCTGTTAAATGTTTCAATGATTTTATCTGCCATTTATCTCTCAGAACATTTAGACACACCAATTATGGCGCTGGCTTGGGGCGTGCTGATTGGTGGTATCTTGCAGTTATTGTTTCAAATTCCATTTTTACTAAAAATCAGAAAAATACCACGTTTGGTACGAGGCAAACACGAAGCAGTAAAAACCCTTAAAAAACGTATGCTTCCTGCTTTGTTCGGTGTTTCGGTATCACAAATCAACTTATTAATTGACACGATGATTGCCACAGTACTGGTGAGTGGTAGTGTTTCTTGGCTGTATTACTCTGACAGATTGTTAGAACTGCCTTTGGCACTTATTGGTATTGCCTTGGCAACGGTTGCTTTAGCCAAATTGAGTGGTCATTTTGCCAACCAAGATGAAGATAAATTTACCCATACAGTTGACTATGCACTTAAAATCGGATTAATCCTTGGTATGCCTGCTTGTCTAGGGCTGGTTTTATTGGCAGAACCTCTCATTATTACCTTATTTCAATATGGGGAATTTGATGCTTTTGCCGCCCGTCAATCTTCACTGAGTCTTATGGCTTATGGTGCGGGTTTAATGGCTTTTATTACCGTGAAGATATTGGCCCCTGTTTTTCTTTCTAGGGGAGACACCAAAACACCGGTTAAAGTTGGTGTTATAGCAATGATGACCAATGTATTTTTAAATCTTATATTAGCTTATTATTATGCGCATACCGGTCTGGCAGTCGCCACGTCTTTATCCGCTGTTCTCAATGCATCTTTGCTTTATTATTACTTAAAGCAACAGGGTATTTTTTCACTTTCTCAAGATTTTTTAAAAATGTTTTTTAAAGTTTTGTTGGCAACTATTATAATGAGCATCTTTATTTTAAATTTTAATCAAGATACCAACCACTATTTAAATGCTGATGCGTGGCACAGAGTATTGATAATTACTGGTATTGTCAGTGCTTCAATTGTTATTTATTTCGGCAGTTTAAGACTTTTAGGAATCAAGGCAAAAAACTTATGAATACTGTTCAATGTGTAAAACTAAACCAAGAACTTGAAGCTTTAGAACGTGCGCCCTACCCAGGTGAGTTGGGTCAGCGTATTTTAGCCAATGTCTCTAAACAAGGCTGGCAGCAATGGCTAGACCATCAAACCATGTTAATTAACGAGAACAACCTTAACATGCTTGATGAAAATGCACAAAAATACCTCAAAGAGCAAATGGAAAAATTTTTCTTCTCAAAAGAAGGTGCTGATGATATTGTGGGATATGTGCCAAAATGAATAATAACGGCTCACTCTTTATTGTCGCTGCACCCTCTGGCTGCGGAAAAACCTCTTTGGTAAAAGCGTTGATTGAAAAGACACAAGACCTTTGTGTTTCAATATCACACACCACACGCAAAGCCAGACCTGGCGAAGTGCATGGAAAGAACTACTTTTTTATCTCCAAAGAAGAATTTGACCAAATCAACAATCAAGATGGCTTCATTGAATCGGCGCAAGTCTTTGATAATTATTACGGCAGCGCTAAGCAAACCGTTAAAGATTTACTGGCGACTGGTCAAGATGTTATCCTAGAGATTGACTGGCAAGGCGCCAGACAAGTTAAAAAAGCCTTTCCAGAGGCCATTGGTATTTTTATCATCCCCCCTTCTATTAAAACACTTAGAGAGCGTTTAACCGATAGAGGACAAGATGATTCAACAATTGTCGATCGCAGAATGCAAGATGCTGTTAGTGAAATGCAGCATTACGATGAATTTGACTATTTAGTGATTAACGATGACTTTAATATAGCTTTAGAGGATTTGTCTGCCATTATTCATGCGCAACGTTTAAACGCCACCCAACAAACAAACAAACACCAAGATTTACTCAAAACCCTTGTCAAATAACGCCAATATGGTACAATTGTTCTTTGTTTTATTATTTTTTATGTTATGAGTCAAGATTTTGCATTACCAACTGTTCAAACTTTGAGCGCAAACATGCGAGAAGTCAGTGTTCAGAAGTATCCGCCAATTTTGTCAGAACAAGAAGAGCACGACTTGGCAGTTGAACTGTATGAGAACCATGATTTAGATGCCGCCAGGAAATTAGTGCTGTCGCACATGCGTTTTGTCGCCTTTATTGCGCATGGCTACAAAGGTTATGGTTTAGAGCAAGCAGATTTAATTCAAGAAGGCACCATCGGCTTAATGAAAGCCGTCAAAAAGTTCAACCCTTATAAAAATGTGCGTCTTGCCTCTTATGCCGTCTATTGGATTCGCGCTGAAATTCATGAATTTGTTTTTAAGAACTGGAAAATTGTTAAAGTTGCAACCACTAAGGCACAACGTAAATTATTTTTTAAACTTAAAAAAGCCAAAGCAAACATTTATCAATCCCTTAACGAAGAACAAGCACAAGAAATCGCTGATGAATTGGGTGTACGCCCCAAAGATGTACTGGAAATGGAGTCACGCCTACAATTTAATGATGTGGCTTTTGAAATTTCAAATGATGAAGACAACACCGCACCTGAACGCTATTTAACAGACGCCAACACACAGACACCTGAGCAGCAGCTACTCGGTGATGACACACAAAAACATCAACAACAACAACTTTACAAGGCACTTTCTATGCTAGACGAAAGAAGTTTGGATATTTTGCAGTCTAGGTACTTGAAAGAAGAAAAAACGACCCTACATACCTTAGCAGACAAGTACGGTGTTTCTGCTGAAAGAGTTCGCCAACTTGAAAACAAGGCGATGCAACAGCTAAAAAGCTCTTTAGAGCAAGCTTAAAGCCCCCGCCCTACCTTTAAAAAAATAAACAACAGGAGTAAAATGAATATTCGACCCTTAAACGACCGCGTTATTGTGCGTAGAGTAGAAGAAGAAAAAACCACCGCAAGCGGTCTTATCATCCCAGACTCAGCAACTGAAAAGCCTTTAGAGGGTGTAATTGTTGCGGCAGGTAGTGGTAAAAAAAATGATAATGGCGACAACATCGCTTTAGATGTTAAAGTCAATGATAAAGTTTTGTTTACTCAATTTGCTGGTAGTGAAATCAAAGTAGACGGTGAAACTTTACTGGTAATGAACGAAAGCGACATTGTTGCTGTAATTGAATAAAGGAGATTAAAAATGTCAGCAAAAGATATTAAATTCGGCCCAGAAGCCAGAAACGCAATGTTGGACGGTGTTAACATACTGGCTAATGCAGTAAAAGTAACGCTTGGTCCTAAAGGTAGAAACGTGGTTTTAGACAAATCTTATGGGGGGCCAGCCATCACTAAAGATGGTGTTTCGGTGGCACAAGAAATTGAGCTAGAAGACAAATTTGAAAACATGGGCGCTCAAATGGTCAAAGAAGTTGCTTCTAAAACCAACGATATTGCGGGTGACGGTACAACTACTGCAACCGTATTGGCACAAGCCCTAGTGACTGAGGGCGTAAAGTCTGTTGCTGCAGGCATGAATCCAATGGACCTTAAACGTGGCATGGACAAAGCAACCGAAGCCGCAGTAAAAGCATTACGCAAACTCTCACAGCCTTGCGATGATACGAATGCTATTGCGCAAGTAGGCACCATTTCTGCAAACTCAGATGCTTCCGTTGGTGACATTATTGCACAAGCAATGGAAAAAGTAGGTAAATCAGGTGTTATTACTGTTGAAGAAGGTTCAGGTTTTGACAATGAATTAGAGGTGGTTGAAGGTATGCAGTTTGACCGTGGTTACCTATCCCCTTACTTTGTTAATAACCAAGAAGCAATGACTGCTGATTTGGACAACCCTTATATTTTATTACACGATGCAAAAATATCAAACATTCGTGATTTGTTACCAACGCTTGAATTGGCGCAAAAATCAAGCAGACCTGTGTTGATTATTGCTGAAGACATTGAAGGCGAAGCTTTAGCAACCTTGGTTGTTAATAACATGCGTGGCATTGTTAAAGTTGCTGCGGTTAAAGCGCCTGGTTTTGGTGATCGTCGTAAAGCCATCTTGCAAGACTTGGCTATTTTGACTGGCGGCGAGGTTATTTCTGAGGAAATTGGATTGTCACTTGAAGGTGTTACAGAGCAACACTTAGGTAGTGCCAAGCGTGTTGAAGTAGGGAAAGAAGAAACGGTTGTTGTTGATGGCGCTGGTGCTAAAGATTCTATTGGTGGTCGTGTTGCACAAATAAAAGCGCAAATAGAAACCACAACTTCTGAATACGATCAGGAAAAACTTAATGAGCGTTTGGCCAAACTTTCTGGTGGTGTTGCCGTGATTAAAGTCGGTGCTGCTACTGAAGTTGAAATGAAAGAAAAGAAAGACCGTGTTGACGACGCCTTGCATGCAACGCGTGCAGCGGTAGAAGAAGGCGTGGTACCTGGTGGTGGTGTTGCGTTGGTACGCTCAATTAGTGCGTTAGAAAAACTAAAAGGTGATAATCACGACCAAGATATTGGTATTGATATTGTTAAGCGTGCGATGGAAGCACCATTACGTCAAATCGTATCTAATGGCGGCGGCGAGCCTTCTGTTGTATTGAATGAAGTGGCTAATGGCAAAGGTAACCATGGTTACAATGCTGGTAGTAACGAATATGGCGATATGCTGAAGATGGGTATTTTGGATCCAACTAAGGTAACACGTGCGGCATTACAGCATGCAGCGAGTATTTCTGGCTTAATGATTACGACTGAAGCAATGGTGACTGAAATGCCTCAGCCTGAGTCTGCTGCGCCGGCAGCACCCGATATGAGTGGTATGGGCGGCATGATGTAATTCTTTGCTTCGTCTTTTGTCGTTCTACTGCGTTGGATTTTTAGATTATTAAGTCATTTAGATTTACTAAACTCCTTGCATAATCTTAAAATCCGCCTTGTAGAACAACAAAATACTTGCAAATAACAATTTTTTAAAAAATATTTGCAATTTATGGGTCTCACTTTGTGGGGCTTTTTTTTATTTTGTATTACATAAAAATTCTAATCATTTGCTGTGAGGTCTTTGTATAAATAGAGTCAACTTAGCAAAAGATGACGTTTTGATAATTATTCACATTTACCATAAAGGTCTCACATAAAAAAGCCTCGTTTTCACGAGGCTTTTTTTGGTATGATACTTCGCAAAATGTTCTTAGGAGACCTTTGCATAAATATGAATAACTATCAAAACACCATCTTTCATCAATTTGGCAACTTTTACAAAACCTGTCTTAACCTTGTTAGGACTGACTTTGCAAAAATTACCAACTTAATAAAATCTGCTATTTTGCTCATCATCCATATTTACGCAAAGATCTCCTTAGGTATAAAAAATTATGAGTAATTACGACTCATCATCCATTGAGGTACTCTCAGGCTTAGACCCGGTGCGTAAACGCCCAGGCATGTACACCGAAACTGAAAGACCCAATCATTTAGCACAAGAAGTCATTGACAACAGTGTTGATGAGGCTGTTGCGGGTCATGCAAATACAATCAATGTGGTGCTTTACAAAGATGGCTCTTTGTCGGTTGAAGACAATGGTCGTGGCATGCCTGTTGATATCCATCCTGAGGAAGGCTGTCCTGGCGTGGAAGTCATCTTAAGCAAACTTCATGCTGGTGGTAAATTTTCAAACGACTCTTATCAATTCTCTGGTGGTTTGCATGGTGTTGGCATATCGGTAGTTAACGCACTGTCAACTTTGGTGGAAATCTGGATTAAACGTGATGCCAAAGAACACTATATTAGTTTCTCTGGAGGGCTTAAAAAAAGCGACCTTGAAGTGATTGGCACAGTGGGTAAACGCAACACTGGTACCAAAGTTAAATTTATGCCAGACGAGTCTTTTTTTGATTCTAATAAATTTTCCGTTAGCAAACTCAGACATAACTTACGCTCTAAGGCGGTATTGTGCCCAGGTTTGGAAATCACCTTTGATAATGAAATAGATGAAACCAAGGATAGGTGGATCTATAAAGAAGGCTTAAAAGACTATCTGTCAACTTCACTCGACGGTTTAGATTGTTTGCCAGAAAAACCTTTTGTTGTTAATTACGAATCTAAAGAACAACAACTGAACTGCTCATTAGCATGGACAGAATTTAACACCAATGTTGTTGGTGAAAGTTATGTTAATCTTATTCCTACTTCCCAAGGTGGTACACATGTAAATGGACTTCGCTCTGGCCTGACAGACGCTTTAAAAGAGTTTTGTGAGTTTAGAAACTTGCTACCCAAAAATATTAAACTCACGCCCGATGATGTTTGGCAAAAAATTGCTTACGTGTTGTCTATTAAAATCCTAGATCCACAATTCTCAGGACAAACCAAAGAAAGGCTGTCTTCTAGAGAATGCGCCAGTTTTGTGGCTAACACCGTTAAAGACGCTTTTAGCCTTTGGTTGAATCAACACACCTCTGTGGCTGAAAAAATTGCCCAATTGGCGATTATGAATGCGCAATCACGCATGAAAACTGGCAAAAAAGTCGTGCGTAAAAAAATAGTCAGTGGTCCTGCCCTACCTGGAAAACTCTCTGACTGTACCAGTAATGACCTTGATAGAACTGAAGTCTTTTTGGTGGAAGGTGATTCTGCTGGTGGCTCTGCAAAACAAGCCAGAGACAAAGAATATCAAGCAATCTTACCGTTACGAGGCAAAATTCTAAATACTTGGGAAGTAGACTCAGAACAAGTATTGGCCAGTAACGAAGTGCATGATATTAGTGTGGCAATTGGCTTAGAGCCAGACAATGAAGATATGTCGGGACTGAGGTATGGAAAAATCTGTATTTTGGCAGATGCCGACTCTGATGGTGCACATATTGCCACGCTGATTTGCACACTGTTTGTTAAACATTTCCCAAGACTCATCAGTGAAGGCCATGTCTATATTGCGATGCCGCCACTGTATCGTATTGATGCAGGCAAACAAGTGCATTATGCATTGGATGACAGCGAAAGAGATGTTGTTATTAAAAAAATTCAAAGTGAAAATAAGCGCGTCAAGGTTCAGGTACAACGTTTTAAAGGTTTAGGAGAAATGAACCCTTCACAACTGAGAGAAACCACCATGTTGCCCGATACTCGCCGCCTGATTCAACTAACGCTTGATGAACCACTTCAAGTGTTTCAAACAATGGATATGCTACTGAGTAAAAAACGCGCACCAGACCGTAAAAAATGGTTAGAAGAAAAAGGCAATCTGGCAAATGTCTAAAGCGGTTATTCTGCTCTCAGGTGGTTTAGATTCTACTACGACCCTTGCCATTGCTAAATCTCAAGGGTTTGACTGTTATGCCTTGAGCTTTGATTACGGGCAAAAACAAAAATCAGAACTTCACTCAGCCAAACAAGCCGCTAAAGTGTTTGACACGATAGAGCACAGAACAATGAGCATCTCTTTAAACGATATTGGTGGTTCTGCCCTAACCGACAGCAATATTGCAGTGCCTAAATTTGAACACAGCGATAAAATACCTATCACTTATGTGCCCGCACGCAATACTATTTTTTTATCTTATGCCTTAGCTTACTCAGAGGTCTTAGATTGCCAAGATATTTTTATCGGTGTCAATGCGCTCGATTATTCAGGCTATCCAGATTGTCGCAAGGAATATATTCAGTCTTTTGAAGCAATGGCAAATTTAGCCACTAAACAAGGTGTTGAGGGTAAAAAATTAACCATCCACACCCCACTTATCAATTTACACAAGGCGGAAATTATTCAAAAGGGCTTGTCATTAGGTGTGGATTATTCATTAACCACCACCTGTTATCAAGCAGACGATAAAGGTCGTGCTTGTGGGGTTTGTGACGCTTGTGCGTATAGAAAAATAGGTTTCAAAGAAGCCGGGGTGTCAGACCCAACCAGATATCAAAAATAGTTGCAAAAATAGTGTTGTATCAATATTTTTTACGATAAAATGTAGGTTTTTATAACGATGCAGGAAATAACAAATGAGTAGTATTGAAGAAAGAGTAAAGGCAGTTGTGGCTGAGCAATTAGATGCGAGTGGCGATATTGATAATAACGCTTCTTTTATTGATGATTTGGGTGCAGATTCTTTAGACACTGTTGAGCTGGTTATGTCTCTTGAAGAAGAATTTGATTGCGAAATCCCAGACGACGAAGCAGAAAACATTACAACTGTTCAGCAAGCTATCGACTACGTTAACAATAATTTGTAATTTCCGTTCTATACAGAATAGCAAAAAGGCGCTTCTTTCTTAGATTAAGCGCCTTTTTTTGGTTTAAATAAAGGTGGTATATGAGTAAAAGAAGCGTTGTTATTACTGGTTTGGGTATTGTTTCTCCTGTTGGTTCAACTGTATCGTCCGCATGGGACAGCATTCTCAATGGAAAATCAGGCATCAACAAACTCAGTAATATTGAAACTGAAGGGCAATCTGTTAGCTTTGGCGGCTCGGTTAAAGATTTTGAAGTTGCTGACTACCTAAAACCCAAAGACGCCAAAAAAATGGATACTTTTATTCATTACGGTATGGCAGCAGGCATCCAAGCCATTCAAGACAGTGGACTTGAAGTTACTGAAGAAAATGCTGAACGTATCGGTGTTGCCATTGGTGCAGGCATAGGGGGCTTAGGCACCATCGAAAAAACCGCTGACCTTTTTAGAGAAAAAGGCGCAAAACGCATTTCACCTTTCTTTGTACCCTCTTCTATCATCAACATGATCTCTGGTAATCTGTCTATTAAATATGGTCTTAAAGGTCCAAATTTTGCCATTGTCACCGCTTGCACCACAGGTACCCATAATATTGGCGATGCTTCGCGTTTAATCGAATATGGCGATGCTGATGTGATGATTGCAGGTGGTGCTGAAATGTCAACCACCAATTGTGGTTTAGGGGGCTTTGCAGCGGCACGCGCCCTATCCACTCGCAATGACGACCCATCAACTGCTTCCCGTCCTTGGGACAAAGACCGTGACGGTTTTGTACTTGGTGATGGTGCGGGTGTGGTGGTATTAGAGGAATACGAACACGCTAAGGCACGTGGTGCAACCATTTACGCTAAAGTCTCTGGTTATGGCATGAGTGGCGACGCTTACCACATGACACTGCCTTCTAAAGGCGGTGAAGGCGCAGCCAGATGTATGAAAAATGCAATGCGTAACGCAAATATTGACGCTGAAAAAATCGATTACATCAATGCGCATGGCACGTCAACCCCTGCTGGTGACCAAGCAGAAACTGATGCAGCAAAATTGGCACTTGGCAATCACGCTCATAACATTGTGATGAGTTCCACCAAGTCAATGACAGGTCACTTACTGGGTGCTGCTGGTGGCATTGAAGCAATTTTTACTGCGTTAGCAATCAAAGACCAAGTCGCACCGCCAACCATTAATATTATCAATCAAGACCCTGATTGTGATTTAGATTATTGCGCTAATGAAGCAAGAGAAATGAAGATTAACCATGCCATTTCCAATTCATTTGGATTTGGCGGCACCAACGGAACGATTTTACTGTCTAAAATCTAAAAGGCTTAGCTGATAAAGTCTATTGACTCAGGTCGGACTATTTAGCTTCGTTGGCTTTGGTGCCAACCTGGTTTGTAGTTTCAGTGTTAACATTGTTGTCAATCAACTCTTTAACCAAATCATAGATTTTAATAACGCCGTTATAAACACTAACTTTTGCCGTTTCTTTGTTCATCACCAAAGAATAATCTTTATCTGTTGACTTAAACTCAATCGCGCCACCAACAAGTGCCAAAATAATAACACTGCCTACCAAAAACTTAATCATATTAAAAAAACCTA
>ENA-UZWZ01000459-UZWZ01000459.1-metagenome-genome-assembly--contig:-Day-4-25m-contig-459_pt1 | contig 45828 bp, 51 predicted proteins | sample MGYA00260346_ERZ794906 | MGnify/ENA metagenome assembly ERZ794906 | reverse complement strand
TTACCGGATCAGCCGTTGCACAACGCATCTTAGATAATTGGGATGAGGAATTAACACACTTCATCAAGGTGATGCCAAAAGACTTTAAACGAGTCTTGGCTGAAAACACTAAAAAGTAAGATTAACTAAAAAAAGGGTTGCAGTTGCAACCCTTTTTAATGAAGATAATAACGCCTAAATTGGTACTGCATCGATTACATCTGCCGCCTCATCAATGGCTTCATCGATCTCATCGCCCACTACCGGTACAATTGAAATGACCGCGCCACCCACGCGCATTGGCACAGTAACAACTTTGGTTAGCACGCAACTTGATAATAATAAAGTAGTCAATAGTAATGTAATTAATTTAAACATGGTTATTTTCTATCCAAAATGGTAAAGTGATAAGTGTGTTTATTTTTTTCATCCGGTTGATGTGATTCTCTGAAACTCTCTGAGAAATCAGCATAATCAAAATCTGGAAAATGCGCATCGCCCTCATACTCACCTTCAATTTGAGTAATATATAAGCGATCAACATTTGGCAGCATTTGCTCATAAAAAGAAGCGCCACCCATCACCATAACTTCCTCATCGCCCTTAGCCAGTTCAAGTGCTTGATCAATACTTCCGACCACCTCACAACCTTCGGCCAAAAAGTTCTCATTGCGGCTGATGATTACATTGCGACGATTGGGTAATGGCCTACCAATAGACTCATAAGTCTTTCTGCCCATTAACACCGTTTTGCCCGTGGTGGTTTTTTTAAAATAGCCCAAATCAGCCGGCAAATGCCAAGGCAGGGCATTATCTTTACCAATGAGTTGGTTGTTGTCCATAGCAACGATGATGGATAAGCGCATGAAAAAGCCCTAAATAACGTAAAATGACTTCTATTTTACAAACACCCATAGCACTCGTGTCATTAATTCTTGCTTCTTCATCCCCCTTTCGAAAAGAACTACTAAGCAAACTCGGTTTAAGCTTTGTAACACACTCGCCTGACATTGATGAATCAAGAAATTCAGGAGAAACACCTGAACAGTTAGTGTTTCGTTTGGCACAAGATAAGGCGAAAGAGGTAGCAAAGTTTCATCAAGGGCTGATTGTCGCCTCAGATCAAGTAGCCACATTGCAAGACGGGCAAGGTGCGAATGATCAAGTATTAGGCAAACCACATACGCATGAGAATGCTGTCAAACAACTCAGTGAGTGCTCTGGAAAAACTGTTACATTTATTACCAGTTTGTGTCTTTTAAATACAAATACCAACAATATGCAAACAATTGTTGAAACATTTAAAGTGGTCTTTAGGCAGTTAAATTTTGAACAAATTGATTATTATCTTAAAAAAGAACAGCCTTATAATTGTGCTGGAAGTTTTAAATCAGAAGGCTTAGGCATTAGTTTATTTAGCGAGCTTGATGGCAAAGATCCTAACACCTTGATTGGCTTGCCCTTAATTCAACTTATTCAGCTGTTAGGTAATGAAGGCGTTGACGTTCTAAAAGCTGAAGCTTGACGCATGGCTTATTTGCATCCTGACAAGGTTAGCACCTTAGCTTCGGGTAAAAAAACTTATTGGGGCTCTTTGTATGGCAGCGCTGATGCATTGGCATTAATCGAACACGTTCAACAAAACCCGCAAGTTATACTGCTCATTGCTAATGACATTACTCATTTAGACAGTCTTTATCATTCACTCAATTTTTATGCTCATGACTTAGATGTCCTGTCCTTTGATCATTGGGAGGTATTGGCTTATGATCAATTTTCACCTCATCCTGATATCACGTCCAATCGCTTAAAAACTTTATCTAAGCTTAAATCGCTCAAACAAGGGATTGTTATCACCACCTTGGAAACGCTATGTTCACGACTTTGCCCAATTGAATTTAGCGAGCAATACAGCTTTAATCTTGATGTGGGCGACACAATAGAGCCAAATAGTTTTAGTGAAAAACTACTTAAAATTGGCTACAATCGGGTAACGACAGTCATGGAACATGGCGAATTTAACATTCGAGGATCGTTGATTGACTTATACCCAATGGGTGCTAAGGCACCGTACCGACTAGATTTATTCGATGAAGAGATTGAAAGTATTCGCACCTTCGATACATCGACTCAGCGTAGTGAATCACAAGTTGAACAAATTGCGTTATTACCTGCACGTGAATTTGCCACTGACAATGCCAGCATAGAACTATTCAAACACAATTACGATCAAACCTTTGCCAAGCAAGGCTTCATTTATAACGAGATCAGCGAAGGACGATTGCCAGGTGGCATTGAGTTTTACTTGCCATTATTTTTCAAATCGACTAATACGCTATTTGACTACCTGCCTAATAACATCACGGTTGCCACTTCTGCTGGTTTTAGTACGCTAGTTGATCACACTTATCAAGAGCTTCAGTCACGCTTTGAACACGCTCAGCAAGATCTTGAACGCCCACCACTTGAGCTTAATCAGGTTTTTTTAAATAAGGACCAACTATTCTCAGCCATCAAGCAACAATCACAGCTGATTATTTCGCCTTCAAAATTGGCGGATAAAGTCGGGCATGTTAACTTCAAATCAAGGTTGTTGCCGCCTTTACGTATTGATCCTCAAAATAAAAATCCCTTGGCTAAATTGTCCGGATTTATTGGCAAGTCTACTTGTCGAGTTCTGATTGTCTGTCAATCGCAAGGTAGGCAAACTATTCTAGAGGAATTGTTAGCCAATCATAGCTTGGCGGCCAAATCTATCACTGATTGGCAACAGTTTTTAACAGCAAACCAGCCCCTTTGTATCACCAACCAAACCCTATCCCAAGGGCTACTCAGTGACGATATCGCTATTGTTACTGAGGAAAATTTATTTGGCCAAGAAGTTGTGCAACAGCAGCGCAGACGCAGAGCCAAGCATAAAGACTTCGATGAAGCCATTAAAAGCCTAGTTGAGATAAAACAGGGCGATCCTATTGTTCATGAAAACTATGGAATTGGTCGCTATTTGGGGCTAAAAACTCAAACCTATGATGGCCAATCCCAAGACTTCTTGCAGCTAGAATATGCCGGTGGCGCCAAACTTATGGTGCCAATGACCTCGCTTAATTTAATTTCTCGATATTCTGGCGCATCACCTGACAGCGCGCCCTTGCATAAATTGGGCACGCCACAATGGAGCAAGGCCAAGAAAAAAGCGGGTGAAGCTCTGCACGACGTGGCCGCTGAGCTCTTAGAAATATATGCCAAACGTGAATCACAAACTGGCTTTGCATTTCCTGAACCTAACGATGCCTATTCATCTTTTGTAGCCAGTTTTCCTTTTGAAGAAACTCCTGATCAGCTCAAAACCATGGGGGAAGTGTTAGCCGATATGCGCTCGCATAAGCCTATGGACCGTTTAGTGTGTGGCGATGTAGGCTTTGGTAAAACAGAAATTGCTATGAGGGCTGCGTTTTTAGCCGTAGAGGCTGGCAAGCAGGTCGCTATTTTAGTGCCGACTACCTTGTTGGCCAATCAACACCATCAATCATTTGTTGATCGCTTTGCCGATTATCCAGTTGAAATTGCCGCCCTATCTAGATTCCAAACACCCAAAGAGCAAAAAATTATTATTGAAAAGCTTAATGTTGGCAAAATTGACATTGTAATCGGCACTCATAAAATCATTCAGGGTAGTATTAAGTATAAAAATCTCGGTCTAGTCATTATCGATGAAGAACACCGGTTTGGTGTTAAGCAAAAAGAGGCGTTGAAAAAAATGCGTGGCCAAAGTGACATTCTAACCATGACTGCCACGCCAATTCCGCGCACACTCAACATGGCACTAGGCTCATTGCGAGAATTGTCAATTATTGCCACGCCGCCAGCAAAACGAAGCGCCATTCAAACCTTTGTGCAAGAGTGGCAAGATAATAATATCAAAGAGGCTTGTAATCGAGAGTTGCATCGTGGCGGACAAATTTTTGTTTTACATAATGATATTGATTCTATCGATAATTTGGCTGAAAGCCTTAAAGAGCTTATGCCAAATGTGGCTGTGCGCATTGCCCATGGGCAAATGCCAACCCGCGAACTTGAGCACATCATGAGTGACTTTTATCATGCACGTTTTCAAATTTTGGTTTGTACCACCATTATTGAAACTGGCATTGATATTCCTAACGCCAACACCATTATTATTAATAATGCACAAAATTTTGGCTTGGCACAACTACATCAGTTGCGTGGTCGTGTTGGTCGGTCACATCATCGAGCCTACGCTTATCTGATTATTAAATCCCATCAATCACTGTCTAAAGATGCAAAAAAACGCCTAGATGCAATTGAATCTCTAGAGGAATTAGGTGCAGGCTTTATGTTGGCCAATCATGATTTGGAGATCAGGGGTGCGGGCGATTTGCTCGGTGACAATCAATCCGGAAAGATTAGCGAAATTGGGTTTAATTTGTATCATGACCTACTCAAACGCACCATTGATGCAATGCGTGCTGGGCGTAAAATCAATTTAGATGACCCTATCAACCATGAAATTCAAATTGATTGTGGCCTGCCATCCATCATTCCGCAAAACTATTTGGAAGATGTGCATGAACGCTTAGTCTTATACAAGCGCATTGCCAGTTGTAATACCAATAACGACTTAAAAGAATTACAAATTGAAATGATTGACCGCTTTGGCCTTTTGCCAGACTCTACCAAGCACTTATTTGCCAACACCCGACTGAAACTTTTTTGCGAAAAAATCGGAATTGATGAAATTAGCCTTTATGATGACAAAGCCATCATCACTTTTGGGCCTAAAAACACCATTGAACCAATAAAAATCATCCAATTAATCCAAAAACAGCCTAAAAACTATCAATTAAAGGGTCAAAATCAGTTAATTGTTAAAGAATCGATGCCTGAAGACATCAGACGTATCGAGTTAGTAGAAAATTTGCTAAAAAAGCTAAATTAGCTTAAATCGTATTAAAAAGGTATAAAAATCTAATTGTAAGCATGTATAAATTTTATCGCTTAGCTAAGAAATCTGATAGCTGACTGGCTCCATAGATAAAGACCAACCCTCCTAGAGTATTGCTTACAAAATGGATTAAGATAAATTGCGCCGGGGCATGAAACTCAGGAATAGCACCCATAAAGATAAAAAACTTTACCAAGGTATTGATCATTGCTGTCAAAATTACGAGGAATATTACATGCCTAAAATTTATCTTTGTGCCGTTATAAAATTCTGCTAATTTAAAATATCTCATCATCAGAATCGCAGCAATTGGCGCTAAAGATCCTACCATTGCATGAGCATAAAATCCAGTTAATCCAATACCAAACCAGTTATCCCAGATGAAATAGCCTATCAGAGTATTGGCAATAGCAATACCCGGTAGTACACCAAAACCAAATAGAAGATAAGAAAAGATAGCTGCACCTACTGGAAGGTATAGTAAGTTTCCAATAGAAATTTCAATATGAGTTGTGCGCTCTATTATCAATGAAGAGATTAGTACCAAGACAAAAGCAACTATATTATGTTTAACAATTAACACGAAAAGAGTCCACTGATTATTAGGCTCAAATTATACTAGAAAATTAGATTGATTTTTGTGGAAAAAACCCTTTAAGTATTGGTACTATAACATGTAGAGTCAAGTAAATAACCACCAGACCACCCAGAACATCACCCGTAATATAATGGGTGATAAAGGTCACGGCATTAATATTAAGAGTGAGATCTTGTGTGTAGACAAAAAACTTTAATAAGGCGCTGATCACTGATGTAAATACAATTAAGAACAACACATGCCGGAAATCAACCCGAGCTAAATTGGAAAAATTACTCACTCGGGTTTGCTTCATGATGCACATAGCCACAATTGGAGCAATTGCACCCGCACAAGCAGAGAGCATGCCAATAAAGAAGTGGCCATTCCAAGAGTTCATTAAAACAACGCCACCAACCAAACAAGCGGCAATAACACCTGGAAAGACACGATAGCCAAATAGCAAATACATGAGTATTTTTGCACCGAGTGGCAAATACAAATAATGACTCAATACAATTTCACCACCGTCTTCAAACGTACCAGTACCAACCCACGTCATCACATACGCCATTGAAAAAACAATCATAAAGGCTATGAAGTTTTCAATAAGGTAGTTTTGAAGTTTTTCAGTCATGGTGAGAATAATACCCGTTTATCGCCTATTTTAAAATTTTGGGGAAGGCACTCTCACCAAAGAAGTGTAGATTACTTATTGTAAGTTAGGATCATTGCGCGCTTATCAAGACTAGATTGCGTCGCAATGATAATATTTTCACTCAGTAAAACGCCTACAGCTCTCTTGATTGTAGAGAGTGAATACTTAAAAAAGTATGCATCTTTTGTAATTCTAGTGATGTTGGCATCCTTAGAATGCATCACAAACTCTAGTACAGATTTTTCTACTTCTGACAATTTGTCAAAACCCATTTCACGCTCGTAAGTATCTAGTGAACGTCTTAATTCAAATAATTTTTCTAATGCTTTCATTTTCTCTCACCTCTCCTCAAAGGATCTAATAATCTAATAACCAAGTGTATTATAACCTATTATTCTTCTCGTATAACCTATTATTTTACTATGTTAATAAAACTGGCTAAATATCTCATGGTAGCAGTACTTCGCCATAATTATCCTGGTAAAGTTTCTCGATATCTGCTAAGGTAAAAGTGTGATTTTGAGTACCAAGGTGTGCAACCTTGATCGCGCCCAAAAGCCCTGCTAATTGTCCCGTGGCTTTCCAGCTTAGCTCATTCATGATGCCGTATAACAAGCCAGCTCGATAGGCATCGCCACAGCCTGTTGGATCTTGAGTAGCGGCCGCTTTAGCAGGTGCGATTTGTGTCAGCTCATTATTGGCGTGAATTTCACTACCTTGGCTACCTTTAGTGATAATTAAAGCTTCTACTTTCTCAGCAATAGCGCCCAAACTAAACCCGGTTTTATCTTGCAACATCTGCGATTCATAATCATTAACGGCCACATAAGTTGCTTGTTCAATAAATTTAATCAGTTCTTCGCCGGAGAACATTGGCATGCCTTGGCCTGGATCAAAAATAAAAGGCACCTGAGCATCTACAAATTGCTGGGCATGTTCGATCATACCGTCACGTCCATCTGGAGAAACAATACCAATATCTGCTACACTCACATCACCGACTTTATTCTCATGCGAATTACTCATGGCACCTGGGTGAAAGGCGGTGATTTGATTATCATCCATATCTGTGGTGATAAAAGCTTGGCCAGTATAACTACCCTCAATCACTTTCATGTGTGTGGTGTTCATATGGTGTTTTTCCATCCAATTCATATAAGGGGTGAAATCTTCACCCACCGTTGCCATAGGGATAGAATTAGCACCGAGTAAATGTAAGTTGTAGGCAATATTGCCACCACAACCACCAAACTCTTTGCGCATGGTAGGCACTAAAAACGAGACGTTCAGCATATGCACCTTATCCGGCAGAATATGATTTTTAAATTGATCGTGAAAGACCATAATTGAATCAAAGGCGTATGACCCACAAATAAGTGCTGTTTTTTCCATGTTTTTATTTCCTTTTTTTTATTTCTCAGTAGGATTTAACCTATTATTTTTTATCTTAGTGCTTCTGGCACTGGAAAGTGTACGTTTTCTTGTGCGCCACTAACTTCTTGTAATTCATCTGCACCGTGATCGTATAAATAGTTAACCACTTCTTGCACTAACACCTCTGGCGCTGAAGCGCCTGCTGTTACCCCTACAACATTGGCATTTTTTATCCAATCTTTTTCAATTTCGTTTGCCCCATCGATCAGATAAGCAGGGATGTTCATTTTATCGGCAATCTCGCGCAATCGATTTGAATTAGAAGAATTGCTCGACCCCAATACCAACAAGACATCAGCCGAACGCATTAAGGATTTAACCGCATCTTGCCTGTTTTGCGTTGCATAGCAAATATCATCCTTCTTAGGGGCACGAATATGGGGGAATTTACCCTTTAGATGGTCAACAATATGCTGGGTATCATCCACCGATAAAGTGGTTTGCGTCGTATAAGAAATATCGCTATTTTTTGCAATCGTTAATTGATCGATATCAACTGTGTTTTCCACCAAAGCCACTTGCTGGCCTGCGCCTGATTGCCCTAAAGTCCCCTCCACTTCAGGGTGGCCTTTATGGCCAATTAAGATAACTTGATGCTTTTGTTTTTGTTTGCGCGCTACCTCTTTGTGCACCTTAGTGACTAGAGGGCAAGTGGCGTCATAAATAGTTGCCTCAATATTCTGGGCTTGCATGCGTACCGTCTGAGAAACACCATGCGCACTAAAAATAACCACCTGTTGTTCAGGCACTTCGCTGATTTCTTTGACAAAAATAGCACCCTTGGCTTTAAGATCATTAACTACGAATTTATTATGCACAACTTCGTTGCGCACATATACCGGCTTGCCATGCAAACTCAATGCTCGTTCCACGATTTCAATAGCGCGATCCACGCCCGCGCAAAATCCACGAGGATTGGCTAACAGGATTTTCACGAGGCTATATCAAGAATTTTGACCTGGAACGACACATCAGCGCCTGCAAGTGGATGATTAAAATTGACTCGCACTTGCCCATCTTCAATCTGATCAATACAGCCAACATAAGCATCGCCAGCAGGTGTTTGAAACTCAACTGCTGCATCTAGCTCAAAATTAAAATCTGATGGGAAATCATCACGCGACATAAACTGGAAAGCTTCATCATAACGCTCACCAAACGCTTCAGAAGCACCAAGCAAAAAAGTTTGCAATTCGCCCAATTTGGCATCAAGTACGCATTTTTCTAAACAAGGATCAAGCTGGCCATCACCCACCTCAAATACTAAAGGCTCATCCCAAGCCTCATCAACCAAAGCGCCATTTGCATGGCTGAGCTTGTAATGAATGGTGTAATTAGCCATTATTAAACGTCATGGCGCTTAATAGAGTGTGCACTTGTTGGCGTAATTCGTGGCGATGAACAATGAGATCAATGGCGCCTTTTTCTAATAAAAATTCACTGCGCTGAAAACCCTCAGGAAGCTCTTCGCGCACAGTTTGCTCCACCACTCTAGGGCCGGCAAAACCAATTAAAGCATTTGGCTCGGCAATATGAACATCGCCCAACATCGCAAAACTGGCTGAAACACCGCCCATAGTTGGGTCAGTTAAGATGGAAATAAAGGGTATTTTTTGGTCATTTAACAGCTTAACCATCAAAGAAGTTTTGCTCATTTGCATCAGAGAGAATAAGCCCTCTTGCATGCGTGCGCCACCAGAGGCAGAAAAACAAATCAGAGGCGCTTTGGTTTTAATACTTTCTTGAGCAGCGCGCACAAACTTCTCGCCCACAACAGAGCCCATTGAGCCACCCATAAACTTAAACTCAAAGGCAGCGACAACAACAGGTAGGCCGTTTAAAGTGCCTTTTTTAACCACTAAAGCGTCTTTTTCATTGGTGGCCTTTTGTGCTTGCAGGTAACGATCTTTGTATTTTTTCTGATCTTTAAACTTTAGTGGATCAGTAGCAACTAAATTAGGCGCGATTTCTTCTTGAGCTTCTTTATCCAAAAAACTCTCAAGTCGAACTCGAGCTGAAATGCGCATATGGTAGTCACATTTTGGACAAACATAAGTCGCTTCTTTTAGCTCTTCAACATAAAGCGTTGCCTCACATTTTGGACACTTACTCCACAAACCTTCTGGAATATTCTTTTTAACAACATTAGTGATTGAGGGTAAGATTTTTTCTAGCCAGCTCATGTCTAAATCCTTGTTCTAATTATTTAATGGCGGAGGAAATTTCATTTGCTAAATTTCCAACACTTTCTAACATTTTAGCCTTATCGTCTGCATATTGTTCAACAAATGCAACCAATGATGATCCAACAATCACCGCGTCAGCATTTTCAGAAATAGCTTTGGCCGTTTTCGCATCCTTAATACCAAAGCCTACGCCCACAGGTAAATCAATATATTGTCTAATTCTAGAGAGGTTATTTTTAACCGCGTCAATATCCAAATGTCCAGCGCCTGTCACCCCTTTGAGCGATACAAAATACACAAAACCAGAGGCGATTGTTGCTAAAAACTCAATGCGTGCATCGGTTGTGGTTGGCGCTACCAAGAAAATAAAATCAACACCTGTCGCATCTAAACTTTGCTTAAGATCATGCGCTTCTTCCGGCGGCATGTCCACCACCAACACGCCGTCCACACCACTTGCGCTGGCATCCATAGCAAATGCCTGATAGCCGCTTTTTTCTGCGTTACTTTGCGCAGCGTAAACTTCAATTGGGTTAAGATAGCCCATCAACACCACCGCTGTGGTGTTATCAACGGCTCTAAATTTTTTAACCAACGCCAGTACATCTCTTAAACTAACCCCCGCTGCAACCGCACGTTCATGCGATTTGGCAATCATCGGCCCGTCTGCCATAGGATCAGAAAACGGCACACCCAGTTCAATAACATTAGCGCCGTTGGCTACCAAAGTCAGCATTAGCTCATAGGTATTGTCTAAGCCACTATCACCCGCAGTAATAAAAGGAATAAAAGCTTTATGACCTTGAGGTAGATTGGCAAATACTGAGGCTAATCTTGACATGATTATTTGGCACTAAACTCGTGCACAGCGTCAACGAGAACTTTCATATTTTCTGGATCAACATCTGGGGTAATGCCGTGACCTAGATTAAAAATATGACCGGTATCACCCTTAAACTGGTCTAACACTTTTTTCACTTCTACTCTGATAATCTCAGGTGTTGCGTACATAACAGCCGGGTCTAAATTACCCTGAATAGCCACTTTATCGCCAATTTGGCGCTCAACATCACCCAATTCCACTGTCCAGTCAATGCCAACACCATCACAACCTGTTGCTGAAATTTCGCCTAAATGCTTGCCGCCATTTTTACTAAACAAAGTGATTGGCGTATTAGGATGCTTGGCTTTAACACCGCTGACAATTTTTTGCATATAACCCAGCGAAAAGTCCAGATAATTTTGTTTGGATAAAACCCCGCCCCAAGTGTCGAACACCATTAGGCTATCAGCACCACTTTGTACTTGCTGATCTAGATAAGCAATCACACTGTTGGCAAGTTTATCCAGCAATAAATGCAGCATTTGCGGCTCATTAAAAAGCATGGCCTTAATCTTGGCAAAAGTCTTACTACTACCGCCTTCAATCATATAAGTGGCCAAAGTCCAAGGACTGCCACTAAAGCCAATAAGTGGCGCGCGCGTACCCAAGGCAGACTTAATAGTAGAAACACCGTCAAATACATAAGTCAAATCGTTATTAACTTCTGCAGGAATAGCCTCAATATCCGCCAAAGTTCGAATTGGTCGTTCGAATTTTGGCCCTTCACCCTCACTAAAATATAGTCCTAATCCCATAGCATCAGGAATAGTAAGAATATCTGAAAATAAAATAGCAGCATCCAAATCAAAACGATCAATCGGTTGCATTGTCACTTCACAGGCAAGCTCTGGATTCTTGCACAGACTCATAAAATCGCCCGCTTGTTTACGCGTTGCTCGATACTCAGGCAAATAGCGCCCTGCTTGACGCATAACCCAAATCGGCGTGCGTGTTGTAGGCTTCTTTAATAAGGCGTTTATATAATCAAATGACATAGAATTAAGGATAAAAATTGAATGCCATAATTATAACGATATTTAGCTTTACATCCTATTCAATCGGGCATAAAAAAAGCCACATAAATGTGGCTTTTTGTCTAAATCTGTTAGGATTATCGCTTGAACGCACCAAAACGTGATTTAAACTTCTCGACACGACCAGCACTGTCCATAATTTTTTGCTTACCTGTGTAAAAAGGATGACAGCTTGAACACACATCTAAGTGTAATTCTTCTTTGCCTACCGTTGAGCGAGTATCGAATGTGTTACCGCATGAGCAAACTACTTTAACGGTGTCGTAATTAGGATGAATATCTGTTTTCATGTTTGTATGTAAGTTTAAATCTCAAAAGAGAGCGAATTATATACTATTTGCATCTATAGCGCTTTATTTTTTATCAGTTTGTTGTTATTTCTTTCGAAGGCGCGCTGCATTACCAATCACGATGAGTGAACTAATTGGCATTGCAATAGCTGCAAACAGCGGTGTAACCTTGGCCATCATTGCCAATGGCACCATTAGTGCATTATATAATAAAGCAAAAGTAATGTTTTGTTTAATGGTTAGACTGGTGCGTTGCGCTAGGGCAATCATGGCTAAAATTGGCGATAAAGTTGATTTTAATAACACCACGTCAGCATGATTCACTGAGACATCACTACCTGAGCCGATTGCCATACTGGTATCAGCCTGCACTAACGCCGGCGCATCATTCACCCCGTCACCAATCATCAATACTCGATGGTGTTGCTGTAATTGCTTAATATAATTTGCCTTATCCTCGGGTAAGGCTTGCGCCACCACATGCTTAATCCCTAAATAATCAGCCACTTTTTGTGTCACTGCTTGGCTATCGCCACTCAGAATACTCACTTTTTTTCCGGTGGCTAGCAGTTGAGCAATCGTAGCTTTAGCATCTGGCTTAATCTGGTCAGATAACGCCACAAACCCCAGCACCTGATCTTGATTCACACACCAAATACAGCTAGAGCCTTGCAACTCAATTTGTTGAGATTTTTTTAGCATGTCAGCGTCCACCTGTTGGCCACTGTTCACAAATGACAACTTGCCGATTTTATAAGCAATTCCATCAATACTAGCACTAACACCTTGGCCCGGCGTGGATTGAAAGTCGTTCGTTGTTAACAATACCTGTTGGTTTTCAACAACGATGGCTTGCGCTAAAGGATGCTCTGAATACTTTTCAATGCTGGCCATAATTTGCATTAAATCAGATTTTTTAGTCTGTTGTTGAGCGGGAGAGCAGACAACTTGTTCAACCTTAAACTCGCCCAACGTTAGTGTCCCAGTTTTGTCAAAAACAACCCAATCAACCTGATTTAGCACCTCTAGTGTATCGCTATTTTTAATCAGCATTTTTTCTTTAATGGCCGCACCACTCGCCACCGCAATACTCATTGGCGTGGCTAATCCAAAAGCACAAGGGCAGGTAATAATCAGCACGCTGGTCGCACTTAATAAAGCCAAATCAAAGTCTTCTGGATACCAATAAACAAAAGTGGCCAGCGCGAGAAATATAGTCACGCCAACAAAATACGGAATAATTCGATCAATACTACAAACCACAGCGCTTTTATTATGCTGAGTGTTTTCAACCAAACTCACAATCTTGCCCAGCACAGATTGTTTGAGTGTTTGGCTCACCACAATTTCTAAAGCGCCTTGGCCATTGACCGAACCGGCAAACACCTCATCGCCCGCCTCTTTTGCCACCGGTCTAGATTCACCACTGAGTAGCGACTCATCCGTATCACTCGTGCCTGAGCGTACATAGCCATCAACCGGGATGCGCTCACCCGGTCTAATCAGTACTCGATCATTAATATTAATCGCAGCAATTGGGGTGATAATTTCGTCTTTATCTTTAATCACTAACGCGACTTTTGGCTGTAATTGTTGCAGTGAGCTAGACGCTGAAATAGAAGATTTTTTGGCTGAACTTTCTAGGTAGCGTCCAATCAAAATGACGAAGATAAAATTCACCACCGTATCAAAATACACCTCACCTTTAACAGAGAAGCCGAGCAGTACATAGACTGAGTAAAAATACGTCGTCAATGCGCCAATACTAATCGGCACATCCATATTCATCAGGCCATTTCTAAGCCCAGTATAAGCACTTTTTAAAAATCCAGAGCCTGAATAAAACAGCGTAGGCGTAGCCAGAGCAAACCCTAACCACTGAAAATATTGATGATACTTGCCCTCGCTAGCGCCAGTATATAGAGCAATAGAAATCCACAATAAATTCATCATGGTAAAGGCGGCAAATCCAATCTTATACAGCATGACTTTGTTCGATCTATTGGCGATTTGTTCCGCTATATTTTGCTCAAATGGCATAGCGCTATAACCCAAATCTGCCAAACGTTGCATAATCTGAGACAATTGAATATCGTTTTCATTCCAGCTCAATCGAATGCGTTTGTCGGTTAAATTAGCGCGCACCCAGTTCACACCTGTCAAAGCATTAAGGGCTTTTTCAATCAGCCATACACACGCTGCACAATGGATCGTGTCGCTAATTAAAGTGATGATTTTTTCACCCTCGGGGGCAGATTCTAAAAAAGACTGTTGAAAAGCTGGCGCATCATAAAACTCAAGCGGGTACTCGAGTGTCACCGCAGGTAACATCGAACTAGTTTGCTGAGCATAAAACGCACCCAAGCCACTTTGATGAATTATTTGACACACACTGGCGCACCCAGCACAACAAAAATCTTGGGGCGCCTGCTCAATATTTGCCTGAATGCGGTTATGGCTAGTGACTTCCAATCCACAATGAAAACACGTGTTACTCATAGGACGCAATTTTATTGTATTTAAAGGCTTATGCGTTTACAATATGAGCCAAGTTAAAACGATTTTTTCTGTATGAAACGCATCCTATTATTAATTCTATTTACCGCCCTTAGCGCCTCTAGTATGGCAGGCGAGCAAATTCGACTCTACAAACAGTATGTGGTAGGCATGCCTAAAGTTTTTTTACAAAAAGCCCATCCATTAGAAGACTGCTCTGCCAGGTACGAACAAGGCACCCTATGCTTAAAAAACCATTCTTTAGCGGGCGAAGAAGCAGAACTGGCCTTTCGCTTTCTAAATGATCGCCTGGTTTCTATCGTACTGATGCTGCCGCTCACAGATGTTAGTAAAGTTAAAAAAATGTTCCATGTGCTTAAAACCCAATTCGACTTGGTCTTAATTGAAGATGGGCAAGAAAAATTCGACATCCTCGAGGTCAGTGCCAACACTTTTAATAAAGATGAATTCACCCAAATGATTGCTGATTTTGAGAATGAGGCGTATCAAAATCATAACATTAAGTACACTTTTATCAGCAAAGAAGAATTTGTAGCACAATCTAGAAAATCTCATAATTTTGCTGATATTTTTAAAAACGCCCCTCTACAAATGCGCGCTGCTACTTACAGTGTTGGACGTAAAGACGGGCAAGTTATCGCCACCATTAGCTTTATTGTGCCGGGTATTACCGAAAGCTACCTTGACCAAAATCCAATTGTTGAAGACTTTTAAATGACCAATATTCACGCCATTATTCTAGCAGCGGGCAAAGGCACGCGCATGAACTCATCCAAGCCTAAAGTCTTACAAACTTTGGCGGACAACACACTCTTAGGACATGTACTCAAACAAGCTAGGTTAATCAGCCAGAAAATCCATGTGGTGTATGGATTTGGCGGCGCACAAGTTCAGCAAACTATTAATGATGGTCATATTAATTGGGTTGAGCAAAAGCAGCAATTGGGCACAGGACATGCGGTGCAACAAGCAACACCCCATATTGAAGATGATTCAATATCGCTCATCTTATATGGCGATGTGCCGCTTATTCAACACGCAACACTAGAGCAGCTGATTGACACCTGCAAGACATCGGGTGTTGCGCTTTTGTCCGTGATTTTAGAAAATCCAACAGGATACGGTCGCATCATTCGCAATAACAACATCATTCAAGCCATTGTCGAACAAAAAGATGCAAGCGCTGAACAGCTCAAAGTCTGTGAAGTTAATACTGGCATCATGGCCGTTGAAACAACACTGCTTAAAAAATATTTAAATAATCTAGATACAAACAATGCCCAAGGTGAGCTCTACCTAACAGATATTATAGAATCTGCCGTTAATGATGGCAAAACCATTGCCTCGGTTATTACCACTGACGAGTTTGAGGTGGCTGGCGTCAATGACAAAACTCAACTCGCCGAACTCGAACGCATCTATCAACAACAACAAGGCGTTAAATACATGCAACTTGGCTTAAGCTTAAAAGACCCTTTGCGCTTTGATTGTCGTGGCAACTTAAGCTTTGGAAAAGACTGCGAAATTGACTTTAACACCCTCATTGAAGGCGTGGTAACACTGGGAAATAATACAACAATTGCGCCGAATTGCTGTATAAAAAACGCTAAAATCGGTGATAATGTAACAATATTAGCAAATTCAGTGATCGAGGATGCAGTGATTGGCAATGGCGCTTCGATCGGCCCATTTGCACGCATTCGTCCACAAGCTAATATTGGTGAAAATGCCAAAATCGGTAATTTTGTGGAAGTTAAGAAATCAACCATCGGCAAAGGCTCAAAAGTATCACACCTTAGCTATGTGGGCGACAGCACGGTTGGCAAAGACGTTAATATTGGTGCAGGCGTCATTACTTGCAACTATGACGGCGTCAACAAACATCAAACCATCATTGGTGACGGCGCCTTTATTGGTTCAGACTCGCAACTCGTCGCACCTATTACCATTGGCAAAAATGCCACGATCGGCGCAGGATCAACCATCACTTCAAGCGCGCCAGAAGATCAACTAACTTTAAGCAGATCAAAACAAAGACCTTTTCCAAGCTGGAAAAGACCAGTCAAACAATAAATGTTAACCCTGCCTAGAAATGTCTGGCTACTCACAGCCGGACTTGCGCTGTTCATGTCACTTAGTGTCTTTGTGATTTTTCTAGGCGGTATTATTGGCCAAAATTTAGCACCCATGGATAGTCTGTCAACCTTGCCTGTCGCTTTATTAGTGGTTGGCACAGCCAGTGGCATCATCCCTATTAACCGCATTATGTCCATCTTTGGCAGACGTCGAACTTTTTTAGGTGTTTGTATTTATACCTTGGGCATTATTGCGCTAGCCATTGTGGCGCTTAATAGTCAGTCTTTTTACTTATTCTGCACAGCCACTTTTTTATTTGGCATTACCACAGCAACCATGAACCAATTTAGATTCGCTGCGATTGAAAGTGTTGATCATCATTTGAGCGCGACAGCCACGTCAGCCGTATTAATTGGTGGCTTGATTTCCGCCTATTTGGGGCCAGAGATTGCTATTTTAGGACAAGATTTATTTGGCACTCAATTTATTGGTTCTTTCGCTTTACTGAGTCTTTGTTTTGTTCTGGCCTTTGTGCTACTTTGGTTTTATCACCCCAATCATATTACCTCAACAAACCACCCATCCTCAGGCAGAGAGTTACGCACCATCATCAAGCAACGCGTTTTCATCGTCGCCATGTCTAGCGCAGCCGTTGGCTATGTGGTGATGAGCTACATCATGACAGCGACACCGATGAGCATGCACGTAATCGATGGATTTTCTTTAGAACATACCAAGCTTGTTATTCAGTCGCACGTGATTGCCATGTTCCTTCCTTCGCTCTTTACCCCTTGGATTGTTAAATTATTAGGCCTAAGCAAGATGATGATTGTCGGCGTTTTACTGTATTTTATTTGTGTCGCCATTGCCCTCTCAGGTCATGCACTAGACAATTACTGGATAGCGCTTATTTTGCTAGGACTGGGCTGGAATTTCTTATTCATTGGCGGTACTAGCTTGCTGCCCCAGTCTTACACTGAGTCTGAAAAATTCAAAGTCCAATCAGTTAACGACTTTTTAATTTTCAGCCTGCAAGCTATTGCCTCACTTTCTGCTGGCTGGTTCGTCTTTAACTACGGCTGGGAGGTGGTACTGCTTTCAGTTGTGCCGTTACTGATTGCTCAGTTGTTAATCTTACTATGGTGGCTCAGAATAAAAGCTTAATGCAGGTCGAACAATTTTTGAGCATTTTTATAGGCAACCTTTTCTGCTGTTTCTTGGCTTAAATTTGCCAAAAGTCCGTTTCTGATATTGCTAATATTTTTATCGTACTTTGAGCCGCCCTTGGTGTCTGTACCGACCATAAAGCGATCTGGCATTTCTTCAATTAAATCTCTCCAGCCACTATTTAAGTTGTACGAAGTAAAGATTTCTGCCTGAGGTCTTTTATTTACTACCCAATCTGATAATTTAGGTCTGCTTCTCGCAGAAAGGTCACAATAAATATTTAAGTGGCTCTTTAATACTTTACGCACCTCATAAGCAGAACCATCGTTACCACAATGTGCCCAAATGATATTGCCATTTGGATTATGATCAGCCAAAACCCCAAGTTGCTCAATAGAGTCACTATCCCACTGAACATGCATTGACATGGCGCCACCATATTTTTCTACTAAATCCAATATCGCTCGATAAGTTGGTGCATCGATTCGAGTCTTACGTCTCATGTTGGGTTTTGGATTTGTGGTTCTATTATTGGCAAATATTTCACCCACGCCTTTAATTTCACCATTTTCAAACTGCTGTTCTAACTCATGCATCATTGATTGAAATATTTTATTGTTTTCATCTTCAATATCTGCCAGACCATATTGGGTATAAATTCTGTGCATATCGCCTTGGCCACCAAAAGCAATATACCTCTGCTTCATCACCGCTGAGAAATTCTCTCTCTTAAATTTACTCATTGAACCGAGTCCGGCCCATTTCACGCCATTACGATTCATCCAAGTTAATTGTTCAATAGGGCTTTGTGACATTGGGTGCATGTGTACATCAGCAATAACGGTATCAGACTCGTCTAAAGAGCCTGCATCGGCAATACTATTACCGAGTGAACTTCCGCCAGGCATAGGAATGCCCCATTTTTTGGCAAACTCCTGTGCGGTTAAGTAGCCATCACCATTAAGATCAATTTTGTTAAAAACAAATTCTGGCTTATCCCACTCATCAAAACTCACTTTTCCATCGCCATTACTGTCTCTCTTACTAACTGCCATATTTGGGTTCTTTGCCCAAACTACAGATGAAAAAGCAACACCCAAGCCAACTGCCAAACTTACTAATAGACTAGTCATTGATTTTTTGCACATTTTTTCACTCCCCAAGAAAAACAATTGAACTGTAATTGTACCTTGTGGTCCATATTGAAACAATAGAATTTAATTAAAACAATCAATTCATAATCTGGCTTAACCCCTTATTTTAATGCTGATTGCATAAAATCTGCGTGTGTATAATCAATCTAATTAGCAAAGTATGGTATGAGTACACTAGTATGATTAAACCATAATGACTAACCTTATTAGCAAAAATTTTATATGTTTATTAGTGTTTTAGAATTATTCAAAGTCGGCATTGGACCATCAAGCTCTCATACCATGGGACCCATGGTAGCGGCACACACCTTTATTAATCATGTGCGTGCGCAACCCGCACAAACCAATACCCACATTCGTTGCACATTAAAAGACTCTTTAGCGCATACAGGTGTTGGCCATTCAACTGATTTGGCCATTATATTGGGCCTGCATAACTACTTACCTGAGAGTTTATCCCAAGTCGATGTGGAAGAGCTAAGTCATCAATTACGACGCCAAAAAACGCTTGAACTAACAGAGGATTTTAGTGTGGGATTTGACGCTGAAAAATCACTTATTTTTGACAAGCAGCGCTCACTATCTCAGCATCCAAACGGCATGGTATTTGACTGGCTGGACAGCTCAGAAAAAGTGCTATTGTCAAAAACCTACTTTTCTATTGGTGGTGGATTTATCACCACATTGGAAAACATTGGCCAGCTTCAAGCCCCTATGCTCAGCAAGACTCACGCACAACGCCCCTATGCATTTGACTCAGCCGATGCTATGCTGCTCATGTCAAAACAAAGCAATTTATCGATTGCACAAATGAAATATGCTAACGAAACTCAGAGCCTTTCCAAAAAATCACTAGAACAGGGCTTGGATAAAATTTGGCAATCTATGCAGATCTGTGTCGAAAAAGGCCTGCAAGGCGAGGGCATACTGCCTGGCGGTTTAAACACCCCTCGGCGCGCTAAAAATATACATCAGCAGCTAACGCAAGATCCAGATAATGCGGATGTGAACGATTGGCTCTGCACTTATGCAATGGCGGTAAATGAGGAAAATGCCTCAGGCCATATGGTCGTCACAGCGCCAACCAACGGCGCTGCTGGAATTATTCCGGCTGTTTTATATTACTTGGTGCATCATCAAAATGCTGAGCAGCAACAAATCTATGATTTTTTATTAACTGCCGCAGCAATTGGTGGGCTAATCAAACATCGAAGCTCTATCTCAGGCGCCGAAGTAGGTTGTCAGGGTGAGGTTGGCTCGGCTTCTTCGATGACAGCGGCTGGACTTTGCGCTGCTAAGAAAGGCAGTAGCGCACAAATTGAAAATGCCGCAGAAATCGCCTTAGAGCACCATCTAGGCTTAACTTGCGATCCTGTTAAGGGTTTGGTGCAAATTCCGTGTATTGAGCGCAATGGCTTTGGCGCAATTAGCGCCTATCTCGCTGCCTCTCTGGCATTGAGAGAAAGTGGAGAGCATTTAATCTCGCTAGATCATTGTATCGAAACCATGAAAAAAACAGGACTTGATATGTCCAGCAAATACAAAGAAACCTCTCTTGGCGGCTTAGCACTCAGTATGACTGAATGTTAAGCCAATAGCCTTAATCGCTTAAAAATTTTAGAAATTTCCCAAATGGTCTTATATTAGCAAAAAATGCTAAAAATAGGGATTTTTAGGGTTAAAATAGCTATAAATAGACGATAATTGTAATAAAAGTCATTTTTTTAACAAAAAATAGACTATTAATCGCTTAAAACCATAAAAAATACGCCAATATCTAGACTCATTCTCAAAATTTGCGAAATTTTAATGATAAATTGGATTTTTACCAGATTTTAAAGTGGTAATTTTTTCCAAAATCAAGCCGTAAGGAATTTGAAAAGTCAGGAGCTTATAAATTATAAGCGACTGTTTTTGAAAATTTCGACAACAAAGAGTTTGGAAAAAAGTACCCTTTAAAATTCGATGCCTTCAATTTCAGCAATCGTATGAATGTCCTTATCGCCACGCCCTGAAAGGTTGATGATAATGTGTTGATCGGGCGTTAATGTCTGTGCAAGTTTAAAGCCGTAGGCTACTGCGTGAGAAGACTCCAGCGCCGGCAAAATACCTTCAACTTTGGTGAGCGTGTGAAAGGCATCTAGTGCCTCGTCATCAGTAATGGCGACATAGTGTGCACGACCTGAATCTTTCAAATATGCATGCTCAGGCCCAACACCGGGGTAATCTAGCCCGGCAGAAATTGAGTGGCCTTCAATAATTTGACCGTCTTTATCTTCCATCAAATAAGTACGATTGCCATGCAAAATGCCGACACTGCCTGCACATAAAGGTGCGGCGTGTGCAGTTGGGCCTTTTTCAAGGCCGTGTCCTGCTGCTTCCACACCATATATTTCAACCGATTTGTCATCAATAAATTCATGAAAAAGGCCAATAGCATTTGAACCGCCGCCCACACAAGCCACCAATGCATCTGGCAAGCCGCCCACTTGATCGGCAAATTGCTTTTTCGCTTCTTTGCCAATAATACTTTGAAAATCGCGCACCATCATTGGATAAGGGTGTGGACCAGCCACTGTACCAATAATGTAAAACGTATCATCAATATTTGTAACCCAGTCACGCATAGCTTCATTAAGCGCGTCTTTTAGGGTTTTTGAGCCCGATGTTACTGGAATAACTGTCGCTCCAAGCAACTTCATACGAAAAACATTTAAAGCCTGGCGAGCTACATCCATCTCACCCATATAAACCACACACTCAAGCCCTAGTCTAGCTGCCACGGTCGCTGTTGCAACGCCATGTTGGCCTGCACCAGTTTCGGCAATAATGCGTGTTTTACCTAGACGCTTTGCCAATAAAGCTTGGCCAATGGTATTGTTTACTTTATGTGCACCGGTATGGTTTAAGTCTTCACGTTTAAGGTGAATCTGCGCGCCACCGAGTTTTTGGCTTAAATTTTGCGCATGATATAGTGGCGTAGAGCGCCCCACATAATGCTTGAGATCGTGCTCAAACTCGGCTATAAAATCTGGATCATCTTTAAACTTTTCATAAGCATCCTTAAGTTCGGTAACAGCCGTCACTAGTGTTTCTGGCATAAAAGCGCCGCCATATTGCTCGAAATGGCCGTTATCGTCGGGTAAGTTGTAATTACTCATAAGTTTGCTTGTTGGATGAATTGTTGTATTTTTTCAATATCTTTAATGCCTTTTGCGCTTTCTACGCCACTGGATACATCGAGTGCATAAGGCTTAACTTGATGCGCAGCCTGAGCAGCGGTTTCAGGATTAAGACCTCCTGCCAAAATAATTGGCAACTCAATATCCACTTGGGCTAATGACCAATCAAAACGCTCGCCCGTACCGCCGTAATTCGTTGGGTGATAAGCATCTAACAACAAACCGCTGGCCTGCTGATACGCTTGTGCGAGTTGGGGGATGTTGGTCTGTTCATTGACCCGCAAAGCCTTAATGTACGGCATAGCATATTGTGCGCATTCTAGCGGCGATTCATCACCATGAAATTGCAAAGTATCCAGTGGCACTTCGCACAATACCTCATCAATAAAATATGGATCGGCATTGACAAATAAGCCCACCCGATTAATAAAAGGCGGCAATGCCTGAACAATTTCTAGGGCGCGCTCAACCTCAACATAGCGTGGAGATTTTTGATAAAAAACCAAGCCAATTGCGTCAATACCCAGTAGGGCTGCATCACGTGCATTTTGAGCCTGAGTAAAGCCACAAATCTTGATTTTCATTTATTTTCCTTCAGCGTCTAACTTGGCTCTAATGGTATCACGATCGACCCACCATTTGTCGCCAACGAGCTGTTCAACCGCGCTAGAAAGCTTGGGCAAAAATACCTCAGGCTTATCAAGTTGCAGAGTTTTACGCCATAAATCAAAGGTTGATTGGTCAGTTACATGCGAATGTTCATCGGCAACTGAGGCAATCATCTGCGAGGCAAAGAATGTTAAGTCGTCATCTGCACCGCGACGAATAGAAACAATGTAGTGCGCTACTGCAGCGGCGTAGGCTTTAGTATCAGCACCTTTTGGCGACTCTTCTACTAAATGCTGTAGCATGGCCACGGTAATTTCCGGATCAATTGGGAAGGTAACACTCAACCATAAAGCATGACCTAGTGCTTTCAATGCATCAGGACCTTCTGACAAAAACATTGCATCGCAAGCTTCTGTTGCCAACTCCCACAGCTCGTTGTCTTTCGCCAGATCAAAGGCTGTCATCGCCTTTTCCCAAGCATCCGCTCCCTGATAACGCTCAACTTGAATGCGGGCAATTTCTAGCAAGGTGTTAATCCGCTCTTCAACCGGCGTAGCTGGTGTTTGCTCAGAAAGCTGTTTTTCAAAAAACTCTAGACGTGCAACCAACTGCTCTTCGTTAGCATACAAATCTTCGCCGTCTTCTGCGTCAAATATTTGCTCTTTATTTAGGTATTTTCCCATGGCTTTTCCTTTAGTAAAAGGCCGCTTCTAGGCGGTCTTCCCAATTTTCAGGCGTGTTTTGATAGTCAGGCTTAACATCCATTCGGAAAAAGCGCTCGTCAGATGCTTTAGAAATAGCCTTTAGCACAACAACCAACTCTTCAAAATCATCAATTTGCGGGTTTCCGATCATTATTTCGCTAATTAGTAACATAACATTTGATATTTAACAATAAATGCTTTGCATTTTACACCGACAAGGTCAAAAAAGGCCGTGTGATAATAAGGCTATGGCGCCTTATGACTTTTTCTTAGCCGGTTTTTTAGCAGATTTACTAGTGGCTTTTTTAGCTGTCGATTTTTTTGGCGCAGCTTTTTTGCGTGCTTTGGTTTTTGGCTTAAGCTTTCCAGAAATAGCCTTCTTACACTCTTCCAAGGTTAAATCAACAGGCTCTTTGTCGCCAAATACTTTTTTAATGGTGATGTTTTTTTGCCCTTTACCGCGCTTTTTACCATTCCAAATATACGGTCCAAAGCGGCCATTTAAGACTTGAATTTCAGACTCGTCGAAGGTTTTAATAATACGCTCTGCATCAAATTTTTCCTTGGCTGCAATTAGCTCCAATGCCGTTGCCAGATCTACCTCTTCTGGTATATGTTCTTTTAGAGAGACATATTTTTTACCGTATTGAAGGTAAGGCCCAAAACGACCATAGTTGGCTTTAATCACGCCATAATCGTCCGTTTCACCGACAGTACGCGGCATATTGAATAACTCTAATGCTTCATCCAAAGTAATGGTTTCAATATCAAGCGTACCTCTCAGTGCGGCAAAAGTAGGCTTATCTTCATCGTCTTTATGGCCGATTTGTGCAAAGGCACCATAGCGTCCAAATCGAACACTGACCGGCTTGCCCGATTTTGGATCTTCGCCCAACTCGCGCATACCATGTGTTTCTTCTCTAGAAATATCTGCTGCTGCTTCAATTTGTGCATGAAATGGCTCATAGAAGTTTTTCACCACATTTTTCCAAGGCACGTTTTGCGTCGCAACTGTGTCAAAATCACTTTCTAATTTGGCGGTAAATTCGTAATCAATAATATTACTAAAGTTTTTCACCAGAAAGTCATTCAGCAAATAGGCAACATTTGTTGGAAAGAGTTTGTTCTTTTCAACACCTGTCGTTTCACTAGGTCTTGACTCAACCACTGCATTGTCTTGTATCTCAATCAGTTCGTACTCACGTTCATAACCCTCTCGAGTTTCCTTGCTGACATAATTACGATCCTGAACTGTGGAAACCATAGTAGCAAAGGTAGACGGTCTACCAATACCCATTTCTTCCACCTTTTTAACCAATGAGGCTTCGGTATAACGCGGCTTAGCGCGAGAAAAACTCTCTCTTGCGGAGAAGCTAGCAAGGGTTAAAGCATCGCCCTCGCTCAAATCAGGTAGCAATTTGTCGTCAGCAGACAGATAATCATAAACTTTTAAAAAGCCTGGGAACGTGAGGATTTCACCGTTGGCCACAAATTGTTCATCTGCATTGGATACCACGACTTTAATCTGGGTTTTTTGTAATTGTGCATCGCTCATTTGCGAGGCAAGCGTGCGCTTGTAAATAAGGCTATACAGTTTGGCCGTTTGCTCATCCACCCCATAAATACTTGGCTTGGTCAGATCTGTTGGTCGGATTGCCTCATGCGCCTCTTGTGCGCCCGAGTCTTTAGTCTTAAAGCGTCTGGTATGGTGATACTGCGCACCAAACTCTTGCTCAATTACCTTAGCTGCCGCTTCAATTGCAGTTTCTGATAAGGTAAATGAGTCTGTTCTCATATACGTAATTGATCCTTCACGATACAGATTCTGGGCAATGGTCATGGTTTGCTTGACCGAAAATCCCAATTTTTGCGAGGCTTCTTGTTGTAAAGTTGAAGTGATAAAGGGCGCTTTTGGTGAGCGTTTTGAAGGTTTTTTCTCAATCGAGGCAACCTTCAGTTCTGCTGATAACAACTTGGTGGCAAAAGCCAGTGCTTCTATCTTAGAGTCAAAATCTTTATTGAGCTTAACATCAACCACTTCACCACTTGCATTTACCAGCTCAGCTCTGACTTTGTAAGTTGATACTGAGGCATGCTGGGCAATTTCTCTTTCTCTTTCAACCACAAGACGCATCACCGGAGACTGTACACGTCCCGCTGAGCGTGCTCCTGAGATTTTGCGCCACAATACCGGCGAAATTTCAAAACCCACAAGACGGTCAATAATTCGACGTGCTTGTTGCGCATCTACTAAATGATAGTCCACCGTTCTTGGTGCGGTAATCGCGCTAGTAATCGCGCCTTTAGTAATTTCGTGAAAAACGATTCTAGCAGTATCTTTTGGAAGTTTGAGTGCTTCTAGTAAATGCCAAGCAATGGCTTCACCTTCGCGATCCTCATCCGTTGCCAAATATACTTTTTCCGCTGACTTGACCGCTTTGCGTAATTCAGCAACCACTTTCTTTTTGTCAGCGGTTACTTCATAGGTCGGCTCGAAGTTGTTTTCAATATCGATACCCATGTTCTTTTTTGGCATATCGCGAATATGGCCAATGCTTGACTTAACAACATAATCTTTGCCCAAAAATCTTTCAATCGTTTTTGCCTTGGCAGGGGACTCAACGATAACTAAATTCTTAGCCATTATTGTAAGGTACGGTTTTCATCAAGAAACACAATAGATTCAAGCCATTGAGCCGATATTTCGCCGTCAACACTATTGCCCAATACCATCATAACTACCCATTTCAGATCTTCCAAATCAATACCGACATCGCCCAGTGACATCACTTGCTCGATAATCATTTCACGCTGATTGGCATCTAGCTGGCCTACATTTTCCATAAACAGTAAAAAACCACGCGCCTTAGCATCTAATTTTGATTGCTCGGCATCTGTATAAATACGCATGCTAGTTTGATGAATTAAATCAAACGGCTTAATTTTTCCATCTTGCAAGGTAGCAATATTTTCCAACCAGCTGAGCGCCTTATCAATACCTGCAACATCAAAGCCAGCATCTGATAGGTGAGCTTTTAGCTCACTGTCGTTAATTTCGTGTGCGTTGTTCTGTTCCGCTTCTTCGAAAAGATAATCGAACATATAAGTAAGAACGTCGAGAATATTATGTGTCATGTTATAAATTTTATTTAATTAATACGTAGCCCTGTGCCTGCGTTTTTTCTAGCTTACCTGCTAACTCTAACAAGAGTAACTCTTGAGATACTATCTGTGGGCTGAGCTGGGTTTTTTCAACCAACTGATCAACGCTCAAAGGTTCATAGCTGAGACATTTTAATACTTTAGACCCAGTTTTGTCCATCTCTTTTATAGAATCAGTATTTTTCTGTGGCAGTATATCACTCAATGAGTCCTTTGGTAGCTCCTCAACAATGTCATTTACACAGCTAACCAGCTTGGCACCTTGATTAATCAAATAGTGACATCCTTCAGACAAAGGATTGTGAATTGAGCTGGGAATGGCGAACACTTCTTTACCTTGCTCGGCGGCCAGTTTGGCAGTAATCATCGTGCCGCTCTTAATGCTTGCCTCAACCACTAGCGTGCCCAGACTCAACCCACTAATAAGGCGATTGCGCCTAGGAAAGTTGCTAGCCATGGGGGATGTGCCAATAAAAAATTCAGATATAAGCGCGCCCTGCATAGAAATTTGGTGAGCTAAAGACTTATGTTTTGCTGGATAGATTCTATCAAGCCCCGTACCACACACAGCAATGGTTTTAGCGCCCTGTTCTAAGGCGCCGATATGTGCTTGTGCATCGATACCACTAGCCATTCCAGAGGTAATCACCAAGCCCAGTTTGGCCAGATCAGCTGCAAATTGTTGTGCGTTTTGCTCGCCACCTGTGGTGGGATTTCGACTGCCAACAATGGCCAGTTGAGGATCTTGTAGACAATCAACATCACCTCTGACATATAGTATCGGTGGCGGATCAGCAATGGTTTTTAATTGGGGCGGATAGCGTTTATCAATTAAGGTTAATATGTGGCAATTCTCTTTTTGCATCCAATCAAGATCCGCTTGCACAAGGGCTACATCAGCAGATGCTAAATAAGTCAGTGTTGGTTTTTTAAACAAACCCGTGCTGAATCTATCACTATGTGTGGCAAGAAACACTTGTTGCGGCGTTTCAAAATGTTGCAACGCTTTATAAAATGTCTTAATGCCCAAATGCGGTGCTTTTAATAATAGCAACCAATAAGCCAAATCCATTAGCACCCTTGTCTAAAATCTTAAATAGGGGTCATTGTAGCATCTATATTGATCTACAAGCTATATTCGTCACAGTTAATGCCAAGCGCATTAAGTTATGGTAAAATTGCAAGATTTTATTGAACAATATCCGTTATGAAGCAAAAGAGAACCTTTCAACCAAGTGTTATTAAGCGTAAGCGTAAGCACGGTTTCAGATCAAGAATGAGTACTAAAGCAGGCCGTGCAGTTGTTAATGCGCGCAGAAGAAAGGGACGTAAGCGCTTAACAGCTTAAACCATTCAGATGTCTTTTAGATTAACTCGCCAATCTAAAGTATTAAAACCTAGCGACTATAAATCCATTTTTAATCATGGAAAAATGACTAGGGGAAAATATTGGCAGGTTATGTCTATTAAGACGGATGATTCTCCAGCCAAACTTGGCCTGGCTATTTCTAAAAAAGTACATCGTTTAGCGGTTCAACGTAATCGCTTTAAACGATTAGCGCGTGAAGCCTTTAGGCTTAAACAAGCTCAGCTAGGAAATTGGGAATTTGTGGTCATGGCTAAGCACTCGAAGCCTGCTAACAACGCCGTTATCACGCAGGATTTAGAAACGCTCTTTAATAAAATAGTTGGCAAATAATGCGCTATCTATTATTAATACCGATTAAACTTTATCAACTGTTGATTAGCCCCTTGCTTGGCTCTAATTGTCGTTTTCAGCCTACCTGCTCTCAATACGCCTATGACTCTGTCAAGGATCATGGCATGCTAAAAGGCTTTGTCTTGGCTGCTAAACGTATTGGTAAATGCCATCCATGGCATGAAGGCGGCTTTGACCCAGTACCCAAAAAATAATTTAACTTTAATTAAAAAACAAACTCGATGAATAATCAAAAATTTTTCCTTATTATTGCCATACTTCTTAGCATCTTCTTACTCAACGAGCAGTGGGATAGGCAACACGCGACTGACGCTAATGGTGACTTAATCTATCAGGCAAAAACTGAAAGTGCTGTAGACACCTCTATTAGCAAAAATGCTAACGTGCCAAGCGCTATTCGCAGCAACTCTACTCCTAATGTTCCAGCGACAAAAGCCACTCATAACGGCGAGTTTGTAACAGTCAGTACTGATCTACTAACATTAGAAATTAGCCACAAAGGAGGCACTATTACTAATGCCTGGCTCAATGATTACCCAATTGAATTAGGCTCTATTGCCAATTTTCAGCTACTAAGCGATACGCCTAATGAACTATTCCAAGCGCAAAGCGGCTTATTGCCAAGTGAGCAAATGCCAACACATCACTCGGTATACAGCGCAGCTCAAACACACTATCAAATGCAAGGCGATACACTGGTAGTGCCATTAACATGGGTTGGTGAAAACGGCGCTGTCGTCACTAAAAACTACCACTTTAGCAAAGGTAGTTACGTGGTTAACATCGATTACCAAGTAAGCAATAACTCAAACAATCCACTGGATGTTACCAGCTACACTCAATTAGTACGTAATGCACTAGATCAATCAAATATGATGATGCCAACCTATACCGGTGGTGCCAAATATGATGATCAAGAAGTTTATGAGAAAATTGAGTTTGATGAATTCAACGAGCAGCCAGAAACCACTTCTAAAGGGGGTTGGTTGGCAATGATCCAGCATTATTTCTTTGTGGCTATGATTCCTGAAGCCCAAAGCACGCACAACTATTCCGCCAAAGTTAATAACGGAAAATACTTATTAACAATTGTTAACCCTGCTCAAAATATTGCCCCTGGCGCAACTACCACACTTGGAAAAAACGCCTTATATATTGGTCCTAAAGAGCAGGCGCGTATTGATACTTTGGCGCCAGGTCTTGATAAGACCGTTGATTACGGTATTTTATTTATTGTTGCCAAGCCACTTTCAGAAGTGCTGCACTGGATTTATGAATATGTTGAGTCTTGGGGTTATGCTATTATTATTCTCACCATCTTGATTAAATTAGCTTTCTACAAACTCAGTGAAAAATCCTACCGCTCGATGGCAGGCATGAGACAACTCTCTCCAAGACTGGCCAAGTTAAAAGAAACATATGGCGATGATAAAGAGAAAATGGGTCAAAAGACCATGGAGCTATACCGTAAAGAAAAAATCAATCCAGCGGCTGGCTGTTTGCCAATTTTGGTTCAAATTCCAGTTTTCATCTCTCTATATTGGGTACTATTAGAGATGGTTGAATTACGTCAAACGCCATTTTGGTACTTACTTGACCTGGCTGCACCAGATCCATTCTACATTTTGCCACTCATCATGGGTGTCTCTATGTTTGTACAGCAAAAGCTAAATCCGCCGCCGCCTGACCCAATGCAAGCCAAAATTATGATGGCCTTGCCGTTCGTCTTTACCATTTTCTTCTTGTGGTTCCCATCAGGCCTGGTTCTTTATTGGGTAATTAACAATATCTTGTCAATTGCACAACAGTGGTTTATCAATAAGCGTATTAATGGCTAATGTCATCACCTCAACGGATGACTACAAATTTTGGCGAGATGAAAAACTTGCCAACGCTCAAACTGATATTGAAAACTGCTTAATAGAAGTCGGCAATCCTGCTCAACTATCAGCAGCTGAAAAAACTCAAATTGCCTATTTATGTCGTGTTAATAATTTTGCATTATTTCACACGCCTACTCAGCCAAACTACGAATCTAGCATGGTCAGCTTTAATAAGCAGTTTGGCTTAAAAGCATTTGATCAGCATTTATATGTTCAAGATCAGGGCTTAGCTCATATTACTCAAAGTGGGCAAACAGACCAAGCGGAGTTTATTCCTTATACAAATCGTGCTATTGGCTGGCATACAGATGGCTACTACAATACGCCTGAAGATCGAATTCGGGCGTTCTCTTTATTTTGTATTAATCCAGCACAAACGGGCGGTGAAAATCAATGGATTGATCAGCAAATGGCCTATTTACTCTTGAGAGAACAAAATCCAGATGTGACCAAGGCGCTCACTCATGCTCAAGCTATGAGCATACCGAAACATGTGGTTGATGGTCAAACTAGGCGAAAAACTTCTATTGGCCCTATTTTTTTCACCGATGAGATGACGGGCCAACTTTATATGCGCTACACTCAAAGAAAGAAAAATATCGACTTTTATGATTCTGCTGAAATCAGACAGGCAGTTGAAATTTTGGACCTGTTTTTAGCCAGTAACACCCCTTATCATTTCACTCACACTATGAGTGCTAACCAAGGGATTTTGTGCAACAATGTCTTGCATAAACGCTCAGCTTTTACTGACCAGAAAGACAAGCCTAGGTTAATGCTGAGAGGGCGCTATTTTAATCGCGTACAATCTTAGTTATGATTTCAGGCCATCAACTAGATATTGCAACACAAAGACCCTCTGACAATTTTAATCAACGCCCCGATAATACCGCCATTACCTTAGTCGTCATTCATAATATCTCACTACCCCCTGGAGAGTTTAACAATGACTATATTGAGGATTTTTTTACCAATCAATTAAAGACTGGGCAGCACCCCTATTTTGAAACTCTAAAAGCGCTTAAAGTATCTGCACATCTACTCATCAAACGAGATGGTAGTATTGTCCAGTTTGTTGATTTTAATCAGCGCGCCTGGCACGCTGGACAATCAAGCTTTAATCAAGTCGATAACTGTAATGACTACTCGATTGGCATTGAGCTAGAAGGTACAGATAGTCGTGCTTACGAAACGCCACAATATAGCTCGTTAAATCAAGTATTATCGATTCTAAAATCTCACTATCCGATTACTGATATTAAGGGCCATAGTGAGATCGCGCCAGGCAGAAAGACAGATCCTGGTCCTGCATTTGACTGGAGTAAATTATCATGAAATTATTAAACAAAGCCTATCTTCGCGCTAAAAACATCAAGCTGATCATTTTTGATGTTGATGGTGTACTCACAGATGGCGGACTCTATTTTTCAGATGAAGGAATCGAGCTAAAACGCTTTAACTCATTAGACGGCTTGGGTATTAAACTGCTGAAGCAAAGTGGTGTTGAGCCTGCTGTAATCAGCGCGAGAGATACGCCAAATGTGGCTCATCGCATGAAAAATCTAGGCATTGAACACTTCTATCAAGGCCAAAGCGATAAGCTGATTGCCTTTAATGAGCTGTTAGAAAAACTCTCTCTCAAAGCTGAACAAGTGGCTTACGTAGGTGATGATGTCATTGATCTACCTGTCATGCGCAATATCGGCTTGCCGATTGCAGTTGCCAATGCTCATGACTTAGTTAAAGATAATGCCTGCTTGGTCACAAAAAAGCGTGGCGGACATGGCGCTGTTAGAGAAGTCTGTGATTTTATCTTAAAAGCACAGAATAACTACGATTCAATCATGCGTACTTACTTGGTATGACTGCGTTTCAAAAACTCTGCTACGACACACTTAAACGCCACGTCCCTGCGGGTTCTGTGACCACCTATGGTAACTTGGCCAAACTTATGAAACACCCTAAAGCTTATAGGGCAGTGGGCACAGCTATGAATAAAAACCCTGACGCACCTAAAACACCTTGCCATCGAGTGGTTAAGTCTAATGGTGAGCTGGGCAGTTATGCCTTTGGATCACACTTAAAACAAAAACGCCTTCAAGAAGAAGGCGTTCAGATCGTTAACAATAAGATTGTCAACTTTAAAGACATTTGTCTTTAAAGCTTTTTACTTCTCATCTTCGAAATCATTTGTAGTTGAGCCATCGATTCAGCTAACGCAGCCTGTGTCGAAGAAATGTCTTGATCAGTGTCAGCATTTTCCATTGCTTCTTCTGCTCTTTGCTTTGCTTCTAATGCTTTTGACTCATCTAAGTCATGTGCACGAATCGCAGTATCCGAGAAAATAGTGACAACCGTTGGCTGCACTTCAACAATGCCGCCAGATACATAAATAGACTCAAAACCACTTTCAGTTTCAACACGTACCTCACCAGGTCGAAGTGTTGATAGTAACGGTAAATGCTGAGGATAAATACCTAGCTCACCATTACTACCGGGTGCAAACACACACTTAACTTCACCCGAATACAGAGATTCAGTGGCGCTGACGATATCAACCTGAATCATTGACATTTACGCACTCTCCGCAGCTCGCTCGCGAACTTCTTCAATAGAGCCTGTCATATAAAACGCTTGCTCAGGAATATCATCCAACTCACCATTAAGAATAGCCTGGAAGCCAGAAATGGTATCTTTAAGTGATACATACTTACCTGGAGAGCCTGTGAATACTTCAGCAACAAAGAATGGCTGAGACAAGAAACGCTGAACTTTACGTGCACGAGATACGGATTGCTTATCTTCTTCAGATAGCTCATCCATACCCAAAATCGCAATAATATCTTTTAATTCTTTATAACGCTGCAAAACACCTTGAACGCCACGCGCAATATCATAATGCTCTTGACCAACGATTAACGGATCAAGCTGACGAGAAGTTGAATCTAGTGGATCTACCGCAGGGTAAATACCTAATTCAGCTACTTGACGTGACAATACAACGGTTGCATCTAAGTGAGCAAAGGTTGTTGCAGGTGATGGGTCAGTTAAGTCATCCGCAGGGACATATACCGCTTGAATTGAGGTAATTGAACCTTTCTTAGTAGAAGTAATACGCTCTTGCAATGCGCCCATTTCTGAAGCCAATGTTGGCTGGTAACCTACCGCTGATGGCATACGACCTAATAGTGCAGAAACTTCAGTACCCGCAAGCGTGTAACGGTAAATGTTATCAATAAATAATAAAACATCACGACCTTCATCACGGAAATACTCAGCCATCGTTAGACCTGTTAAAGCAACGCGCAATCTATTTCCCGGTGGCTCATTCATTTGGCCATACACTAAAGATACTTTATCTAAAACGTTTGATTCTTTCATCTCGTGGTAGAAATCGTTACCCTCACGAGTACGCTCACCCACACCGGCAAATACAGAGTAGCCTGAGTGCTCAATCGCAATATTACGAATAAGCTCCATCATGTTAACGGTCTTACCAACACCCGCACCACCAAATAAACCAACTTTACCACCTTTGGCAAATGGACAAACTAAGTCAATTACCTTAATACCTGTTTCTAATAATTCTGCAGCAGGAGCAAGTTCGTCGTAAGCAGGTGCTGGACGGTGAATAGCCCAATTAGCCTCCTCACCAATATCACCCGCATTATCAATAGGCTGACCTAATACGTTCATGATACGACCTAGTGTCTTAGTGCCCACTGGAACTTGAATAGGGGTACCTGTATTAGTTACCTCAATGCCACGCTTTAAGCCTTCAGAGCCACCCATCGCAATACCACGAATTGTATTGTCGCCTAATTGCTGCTGTACTTCAATTGTTAGGCCTGTCTCGGTAACAACCAAGGCATCATAAATATTTGGAATACTGTCTGCCGGGAATTCGACATCAATAACCGCGCCAATAATTTGTGTAATTTTTCCGCTGCTCATTTTGCTTTTCCTTTTTTAAAACTCTATTTGTTTAATTCTATACTGCGGCTGCACCACTAACAATCTCAGAAATTTCTTGAGTAATTGCCGCTTGCCTTGCCTTATTGTAAACCAACTCTAATTCATCAACCATATCACCAGCATTATCAGTCGCACTCTTCATAGCGATCATTCGTGATGACTGCTCACAAGCAATATTTTCGACCAAGCCCTGATAAACGATTGCCTCAATATATCTAACCAGCAAAGCGTTTAGTGCTTCTTCTGCATCAGGCTCATAAATATAATCCCAACGATGGCTCATTGCCTCATCTTCTACTGCCACCATTGGAATCAGTTGTGCTGTTGTCGGCACTTGAGTCATGGTGTTTTCAAATCTATTGTAGGCAACAGACAATTGTTGAATTTCATCATTATCGTAAGCATCTAACATCACTTTAACCGTACCCAAAAGGTCGTCAAAGTGTGGTGCATCACCAAGATCTGTTAAAACCGAATTAATTTTGAGACCTGAATTCTTGAAAAATGAAGTGGCTTTTTTACCAATGGTGCAAATATCAACTTCAATCCCCTTGGCTTGATAATCAGCAACTTCTTTTAGTAGGCTTCTGAATAAGTTAGTATTTAGACCACCACATAAGCCTCTATCACTAGAGATGATAATGATGCCAATACGCTTAAGCTCGCCAACCTCTTTCATATAAGGGTGCTCAAACTCTGGACGTGCATTCGCCAAATGGCCAATCACTTTAGTGATTCTTTCAGAATAAGGGCGTGATGCAACCATGCGATCTTGGGCCTTTTTCATTTTAGACGCCGCCACCATTTCCATGGCCGAAGTGATCTTCTGAGTATTTTTAATACTCGCGATCTGCGTTCTAATTTCCTTTCCAGCTGCCATATTATTTATTTACCAAGTGTGGTTTGCCTTAAAATCATCAATTGCAGCCTGTAGATTGGATGCAACTTCGTCATTGTAACCACCATTTTCATTAATGCTATCCATTAATTCTGTTTGATTAGACCCCATGTATGTTAGTAGTGCTCTTTCAAAGTCAACTACTTTATTCGCCTCAAGATCATCCAATGATCCAGAGTTTGCGGCAAATAATGAAGTTGCTAATTCTGCCACAGATAATGGCTGATATTGATCTTGCTTCATCAACTCTGTTACACGCTGACCGCGATCAATTTGTGCCTTTGTTTCTGCATCAAGATCTGAGGCAAATTGAGCAAACGCTGCTAGTTCACGGTACTGTGCCAAGTCAAGACGAATACCACCACCAAGCTTCTTAATAATATTTGTTTGCGCTGCACCACCCACACGTGATACCGACAGACCTGCGTTAATCGCTGGTCTAATACCTGCGTTAAACAAATCAGTTTCTAAGAAAATCTGACCATCTGTAATTGAGATCACGTTCGTTGGCACAAATGCTGATACGTCACCACCTTGAGTTTCAATAATTGGCAATGCTGTTAATGAGCCTGTTTTACCCTTAACTTCACCATTGGTCATTTTCTCAACGTACTCAGCATTTACACGCGATGCACGCTCTAATAAACGAGAGTGCAAGTAGAATACGTCGCCCGGGTAGGCTTCACGTCCTGGTGGACGTTTAAGAAGTAATGAGACTTCACGGTAAGCCCAGGCTTGTTTTGTTAAATCATCATAAACGATCAATGCGTCTTCGCCACGATCACGGAAGTATTCTGCCATTGAACAACCAGCATATGGTGCAATGTATTGTAGTGCTGGAGATGACGCTGCACCAGCATTAACAATAATTGTATTTTCTAATGCGCCGTGCTCTTCTAGTTTACGCACAACGGCTGCCACTGAAGAATCCTTTTGACCAATAGCAACGTAAACACAACGAATACCTGTGTCTTTTTGATTAATAATGGCATCAATCGCAACCGCTGTTTTACCTGTTTGACGATCACCAATAATAAGCTCACGCTGGCCACGACCAACCGGAACCATTGCATCAATCGCTTTAATACCTGTTTGAATTGGCTGATCAACTGACTTACGCTCAATAACACCTGGCGCCATAATTTCTAATGGAAGAGAACTGTTGGCATCAATATTGCCCTTACCATCAATTGGCTGACCTAATGGATTAACCACACGTCCTAACATCGCTTCACCAACAGGCACTTCAACCAATCTGTTAGTACACTTAACAATATCGCCTTCAGAAAGGTGAAGGTAATCTCCTAATACAACTGCACCAACCGAATCTTGTTCAAGATTCAGCGCCATGCCAAATGTATTATTTGGGAATTCAAGCATTTCACCAAACTGCACGTCAGCTAAGCCGTGAATTCGAACAATACCGTCACTTACACTAACAACCACACCCTCAGTGCGAGCCTCAGCTTTAAAGTCGAAACCTTCTATTTGTTTTTTAATTAAATCACTAATTTCACTGGCGTTTAATTGCATAACTCTTCCTTTTATATAAATTTATAATTAATGTGTTGTAAGAAGCAAGCTGAGCTCATCAGTTCGAGCTTTAATCGACATGTCGATCACTTTATCTCCTAGTTTTACTACCAAACCACCTACAAGAGAATCGTTAATAGTGGCCTCAATACTAACATTTGTATTGTATTTTTTTCCAAGATCTGTAGCAATATTTTTCTCTTCTGCAGCTGTTAACTTGTATGCGCTAATCACTTGAAACACTTTTGCATCGTCAAACGAATTAGCTCGCTCTTCAAATAAAGCAAGAATACTAGGTAGTGCTTCTGCACGGCTATTGTCCAAAACTAATGATAAAAATTCACCTTCCTTGGTATTTAGCTTTCTCTTGGTTATCTGAACGACCAATTCTTGTATTGTGGCATTTTTGTCTTGCTTAGCAACACTTGGAGAATTCAGATAATCCTGCATTTTCTCATTGGCCATCAGTGAGGCTGCCGCCTCTAACACTGCCTTCCAGTCATTGTGAGACTTATCCTGCTGTGCAATTTCAAAAACTGCATTAGCATAAGGTTTGGCAATTGTGACTAATTCCATAATCGATTACTATAGTGTTTGTGACAATTTCGTTAACATGGTTTTATGTGTTTTACCGTCTACCTCTTTCGAGAGAACAGCGTTCACACCCTGCATAACCAAAGTTGACACTTGATCTTGCAATTCATTACGAACACGTACTTTATCTTGCTCAAGCTCTGCTGCTGCTTGCGATTTAACTTTCTCGGCCGCTTGCAAGGCAACATCTTTGGCGTCTTCAACCATACTAGAAGCTTGCTTTGAGGCATTAGCAATAATTTCAGAAGCCTGATCTTTAGACTGATTAATTAGTTCTTGTGCTTTTTGCTCAGCTTCTACCTGCTCTGAAAGTCCGCGTTCTGCTGCTAGCAAACCGTTTTCAATATGCTTTTTACGCTCTTCCATAGCCGCAACAATTGGGGGCCAAATAAACTTCATGCAAAACCATGTGAACATGGTAAACATTATTAACTGGCCAATCATTGTCAAATTAATATTCATAGCTTAAACCTCTGTCTTTAAAGTAACAGTATTTATCCAGCAACCGCAAATAAAATATACATTGAGATACCGACTGCAATCATTGGTACCGCGTCAACTAGTCCCATTACAATAAACATCTGTGTTCTAAGCATTGGAATAAGCTCTGGTTGGCGTGCCGCGCCCTCAAGAAACTTCGCGCCTAATGTACCAATACCTACCGCTGCACCTAACGCACCTAAGCCCATTAAAATTGCACCTGCTAAAAATAGTGTTGCTTGTACTTCTGTCATTTTCTACTCCTGTTTATAAAAAAATTAATGCTCGTCTTTCTGATGAGCCATGTCCATATATACAATTACTAGTGTCATAAAAATAAACGCTTGCAATAATACAATCAAAATGTGGAAAATCGCCCATGGCAATGATAAAGTCCACTGTAAATAAAACGGCAATAATGCAATAAGAATAAAAATCATCTCTCCTGCATACATATTACCAAATAAACGTAATGATAAAGAAACTGGCTTAGCAATTAGGTTGACACCCTCTAAGAACAAGTTAAATATGATCATTTTTTTACCAAAAGGGTGGAACGCTAATTCTGAACCAAATCCTGCTGCGCCTTTTTCTTTAATGCTATAAAAAATAATTAATATAAAAACACCAATAGCCAAGCCGAAAGTGGCGTTTGGATCTGTTGTCGGCACAACTTTAAAGAACACATGATGAGGGTCGGCACCAAAAAATGCACCAATTTGTTGGGCTAGATGTGGCAACCAATCAACTGGGACAAGGTCCATCGTATTCATCAATACAATCCATATGAACACAGTCAGTGCCATAGGCGCGACCATTGGGTTTTTACCGTTAAAAGAACCTCGTACATTTTCATTAATAAAGTCAATGACGCTCTCAACAAAATTTTGTACGCCTGAAGGTGTGCCAACAGTCATGCGCTTTCCAACGCGATAGAATAAGGTTAAGAAGAGAACACCCAAGATAAAGGAAACACCAAGTGTATCCACATGAAATGCCATAAAGCCCATGTCTTTCGCTGCTTCAGAAGTGCTTGCAAATTCCCAAATACCAGTATTTGGATTTTGACCATAGGTCAAGTTTTGCAGATGATGCCTAATATATTCAGAAGATGTTAAAGTTTCAGATGCCATTGTTTGCAATATGCGAGACTCAAATTAATAATAAAAAAACTCAATATAACGTTCAATGGATCTAATCGCTGCATGGCAAATACCAGCAAAACGCCAATCAACATAAGTCGCTCTATTAGGGAAATCCTGGCCAAGCTCACAACTTGTTTAGGGTCCATAATATTTTTACGCTTAAGTTGCTGCATACGCCAATACAATAAGCCTTGGTTTATAAGAGCAATCAAGCCCCCAACAACAATTTCCATAGGTTTGATGATTATACATAAACCGATTCACCGTCGTGAAATATATTTTTATATTATGAAATTTTTACAAGGGATTCTTTTTAATTAGGTTCGAATTGACTATTAATATCAGAGTTTTCTAATGCATTTGACATTGGTTGACGACCCGCGAATAATGAACTCTTTACGCGAAATCTTGTTGAGGAGAATTATATGGCGCACATTGTTGTGATTGGCGCAAGCACGGGTGGACTGCCCTTTGCTTACGATATCAAAAAAACATTAGGAAGCAGTCACCAAGTGACTGTTATTTCTAATAACCCAAACTTTAACTTTATCCCTTCTAACCCCTGGCTTGCGGTTGGCTGGAGAAGTGAAGAGGATATTAGTTTCGAGTTAGAGCCACGCCTTAAACGTAAAGATATTAACCTAATCGTTGGTGAAGCGACTGAAATCAAGCCAAACGACAACCAGGTCATGGTTGGCGATCAAGTGGTTGATTATGATTATTTAGTCTTGGCCACCGGTCCTAAGCTGGCTTTTGATGAAGTAGAGGGGCTTGGTCCTGATGGACACAGTGTTTCTATCTGTACAACAGCACATGCCAAAGTTGCCTCTAGTGAGTGGGAGGTTTTTTGTAATAATGGTGGTGGCCCAATTGTGGTTGGTGCAGTACAAGGTGCCTCGTGCTTTGGTCCGGCTTATGAATTTGCAACCATCATGGATACGGATTTGAAAAAACGCGGTATTCGCGATAAATGCCCCATAACATTTGTAACTGCCGAGCCCTACATTGGTCACTTAGGTCTTGGTGGTGTTGGCGATTCTAAAGGCTTACTAGAATCAGAATTTAGACAACGTCATATTAAATGGATCACCAATGCAAAGGTTGCTTCTGTAAGCGCTGACACGGTCACTGTTGAAGAGGTAGACGATGCTGGCAAAACTATTAAAACCCATGAGGTGGCCACCAAGCACACTATGATGCTGCCGGCATTTAAAGGTGTTGATGCGGTCGCCAAGCTCGCAGAAGTTGACGCAGGATACGTTAATCCACGCGGGTTTGTCATGATCAATAGCTATCAACAATCTCCCGTTAAAGACAATGTATTCTCACTTGGCGTCAATGTTGCCATTCCGCCTGTAGAAGCCACGCCAGTTATGTGCGGTACGCCAAAAACAGGCTATATGATTGAATCCATGGTGACTGCCATTGTGCACAACATTGAAGAGATGATTGCAGGCAATGCGCCCTCACACATTCCAACTTGGAATGCGGTGTGTATTGCTGACATGGGTGATACTGGCGCGGCCTTTGTCGCTATGCCACAAATTCCACCCAGAAATGTCACTTGGGCAAAGAAAGGCAAGATGATGCATTTAGCTAAAATCGCCTTTGAAAAATTCTTTATTCGCAATATGAAAACCGGCAACTCAGAGCCAGCTTATCAAAAATATATCTTTAAGATGTTAGGTATTGAGCGTCTCAAAAAGAAATAAACGTTTAATAAAAAAGCCGCTTTTGCGGCTTTTTTATTGGCTAATTTTTGTCAAACCTGACTACTAGCAATCATTTCAGCTGCCGCCACTCTAGCCTTATCAGTAATGGTAGCACCACCTAAAATGCGTGCTACTTCTTCTGTCCTTTGTTTATGATCAAGTTGCTCAACGGTAGTTTGTGCGCCCTCTTCATTTTGAGACTTGCTCACTCGTAAATGTTGATGACCAAAGCTGGCCACTTGCGCCAGATGAGTAATGCAAATAATCTGATAGTGCTTAGCAAGCTCTTGTAGTTTTCTGCCCACAACCTCAGCCACCGCACCACTAATACCCACATCAACCTCATCAAAAATTAACGTTGGGGTGTATTCACTATCACTACTGACTACTGAAATGGCCAATGATATACGTGATAATTCACCACCAGAAGCTACCCTCTTAAGTGCCTTAAAATCTTGACCCATATTGGTTTTTACCAAAAATTCAACAGCTTCGTGGCCATTCAAATGCACCCCGTCAGATTTTTCATTCAACCCCACTTTAAACTCGCTGCCTGGCATACCTAGCACCTGCATCGCCTCACTAACCCGCTGAGATAACTCATCTGCTTTTGCTTGTCGCGCCTTAGACAGCTTACCGGCCTTACCCTGATATTTTTTAGCCAGTGCATTAAGCTGTTCGCTCATTTCATCAATAGAATTTGCACCGCCGCCAATCTCTTCTAGTTTTAGAGTTAGCTGATCACGCACTTCTAGCAACTCCTCAATGGCACAATTATGCTTTCTTCCCAAAGCATACAGCTCAGAAATTCGATCCTCCATTTCTTGCACGCTTTGCTCATCGGTTGACAACTGGCTCAAATATTGCGTTAGCTCATACACAACCTCTTGAGTTTGCACTTGTGCAGAGCTCAACAATTCAAATCCAGCCTGAAGCCTATCATCCATTTCCAACGCTTCGGATAGTTGCGAGCTGAGTGCTAAAAGCTGCGCATTAGCCCCTGCCTCACTTTCTAGCTGACTGAGAACGCTGGATGTTTTTTCAGTGATCGCTTGTGCATTTGCGCTGGTTTTAAAGTTGGCCTCAATGGTGCTAAGCTCGTCTTGATCAAGCATGGCTTCGTTAAGCTCTTCCAGCTGATGCGAATATAGTGCTTGCTGTTGCTCAATAATATCCTGATTATTTAGCAAATTATTGACTTTTTCATTCAATGATTTGTGTGCGATAACCACCTTATTAAGTGCTTGCTTATCAGCGTCCAGCTGTGCAAATCCGTCTAACAAACGCATTTGCTGATCTGGTCGTAGCAACAATTGATGCTCGTTTTGACCATGAATATCTAATAGTAAGTCGCCCACATTACGCACGGTAGACAAGGGCACGCTATTGCCGTTAATAAATGCTTTTGAGCGACCGTCGCTGCTAATGACTCGGCGCAAAATGCATTCACCCTCATCTTCTAAAGCGTGCTCAGTCAAAAAATTCTGTACGGTTTGATTATGTTCTAGCGCAAAAGCTGCACTAATATCAGCCTTATCTTTACCGTGGCGCACTAAATTAGAGTCAGCGCGCACACCCAAAGCCAAGCCTAATGCTTGTAAAAGAATGGATTTTCCTGCGCCCGTTTCACCCGTAACCGCACTCATACCCGGCTCAAAAGATAAATCGAGCCTTTCAACAACGGCTAAATTTTTAACGGATAACTGCGACAACATAAACTATGTGCGCTTATGAAAGCTTTGATCCCCAATGTAATTTTGAGCGAATAATTTCAAAATAATCATAGTCTTTTGGATGTAGCAAGTGCACAAAACTGCCATGCTGACGCACACGAACCTCTTGACCCAGCTCAATTGGAAACGATGCTTGTCCATCGATATGTACACTCACGCCGGCACCTGCGTCTTTAACTCGAACCACCACCTCACTGCCGCCTGGCACTAATAGCGGTCGATGACTCATCGTATGTGGGCAAATAGAAACCAGGCCAATTGCATTAACGCCTGGGTGCATAATTGGCCCACCACTCGACAAAGCATAGGCTGTAGAGCCCGTTGGCGTGGTAATAATCAGCCCGTCTGCACGTTGATTATTAACAAACTTATCATCAATATAAACATCAAACTCTATCATTTTTAGTGCATCTTGACGGTTCACAACGGCGTCGTTAAGTGCCACACTCTGGTGAATAACCTGTCCATCTTGTTCTATCTGACAAGATAATAAACAGCGATCCTCTTTGGTAAACTCGCCTTGTAAAACTTGCGCAACGATATCAAGCATCTTGCCAACCGACACATCTGCCAAAAACCCAAGACGACCTAGATTAACCCCCAAAATAGGAATATTGTTATCCACAAAAGTGCGCGCTGTATTGAGCAAAGTACCATCGCCGCCCACCACAATAATCAAATCTGCCTGCTCCGCAATTAATTCGTTGCCAAGCACAACGCCTACACCTTTATTTTGTAGAAATGCACTCAACTCGTCAGCGATACCGTCGCTAACAGAGTCATTGGGTTTAGTGATAATGCCGATTGTATTAAACATTGTTATATTTTGCTATTGAATTCTTTAAAATAGCCACTATATAATTGGCTAATAATTAGCTATAAATATACATTAATTGGACAACAAAATGACGAAAAAGCAAGACCAAGACGAAAGTGTTGAAAAAATCGACGATGAAAACATTGAAGCAACTGAGCAAAAAGCGCCAGAGGATGATTTAGAAACTCAGCTAGAGGCTGCCCAACAGTCTGCTAAAGACAACTGGGACAAAGTACTTCGCGCTCAAGCGGAAATGGAAAACCTTAAACGTCGTAACGCCAAAGATCTTGAAAACGCCCACAAATTTGCTCTCGATGGTTTTGTTAAAGCCTTACTTGAAGTTAAAGATTCACTGACTATGGGGCTAAAAACCGCCCAAGATGACAACGCTTCAGTAGATAGTATCACCGAAGGCTTAGAAATGACAGATAAAGTCTTTTTATCAACGCTTGAAAAATTCGGCGTTGAACTACTCAACCCTACGGGCGAAGCCTTCAATCCAGAATTCCACGAAGCTGTCACTATGATTCCAATGCCAGATAAGGAATCTAACTCAGTACTAGAAGTAGTACAACATGGCTTCACTCTCAACGGCCGTTTAGTGCGTCCAGCCATGGTGGTAGTGGTTCAGTAGTCTTTCAAAATACTCATTTGTATCAATTTACCACAATTGTGGTATAATGCTTATAAATTAATATAGGGGTCAATAATGAGCGTATCTATCAGAGTGAATGACGAACTTTACAACCTAGCAAAGACTCAAGCCAAAGCAGAATTTAGAACTATTCCAAGCCAAATTGAGTATTGGGCGCGAGTTGGGCGTGCAGCAATGGACAATCCTGATTTGCCGATTGAGATGGTTGAACAACTATTAATTGCCATCAATGAAGAAAGCGAGCCTTTTGAATTTTCAAGTTAATGGAAATCAAACAAAAACCTTCATTCAAAAAGGCTTATAAAAAACTACACAAAAACCAATTAGAAAAAGTGGACAATGCCATTCGTGCAATTGTCAAAGACCCGCTATTAGGCGAAGAGAAACGTGGCGATCTAACCAGTGTGTTTGTCTATAAATTTGACTGCATCAATCAACAATTTTTATTGGCATACCAATGGAGTGAAGAATATAGATTGCTGTTACTAGTTGGCGTACATGAGAATTTTTACAAGAAACTCAAACATTAAGAATTAAGTGTTGTATCGCCTTGATTTAAGCTCTTCCGCGAAAATTTAACAATTTTCTTGGTGAGAACTTGGCGATTTTTCTGCTTGTCCAGAAAAACCACCGAAAAAGAAGACACCCTATAAAATTACCAATTCATACTAATTTCATTCGTTTTATTTTCTAAACTCGCTTGACTTGCTGTGAGCGTAGCGAGGAAATGCCCTTGGGGTGCAAACACCGAAAATACCGCCACTCATTTTGATAAGCGTTTATTGGTCAATTTTATAAAGGGCAATAAAAAACCCGACATAAAGTCGGGCTTTAAAGAAAAAATAACGAGTACCACTCACTTTGTTTTCTTTTATTGTTTAACGTAAATAGCCGTACCTGAAATTGTTTGCTTTGTAGAGTGGTTACTTACAAAAAATCCGCCTCCATAGCCATTAGGAATAAATGTACCTCCGCCACCAGTTGTAACCTCTCCTGTATTTTGCAAAATAATTCCGTTGGCACCAACCTTGGCTGCCTGTTCTTTTATCTCTTCTAGGGCTAAATCCAGATTGTGCTGCTCTCCAAATCCCATTGCAGATGAAGATTTCACCATGCCAATCACTTCATAATTATCAGGGGAAGAATGATAAACCCTAACTTGTTCAGAATTTATTGCCACTCTTTTAACTCCTGTAACTAATGTGGATCCAGTAGCACAGCCACTCAAATATACAGCAGATAATGCCGCCATAAAAAATCTCAATAACAACATTTTTTGTACTTTCATAATTATCCTTACATGTCTCAAATTTCTTGAAAGTATACATTGCTCTGATAATCGAGACAAGATGAAAGGGCGATGTATAGTCCAAATAGCAGTATTATTTACAATTGGCTAAAAAATCAAAGAATTGATTCCAACTTAACTATGAAAGAGTTAGGGCTTTTGCTTGATGTGCATCACTCAATCATCGGAAAAATTGAACTTGGTGAAAGACGACTCGATGTGATTGAATGGATTGAGTATTGTGAAGCGCTGAATGCTGACCCGTTTGAGTGTCTTGAAACCCTTGTCAAAAAATAACACCTGTTACTATGGAGGAAAGCCTTGCTTTCCTCCAAAACTCCCCTTTTAAAATAAATCCAAATTTTCTTATTGAGGTGAATGACTGGTTTTTCGGTGTTTGAGCATAGCGAGTTTAGAAAAACCAATGAGCAAAATTAGAAAAGTTAAGATTTGTTTTTAGGGCGACCTCTTTTTGGATACTTTTTCTAATCGATAGAAAAAGTATCAAGGCCTCAGCGAAAAAATCAAAGATTTTCAAGCAAGGGTTTAACTAAAAATTTCGGAAATAATTGAAATAACCATTCAAACCCACTCAAAAACAACCAATTACCCACTAAAACTGTCTTTTTGGGCATTATTTAATCTACTAACGATCAAAAATACCAAAATTTCGGAAATTTTAACAATAGATCGATATTTGACTTAGATTGTAAAAAACACATCTCTATGATATAATTTTTGCTCGATTTTGACCTCAAAATTTTTAAAAAATATGGGGCTAAATTTTTTATTAACCATTCCCAAGGAAACATTATGAAAT
>ENA-UZWZ01001164-UZWZ01001164.1-metagenome-genome-assembly--contig:-Day-4-25m-contig-1164_pt1 | contig 47033 bp, 46 predicted proteins | sample MGYA00260346_ERZ794906 | MGnify/ENA metagenome assembly ERZ794906 | reverse complement strand
GTCCCAGTGTGGCTGATCATCCTCTCAGACCAGCTAAAGATCGTCGCCTTGGTGAGCTTTTACCTCACCAACTAACTAATCTTACGCAGGCTCATCTAGTAGCGTGAAGTCCGAAGATCCTCCACTTTAATCCATAGATATTATGCGGTATTAATCCAAGTTTCCTTGGGCTATCCCCCACTACTAGGCAGATTCCTACGCGTTACTCACCCGTCCGCCACTCGACGCCCAAGAGCAAGCTCTTGTCGTTTCCGTTCGACTTGCATGTGTTAAGCATACCGCCAGCGTTCAATCTGAGCCAGGATCAAACTCTTCAGTTTAATCTTTGACTTTTTAGAACATTGGCAACACTTATAAATAAGTGCGCTTTGCGTTCAATTTTTTAAAAGCTTTTTTGCTTTAGTTTTTTATGTGCACTTGCACAATTTAATGTACGAGTGCCCACACAAGTTGTTTGATAAATTTTTAAAGAGCAACTACATTGAGAACTTATATGTTTTCAGTGCAGTGAAAGGGGGAAATTATACAGTGATTAATTCTTGCGTCAAGAACTATTTTGCTTTTTTATTAAATTAATTTCTAAGGTCGTAAATTGGGCTGTAGTTTTTCTGCTAAAACCGCTTTATTAAGCCATTCATCAGCCTCATCAACATCAACAATATTGCCTTTATTATCAAGCATTTCTAAGTCGTTATCGTTCCAGCCTTTGATGCCTAATTTAAGCGAACGAACATGTTTAAATCCCATTTGCTGCATGGTCTGTGCTGCAAGCACAGAACGGTTACCCGAACGACAAACAACAACAATGTTTTGGTTTCTGGCTTCTGCCAGCTTGGGTACGGTGTCGTCGTAGTTCCAAACACAAGCCCCTTCAAGCACACCTCTTGGCACATGTAATGAATGCTTAATGTGCATCATTTCAAACTCATCTTGTTCGCGAATGTCTAACAATATCAAGTCGGGGTTTTGCGCAACTTCTTCTTCTAAATCCCAGGGCATCACTTCACCTACCGACTCTAATGCTTGTTCTACCAGTTTTTGATAATCATCCATGTTTACGTCTTCCTTTATTTACAGTAGCCTTTTTCAGTGACCATCACGGCGACTTCAACCCTTGAGTTGAGCGAAAGTTTCTTTAAGATTGCTTTCACGTGCAATTTAACGGTACCGTCTGAGATGCCCAATTCTCTGGCAATGACTTTGTTGCTGTGTCCGCCAGATATTTGGCAAGCGACTTCTTTTTCTCTTTTGGTAAGCGATTCAAAAGACGTTTCGTTGTCTGTTAATTCGTTTCTTAATACTTTGGCCAGTACATGGGTCATGTCTTGTGCAACAATAATAGAGCCTGTTGCTACTTCGTTTAGGGCTTCTACCAATTCATCTGGGTCCATGTCTTTTAATAGGTAGCCTTGTGCGCCATGCTTTAGACAGTCCCGCAAGTCGTTTTCATCTGTGCTGGTAGTGAGCATAACGACGGGTGTTTTTTCGTTGCATTCTTTCAAGGCTCTTAACACTTCAAACCCTGACATACTTGGCATGCGTAAATCCAATAAGATAATGTCTATCAATAAGTCAGGGATTTCTTCTAGGCCTTGTTCGGGTGATGACGCTGCCTTAGCGCTAATGTTCCTAGACTCTAATAATGCAACAAGCCCGTTGCGGAATAGGGCATGGTCATCAATAATATAAACCTTCACGATTTATCTCCTGCAAAAGTAACCATCACTCGTGTACCTTCCTCTGTCTCGGATTCAATGTTAATTTGAGCACCAATCCTACCAGCACGTTCTTGCATAATATTCATACCAATATTATTCCCCATTACTTCACTATCGAGCGTGTCTTTTTCAAAACCTATGCCATCGTCTTCAATTAACAACTGACATTGTGGTTCAGCAGAAAACAAAATTCGCACATTGCGTGCCTTGGCGTGCTTACGAATATTAGACAGCGCTTCTTGGGTAATACGCATAATTTGCATTTCTACTTCTGGGGTAAGATTAAACTTACCTTCTATATGTAGGTATGTTGCAATGTTTTCTTCTGACTTGAAACTGTCAACCAAATTTTTAAGTGATACTTCAATGCCTCTAGGGTCTAATGGCACACGGAAATTACACATGAGTTCTCTGAGTTCTTGATTGGCTTGTGATATATTTGATTGTAAACTGACAAGTTTTTCATTTGCATCGACTTTATTATCTTGTATTAACATATCTTTTAAAACAGTTACTTGCAACTTTAAACTATAAATAGTTTGCGCCAAAGAATCGTGAATCTCTTGTGATAAAAACAAACGCTCTTGCGAGAGTTCCATGCGCTTGGTTTCTTCATCCAGTCTTGCTTTGTCAAGTGCAATGGCAATATTGTCTGCAATCGATTCAAGCAGGGCACGCTCATCAAAAGCCAATGAAGGCTCAGAGTCAAAAAACAAATTAAACACGCCTAATGTTTTCCCATGATATTCTAGAGGAATAAAAATCGTCCCAACATTCGCCTTGACCTCAGATTTTTCGCCCACACATTTTTTGCAAGTATGCACACTAAACTGCACATAGCTGTCTTGTGTTGTTGCCACCTTGCCACAAAAACAATCGTTACTTAAAACGACAACCTCTTGTCCTTTGTTATCAATCACGCCTCTTTGTGCAACAAGATGTAGTTCTGTATCGTTTACTAGGCGACGTGCCACGCCAGAAGATGCAAGCGTCATTTGCATAAGCATATCTAAAAAATATTCGAACAGTTCTGTCGTAGAGTGCATGGTATTAAGCTTAGATGACACACTATAAAGTGTTTCCAGCGAGGCTGTTTTTTTGCTTAAGCGCTGCACTTGCTTTTGCAAAATATCTTCCATGTCATCATACAAATACTGATTTTCATCAATCAGATGGTTGATTGCTTTTGCCACAGGTTGAAAGATGGTTCTTTGTTTGTCGTTCAGGCGTGCGCCTTGATCAATATTGTAATCAATCACCCATTGTTGCAAGCCTGTAAATGGCGATAAAAAGTCTTTACGGATAGACAAATACAACCCTAAATATATTAACAATATGAATAGGGCAAATACAACATCAGCGGCATTGGGCACGCGATATACAGAAAGTATTGCGTGCCATAAAAATGGCGACAAACCAATGGTTGCCAACAAATAAAGATAAAATTTTGCTTTAATGCCCATTTATAAAAAATGACAAGAAATCATTTGCCAATACAAAAAGAGGAAAAAATTTCACCCAACAAATCGTCAGATGAAAACTCACCGGTAATACTACCTAATTCTTGTGCACTGTAGTGTAAATCTTGTGCAATCAACTCACTGGCATTATCATCCAGTTGGGTCAAAGCACTACGCACATAGCTCAGCGCAGACTCTAAAGCTTCAATATGGCGTTTACGCGCTAATACAACGCCTTCTCCTGTGTCGCTTAAGCCGGCAATCTTTGAGAGTTCTTGCCTGAGCAAATCAATGCCTTTTGCATTTTTAGCACATAAGGACAGTTGTGTTTTCTGCTCCGAATGCACAATACCAGCGGTTTCATTGGTTAAATCAATCTTGTTTTTAACCAATAAGATGGGCTTGTCATCCACGCCCTTCGGCAAGATAGATAAATCTGGGGTTTTGTCTTGCGCATCAAACACCAGTAGCATGACATCGGCACGTTCAATTTCGTTGTGCGCTCTTTTAATGCCTTCTTGCTCTATCTTATCCTCACTCAAGCGCAACCCTGCAGTATCAATAATATTAAGTGGCATGCCGTTGATGTGTATGGTTTCTTTGAGCACATCGCGCGTGGTGCCTGCAATATCGGTGACAATGGCGCTGGATTCTTGCGTCAGTGCATTGAGCAAAGAGGACTTGCCTGCATTGGGTTTACCAGCAATGACGATATTTAAACCTTCTCTTAAAATCGCACCTTGTTGTGCGGAAGTTAAAATGGCTTGAATGTCGGTTTGAATTTTTTCAATCTTTTGCTTCACTTCGCCGGATGCTAAAAAATCAATTTCTTCATCAGAAAAATCAATCGTTGCTTCAACAAACACTCTCAGTTCAATCAACGAACGTGTTAAGGCATTCACTTGCTCAGAAAACTCGCCCGACAAGGAACGCAATGCTGAGCGCGCCGATTGTTTAGAACTGGCATCAATAATATCTGCCACCGCCTCAGCCTGCACCAAATCCATTTTGCCATTGAGAAAAGCGCGTTTAGAAAACTCACCTGGCTCAGCCGCCTGCGCCCCTAATGCGATAGCAGATTCTAATAACAATTGCATCACTAAAATGCCGCCATGTCCTTGTAATTCTAAAACATCTTCACCGGTAAATGAGTGTGGCGCTGGAAAAAATAGTGCCACGCCTTTGTCAACTTCATCACCATCTTGATTAAAAAATGAGCCATAGTGTGCATAGCGTGCTTTGGGCGTTTTGCCTAACATTTTTTGTGCTATTTCACCAGCAAGCACGCCCGACACACGCACAATGCCGATACCGCCTTGCCCAATGCTGCTGGCTAATGCACAAATTGTTGCTGTGTTATTCATGTTTATGTAAAAGCCTCATCCTTAAAATAAGCTGCTAAATATTCATCAAAAGACAGATTATCTGCTTGCTCTATCTCGAGTTGCTGCTGACAAGATTTTTTGGCTTGTTGGTCTAAATACTCAAAATGTGCGGTATCGATTTCTTTTGCAAGAAACATTTCTTGATGTTGCTCTGACCAATAATTGGTATAGTCAAAAAATCCCTGATGGTGTTTTTTCATTGCACTTAATATGGTTGCAGAAGGGGTTAGCTCGGCATCTTCAATACGCTGACCTATGGTATCAACTGCTGCCTGATACTCTGGCCCTAACAACTCAGCACAGTGATAAATTTTATCTATCAACGTCCTACCTAACTCTTGCAACAAGACGCTTTTTCCTTGCTGCATTAAACTGAGTTTCGGCTCGCGCCCTCTGTGTGCGACCAATTGGTCGTTGGCATCGCACTCTACTTGTTCTCGACTGCAAATAACTGGCGAACGCTCTAACAAACAAAACAACAAAAAAGCTTCTAAAAATAACACTTGGGTTTTATCAATCCCCAGCGGCAGACTTGGATTAATGTCCAGTGAGCGCAGCTCAACATAAGCAACACCATTCTCATGCAAGGCATCTAAAGGCTTCTTGTCTGAAACAACATCTGGCTTAGGACGAACAGAAGCGTAATATTCATTTTCAATTTGTAAAATGTTGGTGTTTAATTGCTGATATTCCCCTTGTTTTTTCAATCCAATTTTCTCATACACAGAACAGGGGGTTTGCATACCAGACTTCAGACTATGAATATAGTGCCACAAAGAGTTGTAGTTGGCTTTTACCCCAACCTCATCTTCACGTAAGTTTTGATAACCAATATCCCCCATCCGCAGTGAAGTGGCGTAAGGTTCATATAAAGTAACCTCATTAAACTCAATCAATGAATGTTGCTGATGACCTTTGAGAAAAGATTTACAAACAGCACTTGATGCACCAAACAAATAAGGAATCAACCAACCATAGCGCACGACGTTACGCGTCAACGCCATATAACTTTGATCATTAAATGCTCTAAATGCCTCGCTTGGCGCCATAAGCAAATGGTATTGCCTAAGAAAATCTTGAGCAAAAGAATAATTAAAATGAATGCCTGCAATCGTTTGCATCACACTGCCATAACGATTTGCCAGTCCACGTCGATAAACGGTTTTCATCATGCCTTGATTGCTGCTGCCATATTGGGCAATAGGGATATGGGTCTCTCCTCGAATGGCACAGGGCATACTGGTTGGCCAGAAACTTTGACCTGTTGGCAAGCGGTGATATAAGTATTGTTGGGTTTTAGACAAAAACGCCAACATTTCATCGGCACTATGTACAGGCGGGGTAACCAGCTCAACCAACGACTCAGAAAAATCTGTCGTAATGTTTGGGTGTGTCAACGCACAACCTAGCGACTCTGGGTGTGGTTCTGGAGAAATGCCGCCATCTTCCGATACGCGCAAGCCCTCCTTTTCCAAACCCATCAAGTTTCCTTTTAAAAGCGCACTATGGGGCTTGAGTTGCTGAATTTTTTGTGTTAAATGCACAGCTTTATCCGACTAAAATAGTGTTATTTTACCATTCACTACATCTATGAAAACCATCAAGGCAGTTGTTGGTGTTTTACGCAACAAAAATCAAGAAATATTGATTGCACAACGCAAGCAATCGCAATTTATGGGTGGCTTCTGGGAGTTGCCAGGTGGCAAGCAAGAAATGGAAGAGTCTCCAGAACAGGCGCTCATCAGAGAACTTAAAGAAGAGCTTGATATACAAGTTGAGCACCTAAGCATACAGCAAACAATGACGCATCATTATCAAGATAGAATTGTTGAACTTGATACTTATAACATCGATCACTATCAAAAAACACCGCAAGGGGCTGAAGGTCAGAAAATTGCTTGGGTTAAAATAACAGACTTAAACAACTATAAACTGTTGCCAACTGTGAAACCCATCATCAATTCAATCACCTTACCCGACAAATATTGGATAACCCCCTCTAGCGATCATAGCAGCAAAGCATGGATGGACAAGCTCGAACAAAAACTAATACAGGGCATAAAACTCATTCAACTTAGAAGCAAAATAACGTTAGATAGCACTATTATTGACAAAGTTAGGGACAAATGTCAACAATATAACGTAACATTGCTACTTAACACGCCGGCTAAAGATTTCAATCAAACGCATGGCGATGGCTGGCATATTACCACCAACGAAATGTTGATACTGAGTACCAGACCTTGTGCTAACGATAAATTACTGGGTGCTTCTACACACAATCTTGCTGAGGCACTCAAAGCGCAAGCAATGGGTGCAGATTTTATCGTTATCTCTCCTGTGCAAGCCACACAAACCCACCCCAATACCGTGCCACTCGGCTGGGATAATGCCATTGACGTTGTCAACAAGCTCAATATTCCTGTTTACTTTTTAGGTGGCATGGGTATCCAAGATTTAGATAAAGCTCGCAAACTAGGGGCGCAAGGTATTGCCGGTGTTAGTGCTTTTTAATCTTAAACTGTTTTTGTTAAACCATCGTTCTGGCTAAAGTCAACACATCACAAGATTTCGCCCCTGCTTTCATCAATGTTTTTGCCAACTCGTTGAGGCTTGCGCCTGTTGTCATCACATCATCCACCAACAAGATGTGCTGATACGCTATTGGCTCAGCTTGAAAAGCATCTCTCAATTCTTTTTGCCGTTGTTCAGGATTAAGGTTTGCTAAAGATTGTGTTGCCTTAATGCGTTTGACGCTATGTGCGTCAACCACACAATCGGATTGTTTTTTAATAACACTCAGCATCTCTAAGACTTGATTAAAGCCACGCTCTTTAATGCGTTTTGCACTAAGTGGCATCGGGATAATGGCATCATAATGCTCTAACGATTGATACATATTGTGTAATTTATGCGCAAAATAGCGACCAACACAAAGCTGTTTGTCATACTTAAACGACTTAATCAGCTGTGCAATTAGGTCTTGATAATCATACAAGGTGTAGGCACGATTAAAATGAGGAGAGCGGCTTAAACATTGCCCGCAAAAATCAAGTTTACCCGTCATAGGTTGAGCACAAGATTGGCAACGATTAGATGCATTAGTAAAAGTTGCTTCACAGTCTTGGCACACACAGAAACTTGCGCTCTCCATGCATAGCACACAGGACTGTTTGGGGGTTATTGCTTGCGTGTAAACACCCATGTTAATTCATTAGACAGTGATGGGTTAAAGCCATATCCCTCAACATCAAACGCCTTGAGTGATTCAGGGCTGTGCAATCGATGATCAATCATATAGCGCACCATCAAACCTCTTGCGCGCTTGGCATAAATACCAATGACTTTGTACGCCTCATTTTTAAATTCTTTAAAAACAATATGGATAATTTTGGCTTGCAATGCTTTTTTATCAATGCCTTTAAAATACTCATTAGAAGCCAAATTAATAATCACTTCAGACTCATCTTCATTTAGCACTTGTGATATGCCACTGCCCCAAAATTCATACAAATTCTTACCCTTGTCATTTACCAATTTGGTGCCCATTTCCAAGCGGTAAGGTGCAATCAAATCCAGTGGGCGAATCACACCGTATAAACCCGACAGCATGCGCACCGAACATTGTGCAAACTCTAAATCTTGCACATCTAGACTGGACGCATCAATGCCGTTATAGACATCACCCTTAAAAGCCAACAAAGCTTGCTTGGCGTTACTGAGTGTCAAAGGGGTATTAAAATTTTGAAAACGCTCAAAATTAAGTAGCGATAATTTTTCACTAATCGACATGAGTGCTGCAATTTCATCTCGGGTTTTGTTTTTTAAAATATCAACCAAAACTTGTGATTGTGCCATCTGACGTGTCTGGGTAAAGGCGGTAATATCGCTTGGATTAAAGTCTTGTGTTTTTGAAGGAGAAATAACAGCGAGCATTTGGGTCGGGAAAAATAAAAATATTCTACCTTAATTTTTGGGGCTAAACACCCATTTCAAACATCAGTAGAGTGCGTTTTAGGTTATAATTTGTCGGATTTTTTTCGATTATTACACAACAATGAAAGCGCCTTTATTACATCTACCAAAAGCACACGGTCTGTACCATCCGAATAACGAAAAGGAAAACTGTGGTGTTGGCTTTATTGCGCATATGCAAGGGCAATCATCGCATGCAATTACTGCAGATGCTTTGGAAATGTTGGCACGCATGGATCACCGTGGTGGTTGTGGTTGTGAGGCAAACACAGGTGATGGCGCTGGTATCTTAACCAATATTCCACACGAATTTTTTGCCAAAGAGATTAAAGCCTTATTTGATGTTGATGTTGAGCAAGGTGCTTATAGCGTGGGCAATGTGTTCTTGCCGCAAGACGACAAACAACGTGCCCATTGTATGAATTTGATGGAACAAGCCATTGCTGATGAAGGTCAGACTTTGGTGGGTTGGAGAGACACACCGATTGACACCGACAAAGCAGATGTCGGCGGCATTGCCAGAAGTTCTCAGCCCGTTATTAAGCAACTGATTATTACCAAAGCAGAAGGCATTGATAGGGCCACCTTTGAGCGCGCACTGTTTGTTATTAGAAAGCACGTCTCACATACAATTCGTACAGACGAATCGCTGTCACAGGCTTTATTGTTCTACGTTTGTAGTTTATCAACCACGGTTATTATTTATAAAGGCATGTTGATGGGCTCTCAAGTGCTTGATTTTTATACAGATTTATCCGATGCCCAATACTCAACGTATTTGGCAATGGTGCATTCTCGCTTTTCAACCAACACTTTCCCATCTTGGGATAGAGCGCAACCTTGTCGCTATATGTCACATAATGGTGAGATTAATACACGCCAAGGTAACTTCAACTGGATGCATGCCAGAGAGGGCGTATTAGAAAGCGACTTGTTTAAAGACGATTTAGCAAAAACGCTCCCTGTTATTGAAACCGAAGTGTCGGATTCAGGCAGTTTTGATAATGTTTTAGAATTCTTAATGATGAATGGCCGCACCTTGCAAGAGGCGGTATTGATGATGGTGCCAGAGGCTTGGCAAAATGACGCCAATATGAGTGATGAGAAAAAAGCCTTCTATGAGTATTTTTCAAATGTGATGGAACCTTGGGACGGACCTGCTTCTGTCGCCTTTACTGATGGACATTATATTGGTGCGGTACTCGACCGTAACGGTTTACGCCCTTCTCGCTACTACATCACGCATGATGACCGTGTGATTATGGCAAGTGAAGTTGGTGTGGTTGACGTAGAAAGCGACAACATTAAAACCAAAGGCAGACTGCGCCCTGGCAAGATGTTTTTGGTGGATTTTGAAAAAGGTCAATTACTCAATGATGATGATATTAAATCAGACTTTGCCAAACAAAACCCTTATCAACAATGGCTGGACGAGCAAACCATACGCTTATCAGAGTTGCATTGCGAAAGTGAAGCACATGGTTTTTATCCTGACACTTTGATTCATCGCTTAAAGGCTTTTGGTTATAGCACGGAAACCATGCAATTTATGTTGCTGCCATTGGTTAAAGAGTTGCGCGACCCAGTAGGTTCAATGGGTAATGACTCTGCTTTGGCTTGCCTTAGCGACCAATCTCGCATTATTTACGATTACTTTAAACAGTTGTTTGCACAAGTCACCAATCCAGCAATTGACTCGATTCGTGAGGAAGTGGTGATGTCATTGCGCTCGTCTATCGGACCTGAAGGCAACCTGCTCACCAATAAGGCGGAAAATGTGCATCGCTTGGTGGTTGACCACCCGATTCTTACCAACGAGGAAACCGCGGCACTAAGACATTGTAACCACCGTGGTTGGACCACAAAAACCATTGATATTACTTACGATATCAACTCAGACAAAAACACCGCTGAACTGCTTGATGATATTTGTCAACAAGGCTCGCAAGCCATCGAAGACGGACACAGTTTAATTATTTTATCTGATCGCGAGGTCAATGAAAATCGTGTTGCCATCTCTAGTTTATTGGCATCAAGTGCACTACATCGTCATCTTGTGGCTTGCTCACAACGTACTCAGGCAGGTATTATTGTAGAAACAGGAGAAGCACGAGAAGTGCATCATTTCTGCCTAATGACGGGCTTTGGTGCGGATGCGATTAACCCATACTTGGCGTTTGAAGCGCTTTGGCAAGCACGTCATGATAAGATTATCGACATTGAAAGTGACGACGCTATTATTAAAGCTTATCGCAAAGGTGTTGGCAAAGGCATGCTTAAAGTCATGGCGAAAATGGGTATTTCTACTTTAGAATCTTACAAAGGGGCACAAATTTTTGAAGCCGTTGGCTTGGCGCAAGAAGTCATGGACAAGTGCTTCTTTGGCACCGCCTCACGCATTGATGGCGTTGGTTTTGACATCTTGCAAAATGAAAGTGAAAAACGCCATCAACTTGCTTACCATAGCGACACATTAGACAACTTAGGGCAATATCATTGGCGCAGTGGTGGCGAACAACACATGTGGAATCCACAAACCATTGCCAACCTGCAATTAGCAGCGCGCAATAATGACCAGTCTGCTTATTGGGCATTTGCCAAACACGCCAATGAAGAAGGCACACGCAATTCAACCTTGCGTGGGTTAATGAACTTTAAGAAAGGCAATCCAATCCCACTTGACGAAGTTGAATCTTGTCAAGAAATTGTAAAACGCTTTGCCACAGGCGCCATGAGTTTTGGTTCTATTTCTGCTGAATCACACGAATCTTTAGCCATTGCGATGAACCGCTTAGGTGGAAAATCTAACACGGGCGAAGGCGGTGAAGATGCCAAGCGTTGGACGCCAGATGCGAATGGCGATTCACGTAGAAGTGCCATTAAACAGGTGGCTTCTGGTCGCTTTGGCGTCACCATTGATTATTTAAACAACGCTGACGAAATCCAAATTAAAGTTTCGCAAGGTGCAAAACCCGGTGAAGGTGGCGAGCTACCAGGTACAAAAGTTGACGAAGGTATTGCTAAAATCAGGCACTCAACTCCTGGCGTAGGGCTGATATCCCCACCACCACACCACGATATTTATTCGATTGAAGATTTATCACAACTTATTTTTGACCTTAAACGCTCTAACCCAGCAGCACGCATCAGTGTGAAACTGGTGGCTGAAGTTGGCGTGGGTACGATTGCCGCTGGTGTAACCAAAGCAAAATCCGACCATATTGTTATTGCTGGTCATGATGGCGGTACTGGCGCATCACCACTCACTTCCATTAAGCACGCTGGCTTACCGTGGGAATTGGGCTTGGCTGAAACCCACCAAACCCTAGTGATGAATGATTTACGTTCACGTGTTGTTATTCAAACCGATGGACAACTTAAAACCGGTCGTGATGTCGCCATTGGCGTTTTATTAGGCGCTGAAGAATTTGGTTTTTCTACTGCACCACTGATTACCATGGGTTGTATTATGATGCGTAAATGCCACCTGAACACCTGTCCAGTTGGTATTGCCACACAAGACAAAGAATTACGCAAAAAGTTTACTGGCAAACCAGAACACGTAGTCAACTATCTATTTATGGTGGCAGAAGAATTACGCTTGATTATGGCAGAACTGGGCTTTAAAACCGTCAACGAAATGGTCGGTCGTGTGGATATGCTGGAAATGAACAAAGCCATTGACCACTGGAAACAAAGCGCGGTTAATTTAGACGCACTGCTGACACCAGCACAAAAGCCGCACGAAAATACTGGCACTTACCAAACCAACGCACAAGACCACCAACTGGAATTACAGCTTGACAACGCCTTAATAGAGCAAGCAAAAGCTGCGATTGAAAGCAACGATAAAGTTAACTTTGATGCCAAAATTAGCAATGTTGATCGTGCGGTTGGCGCCATGCTCTCTTCACACCTTGTTAAGACACGTGGCAACAACGATTTAGCAGATGACTCTGTCCACATTAACTTCACTGGCTCGGCAGGACAATCACTCGGCGCATTTTTAGCGCGCGGCATCACCTTAGAAGTTGAAGGCGATGCTAACGACTACGTGGGCAAAGGTTTGTCAGGTGGTCGTGTGATTGTTTATCCGCCGAAAAACTCAACATTTAACGCCGAAGAAGAAATTGTTGCCGGCAATGTCTGTGGCTATGGCGCAACCGATGGCGAACTGTATTTATCAGGCATTGTCTCAGAACGCTTCTGTGTACGTAACTCTGGTGCTGTTGCTGTTGTAGAGGGTATTGGTGATCATGGTTGTGAATACATGACCGGCGGAAAAGCCATTATCTTAGGTGAAGTCGGACGCAACTTTGCTGCCGGTATGTCCGGCGGTATTGCCTATGTTTACAACCCACACAAAACTTTTGACAGCATGCTTTCAACTGGCGCAATGGTCGATCTTGACCCATTTGATACAGACAGCGAAAAAGAGCTAAAGCACTATATCCAAAACCACTATGAGTTGACGGGCTCGCAGGTTGCTGAGCGAATTTTGGGTGACTGGCAAAATGCACTTAAAGACTTTGTATTAGTATTCCCAACAGAATACAAAAACGCACTGAATAAGTAGGTCGCTTGTAATTTTTCCCTTCTACGGCGTTAAATATTAAAAAACACTCAGTTACATAGTTTCACCTATGCGCCTTCGCGTTTTTAATATTGTGCCTTGTACTAGCGACACACAGCAGACCTCTAGAAGGGGAAAGAAAAAATAACTGCGCTTGGACTCGCTTTCGTTGCCACTCTTTACAAAAGATTTATTTAATTTTGTAATACCATAATTTCTAGTTGCCTATTACGACGTTTTGTCTTCTGAGTCATCTTCAAGATTTTCTGTATTAAATTTTGGCATTTCTAATTGAAGCGAATCAACAACTGCTTTTGCTTTATGTGTTTCTATCCTTTCGATGGCTATATTCCATAACTTCTTTCTAGTTTCTAAATCAATAAGACCATCAAAGCCGAGCTCATTGTTTCCAAAAAGCATTACATATATTGCTACGACGTAAATTAACCCTTTGTTATCCCCTTCATCCCCAATAATTTTGTTCCAGATATCTCCTGGCGAATGAAACGAAAAAACGGGACAGGCTACTTTTTTTAACTACTTGAAAAAACACTCGGCGAACAACTCGCACCCGTCAAAACCAATCACGCTCAGAGTAACAACAATCAAGCCTTGCTTGATATCAAGCAAGGCTTGATTGNNTAAAAGATTTTGGTCTTTATACAATAAAAAAGGCGCTAAAAGCGCCTTTTGGTTTGGTCAATAAATTGACTCATTTCAACAAAGGAAAATAGAGGGGTACTATTCTTCTTCAAGGGTTTAAAAAAAAGAATAGCAGCCCTTTGTTGCCTCTCCCCTTACGCATCCTCAGCGGCGCATATACTTGTTTTTCGCAACTCTACCTTTCAGGTTTAGAGTTTTATTTAATACGGTAATAATCGTACAAGTATACGCATATAACCAACATTTTGGGAGAAAAATAATTTTAAATGCGTCCGATTTAAAGAAAATAGTATTTTGTAGCATCCACAAAAAAGGCGCTTTTAGCGCCTTTTTTTATTTTTAGATTGTCATATTTTGCAAGTATTTTTGCTTTGTGCAAGGCAGATTTTACAAAACTTGATTGAGCATAGATAAAACTATGTGATTGAAAGTTTTGGAGAATCTAACGCAGCACAAAGTAAAAAGAGACCGTAAAGTTTTGCAAGTATTTTTTGCTTTTAACAAGGCAAATATTTAAAAAGACGAAGGCGCATAGATGAAACTATGTGACCAAGTATTTTTAAAAATTTAACGCCGATAAAAGCAAAAAGACGAAGCAAAATTAGCCTTTGACTTGCGCCATCACCTCATCTGCAAAATTCTCTTCTTTCTTTTCAATACCTTCGCCGACTTCAAAACGCACAAACGATTTGATTGTCGCGCTTTTTGATTTAACCAATGCACCAACCGTGGTGTCTGGGTCTTTAACAAATGCTTGACCAGAAAGCGTCACTTCGTTGACGAATTTCTTCATGCGACCACCAATCATTTTTTCAATGATGTTATCTGGCTTGCCAGATTCTCTTGCTTGCTCAACGAAAATGGCTTTTTCTCTTTCAAGGATGTCTGCTGACAGTTCGTCTTCAGTAATACACTCTGGCTTAGAAGCCGCAATGTGCATTGAGATATCTTTTGCCAATGCTTCATCGCCACCTTCTAATACAGTGATTACTGCAATACGCTCACCGTGCTTATAAATACCAAGCACGCCATCGCCTGCGTTGATTGTTGTCACACGGCGAATGGTAACATTTTCACCCGTATTAGCAACCACTTCTTCACGTGCTGCTTCTAATGAGCTGCCGTCTTCCATGGTTTGTGTTAAGAATTCATTGATATCAGCAGGGGTGGTTTTTAACGCCAACTCGCCTAATGTATCAACAAAACCAATAAACACGTCGCCTTTGGTGACAAAGTCTGTTTCAGAGTTGACTTCTAATACTGTGGCAGTTTTGCCATCGTCGCTAACATTAACCTTAACCAAGCCTTCTGCAGCAATACGACCCGACTTTTTGGCAGCCTTAGCAGCGCCTGATGTACGCATCAAGTCGATTGCTGCTTCCATGTCGCCATTTGTTTCGCCCAGTGCTTTTTTGCAGTCCATCATGCCTGCACCCGTTCTTTCTCTTAGTTCTTTAACCATTGATGCTGTAATAGCCATACTGTCTCCTAATCTTTATCTTTGTTTTTTATGCAAGAATTTTTTCAATCATTACGCCTTTAGTATCACTGGCATTAACAGCAACACCTTGTTCTTTTGCGTAACTCTCTAACTCTGCTTTTTTCATCGCAGTTAGCGCCGTCTTGTTAAGTTTTTCAGCTTTCTCTGTTACTTCAGCGGCTGGCTTCTTAGCAACTGCTTTTTCTTCAACAGGCTTCTTCTCTTCTTTAACAGCTTCTTTCTTAGCAGGCTCTTCTTTAGCGGCGGTTTCTTTAACAACAACTGTCTTCTTGGCGACTGCTTTTTTAGTTTCCTGAACTGGCATTGAAGCTTTGGCTTCTAACACGGCATTTGCAACTTCTCTGGCATAAAAACCAATCGCTCTGATTGAGTCGTCATTACCTGGAATTACATAGTCGATGCCTTCTGGATTGTGATTGGTATCTACAATACCGATGATTGGCAAGCTTAGTTTTTGTGCTTCTTTCACAGCGTTCTTCTCATGACCGATATCAATCACAAACACCACGTCAGGAATGCCACCTAAGTCTTTAATACCACCTAAGCTACGCTCTAATTTTTCCATTTCACGCGTCATCATTAGCGCTTCTTTTTTACCAAACTGGGTAAAATTTTCTTCCGCTAAAAACTCTAAATCTTTTAGACGTTTAATTGAGGCTTTAATTGTTTTATAGTTTGTCATCATGCCGCCTAACCAACGATGATTGACATAAGGCATGCCACAACGAATTGCCTCTTCTTTCATGATATCACTTGCTGCACGCTTAGTGCCAACAAATAAAATAGAACCGCCAGCTGCTGCTGTTTTTGATGCAAAATTAAGCACATCGTTAAACATGGGTAGTGATTTTTCTAGGTTGATGATATGCACGCCATTACGAGCGCCGTAAATATAACGCTCCATTTTTGGGTGCCAAAAACGGCTGCGGTGACCAAAATGAACACCAGCCTCTAACATTTTTTTCATGGACGTCTTTGCCATAATATTTTCTCCAGGGTTGTTGAAAAGACTTTTTTTGTCTTTTCCTTCCACAGCTCCTACCAGTCAACCCTTCTTTCTCAAAGGGCACCCTGACCAATATGCCAAGCTGCGTGATACATTAAAAAAAACTAAACGCCCACATAGGGCGTTTACAAACTTTCGATTTTTAAGAAAAATCGCAAAGGCGGAATTATACCCAAACTTTGCTATCACAGCAAGCGTTTGGGATAGCACTGGTTAAATACAAATATATATAACTATGCTTTAGCCAACTCTTCGCGCATGGTGTCAATAGTCGCTTTATAGTCATCTGTATTAAAGATGGCAGAGCCGGCAACAAAGGTGTCTGCACCTGCTTGCGCAACTTCACGAATATTGGCAGGACCCACACCACCATCAATTTCTAAGCGGATATCTCTACCGCTTGCATCAATCATTCGACGCACTTGCTTACATTTCTCTAAGGTGTGCGGGATAAAGGCTTGTCCACCAAAACCAGGATTAACTGACATGAGCAAAATCATGTCTAGCTTGTCCATAACATTGTCTAAAACATGTAATGGCGTTGCAGGATTGAACACCAAGCCCGCTTTACAGCCACCTTCTTTAATCATGGCTAATGATCTGTCAATATGCTCAGAAGCTTCAGGGTGGAAGGTAATGTATGATGCGCCTGCAGCAATAAAGTCAGGAATAATTCTATCCACGGGCTTAACCATTAAGTGCACATCAATAGGTGCGCTTACACCATGATTTCTTAGTGCTTCACAAACCAATGGACCAATGGTTAGGTTTGGCACATAGTGATTGTCCATCACGTCAAAATGCACAATATCAGCGCCTGCTGCTAACACGTTGTCCACTTCTTCGCCTAACTTGGCAAAGTCTGCTGCCAAAATTGAGGGTGCAATAAAATTAGATTGTTTCATTCTTATCTCCTGTTCTCTGTTTTCTAAGGGTTTTAAATTGTTTATCTTGAGTTAACTTAAAGCTATTAAGCTTTTCCCAGTCATTTCATCGGGTTGTTCAATGCCCATCATCATTAATAGTGTCGGTGCAATATCAGACAAAGCACCCGTGCCAGGCTCTACAATTTCTGCTTCGCGCTCACTCACAAATATTAATGGCACGGGGTTATTCGTGTGTGCGGTATGTGCCTCGCCCGTCTCAGGGTTAACCATTTGCTCGGCATTGCCATGATCCGCCGTGATTAGCATTTCTGCGCCCTCAACTGAGCTTAGTGACTGATAAACCACACCCAAGCACGCATCCACTGCTTCCACTGCCTTAATAGCCGCATCCAATCTTCCAGAGTGCCCAACCATGTCGGTGTTGGCAAAATTACAAATGATTAAATCGTATTTTTGGCTCTCGATATTTTCAGCCAATTCATCGGTTAATTCAAAGGCGCTCATTTCTGGCTTCAAATCGTAAGTTGCCACATCTGGTGATGGAATCAATACACGGTCTTCGCCATAAAATGGACGCTCAATACCACCATTTAAGAAAAACGTAACGTGTGCGTATTTCTCAGTTTCGGCAATCCTGAGTTGCGTCATACCTAGGTTAGACAGATATTTTCCTAATACATTGTTTAACTTTGCAGCCGGGTAGGCCACTGGCAAATTGAACTCTTTTTTGTATTCTGTTAAGCAGGTAAATTGCGTTGGTATAAAGGTGCCACGAGAAAAGCCTTGGAAGTTCTCATCGGTCAACGCTTGGGTGATTTGCCTAGCACGGTCAGCGCGATAATTCATAAATATAATCACGTCGCCTTTTTTCATTTCCGTTGGCGCTTTAATCACAGTTGATTGCACAAACTCATCAGTTTCGCCACGCTCATAAGCCATGTCAATCGCCTCTATGGCACTCTTTGCCAAAAACTTACCCCTACCTTTGGCAATAAGCTCATAAGCACAGCGTATACGTGCCCAACGATTGTCTCTGTCTAAAGAAAAATAGCGACCAATGACACTGGCGATTTCTCCCACGCCCAGTTCAGCAATTTTGTCTTCTAATTTTTGAATGTAGTTTTTTGCACTTTTTTGTGCACAGTCTCTGCCATCAGAGAACACGTGCAAATAAACTTCTTTGCAATCGTGTTGTTTGGTCATCTCTAACATGGCGTGGATTTGCTCCTCATGTGAGTGCACACCACCATCAGAAAGCAAGCCCATAATATGAACAGCTTTATTGTTATCGTTGGCGTATTCTAAAGTGTTTTTTAAATTTGGGTTTCTGAAAAAATCCCCATTTCCAATATCGTTGTGAATACGCGTAAAATCTTGTTTAACAACACGCCCAGCACCAAGATTAAGGTGTCCCACTTCTGAATTACCCATTTGCTCGCCTGGCAGGCCTACCTCTTTACCGCTGGTTGAAATTAAAGAGTGTGCAAACTGTTTGTTGAATTTATCCCATACTGGGGTTTTGGCTTGGGCAATTGCATTATTCTGTGTGACTTCCGAGTATCCCCAGCCGTCTAAAATAATTAATACCTTGGTTTGTTTTTTGCTGTTCATTATCGCGACGATTATATCATTATTCGCATCTATACATTAAACAAGAAGTGAATGACATCACCGTCTTGAACGATATATTCCTTGCCTTCTGAGCGTAGTTTGCCTGATTCTTTTGCGCCTTTTTCGCCTTGACATTCAATAAAATCCTCAAAGGCAATGGTCTCGGCACGAATAAAGCCTTTTTCAAAATCGCCATGAATTTTGCCTGCTGCCTGAGGCGCGCTATCACCAACATTAATGGTCCATGCACGCACCTCTTGCACCCCTGCAGTAAAGTAGGTCTGCAAACCTAATAATGCATAGCCTGCTTTAATCAATCTATCCAGACCCGACTCATCTTGGCCCATTTCAGATAAAAACTCTTGTTTTTCTTCACCTTCTAACTCGGCAATTTCCGCTTCAACATCCGCACAAATAGTCACCACTTGTGCATTTTCTGTTTGTGCAATTTTAACAATTGTATCTAAATATGGATTGTCATTAAAGCCTTCTTCGCTAACATTGGCAACATATAAAACTGGCTTAATGGTCAGCAACTGGAAGCCCTTTAAGAGCTTTCTCTCATCTTCATCAAAAGACAAGGCACGAATACTTTGACCGGCTTCAAGTGCTGGCAAAATCTTTTCCAATAATGCCTTGAGCGGTATGCCGTCTTTTTGACCAGATTTGGTGTTTTTAAGTGCTTTTTGGTACAGTTTTTCAACCACCGCTAAGTCTGCTAAAACCAATTCTGTGTTAATAATTTCAATATCATCAGCAGGAGAAACTTTCCCGGCCACGTGCACAATATCATCATTATCAAACCCGCGAACCACGTGCACAATCGCATCGGTTTCACGAATATTGGTGAGAAATTGGTTGCCCAACCCTTCACCCTTTGAAGCGCCTTCTACCAAACCCGCAATATCAACAAACTCCATGGTGGTCGGTAATATTTTTTTCGGATTCACAATGGCGGCTAATTGGTCTAGGCGCTTATCGTTCATCGGCACAATGCCAACATTGGGCTCGATTGTACAAAATGGATAGTTGGCCGATTCAATACCCGCTTGTGTCAGTGCATTAAATAAAGTTGATTTGCCAACATTGGGCAAACCCACAATACCACATTTAAATCCCATATAGCCTCTCTTATTCTTGTGTGTGTAGTTCTTTCATTGCAAATTCAACATCACCCTTTACCACTGGCTCAATGACATGGAGTGAATCAAGCAATGCATTTTGAATTGGCTCAAGTTCAGACTTGTTGGGCGCATGTAAAACAAAGTCTGCTACTTTTGATTTGTCGCCCGGATGCCCGATACCAATTCTTAATCGATAGAAATCTTTACTGCCTAAGGCACTAATGGTGTCACGTAATCCGTTGTGTCCGCCATGGCCGCCGCTAAATTTAATTCTAGCCACCCCAGGATTGATGTCTAATTCATCGTGGACAATCAGTATTTCATCTGCATTTACCTGATAGAACTTAGCAATGCTTTGAATCGAGCGACCAGAGGCATTCATGTAGGTGTTTGGTTTTAATAATCGAACGTTTGTATTGGCAATGTTGACCTGCGTCACTTCACCAAAAAACTTAGCTTCTTTCTTAAAAACACCAGAATACGCATGCGCAAGCGCATCGCAAAACCAAAAACCCACATTATGACGATGTGCCTGATAGTCCTTGCCTGGATTACCCAGCCCAACAATCAGTTTAATCGCCACAATAAGCGCCAATCAAAGTTTTACTCTGAATCGCCTTCAGATTTATCGTCAGCACTTTCGCCTTCAGCGCCTTCTTCAGCCTCAGTATCAACAACTTCTGCTTCGACTTCTTCAGCCATGAGTCTTGGCTCTTGAACCGCAACAACGCTTTGATCATGTGCTTCAATATCACCATGTGTTAATGCAGTAATCGTCACGCCTTCTGGCAATCTCAAGCCTGTTAAGCTGATGTGGTCATCCATTGCTAAGTTGCTAATATCAACTTCAATGGCGTGTGGTAAGTTTGCCGGCAAACAAGAAACCTCAATTGCGGTAACAAACTGGTTAAGAATAGCGCCAAGACGTATTGCATCGTTGTCTTCTTCGCCAACAAAGTGTAGTGGAATACTGGTAACAATTTCCTTTTTCATGTCAACACGTAAAAAGTCTACGTGTGCAACAAGATTTTTAGCAGGATGACGCTGTAGGTCTTTAATAATAACCGGCTCAACTTTTTTGTCAATTGATAAATCTAAAACCGACGTATAGGTTTCTTCGTTTTCTAAAAGATGTGTTATCTCATGTAGATTTAGTGTAACCGTGTTAGCCTCTTTGCCTGCGCCGTAAACGACAGCAGGAACTTGCTCTTGGCGACGCAGGCGGCGGCTCGCACCTTTCCCCTGGTCTTCGCGCATTGTAGCGTTAATTTTAATACTCATTTTTTTTCCTTTTCTAAAAAATAAAAAACACCCTGTTAACGGATGTTATCAATAACGATATGTCTTGCGACCAGACATACCGAGCGGGTTATTTTACCCGAAAATTAAGTCTTATGGGGTTGTTGCATTCTGAATATTTTAACGCTGACCTTTGCTAATTCAGCTATCTGGACTTCATCCAAAGTATCAAAGCAAGTGCAGTTCCAACACCACCGGCAACCCACAAATCATTTGCTGCTAAAATGCCTGAAAGAATAAGCAGGGCGCCTGAAAAAATAGCGGCGGTTTGCTTTTTATTGTTGTCTTTGAGCTGTTCAACAATAGCATCGGTTTGCTTGTTATGAAAGTGATCAATATGCTTGAGTTTGTCCATTTGTTTAAGCGCGTTAATCATCAGGTCTGGCAACTCAGGAATCTCTTTTAAAAGTTCTGGCGCTCTTTCTTTGAGTTTTTTAATTGTACTTTTCATGCTGTATTTTTCTTTCACTAAGTCTTCTAAAAAAGGTTTTGCTGTTGCCCATAAATCCAATTGCGGATAAAGTTGCCTGCCCAAGCCTTCGATGTTTAACAAGGTTTTATCCAATAATAACAATTGCGGCTGAACGGTGATGTCAAAATTTTTCGCCTCTGCCATCAAATCCATGAGCACTTGTCCAAAAGAAATTTCATCCAAAGATTTTTCAAACATTGGCGCACAAATTCGACCGATTGCTTGCTCAAAAGCACGAACATCGGTTGTTGAACTTGCCCAACCTGAATCAATATAAGCTTTGGCAACACCATGATAATCTTGATTAAAAAATGCTAAGAGCATATCAGCCAAAAAATCCTTGTCTGCTTCATCCAACACGCCCATAATACCAAAGTCAACGCCAATATAGCGTCCTTCTGGGCCAACAAAAATATTACCCGGATGCATATCTGCATGGAAAAAATTATGCTTAAACACTTGGGTAAAGAAAATAATCACGCCATCTTCTGATAGTTTTTTAAGGTCAACACCGTCGGCTTTAAGCTGTTCAATATCACCCACTGGTGTGCCATAAATACGCTCTGTCGTTAACACGTTCTCGCTACACAAATCCCAATGCACCCTAGGCACGTAAAGCAAATCAGAGCCGCTAAAATTTTGCCGTAGTTGCGCTGCATTTTCCGCTTCTTTGAGCATGTTCAACTCGGTTAAAATAATTTGCTCAAATTCAGCAACTATTTCACTTGGGCGTATTTTTTTACTAATCGGGTATTTATTAACAAACTTCGCCAAATCGTACATTAACGCAATATCACGCTGAATAATTTTTGCTATATTAGGTCGCACCACTTTAACCACAACCTCATCCCCTTGATGGGTAATGGCAGTGTGCACTTGCGCAATGGAAGCGCTGGCAAGTGGCTCGATATCAAACGTTTTAAACAACTGATTAACATCGCCCTCTAAAGAGGCTTCAATCATGACTTTAGCTTGTTCACTGTCAAACGCAGGGCAACCGTCTTGCAGTTTGGCGAGCTCGTCGCCAATATCTTCAGGCAACAAATCACGACGTGTGGATAGGGTTTGTCCGAATTTAATAAAAATCGGACCCAACTCTTCAAGCGCCAAGCGAATACGCTGCCCACGGGTGAGTTTCTTTCGAGGAATGTAATGCCAAGGCGTGAGATAAAGTAGTGGTTTGTAACGTTTTAGAAATGAAGCCGACAATAATAAGGCGTCAATACGATAACGCATCAAAACACGCAAAATAGCAAGCAGTCTAATGAAATTACGCATTAGTGAAAGCGCTTGGGTGCAATAAGTAAGTTGACAGCTTCGTCTTTAATGGCTTCTAAAGGGTTGTCAGCATCTTTAAATTTTTTCACAACTTTGCCCACTTCATGCGCAATAATGTCGCCTGTCCATTTAGACAAGGCTTCTTCAAAATCAAAGTCCACTTGCTGCAATAAATCAACCAGTAATTGTGCTGTTTTAACATCACCATGAATCATGATTTTGTCTTGTCGCAACAAGTCGGTTAAGTCTTCGCCACGAATCAGTGCCAAAAAACTTTCGAATTGTAGTTTAATGTCAACATCGGCTACTTTTTCAACGCCATCGCTGGTTACAAAAATACGTGCATTCGTGCAAATAAAGTTAACTTCTACGGGCAAATCTTGCAGGGAAAAATGTAGTATTTTGCCTTCTAAGGCGCCAATATCAATTTGCTGCGCATCCAATAAATGGTTTAACGCTTTTTCTAAAACTACAGTTTGAAATTTTTGCATCATAATAGAAAGAACTGATAAGCCCGGCTTATCAGTTGATTTTAATGCCTTTGTGTAGTGCTACAATGCCGCCTGACAAATTGTGGTATTCACAGCTGCCAAACCCTGCATCTAACACCATTTTTTTAAGCGTTTCCTGATCGGGGTGTTTGCGAATAGACTCTGCCAAATATTGATAAGACTGCTCATCATCGGCAATAATTTTGCCCAGTTTTGGCATGACGCTAAACGAATACATATTGTAGAATTTTTCCAACAACGCGATGTCCGTTTTGGAAAACTCCAAAATCAGTAAGCAACCGCCTGGTTTTAGCACACGATACATTTCTCGAATACATTGTTCTTTGTCGGTAACGTTACGCAAACCAAAAGCAATAGATGCGCAATCAAAGCTGTTGTCTGCAAAAGGGATTTGTTCGCCACTCAGTTGTACAAATTCCACGCCTGAGACGCCTTTGTTGAGTAAGTTTTTGCGCCCTTCATTCAACATAGCGGCATTAATATCAGACAACACCACTTGTCCAGAGTCGCCCACTTTCATCGCAAAAGCACGCGCCAAATCTCCAGTACCGCCAGCAATGTCCAACACCTTGTCACCGGTTTTTACGTTGGATGATGCGATGGTATAGTGCTTCCATAGACGATGTGCGCCAAATGACAACACATCATTCATCAAGTCGTATTTGCTGGCAACTGAGTCAAACACGCCACGTACTAAACTTTGTTTTTCTTCAGTGGCAACATCTTTAAAGCCAAAATGTGTTGTTTTTTCCATAGGTTCTTTTAAATGAAATTAATTACTTTTTTGGGTAAGACCTAAAATCTGCACCCTTATAAATTTGTGTTGGTCTAAAAATACGGTTGTGTCCAACTTGTTCATGCCAATGCGCCACCCAACCAGCCGAACGTGCCATGGCAAAAATAGGCGTAAAGTGCGCTCTAGGAATTTTGAAAATTTCAGAATATAAAATGCCAGAATAAAAATCAACATTGGGATAAACGCCTTTAGATGACAATAACTCTTCACAGACTCTTTCAACCTCTAAAGCTGTTTCAAAACGCTTGGAAAGCACAATATTGGCTTTTTTGATATACGCCTCAATCATGCCTTGTAAGATTGTTGCACGCGGGTCTTTAACACTATATTCTCTGTGCCCCATACCCCAAATAACTTGTTTATTTTTAAGGCGCCCTTCAATATAGCCACGTGCATTTTTTGCCTCACCAATCTCATCAAGCATGTTCAATACATCTTCGTTTGCACCACCATGCAACGAACCTGCCAAAGTGCCAACTGCCGCTGAAATTGAGGCAAATGGGTTGGCGAGTGTAGAGGCGGTTACCATGGCTGAAAAAGTACTGGCATTAATCGTATGTTCGGCGTGCAAAATCAAACAAGCGTCAAACAACTTCACAATATCGTCATCAGGCTCTTCACCAAACGACATGTACAAAAAGTTTTTTGCATAGGACATTTTCTTGCTTGGCGGAATAGGGTCATAACCAGATCTAATGCGCGCCCACATTGCCACCAAGGTGCTCATATTTGAAATAATCTTAGTCAGTGCGCTTTGTGTGTAGACCGAGTTAGGGTCTTGAGCACCTGCACCCGGATAAAAAGTTGCCATGGCGGCAATAGAGGTTTGCAAAACATCCATTGGATGACCGTTGGCTGGCAATGCCCACATCATGGAGCGAATATTGCGCTTAACTTCATAACGTTTGTGTAAAACGGTTTTAAAGTCCTCAAATTTATCTTTATCTGGCAATTCTCCGTCTCTCAGTAGCATTGCTACCTCTTCAAACGAAGCGTGTTTAACCAAATCCTCAATTGAATAACCACGATATGCTAAAACGCCATTTTCTCCGTCAATTGAAGAAATGGATGACTCTGTTGCTGGCACGCCTGCCAGGCCTGGAATATATTCGATCATAATGCCCCCTAAAGCTTATACTGAAAATGATGAGCCACAACCACAAGTGGTTTTGGCGTTAGGGTTATGAATAATAAAGCGAGCACCTTGTAGGTCCTCTAAATAATCAACCGTTGCGCCAATCAAATACTGGTAACTCATCGGATCAACGACCAATTGTACGCCGTTTTTTTCAACACTAGAATCTCCTTCTTTAATTTTTTCATCAAATGAAAAACCGTACGAAAAACCAGAGCAGCCACCGCCTGTAATGTACACGCGTAATTTTAAATTGTCGTTTTTTTCTTCTGTAATAAGCGCCGATACTTTTTTGGCAGCGTTGTCGCTAAAAATAATATCTGCTGTCTCTAAAGTCTGTACTGCTTCCATTGTGTTTCTCCTTTAAGGCATTAATCCAACTTGCTCTAAGCCCAAGTTTTCATCCAGTCCAAACGCTATATTCATGTTTTGAATGGCTTGCCCAGATGCACCTTTAACCAAATTGTCAATCACTGATATGACGATTAGTTTATTACTATCAGGGGCTTTTTGCAAGCTGATTTGACAAAAATTAGACCCTTTTATACTACGTGTTTCTGGCGTATTACCAGCACTTAGAACGTTCACAAAGGGTTCATCTTTGTAAGCATTTTCAAACAATGATTGCACGTCTTTATTGTTGTCTAATAAATCCACATAAAGCGTGGCTTGCATGCCGCGAATCATCGGCACAAGGTGTGGCACAAAAGTGAGTTCTGCACTTTCGCCTGCCAATAAAGACAAGGCCTGTTTAATCTCTGGATAATGGCGATGTCCGGCAACACCATAGGCTTTAAATGATTCACTGGCTTCGCACAACAGCATTGCCTGATTAGCGACACGCCCAGCGCCACTCACGCCTGATTTACAATCAGCAACAATACTGGATACATTAATCAACTTATTCTCAATTAAGGGTTTTAGCCCTAATTGAATAGCGGTTGGATAACAGCCCGGATTGGCGATAAGGCTGGCGTTTTTGATTTGTGCACGGTTGATTTCACTCAGTCCATAAACCGCCGATGCAAGCAAATCATCTTGCGTGTGGGCTAAACCATACCACTGCTGATATTCGTTTTTGTCTTTTAGGCGAAAATCTGCACCCAGATCAATCACTTTAATGCCTTTTTCAATAAATGCACCTGCGTTTTCCATGGCCACGCCGTGCGGTGTGGCAAAAAATATCACATCACATTCATCTAGGATTGCATCATCTGGCAATGAAAAAACCAAATCAGATTGTCCGAGCATTGAGGGAAACACCTCATCTACGCGTTGACCTGCCTCTGAACGAGAACTAATCGCTATCACTTGCGCTTGTGCATGGCTGTGTAAAAGACGCAACAACTCAGCGCCTGTGTAGCCTGTACCGCCAATGATGCCTACTTTAATCATTAGTGTGTTTCTCCCAACATTTTCTCAAGGTAATGAATGTTCATGCCACCTTTGCGGAATGTTTCATCTGCCATAATACGTGCCTGTAAGGGGATATTGGTCTTAATGCCATCAATCACTGTTTCGTCCAAAGCATTTTGCATTTTGATAATCGCACCCAAGCGAGTGTCAGCAAAGGTAATCAATTTACCAATCATTGAATCGTAATGTGGCGGCACACTATAACCGTTGTATATGTGTGAATCAACACGCACACCTAAGCCGCCAGCGGCATGGAATTGGGTAATCTTGCCGGGTGATGGCATAAAATTATTTGGGTCTTCTGCGTTAATACGGCATTCAACAGCAAAGCCTTTAATCTCCACGTCATCCTGCGTAAATGAAAGCGCTTGACCGTCTGCAATTAATATTTGCTCACGCACAATGTCAACCCCTGTAATCATTTCTGTCACTGGGTGTTCAACTTGTACACGTGTGTTCATCTCAATAAAATAAAATTCATCATTTTCAAACAAAAATTCAAAAGTGCCCGCACCACGATAATTGATTTGCTTGCAAGCCTCAGCGCAAACACTACCAATCTTATTACGCAACTCAGGGGTAATCCCTGGTGCAGGCGCTTCTTCTACCACTTTTTGGTGGCGACGCTGCATAGAACAATCACGTTCACCTAAATGCACGGCATTGCCATGTTCATCAGCCAATATCTGTATCTCAACATGGCGTGGCGTGGTTAGGAACTTTTCCATGTACACTTCTGGATTGCCGAAGAAACTTTGGGCTTCGGTCTTGGTAAGCTCAATTGAACTCAACAAATCCTCTTCTTTTTCAACCACACGCATGCCACGACCGCCGCCGCCGCCAGAAGCTTTAATAATAATTGGAAAGCCAATTTTGTTAGCAAGCGCAATATTTGTATTGCCATCTGTGCCCAGTCCGCCATCAGATCCAGGCACACAAGGCACACTTGAGTCTTGCATTGCCTCAATAGCTGCCACTTTATCGCCCATCACACGAATGTTTTGGGCGCGAGGGCCAATAAAGATAAAGCCACTTTCTTCAACCCGTTGGGCAAAATCTGCATTTTCAGATAAAAAACCATAACCCGGATGAATCGCATCAGCATGCGTTACCTCAGCAGCTGAAATTAGCGCTGGAATGTTTAGGTAACTTTCTGTTGATGGGTGTGGACCAATACAAACCGCTTCATCTGCCAAACGCACATGTTTCAAGTCCTTGTCAGCTGTTGAGTAAACAGCAACAGTCTGAATGTCTAGTTCCTTACAAGCGCGCAAAATACGCAACGCGATTTCGCCACGATTGGCGATTAAAACTTTATTAATTTTATTCATTGAATAACTGCCTTATTGGATAACAACCAAGGTTTGACCAAACTCAACCGCATCACCATCGCTACACAAAATTTCAGTCACTGTGCCTGATTGATCTGCTTCGATTTGGTTCATAATTTTCATGGCTTCAACGATACAAATGGTATCACCTTGGTTAACGTGCTGTCCAATTTTAACAAACGCTGCAGAAGTCGGTGATGCAGCGCCATAAAATGTACCCACCATCGGTGAAGCAATTGGGTGTCCATCAACTGCTGTTGCTTCTGTTGCTTCAACAGCAGAAGCAACAGGCGCTGCGGCAACAGGCGCTGCTACAGCAGGTACTGCCATTTGCATGGGTACATTATTGACTGGTGCATCGCCATAGCGAGAGATACGAACCGACTCTTCGCCCTCTACAATTTCAATTTCTGCCATACCAGAGTCTTCTAACAACTCCATTAATTTTTTTACTTTACGAATGTCCATTTTTAATGCTCCTTGATATATGTAATTGCTGCACTGAGTGCAAATTCATAGCCTTGTGCGCCAAAACCTGAAATTACCCCTTGCGCAATGTCTGAAAAATAAGATTGCTTGCGAAACGCTTCCCGCTTATAAACATTAGACAAATGCACTTCTGTAAAAGCAATGCCTGTTGCTAACATAGCGTCACGCAAAGCAACAGAAGTGTGCGTGAATGCCGCAGGATTAATAATAATATATTTTGTGCCTTGCTTACTGGCAGCGTGAATCCTGTCAATCAACCCCACTTCTGAATTATCCTGATGATGCTCAATTGACAACCCCGCATCAGCTGCCAAGGCGCTAATATGTGCCACAATATCATCTAAGGTTTGCGTGCCATATTGATCTGGCTCACGCGTACCCAACATATTTAGATTAGGTCCGTTCAGCAATAAAATATCCATCTTTGCGGTTTATGAAATATAAATCACTGATTTTACCACCAACATCGGCGATATTAGGCGTTTTACTGTTTTAAATTATCGGTTTTTTGAGGCACTCTCAAGGTGTTTAAGAAAACCTTGTGCATCAATTTCACCAACAATACGCTGTGAGCGGTTTTCGATACCGTTCTTGAAAAACAGAATGCCTGGCGGCCCAACAATGTCAAAGCGCTTCATTAAAGCTTTGTCAATCGCATCATTGGCAGTCACATCCGCTTGTAAGGCAACGACATTTTTCATTTTGCTAACTACTGCCGCATCTGAAAACACAAAACGCTCTAATTCTTTACAAGAAATACACCAGTCTGCATAAAAATCCAACATCACAACCTGCTTGTTATTTTGCGCTGTTACAAGCACACGGTCTAAGTCGTCGCTTGATTTGATTTTTTCAAAAGCAACGTGCACCTTTTCTACCTGTGTGTTGATGCCATAACCAGAAAGCGGCGCCAACATATCGCCACCACCACGCGCCACCAAGCCCCACAACAACAAGCCATAAATAAGCACCAACAAGCCAATGCCTTTGAAAATACGTTGCCAAGCAGTTGCTGTGTTGGTTAAAGAATTCAGCACCCCCATTGCAATTGGCGACAAAGTAAATAACGACGCCCACAATATCAATGACACATAAGGTGAAATAATACGGTCTAACAACCAAATAGCGACTGCCAACATTAAGATACCAAAGACATATTTAACATTGTCCATCCAACCACCGGCTTTAGGTAATTTACTGACGCCTGCACCTATCAACAACAGCGGTGCGCCCATGCCTAAACTCATCACAAATAATGACAAGCCGCCAAGCAGCGCATCGCCTGTTTGTCCGATGTAAATTAAGGCACCTGCTAATGGTGGCGCCACACAAGGACCAACAATCAACGCTGACAAAAAGCCCATAATTGCCACACCAATTAAATTGCCGCCTTCTTGCTTGTTGCTAATATTGGCAATTTTGCCCTGCAAACCAGCAGGCAATTGAATCTCATAATAGCCAAACATTGAAAATGCCAATAACACAAAAATCGCACTAAACAACATCAACACCCAAGGCGTCTGGAATAAGGCTTGTAAATTCTCACCAAAATAGCCTGCAGCCACACCTGCCATCGAATAAGTAACACTCATTGCAAGCACAAATACAATCGACATCATCAGTGCTTTTCTGGTGGTGACTTCCCCCTTCTGCCCAACAATAATACCTGACAAAATCGGTATCATCGGGAACACACAAGGGGTTAATGAAAGCAGCAAACCAAAGCCAAAGAAACTTGCCAACACCCACAAAATATCATCTTGCTGCAACAAGGCGGCAATCTTATCTGTGTCGTTTAATGGTGCGTTGTTTGTAGTCTCTGGCGCTGCTTCTACTGGTTTTGCTGGTGTTTTAACGGGCTCAACTGCGCTCACTTCACCCGGTTCAGGCAGGGTAACCTCTGTGGTTTTTTCCAGTGGCGGGTAACAAATACCGCCCAGCCAACAGCCTTGAAACTTGGCAATAAAACTAACTTTTGACGATTGAATATTTTTCAGCGGAATGTCGGCGCTAAAAGTGCCTTTGTGCACTTCAACTTTACCAAAAAACTCGTCGTCTTTGATCTTCCCTTTTGGAAAATCCACCTCGCCAAACTCTGCGCCCTTGACATCAATAAAAAACTTATCATGATAAAGATAATATTCTGGATGAATGTTCCAAGTGGCGCGCAGAGTGTTTGCGTCAATTGCCTCTACCGAATAAGCAAAAGCTTGATCTGCAGGTAAGGGCTCATCAGAGATTGGCGCCACCTTATCAACAACAGACTGCATGGCAGACTTGGTTTTAGACAACACATTAAACGCACTGTCAATCAGCGACTTATCATTGCCGCCAACTTTCAGTGTTACTGATTTGGCCATTGGCGGATAACACACACCTAAATCTGCACAACCTTGAAACTCAACATTGACAACAATAAGTTTTGACTTGCCACCAACCACGGGGACAGTCACCAAGACATTGTCACGATACACGCCAACCTTACCAAAAAATTCATCATTTTTGATTTTTGCAACCGGAAACTGTGCTTCGCCCAAACGCTGAGGTTGGTCTGAAGCGATTTTTATTTTGTTCTTATAAAGGTAATAGCCTTTAGCGATGTCCCAGTTCAATAAAACTTTGCCGTCAACAACCTTGGCATTAAAGGCAAATGCTTGATCCGCAGGCAGCAACTCTTCCTGCGCATTGGCCAATAAAGATATGAATAAAAATAAAGATAATAAAACGTGTTTCATTTGCTTCCCTTTTAAATATAACGACATTTATATTATGTTATACGCTTAGCCATAATAAGTAAATATAATTTTTGCATATCAACGCTAATATTTTTACAAACAGTCCTTTCATTTATACGCAAAACTGATGCCAAGAGTTGCGTTGCAATCTCTCAATAAAAAACCCCAAGTGCGCGCCTGAGGTTTTTTAATTTTGCTATCAAAAAACAGCAAAGTAAAACAAGATTTGCGAGGATTTTTTCTTTTTACAAGGCGGATTTTTTTAATACGACGGGAGCATAGATAAACTATGTGACCGAGTATTAAAAAAATTCAACGCAGTAACAAGGAAAAAGCCGAAGCAAGATTTGCGAGGATTTTTTTATTTTGCAAGGCGGATTTTAAAAATATGCAAGGAGTTTAGTGACCCTAAATGACTAAATATTTTTAAAATCCAACGCTGTCAAAATGAAAAAAGCCGAAGCAAATTAGTTGAGTTTTTCCTTGATTGCGTCAATCACTGCCTCAGACGAAGTCGCATTAACACTCAACAACAAACCTTCCTCTTTATAAAAGCCCACCAAAGGTGCCGTTTGGTCGTTATAGACATTTAAGCGATTGCTGATTGCTTCCTCAGTTTCGTCATCACGTTGCACAACGGCGCCACCACACTTGTCACAAACGCCTTCAACCTTTGTTGGGTTAGATTTCACGTTATAAATTGCACCACAATCGCTACAAGTGCGGCGTGTTGTTAAACGGTCAAGAATCACATCTCTAGGCACGTCAATTTCAACAGCGGCGTCTAATTTTTCACCCATTTTATCAAGCAGTTTCTTTAATGCTTCAGCTTGTGGAATTGTGCGTGGGAAGCCATCCAATAAGTAACCAGATTTACAATCATCTTCTTTCAAGCGCTCTTCCATAATGCCCATGATTAAATCGTCAGATACCAAGTCGCCAGCGTTCATTGCCGCTTGTGCTTGCTTGCCAAGTTCTGTGCCGGCTGCAACCGCTGCACGCAGAATATCACCTGTAGAAATTTGAACCGAGCCGTCAATCTTGGTTAGTAGTTTTGCAACAGTGCCCTTGCCAGCACCTGGCGCGCCTAAAAGAATAAGTTTCATAATGTTGTTTCCTTAAAAAATAAGTTAAAAAATAATTTCACCCATGTTGTTGAGCAAAAAATGAGAAAAAAATTATACCATAAAAGTTACTGAACCACGACCACCATCGCTGGACGCACCAAGCGACCATTGAGCGTAAAACCAACTTGTACAACCTCTAAAACAGAGTTTGATTTTTTGTCAGGCATCGGCAACATGGTAACTGCTTCATGCAACTCGGGGTTAAACGGCTCGTTTTCTGGGTTAATGGGTTCAACGCCAAATTTCTCTAACGTAGAAAGAAACACTTTGTCTGTCATTTCTAAACCCTCAATAACGCTCTCAATAGTAGCGGATTCTTCATTGGCGGTTTTCAGCCCCATGCTTAACGAGTCTTTAACTTCAAGCAAGGCTTTAACAAAACCATCAAGGGCAAATTTATGTGCGTTTTCTAAGTCTTTAGCATTGCGGCGCTTAAGGTTTTCCATTTCGGCTTGAGCACGTAACACCTTATCCCAATTATCTTTAGCAGATTGTTGTGCGGCTTCTAATTGTACTTGTAGGTCATCGCCTTCAGGTGGGCTTGAAGCGTTCTTAATAGCTGCTTCAATATCTGCAGCACTTGCTTCTTTTTTGTTTTGTGTTTCTTTATTTTCTGGGCTTGTTGTGTTTTTTGTGCTTTGTGTTTTCTTTTTTGTCATTTCGATACTCAACTCGTGTATATTTCATCATTATATAAGGACTATTTTAAATAAATCAACAACAAACTCATATGTTTAATACAATTGGAATTATCACCAAACCTAACGACCCACGTAGCGACGAAAAAGCCAAAGAATTAAGTGACTTGCTTGCTAATAAGAATGTAGAGGTGGTGCGTGGTAACGAACAACGCGCTGAACAAGCAGACTTAATTATTGTCGTTGGCGGTGATGGCTCGCTACTCAATACCGCGCGCACTTTTGTTGATAAAAAAATTCCAATATTGGGTATTAATCTGGGCAGACTTGGCTTCTTGGCAGATGTGCCTGTCACCAATATGGAAGAAATTGTCAATGAAGTGTTAAGCGGAGACTTTACCCAAGAACAACGCCATTTATTATCCTGCCAAATTGAGCAAGACGGTGAAATATTGGGGCAGTTTCTGGCGCTTAATGATGCCGTTGTTCACAGGACAGAAACTTTGAAAATGATTGAGTTTGACTTATTTATTGATGATAAATTTGTCAGCAATCAACGTGCTGATGGGCTCATTATTACCACGCCAACTGGTTCAACTGCCTATGCCTTATCAAGTGGCGGACCTATTATGCACCCAGGTTTAGACGCCATTGGTCTGGTTTCTATTTGTCCCCACACCATGAGCCACCGCCCTTTATTGGTGCCTGGTGACAGCAAAATAGTGATTAAAATAAAAGACTCGGAAGATGGGGCAATTGTTAGTTTTGATGGACAAACTTCCATTGCGGTTAAAGCAGGGCAAGACATTCATTTAAACCAATATACCAATGTTGTTAACTTGCTACACCCCAAGAACTATGATTATTTTGAGATTATTCGTTCCAAATTGCATTGGGGCACCCAACTCTAAGTAAAGTCGTCAAACTATGCTATCTCAGTTATCGGTTAAAAATTTAGCGGTTGTTGAAAAGCTTGATTTGTCTTTTGAGTCTGGCATGAGCGTCATTACTGGTGAAACAGGTGCGGGCAAATCCATTCTTTTACAAGCGCTGAATTTAGCGCTGGGTCATCGTAGCGACGCCACACTGGTGCGCCACGGAAAAAGCAAGGCCGAAGTCAGCGCTGCCTTTGATGTGTTTGCACAAAAAAAGATACAAACCTACCTAAAAGAACAATCCTTAGATGAAGACGGCGAATGTATTCTACGCCGTATTATTGGCAGTGATGGGCGCTCAAAAGCGTTCGTTAATGGTGTGAATGTACCGCTTTCGGTAATGCGCAATGTGGGCGAGTTGCTCATTGATATGCACGGTCAAAACGAACACCAATTATTGCTTCGTAATGAACAACAACGTGAATTATTAGACACCTATGCACAAAGCGCTGAGTTGTGTGATGCACTCAATCACTGTGTGTCTGAATACAATACTGTGAGCAACCAGATTGATGAACTCAATAACAATCAAGACCTTAAACAGCAGCAGCAAGAATTGTTACAACACCAGTTACAAGAATTAGAAGATGCCGCGCTCAACCAAAACGAGCTTGACACAATTGAGAGCGATTTTAAAACCAGCGCAAATGCCAGTAGCCTGATTGAAAAAGCCACCCAAGTGCTCAACCAACTTGAACACGAATCAGGGCTTAACGCACAACTGCTAAACGCAAGCCATACGCTGGAACAAGCATTAGAAACCGACGAAAAACTCGCACCCGTTGCAGACCTGCTCAACGGCGCACAGGTGCAAACTCAAGAAACCATTTATGAACTAAACAACTATTTGAGCGCCTTATCGTTTGATGAACAAACCGTGGCAGAACTGGAAGCGCGCCTTAGTGAATTACACGACTTAGCACGCAAACACAATTGCCAAATCAACGAACTTATCAACGCCAAAGACAAAGTAAGCGCGGCCTTAGACGCCATTGGCGGTGCAGGTGCATCACTAGATAAACTGCAACAGCAAAAAGAATCCTTGGCACAACAATACCATCAACAAGCAGATACTCTGAGCAAACTTCGCGCTGAAAAAGCCGAATTATTATCCAGCTTAGTTACCGAGGCAATGCAAGTATTGGGCATGCCTGGTAGCGCCTTCAAAGTTGACTTAGCACAAAAGACAGAAGGCGTGCATTACAACGGCAACGAAAGTGTTGACTTCTTGGTAAAAACCAATATGGGCAGCGACTTCAAAGCTTTAAAAAAAGTCGCCTCAGGCGGTGAGCTCTCCCGTATTTCCTTAGCAATCTCGGTAGTCAGCAGTGACAGCGAATACACTCCAACGCTGATTTTTGATGAGGTTGATGTTGGCATTAGTGGTGCGGTGGCAGAAGTGGTCGGGCAAAAACTCAAACAACTTTCCGAGCACTACCAAATCATCTGCATCACCCACCTTGCCCAAGTCGCCGCCTTTGGGCATCAACACTTACAAGTGCAAAAAGCCCAAGCAAAAGACGGCGCACAAACCACCGTTAAACAACTCTCTGATAACCAGCGCATAGACGAAATCGCCCGTATTTTAGGCGGTTCAACCATTACTGAAAAGACCCGAACTGCCGCTGAAGAAATGATTAAACTCAGCTTAAAGACTATTGCTTGAATAATTCAAAATCAGGTTTCATTTTTTTTACAATATATTCATTGTCATAAGCAACATGTCGATAATGCATCGTTAAATTATCAACAGAAATAATCTTGTACGCATCGTAGTTATACACATCCGACGGGTCGGCATAAAAGATTGCCTTTTGATTTTTGATTTTTCCACGAAAAATAGTGAAATAAATTGACCCAGATATTCCCCAATTGCCAAACTCAATATTTTTCTTTACACTGCCATCATAATTCTCGATAATAGATTTGATTACATACGTCCCATCATTTAAACGGTTGTTTACCCACTTTACCGCGCCACTTTTTGTTGGTTGCTCGCCATACCATTTTCCTGTTAAGTTTTTTCTTAACTGAATTTCATGATTGGCGCTATTTGGTTTAACAGGCTCAACGCTTCTATCTAAAGTATATTTTGATGAGCAGCCTAACAACCCTAAGGACAATATAAAAACTAATAAATGGTTTGTTTTTACAACCAACATAAAAATTACTTTTTCTTTAAGCGTTCAATGCCCAACATTTTAAAAATGTATTTTTGGTAAGATGGTTCGGAGTTGCCCGTTTTCATGTTGCGGATAAAAAATTTCTCAAAAGCAATTTTTGCTAGGTGCATCATCTTGCCTTTTTTCGCCCAAGTCACGTTGCGTGGTGGGATTTGTGGCATAGCAACAAAGGCTGCACCTGTATCACCCATATCGGCAATACAAACAGCATTCCAAGTTGGGATATTTGATGGCGGCCTTTCGTTAATCATATCTTCAATATTATGCACAATGGCAGTTACCATGGATTCAATCATGTAGCCTGTTTTTGGTGTGCCGCACATAATCGGTGTGGCTTCAACTGGTGGAATGGCGACATTAACCCCAAGTGAGAATATGTTGTCTTTAACCGGTGATTGCTGGTACTCATTAATCATCACAAAACCACGTGGGTTGACAAAACCAGAAGCAACGTCTGCCAAATTGGCAACGGTATCTACCCCTTTGAATGCTGGTAACAACATGGTGTACTTACTTTCAATTTCAACGGCTTTAACCGCCTCACCATTGTCATCACATTCACTAACACTCACTTTACCGGTTTCAACTTTGTCAACTTTAGAGTTGGTATGCCATTTAATATGACGGTGTCTAAATTCTGATTCTAATAAACCCTTAGAGTCGCCAACACCACCTAAACCTAGGTGTCCAATATAAGGCTCAGGCGTTACAAAAGTAATGGGACATTTGTCTCGAATACCACGTTTTTTCAAGTCGGTATCCATAATTGTGGCAAACTCATAGGCAGGGCCAAAGCAAGAAGCACCTTGTACTGCGCCCACAACAATTGGGCCACCGCCATTGGCGCAAAAATTCTCCCAATCGTGGCAAGCAACTTCGGCGTGTGCGGTTGTGCAAATAGAAACACTGTGCCCATCTGGGCCCAGCCCGTCAACCTCGTCAAAGGCCAGCTTAGGGCCTGTTGCCAATACCAAATAGTCGTAATCAACCACCTCGTCACCCACCATGACTTGGTTGTCATTTGGCTTAATTTCTGTTGCTTCGCCAACAATCAGGTTAATATTTTTACGCTTGAGCCTTGGCGCAAGTTCAAAGCTAATATTCTCCGAGGTGCGCCAACCAACTGCAACCCATGGGTTTGATGGAATAAAGTTAAAGTTTGGGTTGTTCGAAATAACGGTTACTTCGTGATCCTTGCCTAAGGTTTTCTTGACATCATAAGCAAAAGGCAGTCCGCCTGTGCTTGCACCAATAACAACAATATGTGCCATAGTTTAATCCTCGATTGTTTGAATAAGATAGGCCTCGTATTATTGAGGGTATTATGCACGTTGTCAAACGCATAAGAATATCGTCATATATTAATATATCTAGGGCTTCTTGTCATAATACGAAAACACTTAAACAATTCAATAAATTACTTTCAATTTTTATTTCTAGACTGTATAATTTAAATTTTTTGTGGGTTCGTGGTGTTAGAGTTTGGCAATAAATAACGGTATGCCAAAGATTCAATTAGCCATAATATTAGCGTCTATCGCTTATTTTTCCACAGCAAGTGCGGGACTTTCTGCGCTTTATGGGGGGGTAATCAGTCTAACCAATACTGTATTGGTTAACAGGCATATACGCAAACAAAAAAATAATGCGACTATCAGCGCTCAAGCAGGCGTTGGAATGATGGTTGTTAGTGTGGTAATGCGCATGACAGTAGTGGTCGGCTTGATTTTAATCGGCATTTTTGCCTTAGAGTTAAACGCAAAGGCTGTCATTATTAGTTTAGCTTTAGGAATGTGTGGTTTTTTAATGGACAAGGTTTTAGAGAAGTAATGTCAACAGGAAATGAGCTTATCGCTTCGGGCGATTATATTAAACACCACCTACAAAACTTAACCTATGGTCAGTTTCCTGACGGTCACTGGGGCTTGGCACATACTGCTGCCGAAGCAAAATCAATGGGCTTTATGGCGCTTAACTTAGACACATTAGGGGTTTCTTTTGTGTTGGGTGCAGTCTTCTTATTCTTGTTTTATCGCGTTGGCAGAAAGATGACGACCGACACGCCTTCAGGCACACAAAACTTTATTGAAAGCATCATTGATTTTATCGATGAAAATGTTCGGGGTTCATTCAACGGCAAAAATCCATTGGTTGCGCCTTTGGCGTTAACCGTCTTTATTTGGATTGTGTTAATGAACACCATGGACTTAGTGCCCGTTGACTGGTTGCCGTATTTAGCGCAACAAATTGGTGCGTTTTTTGGCGCTGACCCACACCATGTCTTCTTTAAAGTGGTGCCAACCACAGACCCTAATGCCACCTTTGGTTTGGCGCTTGGTGTGTTCTTATTAATGTTGTTTTACAGCATTAAAGTCAAAGGTTTTGGTGGTTTTGCAGCTGAATTAACACTGCACCCTTTTGAATCTAAAAATCCTTTTTTAAAGGTTTTGCTGATTCCGGCTAACTTTTTCTTAGAGTTTGTTTCTTTAATTGCAAAACCAGTATCACACTCATTACGTTTATTTGGCAACATGTATGCAGGCGAGATGATTTTCATCTTGATTGCACTGTTGCCGTTTTGGTTTCAGTGGACATTATCATTGCCATGGGCAATCTTCCACATTTTGATCGTATTATTACAAGCCTTTATCTTTATGACTTTGGTTATTGTGTATATGGATATGGCTCACGATAAAGGCCATTAATTTTTAAAAAACAGGAGTAAAAAATGACAGAAGTACAAGCAACATTATTTTTAGCAGGTTCAATCTTAATGGGTTTAGGCGCATTAGGTGCAGCGGTAGGTATCGGCATCTTGGGTGCTCGATTCTTAGAAGGCGCAGCACGTCAACCAGAGCTTATCCCAATGCTTAGAACACAAATGTTTATCGTCATGGGTCTGGTAGACGCGGTGCCAATGATTGCGGTAGGTATTTCAATGTATATCTTATTTGCGGTTGCCGGTTAATCTTTGACTCCAGTTTAAGGGCAGAAAATACAAATATGACAACAATTTTTATCACAGCGCTTACAAAAAACCACCGTGTTAGTAACAAAGTAGCACTAAGATTTTTAGCAAACCCTGTGATAACAAAGCTTAATGCCATATTTGCACCCTCTGCCCTTACACTAGAGTCTTTCTTCTTACTTAAAAAGGTTTAAAGAGGGTTAAATTATGAATATTAATATGACGATGATTGGCCAATTAATCATGTTTGCCATGTTTACATGGTTTTGCATGAAGTTTGTATGGCCACCAATTGTTGCTGCCATGGAAGAACGCAAAAAGCGCATTGAAAGCGGCTTAATCGCAGCAGAGCGTGGACTCTCAGAGCATAAAGAGGCGCAACAAAAAGCGCAGGAAATTCTTGAAAAGTCTAAAAGTCAAGCGTCTGAAATTATTGCCAATGCAACAAAGAAAGCGTCAACAGTTGTTGAAGATGCTAAAAACGTTGCCTCTCAAGAGGCACAGCGCATTAAAACGCAAGCACAGGGAGAAATTGAGCAAGAATCTCAGCGTGCACGCAACGAGCTAAAAGACCAGGTGTCTGGCTTAGTCATGCAGGGTGTAAATGCTGTTTTAGACAAAGAAGTGAGTGCAAAGGCACACCAAGGCCTATTAAAAAAATTGTCACAGACACTATAGGAAGTAAGCAGTGGAGTTAACAACAATCGCCAAACCCTATGCCAATGCAGTTTTTGAAATTGCCCAGCAAAATAACGCTCATGCACATTGGAGGGCTGTTTTAGAAGCTGGCGCATCTATTGCAAATGACGCAACAATGCGTGCCTTTGTTGCGTCGCCGAATGCCAGCAAAGCCGACAAAGTAAAGGCTATCGCCGCGGTATTTGCTTCAGCGTTAGGCAGGGATTTAAGCGCACAGGAAGAGGCGTTTGTCGGTTTGTTGCTAGAAAACGGCCGAATGAACGCACTGCCAGGCATTTTAGAATTGTTTGACTCAATGTCTAACTTACGCAGTGATGCGAAGGCGTTTCATGTCATTAGCGCCTATAAGTTAAGCAAAAAAGAAGAGGATGAAATCGTTAAAGATTTGTCTGACAAATACAAAACAACAGTCAGTATTGATACCGAGATAGGTGAAAACTTGATCGGTGGTGTAGTGATTAAAGAAGGTGACAAGGTAATTGATTTGTCAATCAAGGCGCGTGCAGATGCGCTTGGTTTACAATTGTCAGTTTCACATTAAATTTATATAAATAATAATAAAGAGGAAGAGTTATGCAATTAAACGCAAGCGAAATTAGTGATTTAATTAAAAAACAAATAGAAGGTTTTGATTTCGCGGCACAGGCGCGCACAGAAGGCACAGTCATTAGTGTGAGTGACGGCATTGTTCGTATTCATGGCTTAGCTGATGTTCAATTTGGTGAAATGCTTGAATTTCCTGAGAATACATTTGGTATGGCGCTTAACTTAGAGCAAGACTCAGTCGGTGCGGTTGTACTGGGTGACTACTTACACATTTCTGAAGGCGATACTGTTAAGTGTACTAACCGTTTGATGGAAGTGTCTGTTGGTGAAGCAATGATGGGTCGTGTTGTTAACCCACTGGGTAAGCCTATTGATGGCAAAGGCGACATTGACAGCAAAGATTCGCGCCCACTAGAAGTGGTTGCCCCTGGTGTTATTGATCGTCAATCGGTTGATCAGCCAATTCAAACAGGCGTTAAAGCGATTGACGCTATGGTGCCTGTTGGTCGTGGTCAGCGTGAATTGATTATTGGTGACAGACAAACAGGTAAAACTGCGGTTGCGGTTGACGCCATCATCAATCAGAAAAACACCGGTGTTAAATGTGTGTATGTTGCGATTGGTCAAAAAGACTCTTCAGTTGCGGCTGTTGTGCGTAAATTAGAAGAGCACGGTGCTTTAGAAAACACCGTGATTGTCTCTGCAGGTGCTGCTGATTCACCGGCATTACAATATATTGCGCCTTATGCTGGCTGTGCAATGGGTGAATATTTCCGTGACCGTGGCGAAGACGCATTGATTGTTTATGATGATTTAACCAAACAAGCTTGGGCATACCGTGAAGTATCACTACTACTCAAGCGTCCACCAGGTCGTGAAGCCTATCCTGGTGATGTATTCTATTTACACTCACGCCTACTTGAGCGCGCATCACGTGTCAACGCAGATTATGTTGAGCAGTTGACCAATGGCGAAGTTAAAGGGCAAACAGGTTCGTTAACCGCATTGCCAATTATTGAAACGCAAGGTGGCGACGTATCAGCGTTTGTGCCAACCAACGTAATTTCTATTACCGACGGTCAGATTTTCTTAGAAACTGACTTGTTCAACTCTGGCATTCGTCCGGCAATTAACGCTGGACTGTCTGTATCACGAGTCGGTGGTGCAGCACAAACCAGCGTTATTAAAAAACTAGGTGGTGGTATTCGCTTAGACCTTGCACAGTATCGTGAATTAGCGGCATTTGCACAGTTTGCATCAGACCTTGATGCAGAAACAAAAGCACAAATTGATCGTGGTCAACGTGTCACAGAATTAATGAAGCAAAATCAATACTCGCCATTGTCAGTTGCTGAAATGGCGACATCACTTTTTGCTGCTAACTCTGGCGCATTGGACGACCTTGAGGCAAACAAAGTGGTTGATTTTGAGGCGGCGCTGATTACTTATATGAATTCAAACCAGAGCGCATTGATGGATAAAATCAATGAAAACGGTGATTACAACGAGGATATTGCTGCCGAGTTACAAGCAGCAATTGACGACTTTAAGGCAAACCACACTTGGTAGAGGCAGAATAGACAATGGCAGGCGGAAAGGAAATTAGAACGCAGATTTCGAGTATTAAAAACACTCAGAAAATCACATCGGCTATGGAAATGGTAGCGGCTTCTAAAATGAAAAAAGCGCAAGACAGAATGATGGCGTCACGTCCTTATTCTGAAAAAATTGCCAAAGTTATTGGCCACTTGGCTTATGCACATTCAGAGTTTGAACACCCCTATATGAAAGAACTAGGCGAGGTTAAGAATGTTGGCATTATCGTTATTTCTAGCGACAGAGGCTTATGTGGTGGTTTAAACACAAATTTATTTAGAAGTTTGCTAAAAACAATTGCCAACTATCAAGCGCAAGGCGTTACTGTTGAACTTTGCACGGTTGGTAAAAAAGCCACGACTTTTTTCAAAAACACAGGCTTAAACATTAAGTCTGTATTGACAGATTTAGGCGACACGCCACAATTTGATGATTTGTTAGGCACAGTTAAGGTTATGTTGGACGCCTATGACAGTGGCGAAATTCAACAGTTGTCTGTGGCTTATAACCAGTTTGAAAACACCATGACACAAGTGCCAACAGTCTCTCAGTTGGTGCCAATGGTTGCTGGTGAGGCAGAAGGTATGGATCATCACTGGGATTATATCTATGAGCCAGACGCACAAGAAGCGTTGGGCGCATTATTGGTTCGTTATATTGAAGCTTTGGTTTACCAAGGTTTGGTTGAGAACATCGCCTGCGAACAATCGTCTAGAATGATTTCAATGAAGAGTGCAACCGACAATGCGGGCGACATGGTGAAAGATTTAGAATTGGTTTACAATAAGGCAAGACAAGCAGCAATTACTCAGGAAATTTCTGAAATTGTTAGTGGTGCTGCCGCAGTATAAGTATTTAAAGTATTTAATAGTAAGAATTTAACAAGAGGAAAAGCAAAAATGAGCAACGGAAAAATTACACAAATTATCGGCGCGGTTATCGACGTTGAATTTCCAGAAAATAATATTCCAAATATTTATGACGCCCTAACAGTCATTGAAACAGGATTAACGCTAGAGGTGCAACAGCAATTAGGCGATAACGTGGTTCGTGCAATTGCAATGGGTAGTTCAGAAGGCTTAAAAAGAGGCTTGGAAGTTTCTAATACGGGTGCAGCAATTAAAGTACCGGTAGGCACTAAAACCCTTGGACGCATTATGAATGTACTGGGCGAGCCTATTGATAATGCTGGTGATATTGGTCAAGAAGACGATTGGGAGATTCACCGTAGCGCACCTGCTTATGATGAACTGGCGCCTGCGGCAGAGTTATTGGAAACAGGTATTAAAGTAATTGACTTGGTGTGCCCATTTGCTAAAGGTGGTAAAGTTGGTTTGTTCGGTGGTGCGGGCGTTGGTAAGACGGTTAACATGATGGAACTTATTCGTAACATTGCGATTGAGCACTCAGGTTACTCTGTGTTCGCCGGCGTTGGTGAGCGTACTCGTGAAGGTAATGACTTCTACCACGAAATGAAAGAATCCAACGTATTAGACAAAGTATCCCTTGTTTATGGTCAAATGAATGAGCCACCGGGCAACCGTCTTCGTGTTGCTTTAACGGGCTTAACAATGGCTGAATATTTCCGTGATGAAGGTCGTGACGTCTTATTATTTATTGATAACATTTATCGCTATACGCTTGCAGGTACTGAAGTATCAGCGCTACTGGGTCGTATGCCTTCAGCGGTAGGTTACCAGCCAACGCTTGCCTCTGAGATGGGCGCATTACAAGAACGTATTACTTCAACCAAGAAGGGTTCAATTACTTCAATTCAAGCGGTGTATGTGCCAGCAGATGACTTAACAGACCCATCGCCAGCAACAACCTTTGCACACTTAGATGCAACTGTTGTATTGTCGCGTCAGGTAGCTGAGCTTGGTATCTATCCTGCAGTAGATCCTTTGGACTCTACTTCACGTCAATTAGACCCACTTATCGTTGGTGAAGATCACTATAACACTGCTCGTGGTGTACAAGGCGTGTTACAACGTTACAAAGAATTGAAAGATATTATTGCAATCTTGGGTATGGATGAGCTGTCTGAAGAAGACAAACAATCTGTGTCTCGTGCTCGTAAGATTCAACGCTTCCTATCTCAGCCGTTCTTTGTGGCAGAGGTATTCACAGGTGCGGCAGGCAAATATGTGTCTTTGAAAGATACAATTTCTGGTTTTAAAGCAATCCTTGAAGGTGACATGGATGACTTGCCAGAGCAAGCATTTTACATGATGGGCTCTGTCGATGAAGTCCGCGCAAAAGCGGCGGAAGCTTCTGCAGAGAAGGCATAAATGTCAACCACTATACAAGTCGATGTCGTAAGCGCTACTGAGTCACTCTATTCGGGTGAGGCAAAATGTGTGTTTGCGCCTGCTACCATGGGCGAGTTAGGTATCTACCCAAAACACGTTGCATTATTGTCAACCTTAAAGCCTGGCGAAGTTCGTGTTGAAACCGAACAGGGCATTGAGTCTATTTATGTGTCTGGTGGCATTGTTGAAGTGCAGCCTGATGTGGTGACTATTTTTTCTGACACGGCAATTCGTGCGAATGATTTAGACGAAGCCAAAGCTTTAGAAGCAAAACAGCGTGCAGAAGCCGCCATGGAAGACGCCACTGAAAGCCAAGATATTTCAGCCACGCAAGCAGCCCTTGCCGAGTCAATGGCACAATTGCAAATGATTAGTAAAATACGTGGAAAGAAAACTTAGTGCTTTTTAAAGGCAGATTTTAACAAAGTTTACAACCTTGCCATTTTTCACTAAAACGCCTTCTTTTTGAAGGCGTTTTATTTTCACCGACACATCGTCAGCAAAGCCGCCAATTTCCCCATTTGACTTAACCACTCGATGACAAGGTACTTCAGGCGCAAAAGGGTTTTTGTTCATTGCCGAGCCCACTGCGCGATGTGCTTTTGGACGGTTAATAAGCTTTGCCAAACCACCGTAAGTAATCACCCGACCAGAGGGTACCTTGGCTTTTAATGTTTGATAACAAAGTTGTTGAAAGTCGGTCACGACAGTTTAAGACAGATAGGACTTTATTGCCTTATCAAACTTGTCTTGCGCTTTGAGGATGAAATCACACACTTCTCGCACTGCGCCATGCCCGCCCAATTTTTCGGTAATCAAGTCTGCGTGCTGCTTGACTGCTTCATGTGCATTGGCAACAGCAACAGAAAAACCAACTTTAGTCATCACCGGTAAATCAATCACATCATCACCCACATACGCTACTTCGTCAGCATTCAGGCTAAGTTTTTTAAGCAGTTTTTGGAAGGCAACACGCTTGTCTTCTTGACCTTGATAATAATGTTCAATGCCTAAGTTTTGCATTCGATGTTCAACGGTTTTTGAGTTGCGTGCAGTAATCACCGCTGATTCAACGCCATTGTCTCTTAAAATCTTAATACCCAGTCCATCCAGCGAATTAAAACGCTTAAATTCTGTACCTTCCGCAGTAAAGTACAAGCCGCCATCGGTTAAAACGCCGTCAACATCAAAGATGACTAATTTGATTTTTTTTGCCCGTTCAGTTATTTCAATCATTTTATTTTGCTCCAATCAAAGGCGTCGCCCGGATCGGTTTTTCGACCTGGGGCAATGTCACAATGCCCAACAACCGCTGTTATTGCGTAGTGTGCTTTTAACTGTTTTAATATTGTTTTTAACACTTGGTATTGTACCGTTTCATAAGCAAGATTGTCGCTTCCTTCTAACTCAATACCAATAGAAAAGTCATTGCAATTCTCACGCCCCGCAAAGCTTGACTCGCCAGCATGCCAAGCACGCTTATCAAATGGCACAAACTGAACAGTGCTGCCATCGCGTTTGATAAATAAGTGTGCAGAAACCTTGATATCAATTAATGTTTGAAAATAAGGGTGGACATCAAAACCTAATGTGTTGGTGAAAAATTGTTCCACACAGTCGTTGTCAAATTCGTTTGGTGGTAAAGAAATATTATGAATAACCACCAATGAAACCTCATCGCTAGGACGCTCATTATGGTTTGGCGATAAAACTTGTTTAGCAGAAACAAGCAAATGGTTTTTAATCATGCCAGAAATTATACCAATCACCACTTATTGCTAACACGATGATTTTAGTGTTATAAAAAATANNAAAAATACGTTATGCCAATTCGATTGGCGTAGCGGCCTCTTAATAATAGACGCGGATGCTCAGGGTTGTCAACAAATGCTGATCGGTTGTGTAGCACGTTGTTGCAAAGTAGCCCCTGATTAGCACTCATTGTGTGTTCAAAATGGTGTGGAGTGGTAGTGTTTAGCAAATTGTCCAACAAGCCAACCGCTTGCTGAACTTCTGTTGCCGTTAAAAACTCAATATTTTTTTTACGTTGTGTATAGCGCATATACAGCGCATTGCTTAGCTCGTCCACGAAAAAAATTGCTCCCGTTGATTTTGCCCGCCTAATCACCCCATCAACCTTGTGTTCTGGAATGCTCATTGCTTGTGGGTGGCTGAGCGCCTCAACCACATTCTTGTTGTCCTCTCTAAGCAAAAGATAAACCATCTGTGGATCAATCCATTGATTAACGCCGCCCTCAGCGCCTGGCGCAACACAAAATAACGAGAAAGCCCGCACTTGATTATCGGCTGCATTGTAATAACCATCTGTATGCCAGCCAATTGCTTTGTTGGTGTAAGGGATAAATTCTGCTTGCTGCATTTTGTCGCTTTGCGTGATATGTGCCAAGCCATTATTTTGTGCGTATAGGTGTTGGTCGTAATCGTGCAATCCCATTTGCTTATTGATTTGCACGATTGCTTGGTCATAATCATCCTGCGCTTTGATTTCAAACAACGCAAAGTTGTTGGTGCGACAAAGTTGTTGTATTTTTTCTTTTTCGACCGAAGTTAGAGCAAATGGGTTGGCAATCTCAACCATGCAGGATTCAATGCTATTGGCTGCATTGGCAAGTTTTTCATCTCGCCAGTATTGGTAATCATCT
>ENA-UZWZ01003832-UZWZ01003832.1-metagenome-genome-assembly--contig:-Day-4-25m-contig-3832_pt1 | contig 49347 bp, 53 predicted proteins | sample MGYA00260346_ERZ794906 | MGnify/ENA metagenome assembly ERZ794906 | reverse complement strand
AAAAACACCACTGTTAAATAAAACTTTGCACAAAACTAAAGTTTCTAATTAGGTAAAATCCGCCAAATGAGTTACAAAAACTTTATTTCAAGGCTGTTTTTTTACTTAAAGCCTCATATTAGCAAGCTTGTCTTTACTTCGCTAATGATGGTATTAGCAACAGCTTTAGAAAGTTCAATTCCTGAAATTACAGGGCGCATTATTGACGATGTTTTTGCTGGCGAACGCAACACACAAACTGCATTACTGTATGCGGGGATATTACTTGGGGTAATTGTAGTCAGCTCTTTGTTTACACTCAGTTCTACTGCGGCAAGCTCTTGGGTTTCTAATCGAGTAATCATGGACTTGCGCACTGATATGTTTGCCAAGTTATTGAAACTACCTAAGGCATATTTTGACCAACACCCTACAGGAAAAACACTCTCTAAGCTCACCTATGATGTAGAACAAATCGCCAGTGCCGCCTCTACGATTTGGCTAGACTTTGTTAAATCCTCTGTCTTTGTTGTTATTCTTATTGTTTATTTGTTTTATAAAAGTTGGATGCTGAGCCTGTCACTCATTGTCTTTTTACCTCTGATATTTTTAGCGCTCAAAGTATCTTCCACACGGATGCGTAATGCCAGCAAAAAAGTACAAAAGTCTATGGGCAACATGACGCACCTGTTAGATGAAAATATTTCAGGCAGTTCCTTGGTTAAAATTTATAATGCACAAAAACAAGAAAGTCATAAATTTTTCAACTTGATTCAAACGATCCGTCAGCAACGTTTTAAAGTGGATATGACCAGTGCTTTTAATATGGCATTTGTGAATATTTTGATTGGTTTATCTTTAGCAAGTGTGGTGTATTTTTCTGCCACCCACTTAAAGATGAGTGCCGGTGATTTTATGGCTTATTTCACCGCAATGGGGATGTTGGTTAAACCTGCCAAAAGCCTTATCAATATCAACAAGCCCCTGCAGCTGGCAATGGCTGCCGGTGAAAGTGTGTTTGGTTTGATGGACGAAAAAGAAGAAGAAAATACCGGGAAAAAGCAGCTTAAAGATGTCAAAGGTGCAGTCAAATTTAAAAATATTTGTTTTGCTTATGATGATAACACCAACGTACTTAATAATATTGATTTAGACATTAAAGCAGGTGAAACTGTCGCACTGGTTGGCTCTACGGGTAGTGGTAAAACTACCATCATCCAACTTTTAGCAAAATTCTATTCACCCAATTCAGGCGCCATTACTATTGATGGCACGGATATCTCTGATTTTGAATTACAGTCATTACGTGCACAAATTGCTTTTGTTGATCAAAATGTGCGCCTATTTAATGACAGTGTTCGAGGCAATATTGCCCTAGGTCAAATCGACAAAATGGCTGATGAGAAGGTTGAAAGCGCTGCAAAAATTGCCAATGCTTATGACTTTGTACAAAAATTAAGCGAACAATTTGAGGCGCAAATTGGTGAAGACGGCACCAAACTTTCTGGTGGACAGCGACAACGTCTAGCCATTGCCAGAGCAATCGCCAAAGACAGTCCAATTTTAATTTTGGATGAAGCCACTTCTGCACTAGACTCTGCTACCGAAAAGAAGGTTCAAATGGCCATTGATGAAATGCAAAAGAATCGTACTACCATTGTTATTGCACACCGCCTAAGCACCGTACAAAAAGCCGACAAGATTGTGGTACTCCGTCAAGGAGAAATCATTGAGCAAGGCGCACATCAAGATTTACTCGATGTCGATGGTGAGTATGCCTCACTTTATAAGCATCAATTCAATTAAAAATTAATACCAATCACCAAAAAAATCAATATTCTAACTTCAATCTTCGCATTATCTTTATAAGTAAAAAGAACGCGAATATCAATAAGTATTCTTATTCTTTTTACTTATAAATCTAATACAAATATTATTGTTATAACATCAATTATTTTTGGTGATTGGTATAATAACTTTTTCGGGATGTGGCACAGTCTGGTAGTGTACCACACTGGGGGTGTGGTGGTCGTGGGTTCAAATCCCGCCATCCCGACCATTTTTAAGAAAAGAAAATAATACCATTTATAAAAAATAACCACACCAAATAACACCAATCCTTATCTATTGTAAATGGCTTTAAAAATCAACGATATCAACAAGTATCATCTGATTTTTAAAACCCTCTAAAATGAATAACTATCAGCACTCTTTAGTATGGTTATTTTTTATAAATGGTATAAGTTCTCTGTTTAGCTATTTTCTTTCACAACAATCATCTTGTGCTCAAGCATATCATGCATGGTATAGCCGATACCACCGATACCATAACCCGAGTGCTTTCTGCCCGCAAATGGCATCCAATCCACTCTAAAGGTGGTGTATTGATTAATCATCACTGCACTTGCCTCTAATTTTTCGGCAAGATCCATCGCCTTAGAGGCGTCATCACTAAACACAGATGCTTGGAAAGACACATCCAAAGCGTTTGCCCGCTCAACTGCCTCATCCAGTGTTTTGTAACTGTAAACACAGACCACAGGACCAAAAATTTCTTGGGTGGATACCTTCGCATCTTCCGCTGGATTTAACAAAACAGTTGGCTCATAACTCACCGCATTAATACGCTTGCCACCGGTTAATAATTGCGCCCCAGAATCGAGTGCTTCATTAACCCAAGCTTCAATTCTATCGGTTTCCTTGGGTGAGATAAGTGGGCCTAAATCCGAGTCCTCATTGATTGCATCACCCACAACTTGTTGGGCAGCAACTGTGGCAATTTTTTGTGCCAAATCTAATGCCTGAGCCTCAGGCACATACACACGTTGTACTGATACACAAACTTGCCCAGAGTGATACATACTGGCTTTTACCACACCATTAACAAACCCTTCTTCATCCGCATATTTGTCAAAAATAAGCGGTGCAACGCCACCATGCTCTAAAGCACAACGCACACCTGGTGCAAGTTTTGATTTAAGCATCCAGCCAACTTTAGCAGAGCCGATAAAACTAAAAAATGCCACGCGTGAATCGGTCACCATTTTTTCTGCATTTTCATTGTCTAAAAGCGCAACTTGCACCCAGCCTGCTGGTAACCCTGCTTGTTCAATCAACTCTGCTAAACGCAAGGTACAAAGTGGGGTTAGCCCAGCAGGTTTAATAATCACGGGGCAACCTGTGGCAACGGCAGGAATCACTTGATGTATGGCTAAATTCAGCGGATGATTAAAGGCACTGACTGCCACCACCACGCCAATGGGTTCAAGTATGGTGTGTGCACTATGTCCTGCACCTGCTGGCGTGTAATCCATGAGAATTTCTTTGCCTTTGATATTGCCAAGCTCCATAATGGCGATATGAATACCATTAACAGCACGCGTTACCTCTACTCTGGCATCACGAATTGGTTTGCCACCTTCATTGGCAATCAGGCGCGAAAAATCTTCATGCTCGGCTGCTATTAAATCGGCCAGTTTTTGTAGTATATCGATGCGCTGTGCCTCTGGTAAACACCCTACCTTATGTAAAGATTGCGCTGTAGATAACATTTGATCAACATCAGATGCCGTGTGTTGTGTTAGCTCTGTTAATATTTCAGAAGTGTAGGCTTGTTTAACGGTTATTGTATTGTTTGACATAATGGTTTTAATCGAATTGTTTTAAATCTTCTAATAATGTTTTGGTGTTTTGTGAATAATCAATTGGTAAATCAATGACATGAACACCCCCTTGTGAGAACGCATTTTCCATGATAACAACAAACTGTTCATTTGAAGATATGCGATGCCCATTTGCACCATAACTTTCTGCATATTTCACAAAATCTGGATTGTTGAAATCAAGCGCAAAGTCCTCTAATTCCTGCGCTTTTTGTTTCCATTTAATCATGCCATAACTGGCATCATTAAAAATGATTACAATTAGGTTAAGCTGAAAACGAACAGCGGTTTCTAATTCTTGTGAGTTCATCATAAAACCACCATCACCACAAACAGCGAGCACCTGTTTATCAGGATACATGAGTGCACAAGCGATTGCAGCAGGTAAACCCGCACCCATAGTAGCCAAGGCGTTATCTAATAATAGGGTGTTGGGCTCATGGGTGTGATAATGTCTGGCAAACCATAACTTAAACATACCATTATCTAAGGATAAGATGCCATCATCATTAAGCACACGCCTAACATCATGTACCGCTCTTTGAGGCAACATAGGAAAGGAATCATCATCGTCTAAATGATGGATGGCATGGCGTATTTTTTCACGAATGCTCTTGACCCAATCATTATTAATAGGCTTTCTGCCTTCTAGCGCTTTAGTCAATCTTGCCATCGAATTACTGATGTGTCCAACAACTTCAACTTGTGGGTAGTAAATATCTTTAATTTGAGCCGAATAGAAATTAATATGGATGACTTTCTGCTCGTCGCCTTTCATGATAAAAGGGGGTTTTTCGATAATATCATGCCCCACATTGATAATCAAATCTGCTTTTTTAATAGCCTCATGCACATAATCTTTAGATGAAAAAGCAGCTGTACCTATGAAAAAATCATTATGTCCTCCCACAACGCCTTTACCCATTTGCGTGTTAAAAAACATAATGCCAGTTTCATCAACAAAGTTAGTCAGTGCCTTTCTGCTACGCTTTCTGTTTGCCCCTGCACCAACTAATAACAAAGGTCTCTTAGCTGCTTTGATAGCGATAATGGCTTTTTCAATTGCACGGTCACTGGCAAATACGCGGTGAATGGTTTGTCTAGGAAAAATACGCACATCTTCTACTTTTTCTTTGGCGATGTCTTCTGGCAATTCTAAATGTACTGCACCCGGACGCTCTTCCTCTGCAATACGAAAAGCCCCTCTAACCAAAGCAGGAATTTGTCCACCATAGGCGATTTGGTCGGCATCCTTGGCAATGGGTTTTATCATTGCAACCACATCCAGTATTTGGAATTTTCCTTGCAAACTGGCCTTGATTGGTTTTTGCCCCGTGATAACCACAAGTGGCATACCGCCTAGTTGTGCATAAGCAATACCCGTCACTAAGTTGGTTGCACCTGGGCCAAGCGTTGCCAAACACACACCGGCTCTACCAGTTAAACGCCCATAAGTTGCTGCCATAAAGGCTGCTGCTTGCTCATGACGCGTTAAAATAAATCGAATACTTGAATGTCGCAAAGAGTCTAATAAATCTAGATTTTCTTCACCAGGAATACCAAAAATGTACTCTACACCTTCGCTCTCCAAGGCTTTAACAAATAAATCAGATGCTTTCATTTTTACATTTTCTCAAGTAGTAAGTTAGATTCATTATAGGTATAAAAAATACCGCAAAATTAAAATATATTTCAAATGGCAAAAGAATTAAACAAGCGCAATATAATATTTACCACTTTTATACATTTTTTAACTGTTTAGGAAATAATGCTTTGTTTTCTTTGTAATCAATTGGTGCATCAATGATGTGTACGCCACCTTTTTTGAAGCAAGATTGAATCAACGGCAAAAAGTCCTTTGCACTATTCACTTTATATCCCTGTGCACCATAACTTTTGGCGTATGCAACAAAATCTGGGTTATTGTATTCAAGCCCAAAATCATTCAAACCTTGCCCTTCTTGTTTCCAACGAATCATGCCATAAGCGCTATCTGTTACAATCAACACCACCAAATTAAGCTTTAGACGCACAGCGGTTTCTACCTCTTGCGAATTCATCATAAAACCACCATCGCCACACACCGCCATAACTTGACGCTTTGGATACAACAATGCACAAGCCATTGCACTTGGTAAACCTGCACCCATCGTTGCTAGTGCGTTGTCAAGTAGTACTGTGTTCGGCATATAAGTGTGATAATGCCTTGCAAACCAAATTTTATACATACCATTATCAAGTGCAATTATTGCATTTTTATCAAGGGCACGACGCACATCAGCCACAATGCGTTGTGGCAATAAAGGGTAAGAGTCATCATCATCTTTGTCATGAATTACTTGTTTAATTTGTTTTCTGAATTCTAATAACTCTAATGAACAATTGCTTATTTTTGTAGTTAATTTTTCTGCCAAACGATTAACTGTGGTTTCAATATCACCTACAAGCTCAAGTTGTGGAAAATACACCTCATCAATCTGCGCAGAATTAAAATTAACATGAATAACCTGTGTGCCGCCCTCATGCATAAAAAAAGGAGGCTTTTCTACCACATCATGACCAATATTAATAATCAAATCCGCCATTTCTACAGCTCGATGCAATACATCGCCATCAGAAAGTGCAGCTGTACCTAAAAATAAGGGATTTTCGCAACTTACCACACCCTTACCCATTTGTGTATTAAAAAATGGAATACAAGTTTTATCAATGAAGTTTTGCATTGATTTGAATAATTTTTTGCGGTTGGCACCAGCACCAATAAGCACCAAAGGGTTTGTGGCATTTTGGATCATTTCTACCGCTGTTTTTATCGCTTTTTGATCTGCATCTGGGCGACGAATTTCATGTACTGGAAAAATGTGCCAGTTTTTTACCTCTTCAGCTGCCACATCTTCAGGCAATTCTAAATGTACTGCACCTGGCCTTTCCTCTTCTGCCAAACGAAAAGCATCACGCACCGAAGACGCAATCATATTGCCGTTTACAATTTGTTTAGCAGATTTGGTTAGTGGCTCCATCATACGCACAATATCAACAATTTGAAAACGCCCTTGTTTGCTGGAATTAATCGGTTTTTGCCCAGTAATCATCAACATTGGAAATCCGCCAAGTTGCGCATAGGCTGCACAAGTTACAAAATTAGTTGCGCCAGGACCTAAGGTTGCTAAACACACACCAGCTTTACCAGTTAAACGCCCATAAGTTGCCGCCATAAAAGCTGCACCTTGCTCATGTCGAGTCAAAATAAGTTTAATGCTTGAATGTTGCAAAGAATCTAAAAAATCTAAATTTTCTTCACCAGGAATACCAAAAATATACTCAACGCCTTCATTTTCTAAGGCTTTAATAAATAAATCAGATGCTTTCACACTACTCTCCTTTGATTAACTGTTGCGATGGATAAAGCTCACTCATTAAGATTGACTGACCATTGTTTTGTACAATGCGCACATGGTTGCGGTTTAGTTCTCTGGGCTCTGACACACCACAAGAATGTGCAATAACTTCAATCGCATGGTTCATATTGTGCACATAGTTGGCAACTTTGGTTGCTTTATTTTCAGGGTTTAAGCCTTTTTGCAAACGTTTATTGTGTGTTGTAATGCCTGTTGGACAAGTGTTTTTATTGCATTTCAATGCTTGAATACAACCAATTGAAAACATAAATCCACGGGCACTAGTAATGAAATCTGCTCCAGCACACAACGCCCAAGCTACTTCAGATGGAGTAATCAATTTGCCGGAGGTAATCACTTTTATACGTTCTTTAAGATTGTATTGAACAAGCTTATCAACCAGTAGTGGTAGAGTTTCCTTGATTGGCAAGCCTACATTATCAAGCAATGGCATCGGTGCTGCGCCTGTGCCGCCATCGCCACTATCTAGCGTAATAAAATCAGGTGCATAAGCTTCGCCACGTTTGTTAATTTCTTGAAAAAAATCATCCAACCAATCAGTTGCACCAATTACCGATTTAAACCCAGTTGGCTTTCCTGTAACCTCACGCACATGATTAATCATATCTAATAAACCCTCTGCGCTGCTAATTTCGATGTGCCGATTGGGCGATATAGAATCTTGACCAATATTAATACCACGAATCTCAGCAATTTTCGGGGTAACTTTGGCGCCTGGCAAAATACCACCTTTGCCAGGTTTTGCACCTTGACTCATTTTAATTTCAAACATTTTAACTTGTTGATGTTTGGCAATCTCAATAAGCTTGTCGTCACTTAAATTACCTTGTTTATCACGTACCCCATATTTGGCTGTACCGATTTGAAAAACAATATCACAACCCCCTTGCAAATGATAAGGCGACAAACCCCCTTCACCTGTGTTATACCAACAATTTGCCATTGCCGCACCATTTGAAAGTGCTAAAACTGCAGGCTTAGAAATGGCACCAAAACTCATTCCTGAAATGTTAAAAAGCGATTTTGCCGTATAAGGATTTTGACAAAAACTTTTACCAATGGTGATGGGTTGAGTTTCACAAGCGTCTTCGCCCAAAGTCGGAAATGGGTGGTTAGCAAAAATTGCAGTACCTGTGAGATGTAAATTTTTGGTTGAACCAAAGGCAACGGTTGTGTCTGTATTGTTTGCCGCTTTATGCACCCATGCTCGTTCAACACGATTAAATGGCATTTCTTCTCTGTCCATGGCAAAAAAGTATTGACGAAAAAATTCACCCAAATTGGAAAAAATACTACGAAAATGCCCAACAACCGGGTAATTGCGCAGCACCGCATTTTTTCTTTGACTGATGTCAAATATAAAAACAACAACAATCAGCAGTGCAAATAAGCCAATTGCAAAAACAAACAGTATGGATAAAATCTCTAAAACGGGCGTTGCCGTTTCAAACATTGCTATCATCTCTTGTGTTTTCATTTTAATGGCACTTCTTACAAATCAAATGATCTAATGACACTCTGCCTTGCCCATAAATCACCACCACCAAAAGCATTACACCCCAAAGCTTGTGATCATAATAACCACCCTGCCAAATCACGGGATAAGAGATTACCGCAACTGCGTTAAAAACAAACAACCCAAGTGCTGTGAGTCTTGTTGCTAAACCCAAAACCAACAATATGGGCAGAATCAACTCTGCTGCTGTACCCAGATAAGCCGCCAACTCCCAAGGAATCAGTGGCACTTGATACTCATTTTCAAATAAATATTGCGCACCTGAAGACAAAAAAGGCATTTCTGAATCCCAACTGCCAAGCTTGGTTAACCCTGCACGGAAAAATGCCTCTGCCACATACAGGCGCAAAAACAGTTTGAAAATATCATCGGTATATTTGTGTAGCCAAGCAAAAGTTTGGTTGTATAAAGTGATTAATTGATTCATACTCTCTCCTCGTATTGTTGTTGTGTTATTTTTTCTACTAAAACTTCGTGATTTTGTCGGTAAATTTTTAGATAATCTCCCCCACCACTTAAATCAAGTTGTGCGCTGTTTTCATCAAGTTGCCAAATTTCAATAACAGGATAAGTTGAGCGCATAAAATACACAGCACCCGAAAAATAACAGCGCTCATATAAATGCTCAAACTTAGCAATATCGCTCAAATAAGGCAAATTTTTGCAATGTGTATTGGTTTTAATGAAGTCTGGAAACTCATCGCCATAATCAATAATATTACCTGTTTTTGAAGGGTGGGTGGCAATGTATTCTCTTGCCAACTGATTAAAAAAATCCTCGCCCACCAAACGTTTAATGCAAGCATAACTTTTGGCTAAGGCTTCACCGAGTGTTAAGAAATATTGGTTACGATAAATTTGCAGCAAATCTTGGGCGCTAAAACTTGCATTATCAAGATAGTTTTCAGGATTGCTTTCAACATCAACCACATCTTGATAAAACTCTTTTTGCAACTGTTTAACGCTCATCCAAGTACCTCTGCGCTGTTTGCGCTTCACTCAGTAAAACCGACAAATCAGGAATATTGGTGTCCCACTCAATCAGTGTGGGTTTATTGCCAATTTTATTAAGCGTTGTTTGATATAAATCCCACACCTCGCTACTGATGGGTTTTGAATGGTCGTCAATCAATACCCTGCCCTGCTCTAAAACTTTCTCAGTGTAACCCGCCAGGTGAATCTCTAATACATCCTCCCCATCAATACTATTCAAATAATCATCGACTTGATAATGGTGATTAAAACAACTGACAAACACGTTGTTTACATCAAGCAGTAAGCCGCAACCCGACAAACCGGATAACGCAGCAAAAAACTCCCATTCAGGTATGTTGGAATCTTTGAAGCACAAGTAAGAAGACGGATTTTCAATCAAAATTTGTCTGCCTAAAAAATCCTGGGTTTGTTTGATTTTATCAACAAAATTATTTAATGATTTTTGGGTGTAAGGCAGTGGCAACAAATCATTTAAATAGTTGCCATTAATACTTGACCAGCTCAGGTGGTCTGAAACTAAATCTGGTTTAAAGCGCGTGATGGCATTTTTTAAATTTTGCAAATGTTGTTGGTTCAGTGCATCGGCTGACCCTAAAGAAAGCCCGATACCGTGCAGACTTAATGGATAATGCTCAGCAATTTGTTCCAGTTGTTCAGCGGCAAGATTGTTATAAAAAAAATTTTCGCTATGTACTTCAAGCCAAGCAATATTTGGTTGCTCATCAATCACTTGTTGTAAGTGCTGATGACGAAGCCCAATGCCTGTATTTTTAATCATAAGCGGTTACCAAAATTTATACCAAGACTTACCTTTACTGATAGCAATCTTAGTTGTTGCCAGACCTTTTTCTATCCAGCCCTCATTAATGCCGCCGCCCAGTTCAAAGATATTTTTATACTCGGTTTTTTCATCTAAAAATCTACCTACAGTCTTTGTACGATTAGCATGCGCACAAACCAAGATAAACGGCGTATCATAATTTGGCACAATTTTTGATAAATCATCTAGCCATTGATATGCATTATGCCTACCACTTTTATCAAAAAAAGTTAATTTATGCGAATTAGGGATAATCCCATATTTGTTATACTCATCCTGTCTACGCACGTCTATAATGAGAACACCTTGTTTAACCTTATCTTGAGTTTTCTGAGTTGAAAGTGTCGTAAATTCCGCCTTAACAACCAAGGGAAATAACGCAAACAATATTAAGAGTTTTTTCATAGTCATAAGACTTTTGCATAAATAGGGATGATTCGAAAAATTCAATGCTTGCCGCTGCGTGTGCAATAGCACTGCTTTCAGTCTTATTGGTAGTTTTCTTAAATTCAGTCCTAGCAGGGATAAGCTAGGGTTTAAAAAGCTATTAAGTTGGTAAGCAGTGGGTTTTTTATGATTATTCATATTTGCGCAAAGGTCTCGTTACATACAAATATTGCTTTTTAAAAAATGACAAAAACTGTCACCTTTTAAAAAGCAATATAACCACACTCAGACTCAGGAGGGATAAGACTGTGTGGTTATAAAAAAATACCTAAGAAGAACTTAAACTACTGCCAACTAACTTGTCACACAAGCCTTTTGGCAAGGCAATAAAAGCGTCTTTTTGTCCATCTGTGTGCGAAGATCCTGCACATGATGATGTTTTGGTTGCACAATCATTTTGCCCAGCTTTAACAACGCCGTAACACTTTTCTTTAGATGCAGCACTCGCCTCCAAAGCCACAAAGTTGGAACCCAATAAAGTTAAGCCCGCTAAAGTTAATATTTTTATTTTTTGCATCATCTTCTCCATTGTGAAATTAAATCTAAATTTATTTTATACTGAGTCAATTACCGTAATTAAACTAATAATCACACTATAATTATACGAAACACTCTTTCAATAAGTTTCAGGCATGAATGAAAATATAGGCAATTATTTTAAAAAACTTCAAGAAAATAAAAACCAAAGAACTTTTAAAAAAATCTATGAGTTATCCAATGTGCAACTTTTTGGCGTTATTATTCGTATATTAAAGAAAAGAGAATTAAGTGAAGATTGTTTACAAGAAGTGTATATAAAAATTTGGAATAAAGTAGAAACCTACGAGCATGGAAAAGCAAGTGTGATGACTTGGATGTCAATTATCGCCAGAAATCATGCGCTTGACTATATACGCAAACGACAATTGCCAATCCAAGAGGATTTTGAATTGTCTGTTATTAGCGATGAGCAACTACACTTTTTAGAAGGCTTGGAGCAGCAACAAAGCAAGCAAGAATTAATTGATTGCTTAAAACAATTAAAGCCAGAAATAATGGAAATTTTGTTGCTGTCTTATTTTAAAGGCTTGACTTATGGAGCCATTGCTAAAAATATCAAAGTACCAATAAATACCATTAAAACTCGGGTGCGCAGAGCAATGCCTGTACTCAAAAAATGTTTGGGTGAAAATTATGCAAGATAATGATTTTTTAGCTTTCCAATATGCAGTAGGATTGCTAGACAAAAAACAAAAGCAGTCTATTGATAGAACCAAAGACTTTGAAAAAGCCTTGCTTAAATGGCAGATACACTTAAGTAAGTTAACCACACAAGCGCTTCTAGACAAAGAATCTACAGCTGTTATTTGGAAAAACATTAGCAAGCAAACACAGTCAAATCTTCAATCTAATAAATTTGGTGTTGTAAACACTTTACTCCAATATTGGCGTTACATATTAAGCAGTATCGCTAGCTTGGGTTTAATAATAAGTCTTGCATTAAGTCAAACGGCTCACGCACAACTAGGCTGGGATATTGATACCAATTTAGAAAAACAAAAAATATTTATTACCACCACCACGCATCAACATACTGACGAGACGACCGTTTGTACACTGTGGGTTAAGAAAGATAGCAAGGTGCTACGAATCGGTCTTATGCCTGAGACAGGTAAAAAAACCCTTGATATCAATCAGAAAGTATTGGCAATGCTTAAAAATAGTGAAATGATTATTTCGTTTGAAAAGAAAGGTGTCCCTACGCCTTCTGCACCTACAATAATTGATTATCAAGAAAAATGGACTATTTAAAAATTTATTAAACAAGAAGAGAAAATATGAAAAACAATTTAAAAAACTTACTATTGATGTCACTCAGCATCTTTACATTACAAGTATTTGCACTTGATTTTGTCTACACCAAACACGCTTGGTTTGGTGCCGGTTCTGAAGGTAATGAGTATGCAATTAAAGGTTATGATGCAGTTAACTACTTTACTGAAAACAAGCCTGCCAAAGGCTTGGAAGAATTTTCGTTTGAATACCAAGGAAAAACTTGGCACTTTAAAAATACCGAAAATTTGGCATTGTTCAAAGCCGACCCACAAAGATACGCACCGCAATATGGTGGTCATTGCGCTTGGCGTATGGCTCAAGATGGCGAAGGTGTATATGGCGACCCTAATATTTGGACAATTGTTGACAACAAACTTTATTTAAATTACAGTAAAGCCGTAAACGATCGATGGGTTAAAGATATTCCTGGCTTTATCAAAAAATCGGATGATTTTTGGCTAGGCAAAAATCAATTTAAAACACTCAATTAAGCGCATAGTCGGCCGACTCAAGTACGCCAGTCACAATAGATATATAGATTGCTGATGTGATGCAAGTGCCAGAGATAATGCCAATAAGTATGTTTCTTAACCTCACTTCAATAATAGATAAAAAATAAATCAAGACATTGATTGAAACACCTGGAATAAAACACAAAGCAAAAATAATTGGAATTTCTTTATCCTTAATTTTGTGCTCATAATCTAATATTTTTTGTGGCACCTTGAAGTTTAACCTGTGTGCAAAATTATAAATAATAAGACAATAACCAAAGATAGCTATTTGAATTGCAAAAAATACTTGGGTAAATGAAAAAATATAAATACCTGCCAACAAAAAGGCAGTGCCTGGCAGTAAAGTTAAACCCCGAATAATTAAAATAAAAATATAACTTATATAAGCAACTAAAAAATGCTCTTTATTTAGAAATGTTTTGAGCATTTTTGGGTCAATTTCATAACCACTAAAATACAGGTATGCTACACCAATAACATTAAGCGCAACAAAAGCGTAAAACAAATATTGTTTACTAATATTTTTCATTATCAATAATTTCCAATTGATTAAGTTTGTTGTAAAAATCGTCTAAATTTTTAGGTTTTTTCCCGTATCTTGGGTTATCGTGCATTTTTAAAAATGGGCGTGAATTAAGTTCTAAAAAAATACAAGGCTGTGTATTGAAGTCAAACTCAATGCCTTTTTTACAAATCACATCAACGCCTAAAATATTAGCATCAAAAGAATTTAGTATTCGGACTAAATCTTGTTTGTTATTCTCACTAATTTTTTGCTTATCAACAACCTCAATACTTGAGCCTAATTTCAATGCAATTTTGTGATGTAAATAAATCCTTTGCTTGGCTTTGGGTATTGTAGAAAAGCTCATTTTTTGTTGCTTTAAGTGTTTTCTTATTGCTTTATTTTTGGGTATTGATTGCGTAATTGGTGCAAGATTCATTTGTTTTCTCAGCTTGTTTTCAGCGTCAATTAAATTACCAATTTCCATTATTCCGTCACCCACCACAAACGGTGGATAGCGCCTAAGTACCGACATAATGCCAAATTTTGTAACCACAACACGATAATTCTTACCCAACAAGTACTGTTCAACAATGCTATTTGGCCACCATTTTTTAACACCTATACTTGCTTTTAACAACTGCATGTTATTTTGGATAGGGAAATAAGCACCCCGAGAAAAACCACCAACATTAGGCTTGATGACCAGGGGAAATCCCTGTTCTTGAGAAAATTTAAACGCTGAATAAGGGTTAATAAAAGTTCTTCCTTTCGCATAGGGTATGGCATTCTCCTTAAAAGCTAATCTTGCTTGTGCTTTTGAGCGACAAGCACGACGAACATTAAGGGGGTTATAGTCACTACAACCTGAAAGAAAAAAACGTGATAAAAACCGATGTAATAATTGCATTATGGGGCTGTCTCGTAATGATGAATGATTAGCAAAATGATAAATTTTATTAGTTTGGCTACTTTCTTAAAGTTTGCCCTAGCAGGGTTAAGGCTAACTTTAAGAAAATATGGAAGTTGGTATTTTGATGATTATTCAGCATTATAAGACACCTCCATTATCATTAAATTTTTGATTGGTAGTGTTTGATGATTTTTCTAGAAAAGACAAAGCGATTAAAATCTTTTTTTGAAATGGTTTTACTAACTTGCACCAAGTATCTCATATTATCCTTAATAAATTTATGCTTGCTTTTTTTTGGAGTATTGTTATCAAGCAAGTGAATAGGAAATGGCGCAAATAAATTAATCTCAATAATATGAAACAAACCTGAAAGTAATGCTGCTTTAGAGTTTGCTCTTAGCCCTACTCTGGCAATACGAAAAGACGGCAATTCTTGCAAGTGTGCTTTTAGAATATTTAATTCTTTTTTAGAAAAATCTTGTGTAATATCTAGATAACTTGTGTCTTTATTATAAATACCATTAACAGGATAACAGTCATTCGAAAGATTGATTGACTGGGCGATATTAAGTGTACTTAAATGGACTTTGTTGTACGCATCACGAATATAGAATATTTCATATTCATTTTTTTCATGCGCTGCATGTTGAACAATATAAGGAATCTTACTGTTTATTTGATCAAAACTTAGAAAATCTTGCTTATTGTTGATTTTAATAATGCCATTAGAGTTCTGCCCCCACTCAGGTTTTAAAAACACGGGAAAACTCTCCGGCAACTTATTCTTATCAAAATAATATTGCTGCAAGCGCCATTTTTTTGGAATACGGGCATCCATATCAATCTTAGAATAAAACCCTTTGCTCTTGTTGTACCACTCAGCGTTGATTTGAAAGTAATACCAAGGTGGGACCCTAAGACGAATCGACCAAACAATGTAGTGAAAAATCAGTCTAAATGTCAAACACTTCTCCTTTTCTTGGGTCGTCTGAGTAATAATGCAAACTAATACTTTTTTGTTTGGCTTTGATTTGGTGTATGTAATTATCCATTTTTCCTTTTATGCCTTGGCTGTAAATATATTCACCATAGTCTAACTCACTTAATTTAGGCATATTAAGTGAGTTATTATCAAAGTTTCTACACTCCAAAGAGCCTTGAATAACATAAAAAAAAGACTGATCTGGATGGCCATGAATGCTTGTTATCGCACCCTTATCCCAGCAGATTAACCCTAACCAACATTTCTTATTATTAACAATAATATTTCTTGTATAACTATTTTTATTAAAACTCAGGGCTGTAGTTTGTATTTCTTTTGCCAGTATCTGTATCCTATCAACAGCTGAACTGTAATCTTCTTTGATAAGCAGTCCACACAAAGCTTTAAAATCAAAGTCCGTTGCATGTACATAATTATAATTTTTTATCTCTTTAAGCATTTCTTTGTAGCGCTTCTCCTGTTTCAATTAAACGATTTAATAACGCTGTTAGTTTCACTTTATCAAAATTAATATTGCTAATTAACAGTCGAAACACTAATTTTTTTTCTATATAAGCTAGAGCAAATAAAGCCTGCTCATCATTCAATAATTGATTGCGTAATTTTTGGTTAAAGTTATTTGCGTCTTTTGCTTTAAAGCGAAAACATACATTAAATGAACTACGTTTAACCACCATCTCCAAGGTGTCACTCGTATTAATAAAATTCTCTGCAAATTTTGCCAACTGATAATAACGCTCAACCCTATCCGAAAAACCTTTTTTGTTATAAAATTTCCAATCTAAAAACCACTTTAGACTATCCACACGACGTCCGCACTGCAGTGAATTAACACCTAAATCTGTTTGATTGTCTCGAAAAATATAACTATTATCACCATCTGAACAAGTGCAAGACAATAGGTTTTGATAATTTAATAATAAAAAATTGCACATTAGACTACTACCAAGCATCTTGTGAAAATCCATAGTAAAAGAGTCTAGTTGCTCAACACCAGTTAAAAATTTAGCCTTCAACATTGGACTCATGATTGCCGCACCACCCCACGCACCATCACCATGTAGCCAAAATTTGTGTTTATTTTTTAATACTACCAACTGTTCAATGTTATCGTAAGCACCACGTACTGTTGTACCTAAAGTTGCACAAACAAAAAAAGCGATGCCACCATTTTTTTGTACTTTTTGAATTGCTTTATCAAGTGCCAAGGCATCCATTTCTCCATTTTTGGTCGTTGGAACTTTAATAAGGTGCTCGGCGCCAATACCTAAAATGTTTGCTGCCTTGTCTAGTGAGTAGTGTGCATCCCCACTGACAAAAGCGAATAAAGGTTTTTGCTTAAACAAACCCTGCAGCTTTACTGTTTTTAAACTTTGATTACGTGCCACCATCATCGCAATCATATTAGCATTTGATGAACCTGTGGTCATCTGCCCTTCCCCTTTTTTGAAACCAATGCACTCAAGCATTTGCTCAAGCATATAAGTCTCCATTAAGCTGGCAACGGGTGCAGACTCAAAAGTGCAAGATGAAGTATTATTAAGCGCAACAATAATTTCCCCTAAAATTGAAGGCAAGTTAGCACCTGACCACATTCGGTTAGCAAAACCAGTGTGACTGGTATTAGGGGAATAATCTAAATATTGCTCTATCCAAGCAAACAGTTGCGTCCAATCCTGAGAAGATTGTTTATTTAAATCCAATATTTTAGTTAATTCATTGCTCGATTGGTAGTTAACTAATTTGTGATTAAACTTTAAATTTTTACGCTGTAGTATTTGTGCTATTTTTTCAAGCAGCTCGTTTTCTTGCATCAAAAGACAAACTTTTAATTAGGTTTTTTATTTAGCCACGCCATCACAATTCCTAGAATCAAGATAGATAAAGCAGCGTTTGCTAACGAACCGCCATCGGATTTTCCTTCGTGCAACACAGCCCAACCAAGTGGCGATACTGCGTGGAAAAATACTGCACCTGCCATTACTACTGATGCCATTAAACCACCAATGTAATGAAACTTCTCTCGATTGCCCAGCACAATAGGAGAAAGCAAAATTAACGCGACAATCAACTCAAAAGCACCCACTAAATAGGCGCCATAATTGGTAAATAAACTACCGATTGTCTCGCCTAAAAAAGTTCCCAGCCATCCACCAATTGTGCCAAAAATATACAGTGTGTCTGGTGCGCCTGTAAATTTATAGGGCAATGAACCTAAAAATACATAGCACATCCATGCAGCAATTGCCCAACTTACTGTCACTTTAATTGTATTATTCACTTTTCTCTCCTTTTTTATGCTTATTAATCAATACGGCATCCTTCCTATATTATAAACGACTTAACGCTTTACCGGAATCCAAAACTGCTCTTGTCATTTCAGCGGCTTCCGCTAATGAATTGGCTTTTTTAGTGTGCCAAAGAATCAAACTGGCAGACAAAACCAAACCATCATAAAACATGCCTTTTTCCCCTGATAGCGCCGATTTTCCTAACTCAACGGTATAATTTGCCAGCGCCTCAATATCGTTGTTTTCAACACTGAGTCCATCGGGAAATGCAATCGCGCGCAATTCTTGCTCTACACCCAACGCTTTAGGGTCAATGTCTACTCTGTCTTGTTCAGTGATACCTTGATACGAAATCATTAATCCTTTTTGACGCAATGAAGGCACCACTCCACCTTCAACACCACGCACCAATAACGAACTATCCATGCCGCTAAAATCAGCCAAACGTGCATAAATAGGCGGATAAGGTTTATGTACATAACCCAAAATTGAATGTGTATTCTCTCCTCTTAAAGGCCCAATCAAGGTTTCTACTGTATTAATCACAGTGCGCTTAATGAGCCTATTACGCAATGGCACCAAATTATGTAAACCCTTGCAATAACTGGCTTGATCAATATAACTCCAAGCAACAGATGGGTCTTCTAATCGTTTTTTTGCCTGCGCAGTCGAACAATCCGCGTCCAAACCCAGTGCTTGATTAATGTGTCTGTGTGTGAGTCCAAATTTAGGTGAAACGCTCTCAAGCCCATGAACAACGGTCGGTAAACCTAATTCTGCTAATAGTGGCGGTAAAAATGATGAAACGGGAATGGAGCGATTGTAGCCACTATAAGGGTCGCCTAAATCTACCAAGTGCTCAACATTAACCTGCTGTTCATCGCTTTGGGCAATAATGGCGGCTAAAATCCCCTCATTTTCCTCCATACTCTCACGTTTCATACGCAAGGCAATTAAAAAGATGGCAGATTGCACATCATCAATCTCACCACGCAAAATCGCTTGCATGCCCTCTCTAGCCTCTTCAAAACTAATATCTTTACTCAAATCTGGGCCCGTTGCCACACGTTGAATAATGGACTTCATTAACGCTTGTGAATTCATAATTTTATATATATTTTGTTATTTTCTTGTTTAATGGGATAGGTTTGTAAATTATCCACGTCTTCTTCTGAACTGTCACCTGTATCTAAATCAAAACTATAGCCATGTAGCGAGCATTTCACTCTATCGCCTTTAAGGCAACCCAAAGTCAACTCAATATCTTCGTGCGGGCAACGGTTTTCTGCTGCGTACAAAACGCCGTTATTCATCGTGACAAATACTTTTTTGCCTTCCACTGTCGTGGCAACCATCGTGCCTTCCTTAGGCGCAAAATCTAATGCTTCTATCCACATAAGACTTTTGTATGATTATTCATAGCTGTGCAAACGTCTCATAATATTAGAAAAAACTCCAAACACTGTTTTTATCTAATGCCGCTCTACATTGTTTCAGTTGCTGTTGGTAGCGTTTGGCATTATTGGCGACTTTTTTTGCAATTTTTTTCAGCCAAGGCTTGGCATTATAAGTTTTACGATTGAAGCCCCCATGGCCTTCATGATAAGCTAAATACTGATTGTAAGCATCAGTCATACTAATGTTTGAGCGTTGTCTAGACCTACTCATATACCAGCCGACAAAATCAATGGCATCTTCAAAGTCTTCACGATCTGCGTCTGTATTACCAGTTTTGACTTTATACAATTTCCATGTTGCGTCTATTGCCTGTGCAAAACCTTGAGCAGTGGTTGGTCTAAACCAAGGTATAACGCCAAATAATTTTTCTCTTGGTGGTTTTGCGTCTGATTCAAATCGTGATTCTTGATAAACAATGGCTAACTGCACATGCATTGGCGCACCATATTTTTTCTCTGATGCTTTTGCTGCTTGATACCAGCGAACCTCTTCATCCATTAAATTGCAAACATTGTTAATGGTTACTGCATCAGATGAAAATAAAGAGAAGCAACCGCTTAAAAATAAAGGTAGTAGTAGTAGTAAGGTAATTTTTTTCATTGGTTTTATTAAGTTGAGCTATGTCGTTTTTCTTGTTATTTTTCGTAAACAATACGTTGCTTTTTCAAAAAAATCAACCTGTGCTTGTTGATACTTAGGCTCATTTTGAATATCGTCAAAACATTGTAATTGCTCATATTTAAAACCTGCCTTAAAAAGCGATGCCACCTCAGTTTCATTGACCGCATAAGGGGGTCCGCTGGTTTGTGATTGCGGATAGTTTAGTGTTAATAACAACATCCGACAATCTTTGGATATTATAGCGTATAAATGTTGCACATATCTCACCCTTAAATCAGCAGGCAATGCAACCAAACAAGCCCTGTCATAAACAGCACAAACTGCTTCTAAGTGTCTTACCTCAAGGTCAAAATAATTCCCACAAAAAATACGAATATTTTGTCCTTCATAAACACTAAATTTCCCCACTTTTTGCACAGCGTATTGAATGTTGTTCTCACCAAAGAAAGCCTCAATCGCAAGTGCGCTTAGTTCAACACCAAGTACCTTGTAGCCTTGTTCTAAAAAATACACCATATCTTTGCTCTTGCCACACAATGGCACAAATACAGTGTCCTCTTTTTGCAGCGCCAAGCAATCAACAAATTCTAACAATCTGGCGTTAATTGTCTCCTTATGCCAGCCTGTTTTATTTTCTTTCCAGCGTTGTACCCAATCTGTCATTATCATTCCTCTATAAAGAACCTTGCCTTAGCCCTGCTAGGACTGGGTTTAAGAAAACTACCAATTCAGCAAGTATTGAATTTTTCTAATCACCCATATTTATGCAAAGGTCTCTTATAATATACAACATGAAACTCAAGTCTCCAACTCGTAAAACTCTCATGCAATTTATAATGGTTATTTTAGCCATTTTTGTTATTCGTACGTGGCAACAACAAGATTTAACTGTAGGCATGGTACCCAGTTTTACCTCTAAAACCTTAAGTGGCAATATTGTGAACAGCAAACCCCTACCCAAGCAAGCAGTCTTGGTGCATTTTTGGGCAACTTGGTGTGGTATTTGTGGTTTGGAAAACGACAATATTCAAGCACTGAATGGTAAAGACTACCGCGTGCTCAACATTGCTATGCAATCAGGCACTGATACTGAATTAAAACAATACGCCCAAGAGCACAATATGCGTCTTGATAATATCATTAATGACAACTCAGGGGCTTTGGCGAGACTCTTTGGCGTACGTGCCACGCCGAGTAGTTTTTTTATTAACCCTGAAGGTAGAATTCAGTTTGTTGAAGTTGGCTATGTGACCACACTTGGGTATCGATTACGCTTGTGGTGGGCTACACTATAACACGCCGAGCTAAATAAATATGCACTGGTATCCACAAGTAGATAATTTATTGCAAAATGAATCTGGACAAAACCTAAAAGCATTCTTACAACAAGAAAAACAAGCCAAAAAAATCATTTTTCCACATTCTGCCAACTGGTTTAAAGCCTTTGAACTCACCCCCTTTGACAAACTCAAAGTGGTGATTTTAGGTCAAGACCCTTATCATGGGGATGAACAAGCACATGGTTTGAGTTTTTCTGTACCTGATGGTATTGCCATACCGCCCTCTTTGAGAAATATTTATACAGAACTGCAATCTGACCTTGGTATCGTGCCAAATAACAGCGGCAATCTTGAACACTGGGCAACACAAGGTGTGCTGCTACTTAACAGTGTTTTAACTGTAGAGAAAAACTCACCTGGCTCACATGCCAATTCGGGTTGGGTGAATTTTACCGATGGGGTGATTGATGTGATTAGTTCGGAAAAGAAAAACGTGGTATTTTTGCTTTGGGGTGCTTATGCGCAACGAAAAACACCACTGATTGATGACAGTAAACATTTGATTTTAACAGCTACCCATCCTTCGCCATTTTCAGCACACAAAGGATTTTTTGGCTGCAAACATTTTTCCAAAACCAATGAATACCTTAAAATACACAACCTTGAACAAATTAATTGGACACCATGAAACTTTTTTACTCGAGCCCGGCTCGAGTAAAAAGATAAGAAATAAGATATGAAATTAGTTATTGATGACGCTTGCTACGCCTATGAAAAAATATTTGGCAATTTTGGTGAAATTATTGCCTTGCCAGGGCGCAACATTGACAAGGCAGCAGTAAAAGATGCCGATGTTTTAATTGTGCGCTCGCGCACCAAAGTTAATCAAGATTTACTGGAAGGCTCTCAGATTCAATTCGTTGGCTCAACCGTGGCAGGACTAGACCATGTTGATCAAACTTATTTAAACGCAAACAATATTACTTTTTTCTCAGCACAGGGTTGTAATGCCATGGCAGTGGCTGAGTTTGTCATCAGTGGTATTGTTAATCTCGCCAAAGAATTGAATTTCGATTACACGGAAAAAACCCTAGGCATTATTGGTGTGGGTAATGTGGGCTCTAGACTTCAAGCCAAAGCCGAGTTGATGGGTATCAAAACCCTGCTCAATGACCCACCGCGCCAAGAGGCTGAAAACTTACCCAATTTTGTTGATTTAGATACTGCATTAAATGCCGATATTGTCACTTTTCACACGCCACTTAGCTTTGATGGCAAGCACCCTTCTTACCAATTACTCAATGCCAAGAATTTTCATCATATAAGCGATGAAACCATTGTTTTTAATGCAGCACGAGGCGGGGTAATTGTTGAAGAAGTTTGGCAAAATACGCCCACCAAAGCCAATATTATTGACTGCTGGGAAAACGAGCCCAACATCAATCAAACACTACAAAAAAATGCTTATTTGGCAACACCACATATTGCAGGGCACTCAGTAGATGCTAAATTTATGGGCAGTTTTATGGTGTACGAGGCCTTGTGTGAGTTTGTGGGTGTTCAACAAGATGCGTCGATTGTTAATCTAATCAATCCAGGGATATTGTCGCTTAATCAAGACAACTTAGTTGATAGCTTAAACACTGTTTATGATTTCAAAAAAGACACGCAAGCCATTGCGGACATTAAAAACTTTGAACATTATAGACGCAACTATCCAGTGCGCTATGAATGGCACCACTTCAACTCATCTTTCCCTTTGCCACTGTGTTAGATTTTATTGAGACGCCGTATTGAGACGCCGGGCTTCTCAATTGNNTCTCAATTGGATTGTTTTTAGGTGGTGTTTAACTGCTAATTGAATTAGCTAGGCGCTGACGATAAGCGCTGCTTTGCTCTGGGTTGCTATTAGCCAGCATATTACAAATCATGCCAATCATTTCTCTGGCAGCGCCGTCTTTAAAGTCTGGACTGTGTTGCTGAATAAAAAATAACATTTCCATGCCTTGCTCAATATCATGCTCGGCAAACAGACAAAGCGCCAAATCAAAGCGTGCTTGATTGTCGTCAGGGGATTTTGCTACTTGTATTTTAAGTGCCCCAATGCCTGCCGTGTTTTGCGCCAATCTAATAAAATTTAACTGCGAAGTAATTGATAAACCCATGTCAGATTTTTGTGCAGATTCTGGCAACTTATTAAACAACTCTTGTGCTTGATTTACTTCGCTTATGTCTAAGAAAATTTGCACCATGTCTAAAGCCACTGATACATCTTTTGGATTTTCTGATATTGCTTGAGTGAGTAGCATGATTGCTGCTTTAGTATCGCCCTCTAAGTGTTTTTCTCTTGCTTGTTGGCGTAATTGTTCAGTATTCATATTTAACGGGGTTCAAATAATATTGACTTAATGCTTTGATAATTGGTCGCAATGTTACGCAAATTTTCTTCGCCTATTTCGGTTTCTACCCGACCTTCATTAAGATCTTTTACTTGATTGGCATACATTTTTTTTAAAGTCTCCAAAGTCGCACTGATTTCATACACCGTAGGGTTATCAATATCTTTCCAATCTTGTGGTAAGGTATGTGGATATTTAGGCTTAAAGTCTATTATTTTCTCGTCATCTTCAAACATTGTTCACGGCTTATTAAGACCCCTGCGTTAGATATAAATATTACCTAAAAGTCAACTTTCACTCATTTACCAACTTTTATAAAACCTGTCTTAACCCTGCTAGCACCCCAAGGGCAGGCTTCGCGCGACTGGCTTTATAAAAATTGACAACTAAGTATTCTTTTCAACACCCCCTTGAGGGGTGAAAGTTAACTTTTATTCAACATCCATATCTAACGCAGGGGTCTTTATTTGTAAATCTGCCTTCTGTGGGCAACTTTTAACACAATATAATGTTTCGTCTTTTTGTTAAAAAATAACAATAATCGATAACTGCCTACACGCACACGATGTGAGATTGGATGCATGTTAACCACAGGCTTAATGTTGTTATTAAAAAGTTGTACATCCTCTTTTAAAATCAACAATTTTTGTTTAATCTGGCTTTGTATCCGCTCATCTAACTTTGCAAACTGTTTCTGTGCTTGCTTGGTAAAAACGAACATTAAAAGTCTAAATAGTCAAATCAGACAAACCACTATCCAAAGATTGCTGCGCCTCTGCCTGCAACTTTTGGCGATTTTTCCACAGCAAATACTCTTCCATATAATCATCAATAATGTCACTACCCTGTGAAAAATAAGGCACCAACATCATTCTTGGCTTGCCTCTGGCTGTCACAGTAAAAAAATCATTCTCAATATCTTTCGATACTTTGCCAATGTGTTTTTGTAATTCGGTGTTGCTAATAATTTCCATCGCTATTTATATTGTTAATTATATGGTTAATTATATAATAAAACAACTTTAGAAATGTTCTTTTGTAAATGATTTTAAATTTAGAAACCGTTGTAACAAATGTATTGCGCAACTAAATTTTAAGCAGTTAGACTTGCAAATAGCAGTGGCAGTTGCTCAGGGAGTTTTTCAACATTGTCAACAATGGTGTAATTGCTCTCACCAAAAATGCGTTTCACATAAGCATCTGCATGTGGATCAAGTGTTAAACAATAGGTTAATACACCTGTTGAATAAAGCTCTTCCACGGCTTTTTTAGTGTCAAAACGCAAGTGTTGCGGATCAGATTCATCAATATCAGCAGGCTCACCATCAGTAACCAACAAGATTAATTTACGTTTTTCTTGCTGTTTGTGTAGGTGTTGTCCCGCATGACGAAGTGCTGCACCCATTCTGGTAGAAAGCCCACCTTTCATGCCAGCTAAACGCGATTTGGCATCATCATCAAAATGCTGATTAAAATCTTTAAGACGGAAATACTGCACGTCATGACGACCATCGGATGCAAAGCCATGTAGCGCAAATGGGTCACCAATACCTTCAATCGCAGTGGAAACCAAAGTGGCTGCTTCACGGGTCAGTTCTAAAACGGTTTTGTCTGAATCGCCCATGGTTTCATTGGTAGATTCTGACAAATCTAACAACACCACCACTGACAAATCACGGGTGTTCAATACATTGCGCATGGTAATACGTGGATTGGGCTGTTCGCCCATACGAATCGCAATCATGGCATCAATCGCTGCATTAATATCCACTTCGTCGCCATCTTCCATGCCACGCTGACGCTGTACACCAGCAGGGGTTAACAAATCAATAATTTGACGAATACGGTGTGCAATTGGCTTATGTTCGGTCAAAATATCATTAATGTCTTCAGGGTTGCCTTTGGCAGGCCTGCGCTCGTAAATGGTTGCCCAATCAGGACGGTGTAGTTGAATCTGATAATCCCATTCATGGTAGTGATAAGGGTCAGAAATTGGCTCTCTACCCATGGTTTCATTAAACGAAGTGGCATCATCGGTTAAGTCATCTTCATACACGCGCATGGTGTCTTCACAAATCCAAACTTCCTGTGCGTCATCACCTGCCAATTCACAATCCACCTCATGCGCCATCATTAGTGGACTGACTTTATAACGGGTTTGTTGCTGACTGGCCGCCATATATTCAACACCCATGTCCCAGTTAATGTCTTCATAATGCCAAACAATACGATTGTCATCACGATAATCAATGCGGTAGCGCTCCAAAATTCTCAAACTCGGTACCGCCTTGCGTCCAGCAAAAATGTTATACAATTCAACGCCCATTTGCCAAGCGAAGTTACTGTCATCTTGATTGGCTTCAATTTCACTGTGAAACTTAAGTGCAAAAGCATTGAGTTGTTCGTCATTGCCAACTGCCGTATCGTCTAACAATTGCAAAGCAAAATGCTCCAAAATATCCATGGTCTGGTGTTCGGATTTTTCTTCATGTTCTAACACCATCAAAGAACGCCACAAACCTTTAAGCCCTGGAAAATCTTGACACGCCTTATATTCAACGCGTGCATCTTCTAACAACCCAATAAAAAACATTTGTGCAGGGCTGAGTTGCTCTGCCGACATGGACTGGTTGGTGTACATCATGTGCGCTGCCATGTGTGCTACGGTTGCACGATAAATCTCTAAACCTTCGATGATTTTATCCCCAGCCTTTATATCATTAGCTTTTATATCATCCAGGGCATCTGGCACATGAATAATACGGTCTTCCACATAAGGACGAAAATCGGTATAGTCAGCACCTGTTGGGCGAATGAAAAAATCACGCCCCCATAAAGCACGCAAATAAAAATTGAGCTTTCTTTGCACTTTAACAAACAAAACGCCACGACGTTCTCTCTCAAGCATGCCACGTGAATCTGCGGATTCAAGCGCAAAATAAGCAGTCAAATTATTAAAATCTCTACGATACGCTTTGGCGCCAAAATTTGCCCAGCGACGCAAACCGCTCAGGGTTAACTTAGACAATAACTCGTCAATATGCTCCAACATTGGGCGTAAACCGCGTGCTGCGGTTGAGGCGAGTTGATGAATAAGCGTCAAATAACCTCGTAATAATTGCGCATCACCCAAATGCCTGGCAACCGTTGGCAAACTCGCCAACAACAAAGTAATCACTTCGCCTGAAGTCATAGAAGAGGCTTTCATGGCGCTGGTCACACAATCATTAATGATATCTTCACCACACTCTTTGGCAATTTGTGGCATAACTTCAAGATAAGTTATCACCAAGTCATTACCACGACCCAAACTACACAGCGCCTTGGCACCGTCTAAGTAATCTTTAAGTCCAGCGGGAGATATAACACGAGCAGCATCATGAAAGGTTGCATCTAAAACGGCTTTAACTTCAGGTGCAATTTTCTCTAAAAACTCAGCGTATTCATCTAATAATATCTTTGACATAATTAAATTGCCAATATTGGCAACAAAATAAAGTTAGCCTAAGAAAGTTTGAACCGCAGCGTTTAATGTGTCGCGCATATCAGGGTCATCGGTTAATGGTGTAATCATTGTCATTGAACAAGCTGCCTGTGCATCCACACCCTGACTGATCAACTGACCTGCATAAACCAATAAACGCGTTGAAATACCTTCATCCAATCCGTGGCCTTTAAGGTTACGTGCACGATGTGCAATTTGTACCAATTTTTCAGCCATTTTTTCATCAACGCCTGATTCTTTAGCGACAATCGAAACTTCTAATTCAGTATCTGGGTAATCAAAATCCATGCCACCAAAACGTTGCTTGGTTGATTGTTTAAGGTCTTTCATTAATGATTGATAACCCGGATTGTATGAAATAACCAACTGAAAATCAGGGTGTGCTTTAATTAACTCACCTTTTTTATCCAGTGGCAATTCACGACGATGGTCTGTCAATGGGTGAATCACAACCGTGGTATCTTGGCGTGCTTCAACAATTTCATCCAAGTAACAAATTGCACCAATACGTGCTGCCGTTGTGAGTGGTCCATCTTGCCATTTTGTGCCGTCTTTGTCTAGCAAGAAACGACCTACCAAGTCAGAAGCTGTCATGTCTTCATTACAAGCAACACTAATCAGTGGCTTACCCAATTTCCATGCCATGTACTCAACAAAACGAGATTTTCCGCAACCTGTTGGCCCTTTAATCATCATTGGCATGCGCACGTCATAGGCAGATTCGTACAACTCTACTTCTTTATCAATCGCCTCATAATAAGGCTCATCCTTAATGATATATTGCTTAGGGTCTACTTTTGTATCAGCCATAATTTTCTCCTATTTTTCTTCAGTAGTTTCTTTCTTATTCTTCGTCGTCAGTTTCAGCTTCACCAGACCAACCTGATTCTTTAGCCGCTTGAAACGCTTTATAGTGAATATCATGATGGCGTTTTGCTAATTCAGGTGGCAATTGACTAACCAAGCAGCCATATTTATCCCATTCAGTATTAACTTTTTGCAATATACTGTCAATACCCGCTAAATTCCACCCTTCGCAGGTCTCATTTTCATCCAAAAGTCCAAATACCCAAGCATCGCGAATAATCTTGCCAATGGTGGTCATGCCGCCATTAATTTCGTTGTTAATACCAACATAAGTATCTGGTTTGTTCATAATTTCCTTTTTTTATATAAAGCCCTTTGCATACACCAATTGTAAATTAAAACAATTGGCGTATAAAAAGATCTCTATCTTTTTTGACAAAAAAACCCCAACTCTTCAGCTAGGGTTTTTGTTGTAACCCTAACAGTAATTAAACTGTTGCGCCACGATAGATAACCATTGAAGTACCTGCACATTGTGCAAAGTTGTCAAGGCCTAACAAACGAACATGGTTGTTCGGATGTGCAGTATGACAATTTTCCAACTCTGTTAGGATAGCATCAACGTCTGTTTCACCAAACATTGGCAACTTCCACATATACCAATATGAACCTGAAGCATTTTCTGGCTCAGTATGCTCAATAGATGGGTTCCAACCTTTGTCAACAATGTACTGAATCTGTGTACGTGTCTGCTCAGCATCTAAATTTGGCAAGTATGAGAAAGTCTCAAACTTACGGCTATCAGGATTACTTAAACTTGATTGATAATCTTGCATAATTATTCTCCTATTTATTATTTGTGGGCAACGTCAATCTTATCAACGGTGTCAAATTCAAACTTGATTTCTTTCCAAGTGTCCATTGCAGCTGCTAATTCTGGTGAATGTTTTGCAGCTGTTGTCAAGATATCTTTACCTTCTTTTTCAAGTTCACGGCCTTGGTTACGTGCTTCAACACAAGCTTCAACCGCAACACGGTTAGCAGCTGCACCTGCAGCATTACCCCAAGGGTGGCCTAATGTACCGCCACCAAACTGCAATACAGAATCATCACCAAAGATGTTCACCAATGCTGGCATGTGCCATACGTGGATACCACCAGAAGCAACAGGAATCACACCCGGCATAGAACCCCAATCTTGGTCAAAGAAGATACCACGAGAACGGTCTTCTTTAATATAAGAATCACGCATAATGTCAATCCAACCTAGGGTTGCATCACGGTCACCTTCAAGCTTACCTACCACCGTACCTGAGTGTAAGTGATCACCACCAGATAGACGTAAAATCTTAGTTAATACACGGAAATGAATACCATGATGTGGGTTACGGTCTAATACTGCGTGCATCGCACGGTGAATGTGTAATAACATACCGTTGTCTTGACACCATTGTGCCAATTGCGTGTTAGCAGCCCAACCACCTGTAATGTAGTCATGCATAATAATTGGTGTACCAATTTCTTTCGCATATTCAGCACGCTTCATCATTTCATCAGAAGTTGGCGCTGTTACATTTAGATAGTGACCTTTACGCTCACCTGTTTCAGCTTCCGCTTTTTCGATTGCTTCTTGTACAAAATCAAAACGCGCTCTCCAACGCATGAATGGTTGAGAGTTTACGTTCTCATCGTCTTTGGTGAAGTCAAGACCACCACGAAGACCTTCATAACAAGCACGACCATAGTTCTTAGCCGACAGACCCAACTTAGGTTTAATGGTACAACCCAATAATGGACGACCATATTTGTTCATGATATCACGCTCTAACTGAATACCTTGTGGTGGACCATTACAAGTCATTACATAAGCAACTGGGAAACGAATGTCTTCCAATCTCAATGCGCGTAATGCTTTAAAACCAAATACATTACCTACCAAAGAAGTCATTACGTTCACAACTGAACCTTCTTCAAATAAGTCAATTGGGTATGCAATGAATGCATAAAAACACGTGTCATCACCCGGCACATCTTCAATCGCATAAGCACGACCTTTATAGTAATCAAGATCTGTTAGTAGATCTGTCCACACCGTTGTCCAAGTACCTGTTGAAGATTCCGCTGCAACTGCTGCTGCAACCTCTTCTCTAGGCACACCATCTTGTGGTGTTACTTTAAAACAAGCCAGAATATCCGTCTCTTTCGGCGTATAATCCGGCATCCAATAAGTTTCGCGGTATTCCTTAACACCAGCATCATAAACTTTAGCCATTTAAAATCTCCTTTTTGTTAAATTGGAAACCAAATTATATAAAAACATTAAAATAATGTAAAATAATATTTTTTTAATTAATAATAATTTTTTATTATGATTTATAAATATAATTCTTACGAAAAAACAATATAAACCATTGATTTAAAATATAAAAAAAACAATATCATAGTAATGAAATTGGGTATTATAGGTAGGTAAAAAACACATTAAAACTTACTAAAAAAATGGTTATTAAGCGCCATTTAAATGTAGCTATTTTTTAAAAAGATTATTTTTTATAGATTTTTGCCAGCAAGGCAAGCCTCTACCAAAGCATCAGTTAGCGTTGAATTTGGTTTGGCATTTGGCAGATGTTCTTCGATAATTTTATTAACAATATTTAAGCACTGCCCTCTTTCATAATTGCTTTTTAGTCCTTCAAGGTCTAAAACACCTTTTGTTATACAACCAACAACACAACCTGTTGCATCAGAAAAAACAATGTCTTGATCCATCATCACTTCTAATTGATAACTATACAAGCCAATATCGTTGCTTTTTGCAATAGAGAGATAAACAGCGTTAAAAAAATCTTCACGATTAATTAATACTTCCACATTAAGCCTACATTCTAATACATAGTGTTGTGCTTGATAATCGAAACTAACGGCTGCTTTAAAAGAATTTTTTTCCATTACTTTGTCAATGATAAAAATAGTTGAGGCAGTTCTTTTGGTAGAGATTCAATACGATCAATAACCGAATAATGAGAGCCAAAGATTTTAGCAATATACGCATCTGCCTTTTTATCCAAACTAATGCAATATGGATACATGCCTTTTTGCTGAACTTCTTGTACCGCTTTATGTGCATCTTGAATTAAGGCTTGTGGATCATGTATATCAATATCTGCTGGCTCGCCATCTGTTAGTATTAACATGAGTTTTTTATCACTTTTTTGTAAGTCTAAATAATGTGCACCATGGCGAATTGCTGCACCCATACGGGTTGAATACTGCGCTTGCAAATCAGCCAAACGCGCTTTAACTGTATCGTCCCAGTGCTCTGAATAACCTTTGATGTGATAATACATCACCTGAGAGCGTGTATTAGAATTAAATCCAGCAATGGCAAAATTATCACCCAATTGCTCTACCGCCCAAGCAAGTAAAGATACTGCCTCTTGTGAAAGTTCTAAGATGGTTTTTCCTGAAGCGTTAATAACCTCATTTAAAGATTCAGACAAATCAAGTAATAATAAAACTGAAACACTACGATTATCACTTTCAAAATCAGTATTAATACGTGTATCTGGCTGCGAACCATTTTTAACATCAATCACGCTACGAAGTGCAATGTCGAGATCTAATTCTGCACCCTCTTCTTGGTACCGAATGCGTTTTTTATTTTGTGGTTTAAGCAAGTCTAAAACCTTTTTGAGTTGCTTAACCAGAACTGAATGTTTGTCTAATAATCGGTCAATTTTTGACGCCTCACCTGCTGTATGTAAGCGCTCATAAACCGCTGCCCAGTCTGGCTTATAAGACTCATAAGCATAATCCCATTCGTCATAATAATGTGGTGGGATAACCTCTACTTCCTCATCCTCATCGTCCTCTACTTTGGTTTCGTTCTGAAAAATTTCGTCATCTTCATCATAGGCTTCAATAAACAACCACATTGAACGGTTGTCATCACGATAACTTACCTCTGTATTATCAAAATATAAAGCTGGCAATGAATCGCTTAATTGATGTGTTTTAACCAAGTAAGCAATCCCAAGATTCAAGCACTCTTGCGTAGAATCCTTTTCTTCTATCATCATGGTTTTAAATTTTTCAACGAACTCTAAGAGCTGTGGATTTTTATACGGATGATTGTCGTCAATTAGTGCACGCGTTAATAGTATTGCTCTATGGCGAATGCAAGATTCTTCCTTATCGCCACAGGCGTCTTCGTCTGGACAAGGAATTAGACTTAACCAGAGTTTTTTGAACCCTGGATATTCTTTGTAGATTAAGTATTCAACACGTGCATCTTCAAACACTTCAGCAAACATTCTTTGTTGTGGTGAAACATTGTCTGCCACTACACGTTTGGTGTAACGATGATGTGCAATCAAATGTGCAACAAGCGCCATATAACGCTTACAAGCAGACACACCTTCTAATTCGGTATAAATGTCTGGCAAGCGAATAATATCATTTTCTAAATAAGGGTGAAAGTGTTCTAATTTTTCAAAATCAGGAGAATATGGTGCGTACATAAATTCAGTTTTAAATAGCGCCTGTTGAAACAAGTTAACGGGACGCTCTAAATCTGCAAATAAAACACCTTTTCTTTGGCGTTGAAAAACTGCCTTAGAATCAGCTGTTTCAAGAGAGAAATAGTCTTGTTGCCGCTCTGGATGATCTTGAAAATACCTCAGCCCATAATCAATCCACGCATAAATACCTTTGTAATCTAATTGCTCTAACAATAAATGCACTTGTTTAAGCAGCACAATCAGCGATGGTGACGCATGTGTATCGTGAATACCATGTACCGAAGTTGTTGTTTGGTTTAAATGATATTCAATCAGGGTTAAATATTCATCAAGTTGGTCTGAATTTGTATGCTCAATCACATCGATTAAACTTATTAAAAAAGGCTTAACTGCGGCTTTATTTGGTGTTTTAGAAATTTTATGATAAGCAAAATCTGTGACTTTTTGAATAGCGCCATCACCATAATATTCGCCAACCCATGGCATAACTTTTAAAAAAGCAATAGAAAGCCCGTCTCCTTGTCCAATTTTGGCCAAAAATTCTGCGCCTTTATAATATTCATCCAGACTCGTTGGCGAAAGCAACCTAATGGCATTTTCAATATTGGCATGAAAAGCCTCTTGAACAGACTCAAAAGCACAATCCAACTTACGAATGTCTTGAACTGTCTCCGACATATTATGTGTAACAGATGCTATTAATCAAAAATTGCATCAATCGCACCACCCATGGTTGTGCGTACTTCTTGGTCGTCTGTGATTGGGCATACAAGCGCCATATGGCAAGCCTCTTTTGCATCGATATCTGATGCGATAAGCGTGCCAGCATAGTTAAGTAATCGCGTCGAAGCACCTTCATCTAAACCATGACCCACAAGATTGCGTGTTGTTTGTGCAAGTTGCACTAATTTCTTTGCTGTCGCCATATCTACACCCGACTCTGTAGCGACAATAGATGCTTCAACCTCTGCTTGCGCATAATCAAAATCCATGCCTGTAAAACGCTGCTTGGTTGATTGTTTTAAATCTTTCATTAGCGACTGATAACCTGGATTATATGAAATGACCAATTGGAAATCCTTGTGTGCTTTAACCAGTTCGCCTTTTTTGTCTAACATTAATTCGCGACGATGGTCTGTTAACGAGTGAATGACCACCATTGTGTCTTGACGCGCTTCAACAATCTCATCCAAATAACAAATTGCACCATGACGTGCTGCTAACGTCAATGGCCCATCAACCCAGCGTGTGCCATTACTATCAAGTAGAAAACGTCCAATTAAATCTGAAGCTGTAATATCTTCATTACATGAGACCGTAATAATAGGTTTGTCCAACTGGTAAGCCATGTGCTCAATAAAGCGCGATTTACCACAACCTGTTGGTCCTTTTACCATCACTGGTAAGCGCGCATTATAAGCAGTTGAATACAGTTTTACTTCATTTGCTTGCGCTTCATAATAAGGTTCTAATTCAATTTTAAATTGGTTGATATCGAAATCTGACATAGTTCTATCCTAAATAATTAATTTTTCTGAAACTTTTACCAAAATAAGAATAAATATTTCTATTTAGTCTTATTTAAGTAAAGGTCTCGTTCTTCTTAGATAAAAAAGCCTCTGCATACAGCAAAGGCTATTTTTAAGAATTACGATGAATATTTTTCTATTCTACGAGGCATTTTTACTAATTTTATATAGGGCGTTTAGACAGGCTAAATAACCGATTAAAATTAAAAAATAACAAAGTAGAATAAAAAATAAACACGTAATTACTTGTGAACACCTAACTTATCTCTCCAACCAGGGAAGATACTGTCAGCATCACCAGGGAATGACTCGAATGCACGAGCAAATTCTTTGTGATCTTTAGCATACTCTACTGGATCAGCGCCAGACTTCCAACAATCGTATGATTGACGCAATGAAACCGCACCATCAGCAGGAGAATCAATATGACCGTAAGAACCACCACCTGAAGTATTAATGATATTACCGTGACCTAAGTTCTCAAAGAAACCTGGAAGACGTAGCGCGTTCATACCACCAGAAATAATTGGTGTAGTCGGTTTCATACCGTTCCATTTTTGGTAGTAGAAAGGACCTTGACACTCATCGCGTTCAATCATGTAAGCGATGATCTTATCATCCTTACCGCCTTCCATCTTACCGTAACCCATTGTACCCACGTGGATACCAGAAGCACCCATTAAACGTGACATCTTAGCTAGGATAAATGCAGTATAACCACGCTTCGAAGAAGGAGAAGTTACCGCACCGTGACCAGCTCTATGGTAGTGCAAGTATTGATTTGGGTACTGACGACGTGCAGTAGTAACCATACCTGGACCACCAACGTAACCGTCAACTAAGAATGCTAAACGAGGTGCATCCTCACCAAATGTTTCAAGACCGAAGTCAGCACGGGCACACATTTCGTTATGATCGTCAGCTGTAATGTTCATAGAGAAAATCTTAGCTTCACCAGTTGCATCTTGACACTTCTTCATAGCATCGTGAACCATTGGCAGTACTTTCTTCAGTGGACAGAATGTTTGGTTACCTTGAGGCTCATCATTTTTAATAAAATCACCACCCATCCAAAATTGTTCTGCTGCTACAGCAAATTGCTCTGGACGAAGACCTAATTTAGGCTTAATAATAGTACCAGCAATATAACCACCGTTTTCAACTGGACGACCTAGAAGTCTCCACATATCAGAAATATCTGTCATTGGACCATCGAATAAATTCAACATTGCAGGTGGGACATAGAAATCTTGCATTTGCGCATCTTTAACATCACCCATACCTTGGTTGTTACCAATTGCAAGCGTCAAGAAAGAGACAATCATTGCGCGACCGTCTGTTACATTACGGTCAAACAATGCATTTGGGTATGCAATCTTCATGATGCTGTTCGCCTCATCAATTTCATATACCATAGCGTCAACTGACTTAGTAAAGTCGTCAGTTGTTGATACTTCTACGTTTGTACCTGTTGATGACTCTGCTGCAAAGTGTGCAGCTGTTGAAAGGTATTCATAACCATCAGATGGGTTCATTGTGTAAGCAACTAAAATATGGTTGCCTTCTTTGATGAGCGTATCTTCGTCTAACGACAAATCAGCATATCTATTTGATTGATCCATTCTTGGACTCCTATTTAACAAAAGAATGTGCATTATATGTAAAACCCACAAGTTAAATATGGTATTTAAAATGAGGAGTAAAAATAACCCTAATAATTGTACATAAATTAGCAAAAAAACCTTTGTTTATAAAGATTATAAGTTCCCTATTAGGCTAAATTATTGGCGTAAAAAAAGGGATAAAAAATTAAGTAAAAATAACCCTATTAATTATCTGTGAAAAATATAAAAAACTCACTTATAGTAAGGTTTTTAAAGCCATTAACAAAATTTTGCAAGGGGTAAAAAATTAGCCCAAATTTTAAGCCTAAAACCAGCAAAAAAATCTAAGCTATTAATACCCAATTAAAAAGGTAAAATAATATTTTATGTAAAAATGATAAGTTTTATTTATGATTAACTATACAATTAAACAACTTTATAGTTTTGAAGCAGTTGTGCGTCTTGGTGGCTTCACCAAAGCAGCAAAGGAGCTTTATATTACTCAACCTGCGGTGTATATGCAAATACAACAACTCACACAAAATCTCGGCTGTGAATTACTCAATATCAAAGGCAAAAGTATCACGCCAACCTTTGTTGGCAAACAGTTTTATCAAACCTGTTTGGAAGTCATTGAAAAATTAGAACACTCTAAAACTAACATTGAGCAAATGCTCAATCCAAACACAGGTCATTTGCAAATTGCGGTTGCCACAACAGCAAACTCTTTTACCAGTCGACTGTTATCAAACTTTAGAAAACTTTATCCCGAAATGAGCTTTCATCTTGATGTAACCAATCGAAAATATTTGCTTGACAAACTAAAAAACAAACAAGCTGACTTAGTGATTATGGGGGAGCCACCTAAAGACATTGATTTAACCGCTGAAGCATTTATGCAAAATCCACTCATTGCCATTGCACACCCCGACAACCCATTGCTTAAGAAAAAACGCAACTCAATTAACGATTTAAGCAAGGAGACACTCATTACTCGGGAACAAGGTTCAGGTACACGTATCACCATTGAACGTATTATTGGCATGAAGTTTAACTCTGATATTGAAATTAATTCAAATGAGGCAATTATCGAAGCAGTACAAGCGGGCTTAGGTATTGGCTTTGTGTCTAAACACACGGTTAAATTAGAATTAGAAAACAACATTATTAAACAACTCAATGTTGATAGATTTCCAATTATTCGACATTGGCATATTGTGCATAATGCCAAAAGCCAACTTTCTCCAATTGCACAAAGTTTTAAGAAATTTGTGATTGAAAACGGTTAAAAAAAATTCAGGAGAATCAATTAAAAACTATTGTTTTATTATTACAGGTCAAGACACGGTCTTCTAAATGATATTGCAAACCTTTGGCAAGGGTAATTTTTTCAATATCTTGCCCCATTTTTTTCATCTCTTTTGCACTGTCGCTGTGATCCACCCTTAGAACATCCTGCTCAATAATAGGGCCCTCGTCTAATTCACTGGTGATATAATGACAAGTCGCACCAATGAGCTTTACACCACGCTGTGCAGCACGTTCATAAGGGCTGGCACCAACAAAGGATGGCAAGAAAGAATGGTGAATATTAATAATCTTACCTTGATATTTATCACACATGGCTTTGGGGATAATTTGCATATAACGCGCCAACACAATGACATCGGGTTTAAATCCGTCAACTACACTCATCATCTTTAGCATATCCGCCTCTTTATTGTCCTTACTGATTGCTACTTTTTTAAAATCTACATCATACCAACTGGCAATTTTTTTAAGTTTGTCATGATTCGACAAAACACCGACAATCTGCCCTTCCATCTCTAATTCATGTTCACGGTGGAGCAAATCCGCCACACAATGTGATGACTTTGAACCCATAATAAGCACACGCTTTAATTTTCTGGCATCATTCATTTGCCAGTTCATTTGATATTGTTCAGCTATTTGTGCAAACGCCTGCTTAAATTCAGCCAAGGAGCAAGAAAGTTTAGACTCAATTTCAATACGCATAAAAAAATGCTTATTCTGTTCATCAAGATGATGATGTGCTTCTTTAATATTGCCATTACGCTCAAAAATAAATTGGCTAACTTTAGCCACCAAACCATGTGCATCGGGGCAAGAAATTAACAGTCGGTAAACATTCATAATATATCCTTAATGTAAAGAATTTGTGTGTAAAGATACTGTCTAATACATTTCATAAATAATATTAAGTGCGATATTCTGCGTTTATTTTAATGTAATCATAAGACAAGTCTGTGGTCCAGACGCTTTCAGATGTGTTGTTTTTACCAAGCTCAATACTAATCACAATATTGTCTTTTGCCATTTCAGCACTACCTGCAGCTTCAGTATAATTTTTGTCCAACTCACCGCCGCACACAATGCAAACATCGCCCAGATAAATATTAACATCTTCAACTTTTAAATTGCTAATATTGGCACGACCCACCGCTGCCAAAATACGCCCCCAATTGGCATCAGAGGCAAACAGTGCAGTTTTCACTAATGGCGAATGTGCGACCGTGTAAGCGACTTCCAGACAATCTTCATTAGTTGTGCCACCCTTTACACGCACCTCAACAAATTTAGTTGCACCCTCGCCGTCTTCAATAATTTTGTGTGCCAAGGCTTGTGTCACTTCGTTTAATGCTGACTGAAATTCGTCTATGCAATCAGCAAGTTTAACGCCCGATGCTCCTGTGGCACTCAGCGAACAGGCGTCATTAGTAGAAGTGTCTCCATCCACGGTAATGCGATTAAACGATTGATTGGTTGCATTAGTTAGGCAACCTTGCAACTCAGATTGAGAAGTCTCAACATCAGTAAAAATAAAACTGAGCATGGTCGCCATATCTGGGCGAATCATCCCTGAACCCTTGGCAATACCACTGATTGTAACTATTTTTCCATTTGCCTCAAACTGCACTGAGGTGGTTTTTTCCACCAAGTCAGTGGTTAGAATAGCTTGTGCAACTTGGGGTAGATTATCTTCTGATAATTGGGCAGAGAGGTTGGCAATATTATTCTTAAAACACGCCATTGGCAAAGGTTGCCCAATCACCCCTGTGGAGAATGGCAACACTTGCTCGGCTTGAATGTCTAACGATTGTGCCACCATTTCACACACTTGGTAAGCATTGTCTAAACCTTTGTCGCCACTCGCAACCCCTGTACCTGCATTGGCATTACCGCTATTAATCACCAAGGCGCGCACATCAGAATTTAAATGATTTTTTGCCACCACCACAGGTGCCGCACAAAAAACATTTTGCGTGAATACTGCTGCTGTAGTGCTGCCCTTGGCTAAAAAAACAACAGATAAATCTGGTTTCTCATTATCTTTAGGGTTCGAATTGGCGCTTGAATTTTGCCCATGTTTAATGCCAGCATTTATCGCTGCACAACTGACACCACCAACTTTTAATAGCAAATCTTTCATTGTAAAATCCTTAATAACTAAGGGTATTTTACTGATTTAGACCGTTTGTAAATTTTTTTTATCCAGTTTTGATTATTTGCAGTGTCGGCAAGAAGATTCAGTAACAATTGGGATAACATTATTACTGGCTTTCTTGCCAGTGCGTAACAACATGATTACTGAAGCCATTAAAACACCAAGTGAAACGCCAATCCACAACAAAGCGCTTGCTGGATGTTGAGAAAAAGTGCCTAACTGGTAAAAAACGGTGGCTGAGAAATACGCCAAGCCCGTTGCCCACAAAGCGCCAACCACAGCCCAAGTTCTACCCACTTCACGAATCATTGCACCAAATGCCGCAACACAAGGGAAATACAGCAATATAAAAAGCAAGTAAGCAAAAGCACCCACCTTGCCGTCAAAACGCGACACCATTGCACCAAAGGTTGCTGTTGATACTTCTTGTGATTCTGCTGCTAGTTTTTGAGAGTGTGTATCGTCAAGTACGCCTAAACCCAATGGGTCTGATAGATTTTGCAAAGCATCGCTAAGGTTTTCAGGCACGGTTGCCAACGCCTCTGACAAACCGTTGACTAAGTGATATTCAGCCTCTTCTTCTTTAACGCCCCCTTCTGCATCAATATTGGCATATAAAGAATCCAGCGTACCAACCACCACTTCTTTTGCCAAAATACCCGTGACAATGCCAACCGTTGCCGGCCAGTTATCGTCTTCAATGCCCATAGGTTTAAAAACAGGTGTGACGGCTTGTGCAACCTTACTCAATAAAGAATTTTTAGAATCTTGATTACCAAAACTCCCATCTATACCAACACTGTTAATCACATTAATAATCATCACCACAACAACAATAATCTTACCTGCGCCCAATACGAAACCTTTTAATTTATTCCAAGTATTAATCATTAAATTTCTAAAAGACGGTAATTGATAATTTGGTAACTCCATTAAAAAATCACTTGTATCATCGCCTTTAAAGGCTTTTTTTAAGATTAAACCGGTCAAAATCGCAAACAAAACACCAATCAGATACAAAGTAAATACAATATTTTGCCCGCCCACTGGGAAGAATGCAGCGGCAAACAAAGCATACACTGCCAGTCTAGCACCACAAGACATAAACGGCGACATTAGCACTGTGGTGACACGCTCTCTGTGTGTGTCTAATGTTCGCGCTGCCATAATGCCAGGCACATTACAACCAAAGCCAACAATCAACGGAATAAACGCTTTACCTGATAAGCCAATTTTGCGCATAAACTGATCCATCACAAAAGCCGCTCTTGCCATATAGCCCACTTCTTCTAACAGTGTTAAAAATAAATAAAGCGCCGCAATAATTGGAATAAAAGTTGCCACCACTTGAATACCGCCACCGATACCATCAGCAATGATGACTGTCAAAAATTCAGGTGCGCCAAGACTGCTTAATAAATGTGCCATACCATCGACAAAAATAATACCTGCAGTCATATCGAAGAAGTCAATTAAGGCGCCGCCAAAGTTAATACTCACCAAAAACAATAAATACATAACCACTAAAAACATTGGCACACCCGTGACAGAGCCTAACATCAGTTTGTCTACCTTGTCTGATAGTGTTTTCTTTAGGTTGGGCTTGTGTTTAACAGCCTGATTTGCAATTTTATTGGCATAACTAAATCGACTTTCTGCTTCTATGAGTTCAATTTGAGCCTTGTTACCTACCTCTTGTGCTGCTTTAATTTTATCATTTGGATAGTCAATCACCATGTTGTCGGTAGTATTGAAATTTTCTATCGCCGTGACTAATATTGCAACATCAAATGCCTCTTTCAACGATATTGAAACCACTTCACAGCCCAAAGATTGCTTTAATGTAGTAATATCTATCTCCATGCCACGCTTACGTACAACATCCATCATATTAAGCACAACAACAACATTCACCCCTAATTCTCTAAGTTGTGTTGTTAAATAAAGTCCACGCTCCAAGGTTGAAGCATCAACAATATTAAAATACAAGTAATCTGGATTATTCAGCGCAAAATCTCTGGCAATTTGTTCGTCAAGTGAGGAATCTTTATCATCAATAGAATACACGCCTGGCAAATCAACAATTTTATACGCTTTATCTGTGATACTAAATTCACCCTCTTTACGCTCAACCGTCACACCCGGCCAGTTGCCGGTACGTTGCTTTGCCCCTGTTAAACAATTAAAAAGTGTTGTTTTTCCAGAGTTTGGGTTGCCAATCAGTGCAATGTTTGAAAACTTCATGCAATTGCCACTTTGATTAAGTGTGCCATGCTTTTGCCTACACTAATACGGGCATTACCCAGCGCCAACACCATGTCGCCACTACGGTTTCTTAAGACAGACACTTGCAGTCCAGCATTAATACCCAAACCCAAAAGTTTGATTTTTTTTGACTGCGGTAAATCAATGCTACTAATTTTACAAACACACCCAGCTTTTTGATTTGATAATACTTCCATAGTTACGCCTTACTTTTTTGTTTTTTAGACCAGTAAACAAACATTGAAACAGTAAATAGATATTGCACAATAAATTGAACCCACTCAGGTTTTGAATACCAGCCAAACAACACATGTAATGGGATACCCAATAAACCGTCTTTATGGCTAAGTATAGATCCTGAGAAATTAAACGCTTTATCGAATACAAAATAATCGGCGCTTAGCATACCATAACCTTTAAGCGCTGAAAGCCCTTCGTGTATAGAATAACCCAACAAAAATCCTGCTTGCAAAATCAAATATGCCAAGGTAATTTTAAACAGTAGTGACAAATTAACCTTAAGTATTGAATAAAAAATCAATACAGTAACGAGTAAAGCGCTGACAACACCCATACTTACCGCATCAAACGGATACTTTCCTGCAAAAGAAAAAATGGCAATTTCAGTGCCTTCGCGTGCAATAATAATTAACGCAATCCAAAAAATGGCTTTGGCAGAAATGTTTTTATCCACTTCACTTTTAATATGACCAGACATGTCGCTACCATGATTAATCATCCAAACAATAAACACCGATACCAGCAATAACGCTACAAAACTAGCGCCGCTTTCCCAAAGTTTGGTCAACGTCGAAACGCCACCCAAATATTGCGCAAATGTATTCAACAATAAGCCCAATATAATCGAAATAATCACGCCAATAGCAGCACCCTGAAGTACATTAATTTTAAGTTGTGGCGCATCAGTTTTAATAATGTATTTCAAAACAATGGCAATTAACAAAAAGGCTTCTAAACCCTCTCTAAAACCCATAATAAAACTTGGAAATTGAATCACTTTCTGCTCCTAATTATGTTGGTATTTTTTTAAAATTCATACACCAATTTAACTGAAGTTATGCGTTTTGCATTCTTCTTTTTATTGTTTTCCATAGTTAGCGTTGCGCCTTCATCAAGTACATAAGAAACACCATAAGCATTTGTCTTTGTGTCGTCTTTTGTGCCATTTGTTGTTGTGCCTTTATTCTGACTTACAGCAAATGTCCAATCACCTATTGTGTGATTTAACTCTACTTGGGTTAATTGTCCGTCTTCTTCAGCGGCAGTGTCTGCATCAACTTTAATTTGCTCAATAATAACCGTTGAATGACCAAATGTTGCTTGTGCGTGAATTGCCACACCCTTGTTGTTAATTGTATCGGTTGCACCACCAGAAGTATCTGCTGCTGCATCACGGATACTATCAATACCAAAGGCAAAATTATCTGCTTCATAAGCAATAGACAGTCCATTATTTTTAGAATTGCCAGACCATGCAGAAAGCGTAACACCATTTATTTTAGTTGCAAGCATTACACCCTTAACACCGCTAGTATCACCAATGCCCTTACCTGCAGAATCCGAAACCAAAGCAGATTCATAAACACCAAAAGGTGCGCCAAATTTACCCAGAGTAAAACTAATGCCTTTAATGTCACCGTTTAAAGTGGCCCCATCAACCAGTCCACTGGTTGGCAAATCACCATTTGCATCAGCCTCTGACTTTAAAATAAGGTTTGCATTCAAACTTTCGCTAAGATTAGCAACAATACCCAATTCTACTGTATCGACCAAAGTTTCGCCCGCAGTTCTATCCTTTTGGTAGCTCGCTTCAATAGCGCCACTAAATTCAAATTTCTCTTTATTTTCTTTCTCTGTTTCTGCCACTGTATTAACCGACATACCTAAAGCCAATATACTTAGCGCTATTGCGTTGTTGTTTTTCATCACATCCTTGTTGTTTACGTTTAAAAGTTAAATATTTTTTTGTTATAGTAAATGATAACCATTATCATTTACATTGTCAAGTATAATTTCATCAAAATATAATAATATTTTGATATGTTCACTATTTATAAGTAAATAACATAAAATAACTGGCATTATGAATGCACTAAATCGAAAACAAGCCACACAAAAAGTGACTATTGTCGGCGCAATTGTTGACTTTGTGCTGGCTGTTTTTAAAACTGTTGCGGGTGTACTTGGTAATTCTGGTGCGTTAATTGCCGATGGCATTCACTCGTTCTCAGATTTGTTCACTGATGGCGTTGTCCTCTATGCTGCCAAACATTCTGGAGAAGAAGCCGACGAAGAGCACCCTTATGGTCATGAGCGCTTTGAGACTGTTGCCACCTTAGGTTTGGCAATTATTTTAGCGCTTATTGCTATTGGCATTGTTATTGATGCTTTTGAGCGTTTAAACAACCCAAGCAATCTTTCACACAGCACGCTGCTTTTAAGTGTCACTGTCTTATCCATTCTTTCTAAAGAGGCGATATATTGGTACACACTCAAAGTCGCCAAAATCTACAAATCAGACATGCTTAAAGCAAACGCTTGGCACTCTCGCTCAGATGCCCTGTCTTCTGTTGTTGTGCTTATAGGCATCATAGGCAGTTTAAACGGCTATCTGTATTTAGATGGTATTGCCGCTGTGGTGGTTGGCTTGATGATTCTCTATATCGCCTGGGAGTTAGGGACGGGGGCTACCAAAGAGTTGGTGGATACTTCAATAGATGCTAAGCAAGTTAACAAACTCAAAAATGCCATTGGTATGATTAGTGGTGTACACAGCGTACACTCATTACGCACACGTAAAATTGGTAGCGCTATTTCAGCCGATGTACACGTACAAGTTGACCCTTTTTTAAGTGTGAGTGAGGGGCATATTATTAGTGTTAGCGTTGAGCGCATTGCTAAAGACTGCTTAAAGGGTTTGTCCGATGTGACTGTGCATATCGACCCAGAAGACGATGAAATGCACAAACCTTACGAACGTCTACCCGAACGCGCAGAAGCACTTGGTATCCTTAACAAAGCATTATTTAGCAGTGAATGTGATGGCGAGATTGAGCGCATACAACTACACTATTTGGACGGCAAAATTCATGTCGATTTCTTTTTGCCAATCAGTTGCTTATCTGCCAAACAAAGCCGCGATGACATCGCCGCTCAACTCACCAAAGTCATTAGTAAGCTGCCTCAATTTGGTGATATCAAAGTGTATTTCAGCTAATACTACACAAAACAAGTCATTTGGTTTATTAAGAACACGAAGATACATAAAACCTATGTAACTGAGCATTCTTAATATTTAACGCAGTAGAAATGAAAAAGACGAAGCAAAAAATCAAATAGAATGGTAGGCGTGACAAATTGCCCCTGCCAACGCATCCGCCGCATCCTCTTGTGGTGCTTTACTCAATTTTAAAGACTCACACACCATATAACTGACTTGCGCTTTAGCAGCATGCCCTTTACCAACCACAGCCTTTTTAATTTGGTTGGGGCTATACTCCACCATGGCAATACCACGTGAACCGACCGCCGAGATAATTGCACCACGTGCATGACCCAATTTAATAGCAGCATCTGGATTGGGGCGATCGGGGCGCATAAAGGCACGTTCAATCACCACAACATCAGGCTGATGTTTAATAACAATCTCGCTAACACCTTCAAAAATAGTGGTGATACGCTCGGTTAATTCCCCCTTGGTACGAATACAGCCACTGGTAAGATAGTTGAATTTAAGTTTTTCAGCGTCAATTAAGCCAAAACCTGTTATCCTTGAACCGGGGTCAATCCCTAAAATTTTCATGTAACCATTTTATCAAGTGTTGATATAATAGTGCCTTTTAATTTATAGGTAAATATCATGGCAGTATTAGAACTCAACAAAGATAACTTTGATGAAACGATCCAAAATAATGACATTGTTATTCTAGATTTTTGGGCGCCGTGGTGTGGTCCTTGTAAACAATTTGCACCGACTTATGATGAAATTTCTAACAAAGTTGAAGGCGTTGTTTTTGCAAAAGTTAATACTGAAGATGAACAAGAATTAGCGGGTCATTTTCAAATTCGTTCAATCCCAACTTTGATGATTTTTAGAGAGAAAATTGCTATTTTCTCTCAACCTGGTGCAATGGCAGGTGCTGACTTAGAAGCGGTTATTAAAAAAGCACAAGAATTGGATATGGAAAAAGTCCACGCAGAAGTCGCCAAACAACAAGCAGAAAACAAATAACAAACCCTTTATAAGCGGTGTTACCTTTTTTTAGCTACCATTTTCTAGGCCCGGCCTAACTAGGCCGGGCCTAGGATTTTAAACATTGGTAAAAATCTTTATCAAATCCAACATTGATGTTGTCTTTTGTTACTAAAACAGGGCGTTTAATCAGTGTTGGGTTTTTTAATACCAGCGCCAAGCTTAGGTTTTGTTTTTCTTTATCGCTAAGTTGTCTGTAAGTGGTAGAGCGTTTATTAATCAATTTATCCCAGCCTACACCATCAACAAAACTTTGCAAAGTTTGGATATCAATGGGGGTTTGACGAAAATCAACAAACTCAAAATCAACCCCTTGTACGTTTAAAAACTTCTGCGCTTTTTTAACTGTATCGCAATTTTTGATGCCGTACATTTTTATCATTTTTTTATCGCTCCAAGGGAGGTTTGTTTGCTTTTTCACGTAGCCAATTAATGGCTTGAAACGTTGCGTCATTGCGAATGAGTTTTAACTCTAACTGACGCTTACCTGGAAACTCCATTAAAGACAAACCCAATAAAATAGAGATAATGCCCTGACCTGGGGTAACCAACATAATCACCCCAGCCAACAGCAACAAAAACCCAAATAGGTTTCTAATGAGGGTGATGAAAAAATGATGGTTATTCTCACAATGCACATCGTTGCTAAAGTAATCCACGGGAATTTTGCCTAATAACCACGGCATCGCCAAAAGACTAACAACAAAAACAAGACCTGAAACAATGCCTATGGTGATCAGTATGTCTTCATACTCAGCAAATAAATTGTTAATAAAATCTAGCATTCTAATAAGAAAGTGACAGGTCCATCATTAGTGAGCGATACTTGCATATCAGCGCCAAAAACACCACTGGCAACGCTTGGGTGGATGTGTTGAATTTGCGTCAGAAAATAGTCATACAGCGCTTCTGCCAAAACAGGCGATTTTGCTGTAGAAAAACCCGCACGTGTGCCTGATTGGGTATCCGCCGCTAAAGTAAATTGGGAAACCACAAGCACCTCGCCTTTAATATCGGTAACGGATAAATTCATTTTTTCTTGTTCATCGGCAAACACTCGGTAAGCCAATAACTTTTTAATCATCTTATCAACTTGCGGTTTCTCATCATGTTTTTCAAAACCTAAAAACACCAATAAACCTTGCTTGATAGCCCCTGTAACCTCACCCTCTACTTCAACTTTGGCATCAGAAACACGTTGAATTAAAGCTTTCATATGGTGTTCTTTTTACTTAGACAAATAAGCAATATCAGCAATCTGTAAAAATAACGCCCTAATGCGGTCAATTGAGTTTAACCTCAATCTTCTTAAATCTGCATTTTCATCGTTCACCATCACATTATCAAAGAACGCATCAATTACCGGCTTAAGGCTCAAAAATGCTTTTATCATCGCTGGGTAGTCTTGATTGATTTCTATTTTTGCAAGTGCCTGATGTAAATCTTTATCAAACGCACTGGCATTATTGAGTAATCCGTCAAATTCAACTGAATTGATTTCTCTTTCTGTTTTGTTTGTATCTTTAAGTATATTTTTAATGCGTTTATTGGCTTCAATCAAACTGTTGGCGTTTTCATCTTGCATAAACTCATGCACTGCCTCAATGCGCAAATGGTAGTCATAAACTGAGTTTGAAAGCCCTTCTACTTGGTTTTTTCGTGTTGCTAATACCGCCCCTACCACCGCTTTATCAATGCCTTTTTCCTGATAATAAGCATCTAATCGCTCTAAGATAAATTCAATCAGTTCTTGGCTGTTAATTTCAAAATCAAACTTCTTGGCTGATTCTGTTACTAATATTGCAATGCTCAACTCAAGCTTTGATTCAATCATCATGCGTAACAAGCCCAGTGCCGCACGTTTAAGTGCATAAGGGTCTTTTGAGCCCGTTGGTTTGTGTCCAATACCATAAATCCCGACAATACTATCGACCTTATCGGCAATGGCAACACACAAACCCTCTTTTGTAGAGGGCAATATATCGCCTGAAAATCTTGGGTGATAGTGCTCACTAATTGCTGTTGCAACAGCAGTATTTTCGCCATCATTCAACGCATAATAACCGCCCATCACGCCTTGTAAATCGGCAAACTCACCCACCATATCAGTCACTAAATCTGCTTTACAAAGTAACCCTGCTTGTTTGGCATCTTTGCTATTAGCACCAATAGCATCGGCAATATAACCCGATAACACCTCAATGCGTCTGGCTTTATCACCCATGGAACCCAGTTTGTCCATAAACAACACATTGTCTAATTTTGGGATTCTAGAACTTAAAGTTGCTGATTTATCCTGCTCCCAAAAAAATTCTGAATCACTGAGACGCGGGCGAATAACACGCTCGTTGCCATCAATAATAACGGATAAATCGCTAGACTCAATATTTGCCACAGAAATAAACGCAGGCAATAATTTACCCTCACTATCTACCATGTGAAAATATTTTTGATGTGATTTCATCGCAGAAATCAAGGCTTCTTCTGGCACTTGTAAAAATCGTTCGTCAAACGCACCTGAAAAGGCACGTGGATATTCAACCAAAGCACACACCTCATCAAGCAAGGATTCGTCAATCACAGCTGTTGCCTTGTTTTCGCTCGCTACTTGCATGACTTGATTGCGGATGGTTTCTTTACGAGTCTCAAAATCTGCTTGAATTTGTGCCTTGTCAAGTAAGGTTTGCTGATAATCTTTAGCCTGATTAATAATAAATGTTTGCTCGCCAGTAAAACGCATACCCCGAGTGCTGTTACCACTATCAAGCCCCATAATCGTAGCTTTAACTGTCTCACTACCCAATAGCATCACCAACCAATGCACAGGACGCACAAAACTAAAGTCTAAATCACCCCAACGCATTGCACGTGTAATAGGAATCTTCTTAATCGCGCTGTCTACAACTTCTGGCAACAAGTCCTGTGCTTTTTTGCCTTTTTTCTCTTGGGTAAAGAAATAATAATCCACACCAGCTAAAGGCTTTTTTTCTAAAGCATCTTTGGTGACACCGCAAGATTTTGCAAAACCTGCAAGCGCTTGCTCAGGCGCACCGACTGCTGGGCCTTTGCGCTCGATCATTTGATCTTCTTGTTGTAATTGCAAATCACTAACCAAAACTGCCAAGCGTCTCGGTGTGGCAAAAGCAACCACCTTGTTAAAAGATAAATTCAACGACTCCAGTTGCTTGCTTAAATTGCCACTTAGTGAATTTGACAATTGTTTTAACAACTTAGGTGGCAACTCTTCAGTGCCGAGTTCTAATAAAAAATCTTGTGTGTTCATAACTTGAGCCCTTTGCATAAATAGGAATAATTAGAGAAGTTCAATGCTTGCCGCTCTGTGTGCAATAGCACTGCTTTCAGTCTTATTGGTAGTTTTCTTAAATCCAGTCCTAGCAGGGCTAAGGCAGGGTTTAAAAAACTGCCAAGTTGGTGAGCAGTGGGTTTTTTATGATTGTTCATATTTATGTAAAGTTCTCAACTTAAAAAACCTTTATTTAACGACTTGAAATCTTAATTTTCCATCTTTTAAATCAATCATCACCGAGTGCCCTTTTAACTTACTTGGTGTTACTTCAAACTGCTTATAGACACCTGCAATAGAAATCAACTGGGCATTAAAATCGTGAATAAAAATGGTTGCCTTTTCATTGCCATCAACGCCTGCAAATATCTTACCACTCACTTTTCTATAAGCAGAAACCCCGCCGTGCGATATCGCCTCAGCATCGGCTTTCAT
>ENA-UZWZ01000412-UZWZ01000412.1-metagenome-genome-assembly--contig:-Day-4-25m-contig-412_pt1 | contig 53779 bp, 60 predicted proteins | sample MGYA00260346_ERZ794906 | MGnify/ENA metagenome assembly ERZ794906 | reverse complement strand
GTTATTTTTGCGGCTAGCTTGGCGGCTTTTGAAGCACCCATTTCCACCAGTAAAATGGGCAGTATTTTGTCTAATTGCTCCTCGCCGATAACCTTGTTGTTTTTATCGATACTGGAAATTAAAACCACAAATTCGCCTTTTTGATGCGCTTGGTCTGCTTCTAGATAGTTAATCAAATTAGGCAGGGTATCAGTTTTAATGGTTTCAAAAGATTTGGTCAGCTCTTTGGCAAAGCACACAACTCGCTCGCTGCCCAAAACGCTTTGTAGGTCGCGCGCACACGCTAAAATGCGCTTGGGTGATTCGTAAAAAATAGCAGTTTGATCAATGTGTGCAATAGCCTGAATGGCCTTAATTCTAGCAATTTGTTTGTTGGGCAAAAAACCAAAAAATCCAAATTGGTCGCTGGCAATACCAGCCACACTCATGGCACTAATCATCGCACTGGCGCCCGGAATGGGTGAGACCATAACGCCGGCTTTTTTGGCCTCACGTACCAGCACATAGCCAGGATCGCTAATCAGTGGCGTACCCGCATCGCTGATGAGTGCCATGTTTTTGCCTTCAAGCAGCTCGTTGATTACCAACTGAGATTTTTGCGTTTCATTGTGCTCATGAAAAGCGCGTAAATCAGTTTTGATATCGTAATGATTAAGCAAACGCTTGGAATGGCGCGTATCTTCTGCCAAGATAACGTCTGCATTTTTTAGGGTTTCAATTGCCCTAAAAGTGATATCATCTAGATTTCCAATAGGGGTGGCGACAATATAAAGCGTTCCGATCATGTTTAGTATTAAAAGACAAGTTGGCAATCAGGCAGAAGGCATTGCGCTGAAATATCTGATTCAGCAAGGTCTAACGCTAATTGAACAAAATTATCTTACCAAGGTTGGTGAAATAGATATTATTATGCTTGATAAAGCCGAGCAAGTATTGGTTTTTGTTGAAGTTCGTTATCGAAAAAATACACGCTTTGGGTCGGCCACTGACACCGTTACCCCTAGCAAGCAGGCAAAAATTATTCGCAGTGCACAGCGCTACTTGCAGCAACACGATGAGTTTGATGAATATATCTGTCGGTTTGATGTTGTAGGACTAGAATCTGATTTAAAATATCCTAAAATCAACTGGATTAAAGACGCCTTCGAAGGCTAATTATTTATGAAAAAATTACTGCTTGCCACTGTATTAATCGCCAATTCACTCTTGCTAACGGGCTGTTTGCCTGCGATTCAAGGCGCCTCAACTATTAGCACCATTATTACCACTACCAATGACAGACGCAGTGCAGGTGAGGTGCTAGATGATAGAACCATTATGTTTAGAATGCTTGCTTGGCCAAGCCAAGATATTACGCTAGAGAATTCGCATCTTAATTTTATGGTGTACAACAAAAGCGTGCTAATTACCGGTGAAGTGCCGAGCAATACAGTGCTAAAGTACACAATTGAACAAGCCCAAATTCAAGATCCAAAAATCAAACAAGTGTTTAACGAAATAACTGTTGGTCCGAACAGCGGGTTGTTAAGTCGCTCTAAAGATGCAGCTATCACTGCACAAGTAGAGACTTTGTTTCATGATCAAGAGGTATTTCATCCAACCCTTGTTAGGGTGATGACTGAAAACCAAACGGTTTACTTAATGGGTGCGGTGACACAGCGTGAAGCGCAAAAAGCGGTTAAAGTTGCTTCCAAGGCTAAATGGGCCAAAAAAATTGTTAAGCGTTTTGATTACCTAAAAACCCGCCCAGCCGCTGAAATTGAGCGTGATCGACAAAGAGAAATAGCAACGCAGAAAAAAGCCGAGCTATTAAAAAAGCAAGTAGAGCTTGATGCTAAAAAAGCGGAGTTAAAACGCCAAATTCAAGAATTGAATGGTGGTAGCGCCATGGAAGGCACGCCTTTTTAACCGATTAAACGTTTAATCGGAGCGAAAGAAGCTCGATGCTGGCCTTGAATAGCACCGTGCTGTTTGAGCGCCGCTAAGTGCACCTTAGTACCATAACCCTTATGTTGAGCAAATCCATACTGAGGATATTGCTTATCTAGTTCCAGCATTTGCCTGTCACGAGTCACTTTAGCAATAATAGACGCTGCCGAAATAACAGGCTCTGTCAAATCTCCTTTAACGATTGCCGTGCAATATTGCAGATCAGGGCAGCGATTGCCATCAACTAAAACTTGATCATATTTAAGATTGAGATTTTCTACAGCGCGCTTCATCGCTAGCATTGTGGCTTGCAAAATATTAATTTCATCAATCTCTTGCACACTAGACTCGCCCACCGCCCATTGACATTGTTGAGTAATAAGTGCGTATAAAGTTTCACGTTTTTTCTCACTGAGTTTTTTAGAATCGGTTAGCTCAGGCAGCTCAAACTTGCTCGGCAGTACCACTGCACCCGCAACCACCGAGCCCACTAATGGGCCACGGCCCGCTTCATCAACACCAACAATGATCATAGAGTTCTTGGAATTTATTGGTATCTAAACATACTAAGGCCTTCGATGTCTATCTCGGGTGTTTGCTCAGATACAAGTGAGTTAATCACCTTTGCAGAACCCAAGCTCATAGTCCAGCCTAGGGTTCCGTGCCCGGTGTTTAATAATAAATTATCATAAGGCGTTTTGCCAATAATAGGCGTTCCATCAGGTGTCATAGGGCGCAATCCTGCCCAGAGTTGGTCATCTGGCACTTGATCCGTCGCTTTAGGGAATAAGTCATGAAGTACAAACTGGGTTATACGATCGCCAGAATCTGACAGCGTTTTGTCATATCCTGTTAGCTCAGCAATGCCAGCAACACGCACAATGTCGCCGAGTCTGGTAATGGCTACTTTGTAGGTTTCATCCATTAGTGTACCCTGTGGCGCATCTACATCGTTTTTAATAGGCAGGGTAATGGAGTAGCCTTTAACTGGGTAGATTGGCAAGTGTATGCCAAGTGGTGCCAAGATATCGGCTGACTGACTGCCCAAAGCAATTACATATTTATCGGCCTGATAATCGCCTTGATCTGTTTGGATGCTGGTAATTTTTTGGTGCTCGGCGTTAATCTGCTGAATACTCACATTAAACTCAAACTTCACCCCCATTTGCTTGCAGATTTTTGTTAGATGGTTGGCAAACAAAAAGCAATTAGCGCTTTGATCTTCTAAATAGCGCAACCCACCTGTGATTTTATCTTGGACATGAACAAGCGCAGGCTCGGCCTTAATACAGCCTGCGACATCTAGTTGCTCATACTTAACTTGATAAGCATCTAAAACTGCCATGTCTTTTTTAGCGGCATCGAGTTGTGCTTGCGTTCTAAAAATTTGCAACAAACCATGGCTTCTTAGCTCAAAATCAAAATCATGCTCTTGAACCATCTCAGCAATGGCCTGTTGGGAGTATTTTGAGACTCGAACCATGCGAGATTTATTAATCTCATAACGACTTACTGTGCAGTTTCTTAAGATTCTAAATAAAAACTTAAAAGTAAGCAGGGTGAGTTTTGGGTTGATAATCAAGGGCGCATACTTTGCCACTAACCATTTCATGGCCTTGATAGGAATGCCGGGCCCTGCCCAAGGCGATGACATGCCGTATGACAACTGCCCCGCATTGGCAAAACTTGTTCCTAGCGCTGGCTCTGATTCTTGCTCGATGACCGTCACTTCGTGGCCAGATTTTGCCAAATAATAGGCCGAAGTAATGCCTATAATGCCACTGCCTGCAACTAAAACTTTCATACGCCCTCAAGTAAAAATACCGTATCAAAATACCCGATCTAACGCTTAACATATTACACCCATCTTATCGCACTGGGTGTTAAATCAAAGGCTGATCTTAAAGCGCTTTAAAACCAATATCGGTTCGATAATAAGCACTTGGCCAATCAATTTTTTCAAGCAGCTGGTAAGCATTGGTTTGCGCCTGCTGGGTGTCTGCACCCAAAGCCGTTGCACACAAAACTCGCCCACCACTAGTAAGTACCTTATCACCCTGTATTTTGGTGCCTGCATGAAATACTTTGGCATCACTGCCGTCTACAGGCAAGCCAATAACCTCGCCAGATGGATAAGCATCCGGGTAGCCATTGGCCGCTAACACCACGCCCATAGCCGAGCGATCGTCCCACTTAATCTCCGCTTCGTCCAATTTACCTTGGGTGGCCAATAGACATAATTCTGCCAGATTAGATTTAAGACGCATCATAATAGGTTGCGTTTCAGGGTCGCCAAAACGACAGTTGTACTCTAACACTTTGGAGTTGCCCTGCTGGTCAATCATTAAACCGGCGTATAAAAACCCGGTGTAAGAATTGCCCTCAGATGCCATGCCGTCAACTGTTGGACGAATAACACGCTCCATCACATCTTGAAATATTTTGTCGGTCACAATTGGTGCTGGAGAGTAAGCACCCATGCCGCCTGTGTTCGGACCTTGATCGCCATTATCTCGTGCTTTATGGTCTTGTGAGGTGGCCATTGGTAAGATATTTTTACCATCTACCATCACAATAAAACTCGCCTCTTCGCCCACTAAAAACTCTTCAATAACAACACGTGAACCCGCTTCACCAAAGCGATTTCCTTCTAGCATATCGTTAATTGCAACAACCGCTTCAGCTTCAGTATTGGCAATAATAACGCCTTTACCTGCAGCCAAACCATCGGCCTTAATAACAATCGGCGTGCCTTTTTCTTGTACGTATTTAACCGCAGGATCAACCTCAGTAAAAACATCATAATAGGCAGTTGGAATATTGTTACGATCCAAAAAATCTTTACAAAATGCTTTTGAGCCTTCGAGTTGTGAAGCGGCTTCAGTTGGGCCAAAAATAGCCAGCCCTTGCGCTTGAAAACGATCTACCACACCAATCACCAGTGGCGCTTCCGGGCCAACAATACTGATATCAATTTGATTATCTTGAGCGAATTTAATCAGCCCGTTAATATCTTCAGCGCCAATATCAACATTGGTCAGCTTGCCTTCTAGCTCAGTACCCGCATTACCCGGTGCCACAAAAACCTCTTTAACATTATCAAACTTAGCACACTGCCAAGCTAAGGCATGCTCGCGGCCGCCTGCGCCAATTACTAAAACTTTCATATTTTTTCCTATACGTATTCTTCGATAAACTCTCTAAATTTCTTATGCGACATAATCTGTGTACCATCACAGTTAAATGACATAGAAATGGTCGAGTTAAATAAATTAATCACGGCTGAGCGCAAATAATAACCATCTAAATTTCTAAGCTCTGGAATATGGTCAACAATATATCTAAGCTCGCCCTCATCCGTTAGTTGTTTCATATCTTTATTGCGTTGATGAAAAGCCGTTTGCCACTCATCAGACAAATAGTCAAACGCTCGATCGTGCTCAAGCATTTGATAATAGCGTTTAATTAATGCCTCTTTTTCATCCAGGGCAATCATGCCAAAATGATTAAAAACATAATCAGGCACCAACAAATCTTCAGCAAGATGAATCTCAACATTAAATGGATCAAACACAGAAGAGGTTTTGATTTCGCCGTTATTCAAGCCAATAACAATACGATAAATGCCGGTTGATAACAGCAAAAATAAAACCACATCCATCAACTCTTCAATATTGTCATCAACAATGCTTTGAGTGCGCTCACGGTTATACACGCTGTCCTTCAGACCTTCATCACCCTTAACGCTGCGCATCAAGTTGTCATCAAAGCCGTAGCCTACCAAGGCGCCTTTTTTATTATCTCCCGTATTCATAAATTAAATTATAGATTAAACAAAAAGACGTTTGGGTGCAATGACACCATCTAGTGTTAATTCGCCAATACCTAAAAACTGCTGTTGCGGATCAAACAATTTAACCGTGTGCTGCTCACTTTTTTGCTCTGAAAGAATACTTCGCCCGTATTTAATATCTATGGTTTGTTGTGCATCTAAGCTGACGTTTGGAATATTAGGCAACATTTGCTCACTGGGGAAAATATGCGCGTCGAGCGATTTAAAATCCTCAGTAGCGAGCGCCTCTAGCTCAGAAAACTTAATGGTTTCACTAATGTCAATATGGGCAAAGCCTGTGCGCCTAAGCTCAATAACGTGCGCTCCACAGCCCAGCTGATCGCCAATATCTTGAATTAAACTGCGAATATAGGTACCCTTAGAGCAACTCACCTCTAGGGTGATAATGCCTTTTTTATAGCTGATAAAATCAATACTATGAATGGTGACGGGGCGGGGCGGGCGCTCAATCTCAATACCTTGCCTAGCTAGCTTATACAAGGGCTGGCCGTCTTTCTTTAACGCTGAATACATGGGTGGAATTTGCAAGATGTCGCCAATAAAACTCATGGTGGCCTTTTTGATAGCTGCCTCGCTTAAGTGCTTATATTCCTGGGTTTGTACAACCTCCCCCTCACAATCGAGCGTATCGGTATTTTCCCCCAGCTTGCCACGAACAAAATAGCGCTTATCATCATCAAGTAAAAATTGAGCCACCTTGGTTGCCTGACCTAAGCAAATCGGCAAAATGCCACTAGCAAGTGGGTCTAAACTGCCAGTATGCCCTGCTTTTTTAGCAAAAAAAAGTCGTTTAACCTTTTGTAGAGCAGCATTGGAGCTTAGTCCGGTGTCTTTATCCAACAAGACAACACCATTAATATCTCTGCCTTTTAGGTTACGCCGTGACATGGCTAAGTTTACAGCTTAGAAAGTAGGTCGTCTATTCTTGCACCGGTATTAGGTGCAGGATCAAACATAAATCTCAGTGCAGGTGTATGGCGCAAATCAACGGTTTTTGAAAGGCGCGAACGAAAGAATCCTGAGGCTTTATTCAGCAATATCTCAACTTCTTTTTGATCTTGCTCAGACACTGTGTAGTAAACCTTAGCCGCACTCAAATCACGACTGGTTAGCACGTCAGTAATAACCACGTTGACCAACCGAGGATCTTTAGTTTCGTTTTTTAATAACGTCACCAATTCACGACGAACCAGCTCGTTAATACGTTCAATTCTAAAGGATTCCTGTTGTGCCATTAGCGTTATAGAGTACGCGCTGTTTCAACACGCTCAAAGACCTCAATCTGATCTCCCGGCTGAACATCGTTATAACCTGCAACACCGATGCCACATTCAGTTCCTGATTTAACCTCTTTAACGTCATCTTTAAAGCGTCTTAATGATTCTAACTCGCCTTCAAAGATAACCACGCTGTCACGCAATACACGAATTGGTGAGTCTTTTCTAACCACACCTTCTTGAACCATACAACCCGCAATATCGCCAAGTTTTTGTGATCTAAACACGTCTTTAACATTGGCAATACCAATAATATTTTCACTAAGTGCTGGGCTTAATAGGCCACTCATAATAGCTTTAACATCGTCGATCAAGTTATAGATAATTGAGTAATACTCAATACGCACACCTTCGCTATCTGCCATTTTTCTAGCCATAGCATCAGCACGAACATTAAAGCCAAGCACTAAAGCTTCTGAAGTAGCTGCTAGTGTAATGTCAGTATTACTAATACCACCAACACCGCTTGATACTACTTTAACTCTCACTTCGTCCGTTGATAGCTCTTCCAAAGCCTCAACCAATGCCTGGGCTGAGCCACGAACATCTGATTTAAGCAATACATTAACCGTTGAAACATCGCCTTCTTCCATCTTCTGCAAGAAGTTCTCCATCTTCGAAGCTTGCTGTCTTTGCAACTCTGCCTCACGCTCTTTGGTTTTTCTAAAGTCAGCCACTTCGCGCGCTTTACGCTCGCTTTCAACCACCAAGACTTCGTCACCAGAATTTGGTACACCAGACAAGCCTAACACCTCAACTGGTGTTGACGGGCCAGCTTCTTTAAGAACTTTTCCTTGGTCGTTAACAATTTGCTTAACCTTGCCGTATTCTAGACCGGCAATCATAATATCGCCTTTCTTTAAAGTGCCTGATTGTACTAAAATCGTGGTTACTTTACCACGGCCTTTTTCTAATCGAGCTTCTAGAACCGTACCATTTGCCGGACCTTTAGCCACCGCTGAAAACTCCAATACCTCTGCTGTTAGCGTAATTGCTTCCAGTAGTGCATCAATACCTTCACCAGTATGAGCTGATACTGGCACCATCATAACATCGCCACCCCAGTCTTCTGAGATCACATCGTGTGTTGACAATACCTGCTTAATCTTGTCTAGATCTGCACCTTCTTTATCAATCTTATTAATAGCAACAATGATTGGAACGCCAGCTTTTTTAGCGTGCTTAATAGACTCAATCGTCTGTGGCATCACGCCGTCATCAGCCGCCACAACCAAAATAATAAGGTCTGTTGCATTTGCACCACGTGAGCGCATTTTCGAGAAAGCCGCGTGTCCTGGTGTGTCAATAAAAGTAATTTTGCCGTTATCAGTTTCAACTTGGTATGAGCCAATATGTTGTGTAATGCCACCCGCTTCACCGTCTGCTATCTTAGCTTGACGAATGTAGTCTAATAACGATGTTTTGCCGTGATCAACGTGACCCATAATAGTAACCACTGGCGGTCTAGCTGTTTCATTGCCTGTTGGCTTTGACTTTTCAACTAATACATCTTCAATCGTTTCTTCAACGCTGGCAACACCAGTATGCCCCATTTCCTCAACCACTAATAAAGCAGTGTCTTGGTCAATAACGTCATTCAGAGTTGCCATAACACCCATGCCCATCAATACCTTTAAAACTTCACCGGCTTTGGTGGTCATTTTCTGTGCAAGATCACTCACTTTAATGTTCTCTGGCACAGCAATTTCATGCATGACTTTTTCAACTGGCTTTTGGAAGCCGTGTTGTGCTTGCTCTTCTTGAATCTTTTGGCTTAATCGAGTTCTGTCTTTCTTTTTCAATTTGCGGTTCGGATTATGTCTGGCCACATGTAGCTGCTTACGTTCTGGAGCTTTATTGTTAGCTGCATTGCGCAATCTTTGCGGCTTTTTATCTTCCGCTGGCTTCGCTTCTTTAGGCTTTTCTACTGTCTTTTCTTCTGCTTTTTCTTCTACTTTAGCCGCTTCTTGCGCTTGATCAGCCGTGTCTTTTTGTGTCTTTAATGCATCAGCTTGCTCTTTTTGTAAGCGTACCATTTCTAAGCGCTTGGCATCTTGTGCTAATAATTTTTCATCTGCATCACGCCCTGCATCTAGTGCAGCTTGCGCGGCTAATGCCGCTTCGTTGACACCTGTTTCAGTTTCGGCTTCAACCACCACTTGCTTGACGCGCTTTTTCTTGACCTGAACCTTGACGCCGCCACTGGTGCTATTGGTGGTTTTACCACTAGGTTTGCGAGAAACTGATATGCTAGATTTGCTCGATGAGCGCTTTGACAAGCTACCCATTAAAATCTTCCTTTCCTCAGCGGAAATATCAGAATCTGCTTGCTTACCCTCAATGCCCGCATTCGTTAGAATGGTAATTACCTCATCGGGTGTCTTTTTCAGTAGTTTGGATAAAGTTTCAACTGTATGTGCCATAATGCTTGCCTGTTTTTATAATGATTAAATGAACGCTTCTTACTAATTATCGTTATTAATCAAACCATCCTTCATTTTCTCTTGCCGTCATGATAACACCTGAGGCTTTTTCTTTGTCCATAACTTGAATCTCAAGCAACTCGTCAATAGACAGTTCTGCCAAATCATCGACTGTTGTTATTTCCGCCTCAATTAGGGCGTCGGCTAGATCAGCGTCTACACCTTCAACACTGGTTAAGGCCTCAGAAGCGTCAGCATCACCCAGCGCTTGCACCAGTTGTGCATCTGCTGCGCGTTCTTGTAGCTCTTCAACCATAGTAGCATCAAACTCTTCAATGCTTTCCAATGTTGCTGCGTCTGCATCTGCAATATCACTAACACTGGCAAAGCCCTCTTCTAATAGTACACCAGCCACTTCGCCATCAACACCTAATTTGTCAGCAAGTTTACCACTGGCTTTTTGCGACTCTTCAGCTTGCTTCTCATCTGCATCTGCAGTTGACATAACATTTAGCTTCCAGCCTGTTAAGCGTGCTGCTAATTTAATATTTTGACCACCACGACCAATCGCTAAGGCTAGCTGATCTTCTTCAACTGCAATATCCATTGCGTTACGATCTTCATCAACCACAATAGAGCTTACCTCTGCTGGTGCCATTGCATTAATCACAAATTGTGCAGGATCTTCGTCCCAAAGAATAATATCAACACGCTCACCATTCAGCTCATTTGAAACTGCTTGAACGCGTGCACCACGCATACCAATACAAGAGCCAATTGGGTCTAGGCGCTTATCTTTTGCCTTAACCGCAAGTTTCGAGCGCAGTCCTGGATCTCTAGCACCACCCATAATTTCAATCACACCTTCTGAGATTTCAGGCACTTCCATTTCAAACAACTGGATCATCATTTCTGGCACAGTACGAGATAAGAAAATTTGCGCACCACGTACAGACGACTTAACTTCTTTAATATAAGCTCTTAATCGATCATTCTTACGTACTGATTCATTTGGGATGAGGTCAAATTTAGAAATCATGCCATCAACGCCGCCCATATCAACATAAACATTGCCGCGATCAACACGCTTAACCGTTACCATAATCACCTCGCCAACACGTTGAGTGTAATCATGAACAATGACTTCTCTTTCTGCTTCGCGAACTTTTTGGATAATAACTTGCTTAACGATCTGCGCTGCAATGCGGCCAAACTCTTCAGTTTCGATTGGTTCGCGAACAAAATCATCGACCGCAACACCATTAGAATCTTTTTCATAAATATGCAATTCTGAATCAAATGGCGTACCATCATCATCAACAAAGTTTTCTTTATCGTCGATAACCATCCACTGTCTAAAGGTATGAAATTCGCCGGTTTTACGGTCAATTTCTACATGAGCATCAATCTCTTTGCGTTTTTTTGTAGCAACTGCTAGCGCCTCTTCTAATGATTCAAAAACATCCTCTTTTGAGATGTTCTTTTCATTAGAGATTGCTTCAACTATCAAAAATAATTCTTTACCGTCCATGTTTTTCTCCTAAAAGTCAGCGACCAAGTTCGCTTTTTCAATCATATCAATGTCCAATGTAATTGGACCTAATTCTGTTACTAATTCGATGGTATTGTTAACTTCGCTAACACTACCAATAGCGCCTTTAAATTTACGCTGACCTTCAATCGGTCTAACCAAGCGCAAGGCAACATCGTTGCCTAAAAAACGCTGGTAGTGGCCAATATGAAATAAGGGTCTTTCAATACCTGGCGAAGATACTTCTAAATTGTACTGACTTGCAATCGGATCTTCAACATCAAAAATAGCGCTAAGCTGATGTGATACTTTTTCACAATCTTCAATACCAATACCCTGATCGGTATCAATAAAAATACGTAAAGTACTGTGTTTTCCACTAGCAACATACTCCACACCCACTAACTCATAACCCATATCTTCAAGAGTGGGATTGATTAAATCAGTAATTTTTTCTGTAATCTTTGCCATTTATTTTGTTTTTTATTTAATACTTCTAATCGACTGTTATCACTTTTTTTTACATAGCAAAAACCTTTCTAAGCAACTGGAGTTATTGGTTTGTTTGCCAATATTTTCTATCGCTTTATTTTCGCTAAACACTTTTCTTTGCATAACAAAAACCCCCTAAAAAGGGGGTCTTTGCTTGCTCTAATGACCATAAAGACCAAAAAAGACTTAATTTGGTAGCGGGGACAGGATTTGAACCTATGACCTTCGGGTTATGAGCCCGACGAGCTACCGAACTGCTCCACCCCGCACTAAAGTGGCGTGATTATATGCTGTTCTTGCTTGTTTGTCTAGCTTAATTTTCGATTTTTCACAAATAAGACTGATTAACGCCACTAACACCGTGCACCGTAATTTTATAACCTTGGGCCAGTAAATGTTTGACGTAGAGTCGATTATAAGTAAAGAAAAACATAATGTTTGCCAAGCCTAAAGTTAGCACACATAGAGGCAGCATGAGTGCAAAAGACTTCCAATCACGACGATAAATCGCTGGACAGAAAAATAAGCACAATGAGGTCCATGAAAAGCCCACAGGCGCATGCCGGACTTCTTTGGTTTCTGGATGTTCTAATGTTAGGGTTGTATATGCCAAGCTTCTGTCTCTCCTCAGCGCAATATTCTACACAATTTATGCTGACTTATCAACGGCTTAAATCAAGCCTAGGTAAACTCGCTGCAGATAACCTATAATGAACGACATGAAGCCAATTAAACTCGCTGTCTTAATGGATGACATTAAAGACATTAAACCTTATAAAGACTCCTCTTTTGCCATGATGCTCGAAGCGACTAAGCGACATTGGGAAATCTACACTTTCGATACCCCACAGCTATTTGCACAAGACGGAAAAACCTGGGCAACTTGCGCCAAAACTCAAGTCTTTGACACCACGCAAAATTGGTATAAAAAGGAAGCTGAGGTTAAGCTGTTACTTGAGAGCTTTGATGTTATTCTCATGCGCAAAGATCCGCCTTTTGACATGAACTATATTTATGCCACTTACTTTTTAGAGCAAGCGGAAAAAAGTGGCGTGCTGGTTGTTAATAAACCCCAATCCTTACGTGATGCTAACGAAAAACTATTTGCGCTCAATTTTCCACATTGTCTTGCCGACACTTTAGTCAGCAGCAATCCAGAACAAATCAAAGAATTCATTAAAAAACAAGGTATTAGCGTGGTTAAACCGCTTGACGGTATGGGCGGAAAAGACATTTTTAAACTTGAGCAGGGTGATGATAATATCAATGAAGTGCTTGACTATCTAACCCATCAAGGTAATACGCCCATCATGGCCCAAGAATTCTTGCCAGAAATCGCCCAAGGTGATAAACGCATTTTACTGATCAACGGCCAACCGATTGATTACGCCCTAGCACGCATGCCTGCAAAGGGTAGCTTTAAAGGTAATTTAGCAGCCGGTGCAACAGGCGTTGGACAGCCATTAAGCGCCAGAGATCGCTACTTGTGTGAACAAATTGCGCCCACCCTTAGAGAGAAGGGTTTAATGTTTGTTGGACTTGATGTAATTGGTGACTATATCACCGAAATCAATGTCACTAGCCCCACTTGTATTCGTGAACTAGACACCCAATTCAACCTAAATATTGCCGCCGCCTTATTCGACGTTATTCAGGAAAAACTTCATTCACGCCTGTCTAATTAGACAAAAAATACCGAGTCAACACAACGCCAGCGCCTGCCGCTGTTAGCGACAACAAAACATTTAATAAAATATTAAGTGCTGCTTGGGCATAATGACCCAGACTGATCATCTCAACCGACTCCCAAGACAAAGTCGACATGGTGGTTAAAGATCCAGTTAGACCAATCAATAGCATCAATCTATAAACCTCATTTAAAGCGGCTTTTTCTATCACGATGACCACCAGAATGCCGGCTAAAAAAGAGCCGATAATATTAGCACTTAGCGTGCCATAAGGAAAAGCAGAGCCCATGGTTGCATTCATAAATTGCGTTAAATAATAACGCATAGTAGCGCCGATAGTGGCGCCTGTACCGATGGCTAAAACAGTGGGTAATAGGGTCATAATTCTCCTCGTATTTTTCTAAGCTTTTCTGCAATTTTAATCTCTAATCCGCGCTTAGTTGGCTGATAATAATTTTGCTCGCCCAATGCTTTAGGGAAATACGCCTGGCCTTGGCTAATACCCTCTGACTCATCATGAGCATAGCGATAATCTTGCCCATAGCCCAGCTCACTCATCAACTCTGTTGGTGCGTTACATAAGTGTTTTGGTACAGGCAGATCACCGGTTGCTTGGGCCTCGGCCATGGCTTGATTGAAAGCCTTATAAACTGCATTAGACTTCGGTGCAACAGCACAATAAACCGCTGCTTGCGCAATCGCACGATTACCCTCTTTATCGCCCAGTCGCTCATACACGTCCCAAGCATTTAAAGAAATCTCAAGCGCTCTTGGATCAGCATTGCCAATATCTTCTGAGGCAATTGCCAATAAACGCCTAGCAATGGTTTTTGGATCACATCCGCCCACCAACATTCTTGCCATCCAATATAGGGCGCCATCCGGAGATGAACCACGCACCGACTTATGAAAAGCCGATAATTGCTGGTAAAAAATATCACCACCCTTATCAAAAGTAGCTACTTTGTCTTGTAAAAATTGCCCAATACTTCGTGCATCTAGTTGAGTTAATTTAGCCTGCTCAATTTTCTCAACGCTATTAATCAAACGCCTTGCATCGCCACCACTGCTGGCCACAATTCTTTCTTGTGAAGCCTTATCAAGTGTCAAATTTAGCTGCGTCAAACAGCGTTGTAATATTTGCATTAATCCTTTTTCATCGAGCGCTTCAAGCACATACACACTCATGCGCGAAAGTAGTGCTCGATTGAGCTCAAAGGATGGATTTTCAGTGGTCGCGCCAATCAAGGTAATTAGGCCAGACTCAATATGTGGCAAAAATGCATCTTGCTGCGCCTTGTTAAACCGGTGTATTTCATCGACAAACAACACCGTTGACTGGCCAATATTTTGATACTTTTTAGCATTTTCAACAACCGCTCTTAGCTCTTTAACACCGTCTAACACTGCACTCAACTGCACAAAATAACCATCAACTTGGGCGCATATAATGCGCGCCAAAGTGGTTTTTCCAACACCAGACGGCCCCCACAAAATCATTGAGTGTAGCTGTTTATTATTAATGGCTTGTTTAAGTGGATGGGTATCTTTTAACAAATGATCTTGCGCGCAAAAATCCTGTAAATTTTTAGGTCTAAGCGCTTCTGCAAGTGGCATCATAATCCAATCTTTATAATATTTTGAGACGAACACGGATCATCACATTGATTTAAAATCAACACCGTTTTAAGATTTAACCGTTGTGCCATTTTAACGGCCTTATCACGTCCCATTGCCATCATTGCCGTTGCATAAGCATCTGCCAACATACTACTGGTATGAATAACACTTGCTGAAAACAAATCACTATCAACCGGCAGGCCGGTATGTGGGTCCAAAATATGCGCATAACGCTTGCCTTTCCAAACAAAATATTGGCGATAATTCCCCGACGTTGCAATCGACTCATCCACCAAACTCACAGCAATAGGCGCTTGCCCTGTTGGTGTCTCAATACCAATTGACCAGCTGCCTTGAGCTTTAATTTCACCGCCAATTTCCACCATAAAGCGTTCAATATTTTGATTTTTCAATAATTTGGCAATTTCATCAACTGCGTAACCTTTGGCAATGGCTGACAAATTCAGCTGGAAATCCGTCTTCTTTTCAAATTTTGATCCACTTAAGGTTAATTGTTGTATGGATGATTTTGCTAATGCTTGCTCAATCATCAGCTGCTCAGGATGACGCTCAACAGGATTCACACCAAAACCCCAAAGATCAATTAGCGTGCCCATGGCGGGGCTAAAAAAGCCTTTAGTTTGTTCATGCAAGCTCAGCGCTTGTGTCAATACAAAATCCATTTCATCAGATAATTCTATTGACTGATTAATAGCTTGGCGATTTAATACAGAGAGCTCAGAATTATGATCCCAGCTAGAAAAAATTTGGTTAATTTGACTCAAGCGTCGCTCAATAGCCTGCTGATCAAGCATCTTAGTTTGCGCTTTGACAGTGTACGTCGTACCCATCGTACGGCCTGCCACTTTCTCAGTTTGAGCAATAGGCTGACAGGCGCTTAACCCTAAAAAGACAAAGATGCTCAGTAGCTTAGGCATTATAATTTTGTTATGTTTAGATTGATTATTTGCTTATTGTTTTCTTACTCGGTATTTGCCAATGATACCCTAGCGCCAAAACTTGTGCCTGAAGGCCAAACCTTTGAAGAATTTTTGTCAGATGTTCGTCAACAAGCAATTACCCGAGGCGTCTCCACAGCGACTCTGAATCAAGCGTTTTCAAGCTTAACACCTAATCCAAAAGTGCTTAAACTTGATCGAACCCAAGCAGAATTTAGTCAAAACTTTTGGCGCTACTTAAGCTCCAGAGTCAGTGAATATCGCTTGCATAATGGCACACAAAAACTCAAGCTACATCGGCAAGTTCTGCAAGATAACTATCAAAAATATGGCGTACCACCCCATATCATCGTAGCTTTTTGGGGGCTAGAAACCAACTACGGCAACAATACCGGCACTTTAAGCCTGATTCGATCTCTTGCCACACTAAGTTATGATGAGCGTCGTCGTGATTTTTTTACCGAACAGCTACTCACACTACTCACACTCATTGACAAAAACAAAATCCCGTTTGATGCTAAGGGCTCTTGGGCGGGCGCCATGGGCAATGTGCAATTTATGCCTACTAATGTTGCTGCTTATGGTGTGGATGCTGACCAAGATGGCGAAATTGGGCTATGGGACAATACCGCAGATATTTTCGCCAGTGCCGCTAATTTTTTGCAAAAAATCGGCTGGCATCGAGCAGAGCGTTGGGGTCGTGAGGTAAGCATTCCAAAAAACTTTGACCACCAACTTGCCAACCTTGGCACCAAAAAAACCGTTAATGAATGGCAGGCACTAGGCGTGCGAACGGCAAAGGGCGAAAACCTACCAACCTCAACCCTAAATGCCTCCCTAATACTGCCCATGGGGCACAACGGGCCGACTTTTTTAGTCTATCGCAATTTTCGAGCAATCCTTAGATGGAACTACTCAATTCTCTATGCTTTATCTGTTGGCCATTTATCTGATCGACTAACAGGCGCTGGCCGGCTTTATGCTACGCCAATCAAGGAGCCTTCATTAAGTCGTGATGATATTATGCACATACAAACCAAACTCAATCAACTTGGATTTGACACCGGTGAGCCAGACGGCATATCAGGCCCTAAAACACGCAACGCCACTCGTGAATATCAGCGAGCCAATAAACTGCCAATTGACGGCTATGTAGGCTACCAACTCCTGCAACAACTTCAATGAATATTGAAACATACCTCGGTTTTGATGTTGGCACTAAACGCACGGGGGTTGCGATTGCTAACAGCTTAACTTTGCAAGCTAACGGTCTTGCTGTGGTCTCGCATCATAAAAATGGCGCAACCAATTGGACAGAATTTGACGCAATTATTAAGCAGCACGCTGTAAATTTATTTATTGTTGGCGTACCTTATGATACAAATGGCAAAGAGCAAGAAATGACCTTTATCGCCAAATCGTTCGCCCGAAAACTAAGCACACGCTACAACATCGACATGGTTTTTGTGGATGAATATTTATCATCAAATGAAGCCAAAAAACAACTAAAATATAATCACCATCACAAAAATGCCAGTCGCGGTGAGGTGGACAAGCTCTCAGCAGCGCTAATATTACAAACCTGGTTAGGAGATTCATGAAAAAAGATTTGATTAGCAACGAGGCCCAACTAAACGATTCTGGCAAGTTAATCCATCTTTTAGGTCTGGAAAATTTACCCAAATCCCACTTAGTCGATATTCTCGACAAAGCTGACAATCTTATTGATAGCCAAGGCAATTTAAAAAAATCCAAAGCGCTGGACGACATGTCTGTTGCCAACTTATTTTTCGAACCATCGACCCGAACTAGAAATACCTTTGAAATCGCCGCTATGCGTAGCAGTGCCAACGTGATTAACGTCGATCTGGCTAACTCTGCTTTAAAGAAAAATGAAGCGTTGATGGATACTATGCATACACTTAAAGCGATGCAAATCGACATGTTTGTTATTCGTCACAAACAATCTGGCTTACCGCACCATGTTGCTCAACACCTAGAAGGCGTGTCCATTCTTAATGCTGGCGATGGCATTAACGCCCATCCAACACAAGCCTTGCTAGATATGCTCAGCATTCGTCAACGCAAGCCAAACTTTGAAGATTTATCGGTTGCTATTGTGGGAGATATCACTCACTCTCGTGTTGCCCACTCAGATATTCAGGCACTTAAAACACTAGGAACCTCTGATATTCGTCTAATCGCGCCTGAAGGCCTACAACATGATTCAAGTCGCTGTGAGGCTGTTAAGTGCTTTGATAATATTGATGAAGGCCTTAAAGATTGCGATGTAATTATTGTTCTACGCCTGCAAAAAGAGCGCATGATTGAGGCTGACATTCCCAATGAACAAGAATATTTTGACAACTACGGCTTAACACCTGAGCGCCTAGCGCTAGCCAAAAAAGGTTGCTTGGTTATGCACCCAGGGCCAATCAACCGCGGTGTTGAAATTGACTCTACGGTTGCTGATTGCCCCCAATCTATCGTCCTACAACAAGTCACTAACGGCATTGCAGTGCGCATGGCCGTTATGCAAATATTGGCTCAAAACTCATGAATGATCAACTAGACTACGACGAACTTAAGTCAACCCTACACCACCTCAATACCGACGATACCATCTCTAGTGCGCACGGAATTTTATGCGGTTTTGCCTGTGTAAAGCCCGACCTCAAGCTAGATGATTGGCTCAACGAAGTATTAGTCAGTATTGACCTGAGCAACCTTAACGAAAAATCAGCCCATGAGGCATTGGCACAAATTTTTAACGAGACACTGTCTCAGCTTAATGATGCAACCCTTGACTTTCAGTTGCTGATTGCTGATGAAGACGCTCGACTAGGCGAACAAGCCAATACGCTTATTGAATGGTGTCAAGGTTATTTAGTGGGACTAGGATTGCAAAAAATATCAACCACTGATGAAGATGCGCTGGAAATGATTAAAGATTTTTCTGAAATTTCTCAACTTGATGCCGAATTACTCGATACCGAGCAGAATGCGCAAGATCTCAACGAGATTATCGAGTTTGTTCGCATGGGAACCCTGCTCATACAAGAAACTTTGCAGCCCTCTAAACAGGACTATATCAGTCCAGAAATGCTACATTAATCGTCTTAAATGTAGTCACTATAGCGTTTAAAGACTTTAGATGTTATTAATATAACAATATCATAAAATTATGCTCTAATGATAGTATTGCAAAGCTGTTGCAAGTGTATATCATGGCACCCCAATAAGGGGATTTAATCTTGAGGAGGAGGTAGCCGCCTAACTAAACTTGAGGAGAATAAAAAAAACGACTACCTAATAGAAAATCATTAAATATATCTCGGGGGAGAGAGTAATGATCTTCTTTGATTATTATATCATAATATTATAAATATATAATATAGTTTATGATTGTTTTACTAAAAAAGGCTAAATAATTAATGTTAAAAAAATCAACACTGTTATTCCCCATGCAAAAAGTTACCATTGCTCTTGCTCTATTTGTCACCTTAATTGGTAATGCGGGAGCAAACAACCACACAACAGAAGTTATCAAGGCGAATGTTATCAACATTGAGCCAATTTACATGAACTACACCTTGAAAAAAGTAGCCACGCCCTGTGATTCTGGCGAATCTGGATGCTGGAATGTAAGCTACCAAAAAGAAGTGGCAAAGGTTCTTAAAGGATATCGAGTCAAACTATCCTACAAGAACAACACCTTTACGGCCCGAATGCTCAACGAGCCAACCCAAGACCATCTTAAAATTCGAGTGAAAAGTGATTTGCTAGTTATGCCCAGCACAGTGGCTATTAATGCAGCAGTTGTCTACTAACGCTTAACGCTCTAAGCTTGCTAACTGCGTTGGTACTTTAGGTGCTAGCGTTGGCGTCGCATTGACCACAAAGTCATAACCTTGATTACCGTAGTTGTAAAACGCCGAGTTTGTTTGGTGCGCTTGTTGATGTACTGACTTCTCAAACATAGCTAACGGATTAAACACGCCATACGGTACCGACACTTCAGCAACAACATTGGTTGCTAGTAGTATTGTCAGAGCAAGAATGTTTAAAATTGTTTTCATAATGTTTGACTCAGTTAATTAGTATGTCGACACCTTATCTCTTGAGGAGAGAATAATTCTTGGGGGAGAATGCCGACATGTGAACTATTATATCATGAAATTATAATATGTCAAGTTAATAATATAATGATTCTATTATATAGATACTTAAAACACTAAAATTCACCCTGTTTAAAAATATCTCATAAAAATGACCAGTCCCTCTCTAGCGGGTCTACGATTTGCAATAGTATTGAACATTGCAAGTATCTGATCAAATCTTTTGAATATAAAAAATAAAGGAGATTGCCGCATGGTCGAGATTAAAGACGGCAATCAAGTTGTTTATAAAAAAGACTACAATTATTAATCGTTAAAGACTCAACTCCAAGACTGGAAGGCGCTTGTAAAAAGATCAACTTTCAAAAGTAGCACGTATAGCTGTTGCAGCAATGCTCAGACAATAAAAAGCACCAATTAAGGTGCTTAATATTTTAAATATGGTGGCCACACCTAGAATTGAACTAGGGACACAGGGATTTTCAATCCCTTGCTCTACCAACTGAGCTATGTGGCCGTAAAAGTCAGAATTATACCGATAAATCCTGTGCGTGAGCTAAAAACTATTCGCCTAAAAATCTCTCAGCATCTAAAGCTGCCATACAGCCTGAGCCAGCTGAAGTAATTGCTTGACGATAAATATGGTCCGCCACATCTCCTGCTGCAAACACACCCTCAACCGAGGTTTGTGTTGCATTACCTTGCGTGCCACTTTGCACTTGCAGATAGCCGTGATTCATCTCTAAATGTCCCTCAAATATACCAGTATTTGGCGTATGCCCAATCGCAATAAACACGCCGTGTACGTCAATCTCTTTAGTGTCGCCATCGTTACTCTTTAGGCGCAATCCGGTAACGCCCATGTTGTCACCCAATACTTCGTCTAAATTCTGGTTGTACTCAATAGTGATATTGCCTGTTTTTGATTTTTCAATCAGTTGATCAGACAGAATCTTCTCACTAGAGAATTTCTCACCTCGATGAACGATGGTGACGTGGTCAGCAATATTGGATAAGAATAATGCCTCTTCAACTGCAGTATTGCCACCACCAACAACAGCAACTTTCTGTCCACGGTAGAAAAATCCGTCACAAGTTGCACAAGCAGATACACCCTTGCCTTTAAAAGCTTCTTCAGATTCTAAGCCCAAATAACGTGCCGATGCCCCTGTCGCAATAATAACTGAATCTGCGCTATAGGTTGTTGCACCGCCTGTTAGTGTAAATGGGCGTTTTGAAAAATCAACGGTGGTAATGTAGTCATTAATTATTTTGGTATTAAAGCGCTCAGCGTGTTTTTTCATGCGCTCCATTAACTCAGGTCCTTGAACACCCGCATCATCGCCTGGCCAATTATCGACTTCGGTCGTTGTCATCAGCTGGCCACCCTGTTCCATGCCGCTTACCATAACTGGGTTTAAATTAGCACGCGCTGCATAAACAGCTGCTGAATAGCCCGCAGGACCAGAGCCTACAATTAATACCTTACAATGTTTATTTTCACTCATTTCTACTTCAATCCTTTATACTTATAACCAGACCAAAATCAGTCTTTTAGATTCAAACATTATAAAGCAAGCGCAAATCCCCTTGAAAAAAAATACCTCAATAAAAGCCAAAAAAAATCGACAAAAGCCACGCACCAAAGCCAGTAGTGAGCTACTCTTTATTTCCCTAGTAGCGGTTGGTTTGGTTTACTTAATTGCACTCTTAACCCACTCAGCCCACGAAAACCCTTTCTCTGGAGATGTGCTACTGAGTGATTCCGTTGCAAACTTAGCCGGTATATTTGGTGCTTATTTGAGCGACATCTCTTTATCGGTTCTCGGCTTTAGTGCCTATATTATTCCAATAGCGTTAATCTGGTTTGGCTGGTGCGTACATAAAACTGCAGAGCAGCCTAAATCCTCCAGAATGCTTATTTTCATTCGCAATCTCGCACTGCTGGTTTTAATTGCTTTTAGCAGTGCCTTCCTAGCCCAAATTTTTACCAATACTGGTGCATCTTCTGGCGCTTCAGGCGGTTATCTAGGGATTAGCATGCACGACTACTTTGGCTTGCTATTTGGTGGCGCTTCATTGATTGTTTATTTAGGCATTATGATGGTGAGCTTTAGTATTGTTGCGAGCGCCTCTTGGATTAATATCTTTTCTTCGACTCATAATACTTTAGGTGCTTTTTTAGCCAAAATTCAAGCGCAGCGCGCTAAGGCAAAAATCAATAAACCAGAAAAACTTAAAATCACGCCTAAGCCAACAACAAAGCCTAGTGTTGTGGCTAAAGTAAAAAACACCCAATCCAAAAAAATCAAAAAGGTCGCCTCTTCAAATCTCTTTAACACTGCAACAGTCGCAGGTTTGCCAAGCTTGGACTTGCTTGATGAGCCGGCTAATAATAACAGTGGATTTTCCGAGCAGGTATTAGAAGACATGTCGCGCCAAGTTGAGATAAAGCTCAAAGATTTTGGCTTTGACGTGACCATTACCACGGTCACCCCAGGACCGGTCGTTACCCAGTTTGAACTCTCTTTAGCACCCGGCGTTAAAGTGTCACAAATCATGAATCTCAATAAAGATTTGGCACGTGCCTTATTGGTTGAAAGTGTGCGTATTGTAGACGTTATTCCTGGCAAGCCGGTTATTGGCTTAGAGATTCCCAATGAAGTACGAGAGATGATTAGCCTGAAAGAAGTACTCACTTCTGAAGCGTTTGCCAACTCTAGCTCAACACTTTCTATGGGACTAGGTAAGGACATTAACGGCAATCCTATTGTTGCGAATCTGGCAAAAATGCCGCATTTGTTAGTGGCAGGCGCCACAGGCATGGGTAAATCAGTTGGTTTAAACGCCATGATTTTAAGCGTACTTTACAAAGCTAAGCCTGACGAAGTTCGTATTATTATGATCGACCCTAAAATTGTTGAGTTGGCTATTTATGCAGACATCCCACACCTATTAACACCTGTTGTGACCGACATGAATGAAGCGGCTTCAGCGCTTTGGTGGTGTGTTAATGAGATGGAGCGTCGTTATTCGTTGCTGGCAAAGTTTGGTGTTCGCAATATCGATGGTTTTAATGAAAAACTCAACAAAGCCAAAGAGCAAGGTGCGCCATTACTAGACCCGAGCTTCAATAAAAATACCGCCGAAGAAGGCGAGGTGGCGCCGGAATTAGAAGCGCTCCCACTCATTATGCTAGTGATTGATGAATACGCCGACATGCTAGGCGCTTTGGCTCAAGAGGATCGTGCCAAAGCCAAGCGCGTTGAAGCGCTGATTGTTCGCCTAGCTCAAAAAGCACGAGCTGCTGGCATTCATATTATCATCGCCACACAACGTCCAAGTGTTGATGTGATTACCGGTTTGATTAAATCTAACGTGCCAACTCGCATCGCCTTCAAGGTATCGAGCAAGGTTGATTCTCGCACTATTCTCGATCAGGGTGGTGCTGAACAATTACTTGGTATGGGTGACATGCTTTATATGAGCCCTGGTACGGCACACCTGACTCGCGTACATGGCGCCTTTGTTGATGATGATGAAATTTTACGCGTGGTTAATTTCTTAAAGGAAAATTCAGAAACCAACTATCTTGATGGTATTTTAAATGCCCATAGCGAATCGCAAGATTCGCATGAAAGCACGGGCGCAACCTCAAGCTCTGGCGGAGAAATGGACCCGTTGTATGATGAGGCGGTGCAAATCGTTACTTCATCACGCAGAGCTTCTATTTCTAGCTTACAACGCCGTATGCGTATTGGTTACAACCGCGCAGCACGCATTATCGAAGACATGGAGTCAGCTGGTGTTGTTAGCACTATGAATAGTGCGGGCAACCGTCAAGTATTAGCGCCAGAGCCAATCAACACCGATGGCTAATTTTCTAGGCGCACTGGCCTTATGCTTTTGTAGTGTCGCTATGGCTAACAATGAATTCGAGGCGTTTTTTAGTTTGCTCGAAACGCTTAGTGCTGACTTTACACAGCAAACTTATAACGACGCTAATACACCTATTAGCAAGACTTCTGGTTATCTACGCTTTGAGCGGCCCGCGTCTTTTATTTGGCAAACCAATTCACCCATTGAACAAACCTTATTGCTGCATAATCAAGAGTTATGGTTGGTCGATACTGAGCTGGAGCAAGCCAGTCAGCGTGCTATTAGCGAGCTAAAGGTCACACCTCTGTATTGGCTTATTAATCGCCCTGAACAGCTTAAAAATTTGCCAAAATACAGCCACAACAAACTCGGTGTTAATTGGTACCAAACTCAACAAAGTAACCAACTTAGCTTTGGGTTTCGCAACAACTCACTACATGCTCTGCGCCTAACAAATGCCTTAGGACAAGATATTCAAGTGATTTTTAGTGAGATGACGCTCAATCCAATCCTAGAAAAAAATACCTTTACATTGGATTTGACCAACGACTTTGATATTATTAGATCGTTTTAGAAAACTGGTTTTTACTACTAGCTAGGTAGGCATCAAATACCATGCAAATATTACGAATTAACAACTTGCCTTTTTCCATCACCTTAATTGAATGCCCGGTCAATTCAATAAGACCATCCTCATGCATCTCGCGTAAATCCTCTAAAGCATCGGCAAAGTAGTCGTTAAAATTAATATTAAAGGCTGTTTCAATTTTGGCAAAATCCAGCTCAAAATGGCAAATCAAATCCATGATAACGGCGCGTCTAATTTTGTCGTCAGCCTGGATCATCTGACCCTTAATAACGGGTAAATTCTCTGACTCAATTCTTGCATAATACTGCTCTAGATTTTTCTCATTCTGAGAAAAGCTATCACCAACCTGGCCAATAGAGCTCAGCCCTAAGCCGATAATATCACAATCAGCATGCGTGGAATAACCTTGAAAATTTCGATATAAATGCCCTTGTTGCTGAGCAATGGCCAAAGGATCTTCTGGCAAAGCAAAATGATCCATGCCAATATAAACATAGCCTTGATCCAGTAAAAAATCCATCGAATATTGAAAAATAGCCAGCTTTTCGTCTGCATTTGGCAGCTCGAGAACATCAATACGTCGCTGTGGCTTAAACAGTTCCGGCAAGTGTGCATAATTAAATAAAGATATTCGATCAGGCTTCAGCTCGTTAATCTGATTAAGTGTAGTTTTAAAACTTTCAACGGACTGCTTTGGCAAACCGTAAATCAAATCAACACTAATTGACTCAAAACCGTTGTCGCGAGCCAGATCAATTACAGAGCGCGTCTGCTCAAAGCTTTGAATGCGATTAACCGCTTTTTGCACGGCTGCATTAAAATCTTGTACGCCTAGGCTGATACGATTAAAGCGCGCTTTTGCCAAGGCTTTAATCGTGTCTTCGTCAACCCCTCTCGGGTCAATTTCAATTGAATATTCGCCGTGTTCTGAAAAATTAAAAGCACTTTGAAGCTTCTCACTGAGACGCACAATTTGCTGGTTTGATAAAAAAGTGGGCGTACCGCCACCAAAATGCATTTGTTCTACTTGACGCTTAGAGTCAAACAATGCACCTTGTCTGTCAATCTCTTTAAATAAGGCATCTAAATACGGATCAGCCTTGCTTTTATCTTTGGTAACAACCTTATTACAGCCACAATAAAAACACACAGTATTGCAAAATGGAATATGGCAATATAACGAAATTGGTCCTTGGCGTTCGTTACTCAACTGCACTTGATTTTGATAATCGTTTTGAGTAAATTCTGAGAAATTATTCGCCGTTGGGTAAGAAGTGTACCTCGGACCGGAACGATCATATTTTTTAATCAATGCCAAATCAAATAAACTCATGTTGCTTTACTCATAAAAAATCCCTGAGATATTCAACAGGGGCTTGGTTTAATAGGGTGGGGCCGATTGTTCGATCGACCCCAGGGAGAGGATTTAATTGTATCAACAACCAATAATAAACCCTTGATATAAATCAAGAAATAATAAATAATTTGAACCATATCTACACTTCTCTGCTACAATTCCACCCCATGGTCCCAACTAAAAAACATCTCGAACGTTATCATAGCTATCTTCTTAGATTGCCCCTTTTTAACAACCTAACTCAAGAAGAGCTGCAGCCTTTATTCAGTTCTTTACAAGTAAGGCAATTTCATAAAAATGAAATCGTCACGTTCAACTCTAAAGAACACTCTAGGTTGTATATTAATTTTGATGGTTTGTTTAAATTAACCAAAATTGATGAACGTGGTGATGAAATTGTCTTAAAGATAGTTGATAAAAAAGCTCTGGTTTCCCCTATGCATTTCTCACCTTATTACGATGTGGCAGCAGACTTTGTAAAAAACACAACTTTATTCTACTTTTCGCAAGAATCCATTGCCAAAGCCATGGCTGAGCATCATCAATTCTCGCTAAATATTGTCCAATATTTAGCCGACAGTGTCCAAAGCCTCATGCTGAGTGCGGAAGTATTACAACTAAAAACCGCCAAAGAAAAAGTCGGCTGGTACTTGGTGCACTCTAAGATTAACGCTACTTTTGAGTTGCCATATTCCAAATCCCTAACTGCTGCTTATTTGGGCATGCAGCCAGAATCATTCTCTAGAGCGCTATCTGAGCTCAAAAAAGAAGGCATTATTTTAGACAACAAAAAAATCAGACTAGAAAATGGTGACGAACTATGCACTTATTGTGATCCGGTAACGGGCTCGAATTGTGCTTTTTTCAAAACCAGTGAATGCGTCCATAGCTAAGCGCATTATAAAAATTTCGGAAATAATCTAAATTAACCTCTAATCTAACAATAATAAGGTTTTTGACGCCAAAATAGGCCTCAAAAACTCTGCTTATTCAAAAAACCACTTTTTTTCCGCTGTTTATTTAGTTTTTTACTGACGCCTGTATAAAATTTCTGATTTTTTTCAAATGGCCAAAAAACCTGTTTTCTTTCGTAAGTTTTTTCCTTTTTTTTGATCCGCGTCAATGGTTAATAATATTTAGACCTATATTATATGATCCATAATGATTCTATTATGTCCTGGGGGTACGGGTACTAAGCATAACTGCCATTTTGCAGGTCATTAAAAACAAAATAAACCTCAATAAAAAAAGGAGTTTGTCAAATGAATAATAAAATTAAAAAATTAATCGCTCGATTTATCATTGCTATCTTTGCAATGAGCGGTTCTGCGTTCGCAGCACAACCGGGTGGGCTAGAAGGTTTTGAGATAGGCGTATCATCAAACTTAGACAATTTAATACGCGTCAAACAAGAATTGGTTGCACCACCCTTTCTGCCCAAGCACAATCAAGTCGCACAAGGCGGGCCGAAAATTGTTGAAGTGGAACTGGTCGTTGTAGAGAAGGAGATGGAAATTGCACCCGGTGTTTTTTATCAGGCCTTAACTTTCAACGGATCCAATCCTGGGCCAATGATTATCGTGCATGAAGGGGACTATGTTGAACTGACACTTAAAAATCCTAAGACTAATGAGATGGTTCATAATATCGACTTTCATTCATCAACCGGCGCTTTGGGTGCGGGTGCATTAACCCATGTAGCCCCTGGAGAAGAGGTTGTTATTCGCTTCAAGGCTGACAGAACTGGAACATTTGTTTATCATTGTGCGCCGGGTGGAACTATGATTCCATATCATGTTGTTTCTGGCATGAATGGCGCTATTATGGTACTTCCGCGTGATGGCCTTAAAGATGAAAAAGGTAATGCGGTGGCATACGATAAGGGCTACTATATTGGTGAGCAAGATTGGTATGTTGCTAAAGGTGATGATGGTAAATACAAGCGCTACGATTCTCCAATTTTCGCCATGGGTGACACGATGAAAGTTATGCGTGGACTAATTCCAACTCATTTAACTTTTAATGGTAAGGTTGGCGCTCTCACAGGTGATAACGCCATGAAGGCCAATGTTGGTGATACTGTGTTGTTTATTCACTCTCAAGCTAATCGCGACTCTCGCGTACACTTGATTGGTGGTCATGCTGATTTATTCTGGCACGGTGGTTCGTTTGATGACGTACCAATGACGAATCGTGAAACATGGCCTGTATTTGCTGGTGAAGCTGCTGCTATGGTTTATACATTTAGACAGCCTGGCCTTTATGCCTATGTTAATCACAACTTAATTGAGGCAATTTCTTTAGGCGCTGCCGCGCATATCTCAGTAGAAGGCAAGTGGAATAACGATTTAATGGAGCAAATAAAAGCGCCTCATTAAAACCACGATGCAGCTCAATACGAATAACAATATCGGCATACTCAGATACCTGTGCCTGTCCTTGTGTTCGCTTGGGTTGTATTCTACAAGCGTCAACGCTCTTGTAGAATACAATCCGATTCAGCAAAAATTTCAACAAACCAAAGATTACGCTCAAACACTTAACCAGGCTGCCACAGTTGTGATGGGGCATTATGCAAAGTTAATCAACCGCCAGTCCAAACAGATAGACTATTATCCAAAAAATATTCAAAATATTCAGATTATTGATGCAAAACTTGATGGCTTATTCAATCAACAGCCGCTGACGACATTTACGCTAAACATCCAAGTCAGATATGGAGAAAATAAAATTATTAACATCCAACAAATACAAGAAGCTTTCGTGTTTGACTTTGATAAAAATCCTTCACTTGTTCAAGTTAATCGATTGACACAAAAAGAGTTGAATCCAAAAAATATCATGGCTGAATTGACGCCTGGCTATTATTTAAATCGACAATTTGCTTATGCCTGGCTGCTGCAATTAGATGGTCACGACACCTCTTATCCTGATTTATTTGATGCTGGATCTACTCAGTATCAACTGCTAATTGGGGCAAAAAAATACACTGGAAGGATCCAAGAAGCCTTGAAAAACCGAAAAAACTGGATGGGCAGTGGTGGACACTTATTGCGCAGTGTTAAAGTTATTAAATCTCTTGACAACATCATTCAACTAGAGCTAATTATTGACTGGAAGGGGCTCTCCGCCAATAATAAATGGCGTATTGCGAAAATTAGACAAGTTATCGACATTCAAAAATCCAATCAAGCTATTTATAAAATAACCAATGTCAATGAACAGCACCTGTTACCAGACTTTGCCCCTTGGGAGAAAATACTATGTTAAACAACAAACTAATATTTATTCTAATGCTTGGATTTAGCCTTATTAACTCAGCAAATGCTAACAGCAATCTACCTGTATTAAGTGGCGTCGGTGGAAACTTTTCTGCTGTCGATATGCACAACAATCCAATGCAGCTTGATGACTACCAAGGCAAGCTTATCATCCTCGGATTTGGATATACCAATTGTGCGGATGTCTGTCCATTTACTCTGGGATATTTGAAACAACTTTACGAACAGCTACCAAGGTTTGCCCAAGACAAACTACAGATCATGTTTGTGACTATTGACCCAGAATACGACACGCCAAAACATCTCAATGACTTTATCTCCTATTTTAATAAGAGCTTTTTGGGTATTACTGGCACAAGAGCTCAAATTGACAACATAGTTCAGCTGTTTAAAGCACGCTATACACAAATTGGCGGTGATGTTGATGTTGATAACATTCGTCGAGTGGTGCAAAAACAAACAGCGGGCGGTGCTGAGGATAAGGTGCGCCTATACAATCATAGTGTTACGTTATATTTGATCGATCAAGATGGGGAAACGCGCCATATTGGCTACACTGGAACACCAAAAGCTGAATTTAGTGCTAATATATTATCCCTCTTACAGGTACCCATTAAAACTGAAAAATTCAGAATGAAGCAGAGTTCTAAAAATGCCCGATCTTCTGCTGCCTATGGAGAGATTACAAACATTTCAAATACTGAGGACGTACTATTAAGCGTCTCAAGTACAATTGCTAAAAAGACCGAACTGCATGAAACACAAATTATCGATGGGTTTTCAAAAATGGTTCATCAGCCTAATAAAATCTTCAAGCCTGGTCAGACGCTAACGCTCAAATCCATGTCATATCATATTATGTTTATGGGGCTTAATCAGCCTATCAGTGAGCTAAACTCTGTCGATATAATGCTCAAATTTAAACATGCGGGCAACGTGCCTATTCATATTGACTTAATGCGTTAAACGCGCATAGAGTAGTGGCAGTGTTTTTGGCAAATCAGTCACCTTTCTAACCAGTGCATAGCCATTAGTGCCGAATAAATTAGGCAAATAGTCATTACCCTTTTCGTCAATCGTGACACAAAAAACTTTAAGCCCCATGGCTCGAGTAGACAAAATAGCTTGCTTGGTATCTTCAATACCATAGCGCCCTTCATACATGTCCAAATCATTAGGCTTGCCATCCGTTAAGATAAGCAGCAATTGCTGAGTAGCAACTTGTTCTTTTAAAAGATTGGCAGCATGGCGAATGCCAGCGCCCATACGCGTGTAATAGCCCGGCTTAATCTGTGCAATACGTGATCGAATTTTGCCGCTGTATTTTTCATCAAAAGTCTTGAGTGTGTGAATGCGAATTGGATTGGTTTTTCTAGAAGAAAACCCGTACATACCAAATCGATCGCCTGTGGCGTTTAAACTTTCAGCAAATAAATATAAGCTGTCTTGAATTACATCGATCACACGCGAATCATTATTGACCCAAGTGTCTGTAGATAAAGACAAGTCTGCCAATAATAAACAAGACAAGTCGCGCGCACCACTACTCAGCTCTTTGTAAAAATTATCTTTGCCGTCGTGTTGTCCAGCAAGCAGGTCCGCTTTAAATTTTAAATAAGCCTCCATGTCCACTTCTTGTCCATCGCTTTGGCCGTAGTGCCAAGTGCGCGCAGGGGTAATGGCTTGAAACTGATTGCGTAGTTTTTTGGCCGTGGCTTTTAAATGATCAGGCAAGTGTGTGTCTTGCTGCTCAGTTGACACCATGTTAACCACCTGACATTTATCCTGAACTAAGACTTGCTTTTTCCAATCCCACTCTGGCAACAAGACACCTTCTTCCAAAATCTCATCATCCATTGCCTCTGAAGGCAGATCAAGATCAAACTTCATCTGTACTTTTGAGGCACGCTGGTTTCTAGCAATGGCCAGCTCATCTAGATCTTTGGCAACATCCTTGGCATTTTCAGGATCTTCGTCATCATCGGTGGACCTGTCCATATTGGCAAACTCGCCCCAAGTAAATAGGTTTTCCATGCGCACAGTAATCAGGCCTCGAACCTCATCTGGACTATCAACACGCTTAGCTTGTTTCTTGCCAATATCGGTGGCGTCTTTTTGTTGGTCGGTTCTTTGATTATCACTGTCTTGTAAATCATTTGGCTCAATTTGTTGTAAAGCGTTAGGCGGATTCGGGTGCAGCCAAAGTGTGACCGGCCTAGGCATGTATTTGCTTTTTGGCAACGCGGCAACGCTACCGGGGCGCTTTAACGCCTTAAGAATAATATTTTCTGTTTTTTGCTCGTCTTTGGATATCTTGTCCAGCTCTGGGCGCTGCTCCAAATGTGCCGTTAACAACCTTTGGTATAGATTTTTTAGACCTGGAAACGCTACTAACGCACACTGAGTGCGCAATTGATTATCAACAATCCAGCTATCGGATTGTTTGGAAATTGAGGCGAGTGCCGCCAGCCAAAGATATAAATCTTTATTAAGCGCTTTGGTTGGAAAATAATCAATCACCTTAGGAAGGCGCAATGAGTTTTCATCTATCCAGGCAAACTCGCATTTCTCGCTACTACGAGCAATACGCTTTAAAAAACTACGCTCTGAAGTGTATTCACTTTCATCTGTTTGTGCCACGCTAAGTGAGCCGTCTCCACCCAAGGCGCGAAAAAAAATACCAATGGTTTTTTTAATATTGACAAGCTCAACTTCAGCATCCGGATAATTTTTATCCGCCAGACGCGTAATAAAATTATGCCAAATTTCACCAACCCGTTCTTCCATTTAATTATCCTTAGGCAAGGGCAGGCCGATAACTGGGTAACGCCACGATTGCGATGACATGGCCTTTGCTAATCCCAGGGTGCCAAATACCACTAGCGTTGAGTGCGCCAACGTGAAATACAAAATAATCCACATCCATATATAAGAGCTAGAAAACCCGCCAAACACAAACAGTAAGGCAATAACTAGAACAATAAGCGTGCCGCCAATTAGGCTGGTGAAAAAAGTTTGCTGCAAGTGTGACCTAACCAAACTAGACGAATGGTCTTTATATTTAAGATAAAACCAGGCAAGTATCAAAAAAGCAACGCCGGGCAATAGCAATAAGTTAAGCAAATACAGCACCTCAAAACGAATCGCTAAAGCGGTATTTTTGTTATCCGAGTGTGGCATTAACAACTTCCATTAAAGCGTCGATGGTTTCTTGGTCATCAGTTAGTGGCTCGACCAATGCTGCTCTACAAGCTTCTAATACTGGCATGCCGCTGGCAATTAAGGTGGCTGTATAGATCAGTAGTCGAGTAGAGGCCGCCTCTTCAAGATCATGATCTTTAAGTGCTCGCATAGAAGTGGCGAGGCCAACCAGTTTTTCTGCCGTGGCTTTGTCAATATCGGTTTCTGCCAAGAGTACAAAAATCTCTGTTTGTACATCTGGAAAATCAAAACTCATGGCAACAAAACGCTGTCTTGTACTGGGCTTCATGCCTTTAAGTAAGTTTTGATAGCCCGGATTGTAAGAGGTGACCAACATAAACTCTGCGGGTGCACTGAGTGTCTCGCCGGTGCGCTCAATTGGCAAGATGCGTCTGTCGTCTGTTAAAGGGTGCAGTACAACCGTTGTGTCTTTACGCGCTTCAACCACTTCATCTAAATAACAAATTGCACCTTCTCTCACTGCCTTTGTTAATGGGCCATCACACCAATAAGTGCCTTTGTCGTTAATTAAGTGTCTGCCCACCAAATCAGCTGCGGTTAAGTCATCATGACAGGCGACTGTATAAAGTGACCGATCTAGCTTGGCGGCCATGTGGCGAATAAATCGAGTTTTTCCGCAACCTGTTGGGCCCTTGATCAACAATGGCAGCTGATTGTTATAAGCGTGCTCAAACAACTCCACTTCATTGCCTTGCGGCTTGTAAAAAGGAATTTTGTCTTGTTTTTGTTTATTCATAATATTTTCTCTATGCTGTGAACGCTAGGTAAATAACAATACCTAACAGTATAAGCCAAATTAAAATCATCCAGCGCCAAAGGCCGCTAGCATGTTTTAGTTGCATAAAATGCTCACTAATTAGCGCACCCTTAAAAAGAGCAATAGCAAACACGCCTAAGGATATGTTAACGCCAGATAGCCCCATTTTACCAACCTGATAAGTCACCAGGGTTAGCACTATCAATAGCAAAAAAACCGCTGTTTCTACGATTGTTGATTGTTTTTTTATCTTCATCACATTACATACACTAAAGGAAATAAGATTAGCCAAACTAAATCGACCATATGCCAATAACTAGCACCCGTTTCCACACTGGAATTCTCTTTAGAAGAGTACATGCCTTTGTTTATATTACGCGCCAATACGCCTAAAATAACCAGCCCTAGAATCACATGCAAATAATGAAAAAACGCCAATGATAAATAAAACATGTAGAACGTATTGGTGCTCAAGGTAATGCCATTATCAATATGATGAGCAAACTCATCGGTCTTGATAACAATAAAAACCAAACCCATAACAATCGCTAACAACATCCATCGATAGGCATTTTTTTGCTCATCTGCCTTAATAGCTATAACTGAGCGAATCACAAAGTAACTACTACTCAATAGCGCTATCGTATTGTACAGTGCTGCTGTTGTATCTAGATTTTGCTGATACAGCTCAAACAGCTCAATATTATCAATACGGGTGATTGCATAGGCTGCAAAAAATAAACCAAACACTAGTAGCTCGGCCATAATAAACAACCAAATGATAATCTCACCAGGCGGATGTCTTGTTACTTTAGTCATTGTTGTTTGCTTATATTCATTCAAAAAAAAGGCCGTCTGAGGTTAAACAGACGGCCTCTTATCCTAATTAAAAAGTTTATTTAGGCATTTCTGCTTCAGGCTGGTCTCTACCAACAAAGAAGCTTGCTATATAAACAACCAATCCAATTAAGAATATGATGCCTGCGCCTTCACGCATCCAGTAGAAGATCTCAATCTTATCCTGGACCACCATAAATGGTAGTGATGCATCTCCATTCATTCTTTGTAAATAAACCTGCAAAATACCAGCAGCAGTCAAGAACAAAGTAATAAACACCATAGAGATAGTCATTAACCAGAAAGACCACATCTCGACTACTTGAGCCTTCATGCTATTAGCAGCCTTACGACCATTAAGCATCGGCATGGCATATGAAATAATTGCCAGTACGATCATTACGTATGCACCGTAAAAAGCCATGTGTCCGTGTGCTGCGGTAATTTGAGAACCATGCGTATAGTAATTCACAAATGATAGTGTGTGCATAAAGCCCCAAACACCCGCGCCTAAGAATGCCATTACTGAACAACCCAATGCCCATAATACAGCGGCTTTGTTAGGATGCTGACGACGACGCTTGTTCACCATATTGAAGGCAAAAATAGTCATCATAAAGAATGGAATAGGCTCCATAGCTGAGAAGATTGAACCCCACCACTGCCAGTAGCCCGGTGTACCAATCCAGAAGAAATGGTGTCCAGTTCCGATTAAACCCGTAATGAGCGCCATAGCGATAATGACATACAACCATTTTTCGATTACTTCGCGGTCAACACCGGTTGTTTTAATCAATACGTAAGCCAGCAAAGAACCTAGAATAAGCTCCCAAACACCTTCAACCCATAGATGTACCACAAACCACCAGAATAGTTTATCAAGTACGATGTTGCTAGGATTATAAAAAGCAAACAAGAAGAATACGGCTAAACCAACCAAGCCAATCAGTAGCACCAGGTTAATAACCGTTTTTCTACCTTTAAGGATAGTCATGCCAATGTTGTACAAGAACGCCAATGCAACAATAACAATACCAATTTTAATAATGGTAGGCTGCTCTAGGAACTCGCGTCCCATTGTTGGCAATAGATCGTTCATGGTAATCTCAGCAAGGGTTGCGTAAGGTACCAGTAAGTATCCTAATATAGTTACAACGCCCGCTGCCAAGAAAATCCAAAACATCACTTTAGCTAATAACGGACTGTGTAGCTCCGTTTCAGCTTCGTCAGGCACCATATAGTAAGCAGCGCCCATAAAGCCAAATAGTAGCCAGACAATCAGAAGATTGGTATGCACCATACGTGCTACATTAAAAGGGATTTCCGGGAATAGGAAATCACCGACGACATATTGCATGCCCATAATAACGCCAAACAAAATCTGCCCTACGAACAGTGCAATTGCGGCAATAAAGTATGGTTTTGCAACCATTTGAGAAGTATGTTTCATATCAATTCCTCTTATCCTTGAATGTTAGGTGGCCAATTTTGATTGTTAATCTCTGAAACGTATTTCAAAAACTCTGCAACTGCATCAAGTTCGTCATCTGTTAAGTTAAATTGTGGCATGCTACGTCTTCCTGGTATGCCGTTTTTTGGTCTGAATTTAATAAAGGCAATAATCGCTTCTTTACTATTTCCCATGCGCTTATAAACATTACCAAGCTCTGGCGCAAAGTACGCACCTTCACCCATGAGCGTATGACAACCAATACAGTTATTATTCTCCCAAACATGCTTTCCTTTAGCAACCTGCTCGGTTAAATTTTCTCTGTTGTCTGTTTGCGGCAAAGACTTCACCGTGTCAAACGTCAACACCAAAAGTAACAAGAAAAAGAACATTGACCCGCCATAAAAAATATTTCGAGCCATGGACTTTGTAAATCCCTGTGACATACAACCCTCCTTTTATTAATCAAAAATAAACAATGGACAATAACCATAAATATTTTATGGTTATTACCCGAGTTCAGTTGTCAAGTTTATAGGGGTTCTCACATAAAAAAATTGACGCAGATCAAGCAATTAAAATTATTATTGTCAAATAACTCCAATCGCTAAATTTATAGTCAATACTCAAGATTTAAAACGAAAAAACCCATAGTATTAACTATGGGTTTTAGATATGGTGCCGAAGACCGGACTCGAACTGGTGACCTACTGATTACAAATCAGTTGCACTACCAACTGTGCTACTTCGGCAATAACGCAAATTATACCAATAAGTTATTGCTATTATTAAAAAATAACTTGGTATTTTGTATATTTTTAATGGCAAAAAAATACCTCAGTTAAGAGGTATTTTCTACAACAACCTCACCCGTCTTTTCCTTGGAAAATCTAGGTAGTTTATTGCTATTTAGCTTCCGCTTTAAGCGCTGGAACAGGTGTACCACCGCCTAGCTGATGTACATAAACTGCAAGCTTTTTAAGCTGCACTGCATCGATCACGCTAGAGTGACCAAATGCTGGCATTACTGCATCTTGTGTTTGTGCGTCATTTCCTTGGTTAACACCATGAAGAATGGTGCGCACCACTGAAGCGTGCTGATCTTCTGCTTTAAAACGGTAAATATTGTCGCTTAAGTTGGCTGAGCCTAGCATCTGATTACCGCCCATTGTCGGACCGTGGCAACCAATACAACCTTTACTCAAGTAAAGCGCCTTTGAAGCAGGATTCGGCTTGCCTTGAGCGCCTTTGCCTGTCTCAATTAAAAAAGTTGCTAATTCATTCGCTTGTGCATCAGTAATGCCAAGCATACGTGCTGGCATATTACCTTTACGACCATTTTTAATGGTTTGTGCAATTTTTGCTAGCGTGCCGCCAAATAACCAATCATCGTCAGCCAATACCGGGAATCCAGTATTACCTTGGCCACCGGCACCATGACAAGCGGCACAGTTATCACCAAATAATACTTTAGCAGTTTTAACCGCATAGGTTCTCAATTCATCATCACGAACAATGTCTTCTAAAGAACTATCTGCAATCGCTTGCTCTGTTGCCGCAAATTTCTTTTCACGGTAAGCCTCTAGCTCTGCCACACTCTCATTCATTTCTGTAATCTGAGTCCATCCTGCAGCGCCCTTATAATGATCGCCAAACCATGGAATACTTGGATAGTAGAATGAATAAACAACAACAGCTACCAGGCCAATCATCATAGCTTGCATGTACCATCTTGGTGGACGATTGTTTAACTCTCTTAAATCTTGTTCTTCATCCCAAAAGTGTCCTGTGTTGTTCTCACCTGGGTACGGGTTTTCATGTTTACTCATTATTTTCTCCTCTTAACGCTCGTCATCATCATTGACAAAATTTCGTAAGTCTTCAAATTTCTGCTTATTTTTTGGTCTAAAAGAATAAAAATAAGCGCTTGCTAATAAAATAAATATTACTACTGCTGTAACAGCGCCAATTTTATCAACTAAAGTCATTATTCGCGGTAGGTAACACCATCTTCAAATTTAATCATCGTGCCTAATGACTGCAAGTATGCAACCATAGCATCCATTTCAGTTTTGCCTGAAACCGCTTGTACTGCGCTTGCAATGTCAGCTTCTGTATAAGGAACACCTACCTTTGACAATCCTTTCATATGCGTGGCAATTTCCTCACCATCAACCATCGCATCATCTAAGAACCTATACTTAGGCATGACCGACTCTGGTACCAAAGCCTGTGGATGACGCAAATGAAGAATATGCCACTCGTCTGAGTACTTAGCACCTAAGCGCGCCAAATCAGGGCCTGTTCTTTTAGAGCCCCATTGGAATGGGTGATCATACTTAGACTCTACCGCTAATGAGAAATGACCATAACGCTCTTTCTCATCTCTAAATGGACGAATCATTTGTGAATGACATAAGAAGCAACCTTCGCGCTGATAGATGTCACGGCCTGCAACCTCTAACGGGGTATTAGGACGTACACCATCGCCTGGCTTCCAGTCTTCTAAAGATTGGCCCTCAGCTCTTTGCCATAAAAGACTTTGCGTGCTACCATCTGCCAAGGTAACTTCATCTTTAACTGCTTCCGGATTAGTAAATAAAGGCACGATTTGTACAATGCCTGCTAATGAAACCGCTAGGGCCATAAACAGGTACATAGCAAAAATGTTCTTTTCAAACTTTACTTGTAAACTTTCTTTTCCGTTATGATTTGACATTATCTATCTCCCCTTATGCGTTAGCTGTTTGCACAGAGTTCGACTGGCGAATTGTGCTAACAATATTGATTAACATGATCACTGCACCGATAAAGATCAATACACCGCCTGATGCTCTCATGACATAGTATGGGTGCATCGCAGAAACAGACTCTGCAAATGTGTACGCTAACGTTCCGTACTCATCATAAGCTCTCCACATCAAGCCTTGCATGATGCCCGATACCCACATTGCAACAATGTATGTAACCGTGCCAATCGTATGAATCCAAAAGTGCGTTGCTAACAGTTTTTGATTTAGCCTAACGTTATACATTTTTTCGATCATGTGATAGAGTGCACCTGCTGCCACCATGATATTCCAACCTAAAGCGCCCGCATGTACATGACCAATCGTCCAGTCTGTGTAGTGCGATAAAGCATTTACGTTTTTAGCCGCCATCACTGGCCCCTCGAAAGTAGCCATTGCATAGAAGGCTAATGACATAATTAAAAAACGTAGAATGTAGTCTTCACGTAAACGATCCCATGCACCTGAAAGTGTCAAGATTCCGTTTAATGCGCCACCCCATGATGGAATGATCATTGCCAATGAAATAGTTGCGCCTAATGAGCCCGCCCAATCTGGCAACGCTGTGTATTGTAAGTGGTGAGCACCTAGCCACACATAACCGAACATTAACGCCCAAAAGTGAATCACTGATAAACGGTACGAGTAAATTGGACGCTCTGCTTGCTTAGGTACAAAGTAATACATAATGCCTAAGAAGCCAGCTGTTAAGAAGAAGCCAACTGCATTATGGCCCCACCACCACTGAATCATAGCGTCTTGCACGCCAGAGAAAATTGAATAAGATTTAAACCAATCTACTGGGATTGATAAGTTGTTAACAACATGTAAGTAGGTGACCATCACCATCATGCCCATAAAGAACCAGTTGGCAACATAGACGTGTGGCACTTTATTGCGGTCACGAATATGGATAGTCATAATGAAATTGTATAAGTAAGACGCCCATGACAGTGTAATTAAGATGTCAATTGGCCATTCAAGCTCAGCGTACTCTTTAGATTGTGTTAAGCCTAGAGGCAATGTTACCACTGCCAGTACGATAACTGTATTCCAAGACCAGAACGTAAACCAAGCCATTTTGTTTGACCAAAGGCGAACCTGGTTGGTTCTTTGTACGATGTAAAAGGCTGTGGCCATCAATGCCGAGCCACCAAAGGCGAAAATTACCGCGTTAGTGTGTAGTGGTCTTAGACGGCCAAACTGGAAATATGGTAGGTCGGTACCTAGATCATTAAGATATGGAAATGCCAACTCAGAAGCGATGTATACACCTAATAATGTACCTACCACTAAATAAACAGTCGACATAATCGTAAACCATTTGACGACACCTAAATCATACTTTTCTGTTAAATTCATGAACAGTCCTCTTTTTGAATTAATACCTTTGTTTTTTACAAGCCATAAAGAATCACAATGCAATTCTACATTTGGCGTTATGATACCGTTAATTATACGATTGTTTCTTGATATAAATCAATTTTTTGAATTTAAATGAATAGCAAACGCCTCTATTTGCCGCCTAAAAACAGCTCAATGTTTAAAGAGCAACCTTAGAGCAATAATAAATAAAACCAGGGCCATTAAAAACCATTGTAATGCGTAGCCTAAATGTTTATCGGCACTACCATAAAAAGGTTGCCATTGCCTAAAGAATCCGTCTATAGCCGTTTTGTCCAAGCGTCCAATGATTGGCACAAACGACAATTTGGTCAAAGACTCAAGCTGGCTTATGTCAATAGACTGAATTAACAAAGGAAAATTTTTAGGCTCTACGCCCATATCTACATCTAGCTCGATTCGTTTGACAGGCTTAATTAGAGACACTTTGATGACTCTATACTGGTCATTAAGCGCTATATCCGCAATTTTATCTCGGCGACCTTGCCAAGGCACAAACCCACGATTGACCAAAATGGCCTGTTGCTCAGTCAACATAAAAGGCGTCATGACATAGTAACCTGCATTGCCATTCACAATTTGATTGTCATAAATAAACTGCCGATCGCCTCGATAATGTCCAGCTAGCAATACAGAATGGTGCTCTTTTTCTATCAGTTCGGTCGCCCTAGAGATTTGCTCGGGATCCGAGCTTTGCGCTAGAACTACCTGCTGCGCAATTACTTGTTTTTCATCCGCACGATCTAGTTGCCAAAAGCCTAGAGATATTAGGCCGTATATAACAACACTTATTAAGAAACCAGGAAGAGAGAATAGTCTTCCAATCACTTGGCGATAGTAGCATCCATAACAACGACATTTGGCTCAATCCATCCCATATAGCCGGATAACATTAGCACACCAAACAAGAATAAAGACAAGGCCACTCGTATCACTAAAGAGCGAAACATTTTATCAGAACCGGCAGAACCACCCCGCAACAAGCCTAACAATCCTGATCCTAGTGCGAATAAAATTCCGACAATAATAACAACAATAATAACGCTTGACATATTAACTCCTTATAAAAAATTTAGACCCAGTAAACAAATATAAATAAACCCAGCCAAACTACATCAACAAAGTGCCAATACCAAGCCACGCCCTCAAAGGCAAAATGATTATCAGCACTAAAATGTCCTTTTTGCACTCTGAATAAAATAACTGTTAGCATGATAGCACCCAAAGTCACATGAAATCCATGAAAACCTGTCAACATATAAAAAGTAGAGCCGTAAATACCAGAGGTTAATTTAAGGCCATCGGCGTAAGCATGGCCGTATTCTAAAATTTGAAATCCTAAAAAAGCCGACCCTAATGCAATAGTGGCCACCAACCAGGCGATAACTTGATTACGCTTACTGCTTCTTAGAGCATGATGAGCAAAAGTTAAAGTCACGCCAGAAAGTAATAACAAAATAGTGTTGAGGGCAGGCAATCCAGTTGCTTCAACCAGTTTGGTTGGAATTGAGATGGCCGTACCAGACTGTAAGGTAGTACCAGGCGTGGTAAAGGCGATCTGTTGCCAGGTTGCACTAAAACCATTCCAAAGATCTGGTGTAAAGACATTGTTGTCTGCGCCACCTAGCCAAGGAACACTTAAGGTTCGCGCATAAAATAAAGCGCCAAAGAAGGCGGCAAAAAACATCACCTCTGAGAAGATAAACCAGCTCATACCCCAGCGGAAAGATCGATCTACTTGCTGATTATACTGACCATTAACACTTTCATTAACCACTTGCCCAAGCCAGCCGAATAACATAAAAACGGTGATGGCAAAGCCGAGCGCCATAGCTGAAGAGCCCCAGCTAACACCATGCATTTGATTAGCAAAGCCAACCAGTAAAATTGAAATCCCGATTGAGCCAATAATTGGCCAATAGGTTCCATCTGGAATATAATATTGTTTTTCACTCATTTTCTCTCCCCTTTTTTTCTAACTTTCAAGTTTAAAAAAATTATATGACAAGCTGATATCTTGTATGCGCTTATCTAACTCGGGCTCAACCACAAACCGCAATGTCATTTCTAACTCTTCATGTGGTTGAAACACCTGCCTATTAAAACAAAAACACTCTAGCTTCTTAAAGTGTAGCGCCGCATCTGTCGGTGCAACACTTGGAACCGCCTGACCAATAACAATCTGATCTGTATTATTTTTGGCTATATAACTGGTGGTATAAAACTTCCCCGGCACCACTTCCATTGCATGTACTTTGGGCTTAAATTGAACAGGAAATCCGCCCATTGTCATCGCAAAAAAACTCACTTCAATCTTTCGCTCATCCTCAACAATATATTTTTGGCTGGCGTCTACCCGTCCAGTTGTTCCGTTAAATCCCGTTATTTCACAAAAAACATCATAAATTGGCGGCATGATAACAACGGCAAACACAAACATAAAAATAGGTGCCGATATTAACTTAACCCAAAACGACGTTTTTATCTTGTCTCTCCCCCTTAAATCATTAGCCATAAAACACAATAGTCGCTACAAATACTGCTGCTGCTATAGCGCCAGCAATTAGCGCTGTGACCATAACACCTTTATTTTGATCTGCCATCAAGAGTGCTGAGATTCTGATTTAATCAGCTCTTTAGATGGCGGTATATTAAAGCTATGATACTGTGCCTTCGGCGCCAGTGTCCACTCTAAGCCTTTTGCACCTTCCCACGGTCTAGCTATTGCCGGCTTGCCGTTACGTATACAATCAACCACAATATAGGTAAATAGAATAAACGAGGCGCCAAATGCGAATCCGCCAATAGATGAAATCATATTAAAGTCGGCAAACTGCAGTGAATAGTCTGGAATACGTCTTGGCATGCCTGCAAGCCCTAAAAAGTGCTGTGGAAAAAACAACACATTAACTGAGATAATCGCCCACCAAAAATGTATTTTTGCCAAGCTTTCGTTATACATCTTGCCAGTCCACTTAGGCAACCAGTAGAAGGTCGCCGCAATGATTGACCATAATGCACCAGTAACTAACACATAATGAAAATGCGCAACCACAAAATATGTATCGTGATACTGGATATCCGCAGGTGCAACACCCAACATCAAGCCAGAGAAACCGCCAATCGTGAATAAAAATACAAACGATATTGCCCACAGCATTGGGGTCTCAAACGTCATTGAACCTCGCCACATAGTCGAGATCCAGTTAAAGACTTTAACCCCAGTAGGCACCGCAATTAGCATGGTTGCATACATAAAGTATAGCTCACCTGCAACCGGCATGCCGGTTAAGAACATATGATGCGCCCAAACAATATAAGATAAAAAGGCAATTGACGCTGTTGCGTATACCATGGAAGAATAACCGAATAATGGCTTACGAGCAAAGGTTGGAATAATGTGAGAGACCACGCCAAACGCCGGCAAGATCATAATATAAACCTCCGGGTGTCCAAAGAACCAGAAAATGTGCTGAAACATCACCGGATCACCACCGCCCGTTGCATCAAAAAATGCGGTACCGAAATTACGGTCTGTTAGCATCATGGTTACTGCACCTGCTAATACTGGCATTGCACCAATGAGCAAGAACGATGTAATTAGCCATGTCCATACAAATAACGGCATATCCATCAATTTCATATCTGGGGCACGCATATTAAGCACGGTTGCAATAATATTAATCGCACCCATAATGGATGAAAACCCTAATAAGTGAACTGCAAAGATAAAGAAATCAGTGCTATCTGGTGCAAACGTAGTTGACAGGGGTGCGTAAAAAGTCCAGCCAAATGCTGGCGCTCCACCCTCCATAAAGAATGTGCTTAAAAGAATGCCGCCTGCAAATGGTAGAATCCAAAACGACCAATTGTTCATGCGAGGTAAGGCCATATCTGGGGCGCCAACCATCATTGGAATAAGCCAATTACCTAAGCCAACAAAGGCAGGCATAATCGCTCCAAATACCATAATCAGACCATGCATGGTGGTCAGCTGATTAAAGAAATGCGGGTCCATTAGTTGTAGTCCGGGCTGCAGAAGCTCCATACGAATACCCATTGCTAGCGCGCCACCAATCAGCAGCATGATAAATGCAAACCATAAATACAGTGTGCCGATATCTTTATGATTTGTCGTTTTAACCCACCTCATCAAGCCTTTTTCAGGGCCGTGGTGATGTTCGTCATGAGAAGCTGTTGCTGTTGTCATAATATCTCTCCTTTAATTAACGTGCAGACTTAACATCTGAAGGTTGAACCACGCTAGCAGTATTACCAAAAGCGTTTCTCTCGTAAGTAATCACTGAAGCTAAATCAGCATCTCCCAACATTTTAAATGTAGGCATGCCGCCTTTGCCGTGCAGTACAATTTTCATATGCTCTACTGCCGGACCATTGGCAATAACAGAGTTTTTCATAGCTGGGAAAATTGGCGGTATGCCTGAGCCGTCTATCTTATGACAGCCTGCACAGTTAGCTTCATAAACATCCTTGCCCTTAGCCATTAGGTCAGACTTAAGCCAAGTTTTGGTGGCGCTATCGGCAGCGGCAGCGGCGCTTGCTTGCTCCTTGGCGACCCACTTAGCATAGTCTGCTTTTGAAACCACGTCCACAACAATTGGCATAAAACCGTGGTCCTTGCCACATAGCTCAGCACATTGCCCTCGGTAGGTGCCGATCTCGTCAATCTTGGCCCAGGCATCATTAATAAACCCTGGATTAGCGTCTTGTTTAACACCAAATGCTGGAATCCACCAATTATGGATCACGTCATTTGAGGTGATCAAAAATCGGATCGAAGTGTCAACTGGCAGCACAACGCGCTTATCCACTTCAAGCAAATAATGTTGTGGTTTGAGATCGGTTCTCAGAGAATTTTTTGAAGTTTTAGCCAAGTTAGAGATAAAACTAATGCCTTCTTTTGGATAATCATACTGCCACTTCCACTGATGTCCGGTAATCTTAATGGTCATTTCAGCTTTCGAAGTGTCTTCTAAATTAATTAACGTTTTAGAAGCTGGAATGGCCATTGCTACAAGAATAACAACTGGAATAAGTGTCCATAAAATTTCTGCCTTAGTGCTCTCATGAAATTGAGCCGCCACCGCACCTTTTGATTTTCTATGTGCAAACACAGAATAGAACATTGCGCCAAATACGATAATAGCAATGACAACACAAACCCAGAACACCATCATGTGCAAACTGTAAATATCACGACTAACCGAGGTGACACCCTCAGTCATATTTAAGCCGTATTCTGAAAATACTGCTGTAGAAATTAGTGCTATAGACAACGCCACAACGCTTGATAATTTGCTCATATATCCCCCCAGATAAAAGCAATCGTTTGCATAAACTGCCAAACTGATCAAAAAATTTAGAGCAATCATACTATATTTTTTTTAGGATGGATAACATATTTTCACAAAAAAGTCCATTATTTAAATCAAGGTTTTCTAATATTCTTGACAAGCTGAAGAATGAGTGCTTTAATGAGATACACATTATTTTTATAAGGAGAGAATATGGTCATCACCCAAACAGCTAGAATGCAAAAAAACTCAGGAAAAAAGGCAACCATTAATCGTCTTGGATTAAGCTCGCCAATCACTTGGGTTAGCAAGGCTTTTAAAGACATTGCGATATGTCCAAAGTTGGCTGTTTTTTATGGGGGCTTGTTTACTTTGGTCGTCTACAATTTATGGTTGCTCCTTGAGCAATCTACTGCACTTCATGATGTTGCAGTGCCTTTAGTGGTTATGATTATTTTGGTTTTAGGGCCTATTTCTGCTATTAGTCTTTATGATGTTTCTAGAAAGATTTCCAATGGCGAAAAGCCTACTATTGGCAGCGTGCTAAAAGCCTCAATCAAATCAAATGGCTCATGCCCTTCAATCTTTTTATCAATTATATTAATGCTACTAGCAGTTACCTGGATGGTATTTTCTCCGTTAATTTATACGGTCTTCACGGCCGGTGCATTAAATATTGTTAATCCGGACCAAACCATTATTCAAAATATTGTTAATGATTTTACTAACGGCACCAATATGGGCTTTATTATTGCTTATTCAATCTTTACCTTAGTACTAGCGTTGATCGCATTTATGATTAGCTGGTTTTCATTCCCTATGATTCACGACCAAGATGTGGACCCATTTACAGCAATTACGACCAGTCTAAAAGCTGCCTCAAAAAACACTTTGGTTATGGCTCCTTGGATTGTATTTGTGGGTGCTGTTGTAGCTTTTGGCTTACTAACGCCTTACTTTTTAGGTCTTGTAGTTATCATTCCAGTATTGGCTCATGCCACTTGGCATGCGTATGAAGAGATGATTGGCGATATAAATTAAATTAAAAAAAATTAACCCTTAAGCATCGGTTCAATCATGGATTGGCCTGATGCTTTTTTTCGCAAAAAAATATAGTCTGCCATGTATGCAAAACTGCTGAAATTTTCAATTATTCTTGCTCTGATCGTCGTTATGCTTGGTGCTTACACCCGCTTAAGTGATGCTGGACTGGGTTGCCCAGATTGGCCAGGCTGTTATGGACAAATAATCGTTCCTGATATGGTTGATGGAACCAAGATTGAGGGCTATAATCGCCCACTTGAAACAGTCAAAGGCTGGAAGGAGATGGTTCACCGCTACGCCGCCTCCACATTAGGCCTAGTCATTCTTATTCTGTGGTTTTTAGCCTTAAAAGGCAGAACGCAGCGTTTTCAATCTATGGCATTGCCAAGCTTTACCGCTTTATTTGTTATGCTGCAAGGCGCTTTTGGCATGTGGACTGTGACGCTAATGGTTCACCCCGGCATTGTCACCACACACCTTATTGGTGGATTTATAACCAGCACTCTGTTGATTTGGCTATATCTTAATCAAAACAACCGTACCGATCTTTATCGCCACATCCTTAAGCGCCATAGATACTTACTGTTAATGGTACTGCTAGTGCTTAGTATACAAATAGCTCTAGGTGGCTGGACCAGTACTAATTATGCAGCGCTTTCTTGTGGTGATTATTTTCCAACTTGTTTAAATACCTGGTGGCCGGAGATGGATTTTTCTAGAGCTTTATATTGGGGTCCAATTGGTACAGAATACAACTATGAATATGGCGTGCTTGAAAGTCAAGCACGCACTGCCATCCAAATGCTGCATCGTATTGGTGCCTTAATAACGACCATGATGGTTATCTCTTTATTGATCGCATTTAAACACTATGTGCACTTAAGGAAGCATCGCTTACTCATTGGTGGCTTGTTAGCCATTCAAATATTACTAGGTATTTTGAATATTGCACTATCTTTACCAATAGCCATTGCAGTACTGCACAATGGTGTGGCACTGTTGCTACTACTGAGCATTATTAGTCTCGCGCACAAGATCTTTAAGTAAAACAATGCCTCACTAGTCTTTGAAAAGACCCAGATTATAATGCCTCTGTAGAAAGCGCAAACTGCACGGCCGTCATCACTAAGGCAATAAACCCAGCAGTCATCACTAAAGCCACAATAATATAAAGCCACGGGCCTTGTTTTTCTGTTTGCTCAAAGTCTTTGATCAAATTTTCCTTTTTACCAATACCGATCATGGCGGAAGCTACTGCTTTAAATACTTGTCCCAGCTTATTCAAAAACCCTCCTTAACAGCCTATAAAGTAATCAGCCAATAGTGATCCACCAACAAAGCAAGGAAAATTAACATTAAATAGTTAATGGAATAAGTAAAGGTATTCCAGGCAATTTTTATATCTTTCGGGCGGCTGTTAATGCTAATTGCGTACCCCAGGAAAATGCCGCCTAAAATAAGCGCAGCAGCTAAATAAATCAGCCCTGACATACCCGTGAGGTAAGGCAAAATCGTCACCACAACCAACAAGATTGTATAAAGCAAAATCTGAACTTTTGTATAGGCTAAACCGTGAGTCACAGGTAGCATGGGTATATTGACCTTTTCATACTCTTTAACCCGATGTATTGCCAGTGCCCAAAAGTGTGGTGGCGTCCAAATAAAAACAATCAAAAATAATAGCAGTGCAGACTCGATATTTTGTCCGCCCGTTATCGCCGTCCAGCCTAATACGGGCGGAGCTGCGCCGGCTGCGCCCCCGATGACAATATTTTGTGGTGTGGCTCGTTTTAAATACAGCGTATAAATTAGCGCATACCCAATTAAGGATGCAAAGGTCAAAATCATGGTTAAAGCATTAACAAATAATTGCAATATACCAAGACCGACAACCCCTAGAAGCACACCCCAGACTAACGCCTGATAACGACTAACCTTTCCCTGTGGCAAAGGCCTTTGATCCGTTCTTGACATTTGAGTGTCAATTTTTTCATCAACCACATGGTTAAATACAGCAGCTGAGGCGGCGGCCAGGCCGATGCCTAATGATGCATTAAACACCAGCAGTAAATCTGGAAAATAAGGCGCAGGAACCGCTAAAAACATACCAACAACCGCAGTGAGCAGAATTAGCGCAACCACTTTAAGTTTGCAAAGATCTAATAAGTTAGAAATTGAGGTCATGAATTCTTTGATCATTAGCCAATACGAGAATATTTAAAGAGACGGTGCAAATCCTTAATGACGCGCTTAATGTTTAAGTCAGCAGGATTGTAATGCAACATGATATTGCCCAGAGGGTCAATTAGAAATAAGTGATTATCAGGAAACTTGCTTAGCTGTTGCATTAGGGTGTCACTACCATAGGCTTGCAATACTTGTGCCCCAGTATTGGCAGCCACATTACTTGTTAACAACAAACTCTGAATTCGGCGCATATTTTCATTTGTCAGAATGCGTATCGTATCCATGTTCTCAAGTGTATTCTGGCAAGACTGCTCACAATGCTTGGTGACATAGGCCAGCGTCCAAATCCCTTGAACACTTGCTTTTTGATTCTTATTAAAAACAATATCACGATCTGTCGTACTAATAACAGGATTAACAAAGGCTCCGTAATTAACCGTGCTTTTAGTAAAAGAATTAGGACTTAGATAGAAAAAGGCCGTGCCAAAAGCAATGGGCAAAATAAAAGAAGCTAACAATATCCACAGCTCTTTTTTGGAATTCATACAAACCTTGTTTTAAAATTTAATTAATAATATACTTGGATTATTAATTAAAAGTAGCTTTAAATTTTTTTAAAGTCGAACTTCTATTCCGTTTGCCTGCATGGCTAGCTTTGCTTGCTTTACTGTATATTCGCCAAAATGGAAAATACTGGCCGCCAAAACTGCGTCAGCACCGCCTTTTACCACACCTTCAGACAAGTGTTCTAAATTACCCACACCACCTGAGGCGATAACAGGCACGCTCACTGCCTCTGATACCACTTTGGTAAGCTCAAGATCAAAACCTGTTTTAACGCCGTCACAATCCATAGAAGTGAGTAGCACTTCTCCCGCGCCGTGCTCGCCTTCTGTCATTTTTATCGCCCACTCTACCACGTCAATGCCGGTTGGCTTGCGACCGCCATGGGTAAAAATTTCCCACTTATTGGGTGTGCTTGATACTTTTTTTGCATCAATGGCGATCACAATACACTGTGAACCAAACTGCCGGCCCAACTCGTGAATCAGCTCTGGATTAAAAATAGCTGCCGAATTAACAGCCACTTTATCAGCGCCCGCATTTAGCATAATGCGAACATCTTCTGCTTTTCGAATGCCGCCACCCACGGTTAGTGGAATAAAGACTTGCTCGGCAATACTTTCAACCATATGAATGGTAGTATCACGACCTTCGTGTGATGCGGTAATATCTAAAAAAGTAATTTCATCTGCGCCTTGTTCGTCATAGCCTTTAGCCACTTCAACAGGATCTCCAGCATCCTTAATATCAACAAATTGCACGCCTTTAACCACACGGCCATCACGTACATCTAAACAAGGAATAATTCTTTTCGCTAAACTCATGGGATGGATTTTACCTCCCAAAGTTTGTTATGTGGCCAATTATGACTCTATAGGTATAATTCTCGATTATTATGAACATTCCAAAGCACATTGCAATTATCATGGACGGCAACGGCCGCTGGGCGTCTAAACGTAGCCTGCCTCGTATTGTTGGCCATCAACAAGGTGTTAAAGCAGTACGGACCGTGGTTAAAGCGTGTGGTGCAATGGGCGTGCAAACTTTGACTTTGTTTGCGTTTAGCAGTGAAAATAAAAACCGTTCCACTGAAGAAGTATCCTTATTATTCAAATTATTTTTGAGCGTCCTTAAACAAGAGGTAAAAAAATTAAACAAACACAATGTACGCTTAAAGATTATTGGCGATTTATCACTATTTCCAGAAGATGTACAGAAAACAGCCGTTGAAGCACAGACGCAGTTGTCAGAAAATACAGGCCTTACGCTGGTTATTGCAGCTAATTATGGTGGCCAATGGGATATTGCATACGCTGCAAAACAAGCGGCTGAGGCAGTGGTTAAGGGTGATATTACGCCTGAAGATATTACCATCGAGGGGTTTTCAAACTATCTCAGTTTGGCGAATGAGCCAGCTGTTGATTTACTCATTCGTAGTAGTGGAGAATTAAGAATTAGCAACTTCCTATTATGGGATATTGCCTACAGCGAGCTATATTTTACAGACACACTTTGGCCAGATTTTGACGCCACCGAGTTGCAAAAAGCTATTGAAAGTTTTAATTATCGTGATCGTCGTTTTGGCTCACGCAAGGAAAATTAATGTTAGTACAAAGAATCTTAACCGCTTTAATATTGGCACCGTTATTTATTTGGGCAATCTTTACCTTGCCAACAGAGTATTTCTCTCTCTTGCTTCTGCTGTTTGTTACGCTCGGCGCCTGGGAGTTTGCCCGCCTTATTAAAATTGAACAACCCCTCTACAGAGCACTGATTGCTTTGGGCATAACAGGGTGTGCATTAGTTGCAGCACAACATGCCCAAAATGTCATAAACTTACAGGCGATTTTAGTAGTCTCTGTCATTTGGTGGGGGCTAAACCTATACTGGGTTGTGAGCTATCCAAAGCACACGCAATCTTGGTACGGATCCGGCATTGTTAGAGTCATGGGCGGCGTAATGTTACTGGTGCCGATGTGGGTTGCCTTAACCAATCTACACTCACTCCATGGTGGCGCTCATTTTTTATTACTCATGCTGCTTATCTGGGGCGCCGATTCAGGCGCCTACTTTATTGGCAGAGCCTTTGGAAAGCGTAAACTAGCACCAAACGTTAGCCCTGGAAAATCAATCGAGGGTGTCATAGGTGGTATCGGGCTCGCTCTGATCGTTATGTTAGCCTTCTTACAACAACAAAATGTCAGTATTGATTTATACCCAGGCTATTTATTGCTAGCCCTTGTGGTTTCTAGTGTCTCGGTTCTGGGCGATTTATACGAAAGCTTATTCAAACGTACCTCTGGTATTAAAGATAGCGGCAATATACTGCCCGGTCATGGCGGGATTCTTGATCGTATCGACTCTCTAACAGCGGCTGCGCCGTTTTTCCTACTGGGTCTTAGTCTTATATGATTAACATCACTTTACTTGGCGCTACCGGATCCATTGGGAAAAGCACACTGTCTGTGGTTGACTTACATCCAGATATGTTTAATATTTTTGCATTAAGCGCTCATACAAATTGGCAGGCAATGTTGCAACTATGCCATACTTACCAACCCACTTTTGCGGTCATGACGGATGCAGATGCTGCAGAGGCCTTATCAAACAAAATCCAAGGTGACACCGTGGTTCTTTCAGGCGCCAAAGCATTAGATGAGATCGCAGCACATAAGCAAACTGACTATGTCATGGCAGCGATTGTAGGTGCTGCTGGCATGGCCTCAAGTTTAGCCGCCGCCCAAGCAGGCAAGCGCATCATGCTGGCCAATAAAGAGTCCTTAGTGCTGGCGGGTGATGTCTTTATGCAGGCGGTCAAAGATAACCAGGCTGAACTAATCCCTGTTGATTCAGAGCATAGCGCTATTTTTCAATGCTTAAAAGGTGGCAGTTCGGGCTTAAGCAAAATCCAGCTGACTGCCAGTGGCGGGCCGTTTCTACATACGCCTCTTGCTGCACTTGAGTCAATGACACCTGAGCAAGCCTGCGCCCACCCAAACTGGTCAATGGGACGAAAAATCTCTGTTGACTCGGCCACCATGATGAATAAAGGCTTAGAAGTTATTGAGGCGCACTATTTGTTTGGTTTGCCTGCCCACTGTATTGACGTAGTTGTTCATCCGCAAAGTATTGTTCATTCTTCGGTTTATTTTGAAGACGGCTCAACGCTTTCACAACTTGGCAATCCAGACATGCGCACTGTTATTTCATACGCCATGAGCTATCCTGATCGAATAACCTCTGGCGTGTCCGCACTAGATTTAACGCAAAATTCTCCTTTAGAATTTTACACACCAGATTTTGCTAAATTTTCTTGCTTGCGCTTAGCCTTTGAGGCATTAGAGCAAGGTGGTAGCGCCATGGGGACAATCAATGCCGCCAATGAAATTGCTGTCTCCAGCTTTCTTGATGGCCAAATAAAATTTGTCGATATCGCAAGCGTTATTGAAAAAACCCTAGAGCAAGCTCAACACACTCGCCCAGAGACGCTCAATGCTGTTATCAGCAACGATCAAAATGCGCGCGCCATTGCTACAGAGGTTGTAAAAGCTTATGCGTAGATTTTTAGCCAGCGCTTTATTATTTTTACTGCTTATTAATTCTGGCGCCGCTCTTGCCGCAAACAATGAATATCATTTTACCGTCAAGTCGGGCGACTCACTCAGCAAGTACTTCTCTCGATTGGGCCTGTCAAATCGATTATTGGCTAATCTGCTCTCAGCCAGCCCCAAAAACCAACAATTAAATCAGCTCAATATTGGCGAAAAAATCACCATCCAATTACACAATAATCGCCGTTTTAAGTCGCTCAGTTATCGCCCGCATAGCAAGAAATCAATAGAGATTTTGCTCGTTGGCACGCGCTTTGTGAGTGCTACCAACCATAGCGCAAAAAATCTCAAACCCCTTTCAATTGTTACCGTTGTTATTAATAATTCTTTCGGCCATGATGCGCAAAAGGCCGGGGTAGGATTGAGTGTTGTTAATACCGTGGTTGGGAATTTGTCGTGGCGACTTGACTTTAACTCCGATTTACACAAGGGCGATCGTTTTTTTATTATCACAGACGGCTCGAAAAAACCGACTGGTATTATTTATAAAGGCAACAACAAGCGTATTGAAGCCTTTTTACACACCGATAAAAATGGTAAAAGTCGCTATTACGATCGATACGGCTACACACTCAATTCCTCTTTTTTAAAAGCGCCTCTTAAATACAAACGCATTAGTTCCAAGTTTCAATTAAAGCGCTATCATCCCATCTTAAAAACCTATCGCCCACATAGGGCTGTTGATTATGCTGCTGAGCGTGGAACACCTGTTGTTTCAACCGCTGACGGAATTGTTAAGTTAAAAGGCTGGAAGGGTGCCCTGGGAAAAGCTGTGGTGATTCAACACGGGGTTAATTACACCACGGTTTATGCACACCTTTCTAAATATGCCCGATCTCTGCGCAAAGGGGGCTCGGTCAAAAAAGGGCAAATAATTGGCTATGTTGGCTCAACTGGCAGGTCTACAGGCGCTCATCTACATTATGAGTTACGCTTCAAAGGAAAGCGTCAAAATCCATTAAGCTACAAACTACCCAAACAAAAAAAGGTTGCTCGCTCAGAATTATGGCGCTTTCGCGAGCAGGTTAATAGGGTCTTGGCCAGTCTATAGCGATTGAGCTTCAATCCAATGGCGCCAATTTTTAGGGGTCAGGTCTGATAAATAATCTTTTTCAATATATGTGGTCTGATAAGCCTGTGCGCCGGCAACCTTATTTAATATGGCAAAAGTAATAAGCTCATCAATACGCTGTAATTTTTTCGTGCCTGGCACTAACGACTCGTTGCGAATAATCGCTGCCATCATGGCAGATTTAGCATTGCCGTGCACCTTAAAAGACTCTTCAAACAGGTTAAGCGCTAAAAACTCATTTTTAATAAACCCGTGTCCGCCGTCCAATAGATATAGCGCGTACTCATAGAGTGCCACATCATAACTTCTGCGTACTAATTTAATCAGAATTTTGTTAGCTTCACGCTCCTGAGGGGTGTATCCCATAAGCTCATTGCCTTGCCTAAGTTGTTTTGACGCTTCATACATAGCATCAAAATCATTCAGGTCAAACGCACCTTTTAACAATAATGATTGCCCCCTAAGAACCACATCTTTGGAGCCAATTTCATTGCCAATTTGTATTAGACGTAGAGCGCCATCTGAAAGCGG